>Ga0335082_10000567_pt1 | contig 38646 bp, 31 predicted proteins | sample Lox_Sample_41_FD_206718 | JGI IMG/M metagenome (GOLD analysis project Ga0335082, IMG submission 206718) | Soil microbial communities from Loxahatchee National Wildlife Refuge, Florida, United States - Lox_Sample_4.1 | ecosystem: Environmental > Terrestrial > Soil > Wetlands | place: USA...
GGTCTAGAGTGCGCCAGACGCCGGCGCCCAGGCCGGCCATCAGAGCGGCGCCATAGGGCGTGACAGGATCGCAGGCGGAGACGGCGAGCGGGTGCTGGAGGACGTCGGCCTGCAGCTGCATCAGGTAGGGCGAGCGGGTGGGGCCGCCGTCGACGCGCAGGGCCTCGATGCGGCGGCCCGTGGATTGCGCGATCGAGTCGAGGAGCGCGCGGACCTGGAAACAGATCGCTTCCAGGCCGGCGTGGCAGATGTTTCCGACGGCGGTCGACATGCTCATGCCCAGGAGGGCGGCGCGGGCATCGGGTCGCCACCAGGGGCCGGCCAGGCCCTGAAACGCCGGGATCAGGATCACGCCGTCGCTGGAGCCGGCCGCCTGCGCCTGCTCCACGACGCCCGGGCCGCCGGCGGGAATCGAGAGGCGCGATGCCAGCCACTCGAGCGCGTCACCGGCATGCATGACGAAGCCCTCGATCGCGTAGCAGGGCCCATCCAGATGCCAGGCGACGGTGCGCAGGAGACCGTCGGCGCAGGCGACCTCCGGATGGTTGCCGGCGTTGAGCCAGACGAAGCCGCCGGTGCCGTAGGTGGCCTTGATGTCGCCGGACGCGAAGCAGCCGTGGCCGAAGAGCGAAGCCTGCTGGTCCCCGAGCGCGGCCGTGATCGGGATGGGGCGGCCGAAGAAAACGGGGTCGGTGTCGCCGAACGGGCCGGTCGAGCGGCGTGCGTCCGGCGGGCTGGCGATGGAGAGACCGAACAGTTCGAGCAGCTCCGGGTCCCAGGCGAGGCGTGCGATGTCGAACAGCATGGTGCGGGCGGCGTTGCTGGAATCGGTGGCGTGGGTGCGGCCGCCGGTGAGCTTCCAGATCAGCCAGCAATCGACGGTGCCGAAGAGATGGTCGCCGCGGCGCAGGCCCTCCGCGATGGCCGGGCGGTGGCGGAACAGCCAGCGGAGCTTGCCGGCCGTGAAGGTGGGGTCGAGGTCGAGGCCGGTCCTGCCGCGGATGAGCGCGAGCGTGCGGTCGTTGCGCAGCTCCTGCAGCTCGGCGTCGCCGCGCCGGCATTGCCAGACGATGGCGGGCATGACGGGCTCGCCGGAGCGGCGGTCCCAGACGACCAGGGTCTCGGTCTGGTTGGCGATGCCGAGGCCGGCGACGGCGGCGTCGCCGGCGGCCGCCAGCACCTCGCGCGCGCAGGCCACGACGTTGGCCAGCATCTGCTGCGGGTCCTGCTCGACCCAGCCGGGCTGCGGCGCCTGCGTGGCGATCGGGCGCGCGGCCGTGTGCAGCAGGCGGCCGGACGCGTCGACGGCCACGGCCTTGGTGTTGGTGGTGCCCTGGTCGATGCCGACGAGGATGGTCATGAGGAGGTGGCGTCAGAAGAAAGGGGGCCACAGATGAACACGGATGAACACAGATGAACACGGATAAGGACTCTTGCGCGCCTGCGGCGCGCCCTCACGCCATCTGTGTTCATCCCTTCCGATCCGTGTTCATCTGTGTCCATTCTTTCTCTGTGATTCTCCGGCTGTCACCCCGGCGAAAGCCAGGTCCATGAACACAGGACTCTGGCATATGGACCTCGGCTTTCGCCGGGGTGACATGAGAGACGGATACGAAGCGATTCAGGGCACCTCGGCCTCGGCTTCGATCTCGACCTCGTAGTCGCCGACGAGATCGGAGGCCTCGATCAGGGTGTTGGCGGGGCGGATGTCGCCGAAGTAGCGGCCGTGGACGCGGGAGGCGGCCTCCCATTGGGCGGCGTCCTTCAGATAGATGCGGGTGCGCACGACGTCGGCGAGGGTGCCGCCGAGGGCGGCGAGGCTGGCGGCGATCTTGTCGAGGGCGTAGACGGTCTGGCCCGCCACGTCGCCCTTGCAGACGACCTCGCCGGCGCCGCGCGTGGCGGTCGTGCCGCTGACGAGGATGCGGTTGCCGTTGCGGACGGCGCGGCTATAGCCGGCGATCGGCTCCCACAGGCTGCCGGAATCGACGCGCTGGCGATCGGGCCGACCCGGCACGGGCGTGGCGCGGTAGAACTTCGGCACCTCGGCCAGGTGGTGGCTGAGGTCGCCCGAGGCGGTGAGGAACGGCGGTCGCCGGTACTCGTCGCCGCAGTCGCCGGGGATGCGCGTGGTCGCGGCCAGGGCGCGGCCGATGACGGCGCGGTCGTCGTCGTCGAGGGCGAAGGAGAAGAGGCGCAGGTTGTCGGCGCGGTGCTCGCGCTCGCCGAGGCGGGCGCCGACGATGATGGCGGCGACCGCCGGCTGGTCCAGCACCCAGCGCGTGGCCACGTTGGCGATGGAGACGCCGTGCTTCTTCGCGACCTGCGCCGCCGCGGCCAGGACGGCCTGCAGGGCGCGCCAGCCGCCGACGGCGTCGACGAAGCGCTTGTACTTCATCTTGCTCCAGTCGGCGATATCGGGCGCGGCCGGCTCGGGCGCGCCCAGCCAGCGCTCCGAGAGCAGGCCGCCGGCGAGCGTGCCGTAGGCCAGGAGTCTGACCCCGTTTTCGCGGCAGAAGGCGCTCATCTCCTCGCCGGCGCGGCGATCGAGCAGGGAGAAGCAGACCTGGTTGGAGGCGATCTTGATGCCGTGCTTCACGAGCACGCGCAGATGGTCGGTATCGAAGTTGGTGACGCCGAGATTGGCGACCCTGCCCTCCGCCTGCAGGGCCGCCAGCTCCAGCATGGCGTCGAGATAGGCCGGGTGCTCGAAGGTCCACCAGTGGAACTGCAGGAGGTCGATGCGCGGCACGGCCATGCGATCGAGGCTGCGCTGCACGGCGGCGCGCACCAGCGCCGGGGTCATCTCGCCGGGGACCGGACACCATTTGGTGAACAGCGCGGGCCGTGGACGGTTGCCGCCGGCGAGCCGGCGCACGCAGCGGCCGGCGATGTCTTCGGCGCTGCCGTAGTGATCGGCCATATCGAAGCTGTCGAAGCCGGCGGCGGCGTAGTCGGCCATGGCCGCGGCCGCGGCGTCGAGATCGAGCGTGCGGCCGTCGCGCTCCTGGTCGGCCACCTGCCACAGGCCGGTGACGATGCGGCTGATCTCCAGGCAGGGCGCGAGGGTGGTGCGTGCGGGAGTGGTCATGGGGTTGCGGGTGATGGAGGTCGTGCCACTGACGGAACCGCTTGGGTTCGCCAAAATCTACTCCATTGTCATTCCCGCGAAAGCGGGAATCCAGCGCAACCGCTCGTCGCCTGCCCTGGACCCCCGCCTTCGCGGGGGTGACAAGCTAAGGATGTGCTGCCGTCATGGACCTCGAATCTGCTGCGTCAGCGCGGCGGCGAAGAATTCGGCGAGGCGGCAATAGAGGATGTGGCGATTCTCCGGCTTGTAGATGCCGTGGCCTTCGTCCTCGAAGGTGAGAAGCTCGTAGGGCTTGCCGGCGGCGTCGAGGGCGCGGCAGACGACGCGCATGTTCTCGGGCGTGACGTTGGGATCGCGCAGGCCCTGCACGATCAGCAGGCGGCCGCGGATGTTGTCGACGAAATGGACCGGCGAGCGCTCGCGATAGATCGCCGGCACCTCGGCCGGCGTGCCGCCCATATACTCGCAGCAGAGGGGACGCAGGTCCGGGCGGGTCGCCTCGTAGTCGACGACGAGATCGGTCATGCCGCAGACCGGCGCCGCCGCGGCGAACACCTCCGGCGGATAGCGCGTGATGGCGCACCAGGCGCTGTAGCCGCCATAGGACAGGCCCGTGATGCCGATGCGACCGGGCTCCGCCAGGCCGGCGGCGATCAGCGCCAGCGCGCCGGTGCGGATATCCTCCTGCTCCAGGCCGCCCCAGCCCTGCGCCTTGATCGATTCGCGGAAGGCCATGCCGAAGCCCGTGCTGCCGCGGTAGTTCGGCCAGAGCACGGTGAAGCCGCGCGCGACCAGATACTGCGCCAGCGGATCGAACTCGTCCTCGTCGCGCAGCGGCGGTCCGCCATGCACCATCAGCACGGCCGCGCGCGCCGGTCCGGACGCGCGATAGAGCCAGCCCTGAATCTCCAGCCCGTCGACCGAGCGCCAGCGGAAATCTTCCGCCGGCGCCAGATCTGCCGGGCGCAGACTGCTGTCGTTCCAGATGGGCGCAAGGCTCGCCGCCTGCTGCGGCGCCGACGCCGGAAAGGCGACCAGCTCGAACGGCTGGCGCGCATGGCCGTAGCGCGCGATCCAGCGGCCGCCGGCAACGGGTGCGATCGGCTTCATCCGCTCGACGAAGACTCGCTCGCGTCCGCTGACGGGATCGACCAGGCTGAAGCGCGGGACGGCGTCGTGCGCCTCGCCGACGAGAATCATATCGCTGCCCGGCGGCCAATCCGCGCTCTCGATGGTTCGCCCGGGTTCGTCGATCAGCCAGCGCAGGCGGCGGTCGCCGAGCCGCCACAGCCCGACGCGCGCGCGGTCGGCCATCTCGTGCAGCACGACCAGCTGCTCGCCGTCGGGCGACCACGAGGCCATGACACGGTCGCGCTCGGCGAAGGCCAGGATCTCCTCGTCGCGCTCGCCCTCGATGTCGACGAGCCAGAGCGTCTGGCCCGCCGGATTCCGGTCGTTGCGGCTGTAGACGATGTGCGTGCCCGGCGCATTGAGACGCGGGCGCGTCTCGGCCGGCCCCTGCGGGCGCGCCAGCACGCGGCGCGCGCCGGTCGCGATATCCAGGCGGTGGATGCGGGTGGGTTCGATCGCCGTCCCGTCTTCGTCGGCGTTGGCGGCGTAGATCAGCCAGCGGCCGTTGGGATGGAGGTCGCCGCCGACGATGAAATAGCCGGGCGCCGGCTCGGTGAGCAGGCGCGGTTCGGTCCCGCCCTCGACCGGCGCAAGATGCAGCCGCACCTTCTCGTCGCCGCCGTCGGTGAGCGCCAGGACGAGATGACGGCTGTCGGCCGACCAGCATTCGACGACGGCGCCATGCGGGCCGTTGGTGAGGCGGCGCGGCGGCGCGCTGCCGTCGGCCGGCGCCGCATAGACGCAGACGACGGGATCGCGGCCGAGCCAGCTCCAGGCCACCCAGCGGCCGTCGGGCGACACCAGCGGCGCCCGCACCTCCGGCAGGGCGATCAGCGCCTCGGCCGTGATGCGCTCGGCCGGCGCCGCGCGGACGGGAGTCGCAGGAGAGGCGATGACGTCGTCAGACATGGCGTCCTTCCCTCCCGTTGCGGCGAGCCCGAGCGCGGACGATCGCAGGCGTCGCGGCCGCGCCATGCGGGCCGCATCGACTTCGCGAAAGCGCCGGGGATTGCTGCACCGATGCTAGGCTGCCATAAAACCCAGCGTCAAGTTCATGGGTTTTCTTTATGTTCCTATCGACATCATGACTCGCAAGCGACTGCGCGATCTCGGCTACAGCGTCGGGCGCTTGCCGACCGGACGCCACAACGCGATCACGGACGTGGCGGGAGTCCGCGTTGGCTATGCGACGGTGATCGCGGATGCGCCGCGGATCGCGCGCACTGGGGTTACCGCCATTGTGCCCAACGACGGGCGGATCTGGGACCGCTGCCTGTTCGCCGGCGCCCATGTGCTGAACGGCTTCGGCGAGATGACCGGGCTCGCCTGGCTGAACGAAGCGGGCCTGCTCAATGCGCCCATCGCCCTCACGAACACCCATGACGTCGGCGCCGTGCGCGACGCGCTCGTGACGGCCGCGGCGGAGCGCGGCTTTCGCCAGAACCACATGCTGCCTATTGCGGCGGAGACCTGCGACGACGGGATGAACGACGCCACGGCGCACCACGTGACGACGCGCCATCTCTTCGAGGCGCTCCAGTCTGCGGCGGGCGGCGCGGTCGCCGAGGGCAATGTCGGCGGCGGCACCGGCATGACCTGTCACGACTTCAAGGGCGGGACCGGAACGGCCTCGCGAGTCGCCCGCGCGGCCGGGCGGGACTTCACGGTCGGCGCGCTCGTACAGGCGAACTATGGCGGGCGCGCCGACCTCAGATTCGACGGCGTGCCGGTCGGCCGCGAGATCGGGCTCGACCGCGTGCCGACACCGGATTGGGGCGGACTGAAGGGGGCCGGCTCGATCATCGTCGTGCTGGCAACCGACCTGCCGCTGCTACCGCTGCAATGCCGGCGGCTGGCGCAGCGGGCGGGCCTCGGCCTCGCGCGCGTCGGCGGCTTCGGCCACAACGGCAGCGGCGACATCTTCCTTGCCTTCTCGACCGGCAATGTTCTGCCGCTCGGCAGCACGACGGTGCTCACGGGCCTTGCGATGCTGCCCAACGAGGAGATCGATCCGCTCTTCGAAGCCGCCATCGAGGCGGTCGAAGAGGCGATCCTCAACGCGCTGACGATGGCGGAGACGATGACCGGCCTCGATGGCCGCACCCTCCACGCCCTGCCCTACGACCTGCTGGCAGAGGCGATGGCGCGCTACCGCCGGCGTGACTGAGCCCGCCTACCCTTCGCCCGCGTAGTGGCAGGCGGCGAGGTGGCCGGCGCCCTGGTCGAGCAGGGCGGGCTCCTCGCGATGGCAGCGCTCGGTGGCCCGCGGGCAGCGGGTGCAGAAGCGGCAGCCGACGGGCGGATCGAACGGCGACGGCAGGTCGCCCTGCAGGACGATGCGCTGACGCGCGCGCTCGGCCTTCGGATCGGGCACGGGGATGGCCGAGATCAGCGCCCGCGAATAGGGGTGCAGCGGGCGGGCGAAGAAGGCGTCGCGGTCGGCGACCTCCATCACGCGGCCAAGATAGAGCACGAGCACGCGGTGGCTGATATGGCGCACGACGCCGAGGTTGTGCGAGATGAACAACAGCGCCAGGCCGTGCTCGCGCTGCAGGCGGCGCAGCAGGTTGATGATCTGCGCCTGGATCGAGACGTCGAGCGCGGAGACCGGCTCGTCGCAAACCACCAGCTTCGGGCGCAGGATCATGGCGCGGGCGATGCCGATGCGCTGGCACTGCCCGCCGGAGAATTCGTGCGGATAGCGCCGCACCATCTCCGGCGCCAATCCGACCTCCTGCATCGCCGCCAGGACGCGGCGCTCGGTCTCGGTCTTGCCGAGCGCCGGCTCGAAGGTCTTGAGCGGGCGGGCGATGATCTGGCCGACGGTCATGCGCGGATCGAGCGAGGCCAGCGGGTCCTGGAAGATGATCTGCATGTTGCGGCGCTCTTTGCGCAGCGCGGTGGCATCGAGATCGTGGAGACTGCGGCCGAGCCAGATGACGTTGCCCGCGGTCGGCTTGATCAGATGCAGGATGGCGCGCCCGAGGGTCGACTTGCCGCAGCCGCTCTCGCCGACGATGCCGAGCGTCTCGCCGGCCCGCAGCTCGAGCGAGACGCCGTCGAGCGCCCTCACCGAGCCGGCCGAGCGACCGAGCAGCCCGCGGCCGATGGGGAAATGGACCTTGAGGTCGCGCACGGACAGCAGGGCGTCGCTCACGGCGCCACCAGGTGGCAGGCGGCGGCGCGCCCATCGCCGGCGCGCAGCAGCAGCGGCGTCTCCTGCGTGCAGCGTGCGATCCGCTGCTCGCAGCGGGGCGCGAACGGGCAGCCCGGCAGGTCGCCCATCGCCGCCCGCGGCTGGCCGGGAATCGTGCGGAGATCCTCGTGCGGCGATTCGTCGAGACGCGGCATCGAGGCGAGCAGCCCCTTCGTGTAGGGGTGGCGAGGATCGTAAAAGACCTCCTCGATCGGCGCCTGCTCCATGATGCGGCCGCCATAGAGCACGATGACGCGGTCGCAGAGGCGGGCGATGACGCCGAGATCGTGAGTGACGATCGCGACCGCCGCGTTGAAGTCGCGGGCGAGGTCGGCCAGCAGCTCCAGGATCTGCGCCTGCACGGTGACGTCGAGCGCCGTCGTCGGCTCGTCGGCGAACAGCAGCGCCGGCTCGCATAGAAGCGCCATGGCGATCATGACACGCTGACGCATGCCGCCTGAGAACTCGTGCGGATAGAGCCGGATGCGTCGCCGTGCCTCTGGGATGCGGACGCGTTCGAGCATGCGCACGGCGATCTCGAGCGCCTCTGCGCTGCCGACGCCGCGGTGGGTCGTCAGTACCTCCGTCAGCTGATCGCTGACGCGCATATACGGATTGAGCGACGTCATCGGGTCCTGGAAGATCATCGCCATAGCGGAGCCGCGCACCTCGTCCAGCTCGCGCGCACTGCGGTTGAGGATCTCGCGACCCTGAAAAAGGGCGCTGCCGGAAGCCCGTCCGTTCGCGGCGAGCAGGCCCATGAGGGCGAGCAGGATCTGGCTCTTGCCGGAACCGGACTCCCCGACGATGCCCACGACCTCGCCGCGCCGAAGCTCGAAATCGACGCCGTCGACGGCCGTGACCCAGCCCTGCGGCAGCTTGAAGCGGATGGCGAGGCCCTTGACCTCGAGGATCGGGGCCGTCGCTGCAACCGCGTCCGGATCAGCGCTCATTGGGGTCGAAAGCATCGCGCAGGCCGTCGGTGATGTAGTTGAGACAGAACAGAACGGCGGCGAGGAAGGCGCCGGGCAGGAGCAGCACGCGCGGATCGGTTTCGAGCTTCTGCGCGCCCTCGGCGATCAGCGTGCCCCAACTCGCCGCCGGCGGCTGCACGCCGAGGCCGAGGAAACTGAGGAAGGACTCCGTCAGGATGGTCTCCAGCACCAGCAGACTGGAATAGACGATGACCACGTTGATCGAATTCGGCGCGATGTGCCGCAGGATGATCTGGAAACTGCTCATCCCGCCGGCCCGCGCCGCCTCGATGAACTCGCGGCTGCGCAGGCTGACGGCCTGGCCGCGGGCGATGACCGCCGGCGTCAGCCACAGCGTCACGACGACGGCGATGAACAGCGACGTGTTGTTCTTGCCGAGCATCACGTTGATGACGATGGCGAGGAAGATGAAGGGGACGCTGAGCAGAATGTCGACGGCGCGCATCATCAGGTCGTCGATGCGACCGCCGAGATAGCCGGCCGCCGACCCGTAGAGGACGCTGATGAAGACCGAGACGATGGCGCCGAAAAAGCCCAGCGCCAGCGACACCCGGCCGCTGACGAGCACGCGCAGGAGCAGGTCGCGCCCGAGATCGTCGGTGCCGAAGAGATGCGCCGAGAACAGATCGATCGGCGCCGAGAGATTGTCGAAATCGGCGTCGTCGGCGGTGAAGGGAAAGAAGAACGGGCCGATGAAGCACGCCAAGGTGACGAGAAGAAGCACGACGCTGCTGGCCACCGCCAGATGATTGGCCGCATAGCGGCGCAGCGAAGCCCGAAACGGGCTGAGCCCAAGCCGCGGCGGCTCGGCGACAGGGACGGGCGCGGCGGCCGTGTCACTCATAGCTCACCTTGGGGTCGATCAGGCCGCGCGCGAGATCGGTCAGCAGATTGGCGAAGATGACGATGGCGCCGTAGAACAGCGTCACGCCGAGCATCAGCGGATAGTCGCGGTTGGTGGCGCCGGTGACGAAGTGCCGGCCGATCCCCGGAAGCCCGAAGATCTGCTCCACGACGATCGAGCCCGTGATGGTGGCTGCCGTCGCCGGGCCGAGATAGGCGACGACCGGCAGGATGGCGCCCTTCAGGGCGTGGCGGGCGATGGTGCGCCACTCGCCGAGGCCCTTGGCGCGTGCGGTGCGCACGTAGTTCGTGCGGACGGTCTCGATCATGCTGCCCCGCATCAGCCGCGAGACATAGGCGATATTGGGCAAGGCGAGGGTGACCACCGGCATGATCTTGTGGGCGATGCCGCCGGACCACTCCGTGAGCGGCAGCCACCCGAGCTGCAGGCCGAAGACGAGCTGCAGGACCGGCCCGATGACGAAGATCGGGATCGCCAACCCGGTCATCGCCAGCGCCCCGGCGACGTAGTCGACCGGCTGATTGCGGCGCAGCGCGCCTGCGATCCCGAGGGCGAGGCCGGTCAGGCCCGCCAGCAGCATGGCCCACAGCCCGACCTCGAGCGAGGTCGGAAAGCCGGCGCGGATCAGCTCGCTCACGGTGTAGTCGCGATAGGTCATGGACGGGCCGAAATCGAAATGCAGCACGCCCCAGATGTAGCGGCAGAACTGCAGCCACAGCGGCTCGTCCAGGTGATAGGCGCGCTCGATGTTGGCGAGTGCATCCTTGGTGATCCGGCGATTGCCGTCGAACGGCCCGCCCGGCGCGAGCCGCATCATGAAGAAGGTGATCACGGCGAGCGCGAACAACGTCGGCACGGCACCGATGATGCGCCTGACGGCATAGGCGAACATGCCGCCTGCCTCCCGCCGACCGATTTAGGAGGGATCGGGGAGCGGCCTGGCGGACGCTCCCCATGGCCCGCTATTGCGCTTCGACCGACAACAGGCGGCTGGAATGCCAATCCGGCGGGTTGTCGCCCCAGCCCTTGACGGTCGACCGCACCAGATGCCGGTTGGGGCCGGCCGCGACCGGCGCCGTCAGATAGCTGTCGAGGAGGATCTTCTCGGCCTCGGCGAGCAGCTTGTAGCGGCCGGCCTTGTCGTTCACGGCCAGCGCCTTGTCCATCGCCGCTTCGTATTCCGGGCTCGGCCAGTTGTAGCCGGCCGCGGCGCGTGGATCCATGTAGGAGAGATAGCTTTCGGGGCCGGCGAAATCGCCGACGAGATCGTCGTTGAAGACGTCCCAGGTGCCGGCCGAGAACGCGGCCAGCCAGCTGTCGCGGTCCTGCGCATGAACCTTGGCATCGACGCCGAGCGTCTGCTTCCACATGACCGCGATCGTCTCCGCCATCTTCTTCGGCGAATCGCTGTTGGTCGATTCGATCGCCAGGCTCAGCGGTTTGTCCGGCCCGAAGCCGGCCTCGGCGAAGAGTTGCTTGGCCTTGGCGACGCGCGCGGCCTTGTCCATCGCGCAATCCGGCACCTTCGGCGCATCGTAGTCGGCGATCGGAATCGTGTAGCCGCAGTTCACGGAGTAGCCGCCCTTCAGCACCTTGTTGATGAGGGCGTCGCGATCGATGGCCAGGCTGAGGGCCTCGCGCAGCTTGGGATTGTCGAACGGCGGCTTCTTCAGGTTGAAGCTCTCATACACCGTCTCCGTGCTGGAGGAGACGTGCACCTGCTCGCCGAACTCGGCCTTGAGCTTGTCGATCTGCTCGCTCGGAATGTCGATGGTGATGTCGAGGTCGCCCGCCCGCCACAGCTTCACGGCAGTGTTGTCGTCCTCGGTGACCTTGTAGACGACCTTGTCGATCTTGACCGATGCCGCATCCCAGTAGTTCGGGTTCTTCACGAGGGTGACGTGCGACTGCGGCACGTTCTCGATCATCTTGTAGGCGCCGTTGGAGACGATGTTCTCCGGCTTGATGAAGTCCTTGCCGAACTTGTCCAGCGTCGCCTTGTGCAGGGGCGGGGCGTAGAACGAGCTCATGAGCAGCAGCGCGTACGGCGCCGGCTTGGCGAGCCTTATCACGAGGGTCTTCGCGTCGGGTGCCGTGACGCCGACCGATGCCGGATCCTTGCTGGTGCCGGCATTGAAGTCAGCCGCGCCGGTGACGGCCACGGTGGTCGTGAAGATGTAGGCCTTGTCGGACGCCGTTGCCGGGTCGACTGTGCGCACGATGCCATTGGCGAAGTCCTGCGCCACCAGCGGTTCGCCGTTCGACCACTTGAGGCCGTCGCGCAGATGGAAGGTATAGGTCAGACCGTCGTCGCTGATGTCCCATTTCTCGGCGGCGCCGGGAACGACCTGGCCATTGGAGTCGTAATCGATCAGGCCCTCATAGATATCGTCGAGAATGAATCCGTCGGTCGCCAGGAAGTTCACCTGGGGATCGAGCGTGCTGATGGTGGCGCCGATGCCGCGGTTCAGCACGGTCTCCGCCCGTGACGATGCGGGAACCGCGCTTCCGAGGCCGCCGAGCAGCGTCGCGGTCGCCGCGACGAGCATCCATTTCCTGACCAACACGATTTCCTCCCTGCTTATGATTGGACGGGGGCAGCGGCCCGACCGTCCCCACCGCTATTCCGACTCTCGCCGCCTCACCCTGTCAAGCCACGGCGGGTCACCCTGTGACGGCGCAGGCCTGCCTACCGCGGGGTAACCGATTGATTTAAAAGCCTGTTTGCGACGACCTGGGCGCGGCAGCCTATTCGGCTGCGCGGGCCGCGGCCGGTTCCTTGCGGAACGCCGCCTCCATCTCGCGCCGGACGCGGACCGCCTCGGCGGCCTCGTCGACGGTGACGTCGGCCCAGCGCACGGGTGCGCCGGCCTTCACCGGGTTGCGCAGGCGCACGTCGTGCGCGAGGCCGATCGGCAGGCCGCCGAGGCGCAGGCTGTCGGCGGCGGGCATGAGCCTGCCCCAGACCGTGAAGCCGCCCTCGCCGTCGAGCGTCTCGCCGGCGGCGAGGTCGCGCTTGGCGGTCGCCACGGCGTCGCCGCGGAAGCCGGTGGGCGAGCCGGTCGGTTCGCCGCGCAGACCGGCGCTGGCCACGGAGATGCCGAGCTCGAGCCCGATCAGGTGGTAGGGCTTGTAGAGCGCGGCATAGCGGCCGGAGGGATCGGTGACGAGGCCGTACTCGTTGAAGCAGCGCTTGACGTAATCCGACGGCGCCTCGAACACGACGTAGACGCCCCAACGGAGATCGCGGAACACGGCGCGGCCGTCGCGCTCGAGCGAGGAGATCACCTCCACCTGACCCTTGTGCTGGAGCCGGCCGCCCTCGCTCGCGGGACGCAGCACGCGCGGCAGGTCGTCGACGCCGCAGGGCGGGAACGCCAGCCCGTCGGGCGCCGGCGTGAGGCCGGTCGCGTTCGCCACGGCCGCCATCTCGATCGCCGACTTGGTGCCGTCGAGGAAGGAGTTGAACATCTGCGCGTTCATGCCGCCGAGGCGGGCCTGCTCCGGCGTCAGGCCGTAGTGGCCCCACACCGTCTCGGGCGTCGACTGGTGATAGGCCGGCAGATATTTGGTGCCCTTGCCGGCGGCCACCACCTCGAAGCCGCAGGCGCGCGCCCAATCGACCTGCTCGGCGATGAGCGCGGGCTGGTCGCCATAGGCGAGGCTGTACACCAGGCCGGCGGCGCGCGCCTTCTGCGCCAGCAGCGGACCCGCGAGCACGTCGGCCTCGACGTTGACCATGACGATATGCTTGCCGTTGGCGATCGCCGCCAGCGCATGAGCGATGCCGGACGGCGGATGGCCGGTAGCGTCGATCACGACCTCGAGCGCGGGGTGGGCGATGAGTGCGCGCGCATCCTCGCCAATGCAGGTGGTGCCGCGGTCGACGGCCTCGCCGAGCGATGTCGCGGCGATACGCTCCGCCGGCCAGCCGACGCGCGCGAGATTCTCGCGCGCCCGCGCCGGCGCCAGATCGGCGACCCCGAGAAGGTGCAGGCCGGGCGTCCGCAGCGCCTGCGCCAGGAACATCGTGCCGAACTTGCCGGCGCCGATCAGTCCGACGCGCAGCGGCCGGTTCGCTTCGGCGCGTTCACAGAGCAGCTTGTGCAGGTTCATGGGACTACTCCGGGCCTCCGGGCATTTTGCGAGTGGTCGCTCGACAGCTCAACAGAGTTCCTACCGACTACGTCGCTCCGCAAGGGCATGAAATGGGTCTCCGGCCCTTGCGCCTTCCCGCATGTCACCCCCGACGAAAGTCGGGGTCCATATTCCCGAGGCCTGTGTTTATAGGCCCCGGCTTTCGCCGGGGTGACAACCGAGGTGACCGTGCGTCAAAGCAGACATGTGTGCGCTCCCCCCGTCATTCCGCCGCCGCGCGGCGGCGCGCGTACTCGAGCAGGCAGTCGTCCGGCAGCGGCTCGATCGGCGCGAAGTCGCGGTTGGCGATCCAGGTGGGGCGCTTGAAGCGGCGGATGGCGTTGTCGCAGCGGTTGAGCGAGAGATAGAGGATCCAGCGCGACCAGGGCGTGAGGTTCGAGCCCGAGGCGTGCACGAGGTTGCCGTGGAACAGCAGCACCGAGCCGGGCGGGCCCTTGGGCGCGACGATGCCGCCCTCCGCCACCAGCCGCGTGATCGTCTCGTTGTCCATGGTCCAGAGCGGATAGCTGGTGGTGGCGGTGTCGTGCGTGGCGCCGAGCCGGCCCTTGCGGTGGCTCTTCGGGATGAACATCAGGGGGCCATTGAACTCGTTGGCCTCGGCGAGGAAGAGCGCGATGTTCATGGCGCGCGGCTCGGGCATGTCGTCGTCGTTGAACCAGGTGGCGTAGTCCTGGTGCCACTGCCAGACCGCGCCGTCGAACGCCGCCTTGGCGTTGATCTTGAACTGATGCATGTAGAGCTTGTCGGAGCCGAGCAGCTGCGTGCCGGGCTCGACCAGGCGCGGATGGCGCGCCAGCAGCGCGAAGACCGGATTCCAGTGTTGCACATAGAAGGCGCTGCGCGGCGCCTGCGATCCCTTCTCGCGGACGACCTCCTCGCGCGTCTGCGCGAAGATGCCCGGCAACTCGCCTTGCAGCAGCGCCATCTCCTCCGGCGCGAACAGGCTGGGGATGAAGACGTAGCCCTGGTCTTCGAATTCCGCGATCTCTGCCTGCGTCAGCTTCATCTTGATTCCTCCCCCATTGCTCAGTTTGTCTTCCGGCCCGCGTCTTCCGGCACGCTTTCGGCCTCGATGGAGTGGATGAGATGGACGGTGGCGGCCTCGGCATGCCGGCGCGCCAGGCGCTCGGCCGCATCGGCGTCGCCTTCCATGACGGCATCGAGGATCGCGGCGTGCTCGTCCCAGATCCCCTCCCACTCCAGGTAGCGGCGGCTGAGCGAGCCGCCCATGACGCGGCGGATGTGCTGCCAGTGGAGGGCCGCCGTCTCGGCGATCAGCGGGTTGCCGGAGAGCTCGTGCAGGAAGAGGTGAAAGCGCATGTCGGCCGCGATCAGGTCATGCACCGAGCCGGCGCGGACGGCGGCGCGCCCGGCGGCGATCAGCTGCGGCCCCCAGAGCTTCGCCTCCGCCTGCCCGCGCCGGGCGGCGGCGCGACCGGCGATCCCGTCGAGCGCGCTGCGGACTTCGCAGAGATGGCCGATGAAGGTCGGATCGAGCGACGCGACGACCACGCCGCGGCGCCGGCTGTCGCGCACGAAGCTCTGGCTCTTCAGCAGCCGCAGGGCCTGCAGCACCGGCTGCCGCGAAACCGCCAGCCGCGCGGCCAGCTCGTCCTGGGTGATGCGCTGGCCGGGCGCCAGCTCGCCTTCGCAGATCGCGTCGAGGATGGCGCGATAGACGCGGTCGGCCAGCGGCTGATGTAGGGCCAAGCGCTCCAATGGGTCTTCCCGCTTCGTGATCTTGTATACGGTATTCGGATTTGCCACGCAAAGTCAAGTGCACAGGAGGCGAATTGACACCTATAGATAAGGGTAGATAAGGGCGGCGCGCGTACTCACCTCGGACAGTGGCCGCGCCTTCGTCTGCGCGACATCACGTCCCGTGCCGCGCCTTGCTGGAGCGGCTTCTCGTTTTCTAGAATTGCGGCGGGCAGGGAGCGCGCCGAATCCGGACTGCCGACGCCGACACCATAGCGATTGCGATGAACGACCGGTCCCATATCCTCGTCGTCGACGACGAGAAGCGCATCCGCACGATGCTCTCGCGCTATCTCACCGACGAGGGCTACCGCGTGAGCGAAGCCTCCGGCGGCGAAGAGATGCGCGCCGCGCTCGACCGCGACAGGGTCGACTTGGTCCTGCTCGACCTCGTCATGCCGGGCGAGGACGGCCTGTCGCTCGCGCGCCAGATCCGCCAGCGATCGGAGATCCCCATCATCATGCTGACCGGCAAGGGGGAACTGATCGACCGGGTGGTCGGCCTGGAGGCTGGCGCCGACGACTACATCCACAAGCCGTTTCATTTGCGGGAGGTGCTCGCCCGCATCCGCACGGTCATGCGGCGCACGCGCACGCCGCCGCCGGCGCCACCCACGCAGCCGGCGCCTGCCGCCGCGGCGCCCGGGGAGACGCTCGTCTTCGAGGGCTGGCGATTCGATCTCGTGCGGCGCGAGCTGCGGCGCGCCGACGGCGAGCTCGTGCCGCTCACCGCCGGCGAGTTCGATCTGCTGCGCGTCTTCACCCGCAACCCGAACCGGGTGCTGGATCGCGACCAGCTGATGACGCTCGTGAAGGGCCGCGACTGGGCCGCCTTCGATCGGGCGATCGACACGCAGGTGGTGCGCCTACGCAAGAAGATCGAGCCCGATCCCCAGAACCCGCAGCTCATCAAGACCGTCAGAGGCGCGGGCTACATCTTCGCCGCCGCCGTCACGGGCGGGTCGTAGGTCGCCCCGCGCTCAGCGGCTGTCCAGCAACTCGCGCAGCTTCGACGCCAGGTCGGCGCGACTATAGGGCTTGCCGAGCCACCCGGCATCGGTGGCCAGCATGCCTCCTTCGATCATCGCGGGGTCGGCATAGCCCGACGTGAAGAGCACCTTCAATTCCGGATGGCGGCGGCGGATTTCCTGCGCCAGCTCCACGCCGGTCATGCCGCCGGGCATGACGACGTCGGTGAAGACCAGATCGACAGGATCGCCCTTGCCCAGCGCCTCCAGGGCGGCGGCGGCGCTCTCGACTTCGATGACGCCGTAGCCTAACTCCTTCAGGCGGCGCACCGACACGCGCCGCACGCGCTGATCGTCCTCGACGACGAGGATGGTCTCGCCGCTGGCGGCGCCGGCCGCGGGCGCCGGACGGCCGGCCGCGACGCGCCCGTCCTCGTCCCTGATCGGCAGATAGATGCGCACCGTCGTGCCGTGGCCGACTTCGCTGTAGATCTGAACGTGCCCGCCGGACTGCTTCACGAAGCCGTAGACCATGCTCAGGCCCAGGCCGCTGCCCTTGCCCGGCCCCTTGGTGGTAAAGAACGGCTCGAACGCGCGCTGGAGCACCTCCGGCGTCATGCCGATGCCGGTGTCGGTCACGGACAGCGTCGCGTAGCGGCCGGGCTCCACGTCGGCGTGCACGGCCAGCGAGTCCTCTTCGATCTCGACCTCGGCGGTCTCGATCAGGAGCCGGCCGCCCTCGGGCATGGCATCGCGGGCATTGATCGCGAGATTCAAGAGCGCGTTCTCGACCTGCCCGGGATCGGCCATGACCGTGCTAAGGTCCGGCACCAGCCGGGTCTCCAGCCGCACCAGCTCGCCCAGGCTGCGGTTCAAGAGGTCGGCCAAGCCGCCGGCCAGCGCGCTGAGGTTGATCGGCTTCGGGTTCAGCGGCTGGCGGCGGCCGAAGGCCAGCAGCCGTCCGGCCAGCTGAGCACCGAGCTCGGCCGCCTCCTGCGCCTCCGTCAGCAGCGACAGCTCGTCGGCCTCTTCCAGCCGGCTCTCCAGCATCTCGAGATTGCCGGTGATGACGGTGAGGAGGTTGTTGAAGTCGTGCGCCAGACCGCCAGTCAACTGGCCGATGGCCTCCATCTTCTGCGCCTGCCGCAACTCCTGCTCCATCCTGGCGCGCGCCGTGATGTCGCGAATGAAGCCGGTGAAGATGCGGCTGGCGCCGAGCTGCACTTCGCCGACCGACAGCTCCATGGGAAAGACCGTGCCGTCCTTGCGCTGCGCCTCCACCTGGCGGCCGATGCCGATGATCCGCTTCTCGCCGGTGCGGCGATAGCGCGAGAGATAGCCGTCGTGCTTCTCGCGATGCGGCCGCGGCATGAGCATGCTGACGTTGCGCCCGATCACCTCGCCCGCCGCGTAGCCGAACAGCGCCTCGGCGGCGTTGCTGAAGGACTGGATGATGCCGCGCTCGTTGATCGTAATGATGGCGTCGGGGGCCGTGGAGATGACCGAGCTCAGTCTCGCCTCGCGCTCGCGGAGCGCCTCCTCGGCCTGCTGCCGCTCCGTGATATCCTGCGCGACGGCGATCAGACCGAGGAGCTGCTGATCGGAGCCGACCAGCCGGCTCGCATTCCACAGCAGCACGCGCTCGGAGCCATCGGGGCGCCGCACGCGTTCCTCGATGCCCCGGACCGGCCGGCCGGCCCGCACCTCCTCGAGATGGGCACGCGTGAGCCCATGACGCGCGTGGCCGTCGAGCGCCTCGAAGTAGTCGCGGCCGATGAGGCGCGCCCGGCGGCGGCCATAGACCTGCTCCGCCTCCGAGTTCACCTCGCGCACGACGAAATCCGGCGAGAGCAGGAGAATCGGGAAGGCCGCCGTCTCGATGAGCAGGCGAAAGCGATCCTCGCTTCCCCGCAACTGCTGGCGCAGGTTCGCCGTCCGCCCCTTGGCGCGAACCGTGGGGGCTCGCGGCCCCTGCCCTGACTGCGACGAACCTCTCAGGGGCGGCGAGCGCTGGGGCTTGGCGCCGCCGCGGGCTTTGGCGGCAGCGGCGGTCGCCGGCGGCTTGCCGGTCTTCTTCACTCGGACGCCCGACCTACTCTTCGACCGCGCGGGCGAGCGCGTCCCTTCCCTGACGAGGCGTTTCATGTTTGATGAACAAGCTCCGCACGGTGCCCGGCGTTCCAACCAGATCCTCGGTGAGCCACTTAAGCACAAGCAGCGTCCGCCGGTAAACGTTCGTCCTTCGCGCTCGCTGCCGTGTGCCAAGGTCCGAACCCGCATAATTGGCTTTGAGTCGGGCCGTTCTGCGATAGCATGAGCGCAGCGTTTACCGGGGCAGCATGCACGGATTCGACCTCATCTGGACGAAGGTCCGCATCCCGCCGGAACGGGCGGAGACGATCGAGCGAACGCGCCTGTTCGGAAAGCTCGACGACAGCGCGCGCGGCAAGCTCACGGTCGTCTCGGCGCCGGCGGGATTCGGCAAATCGACCTTGCTCATGCAGTGGGCACGCCGCCTGCAGGAGCGGGGCGCCAAGGTGGCCTGGCTGTCGCTCGACCGTGACGACGACGAGATCGCCCGTTTCCTGTCCTATCTGCTGGCAGCGATCCACGCGGTCTGCCCGCGCATCGGCGAGAACGCCATCGCGCTGCTGAATTCGAGTCCGTCGCCGCCGGTCAAGTCCAGCCTCGCCGCCCTGATCAACGAGCTGGAGGCGCTCGACGACCGCCTGGTCGTCATGCTCGACGACGTCCACCACCTGCAGGCGCCGGCGATCGTCGAGGCGCTGGAGAGCCTGATCGCCTATGCACCGGAGCGCTTCCATCTGGTGCTGGCGGGGCGCGGCATGCTGCCGCTTGCCTCGGCGCGCCTCAAGGTGCGCGGCCAGATGGCGGCCATCGAGGACGCCGACCTCCGGTTCGACCTGGAGGAGACCGAACTGTTCTTCAACGGGCGCCGCACCTTGGGCCTGGCGAAGAGCGACGTGGTGCTGCTGCAGCACCGCACGGAGGGCTGGGCGGCGGCGCTCCAGCTGGCGTCGCTGTCGCTGGAGCGACGGATCGAGCGCGCCGCCTTCATCAGCGCGTTCTCCGGGAACGACCGCGACATCGCGGATTTCCTCGCCCGCGACGTCCTCTCGCGGCAGCCGCAGACGGTGCAGGAGTTCCTGCTGAAGACCGCCATCCTCGAGCGCATGTGCGCCGAGCTGTGCGCCGCGGTGACGGACGGAGCGGTGGCGCGCTGCCACGCGCTGCTGGCGGAGGCGGAGCAGGCCGGCCTGTTCGTCGTGCCGCTCGACAAGGAGCAGCGGTGGTATCGCTACCACCACCTCTTCGGCGACTTCCTGCGCAGCCAGCTGACGCGCCACTATCCCGAGCTAGTACGGCCGCTGCACCGGCGCGCCGCCGCCTGGTATGCCCGCGTCGGCGACACCACGGCCGCGCTCCACCACGACCTCGCCGCCGGCGACGTCGACTCGGCGGCCGACCGCGTCGAATCCTGCGCGATGCCGCTCATCCGGCAGAGTCATCTGCTGCGGCTCAACGAGTGGCTGCGCAAGCTGCCGGAGGAGGTCGAGGCCTGCCGGCCGCGCCTGCTGCTCAGCCATGTCTGGCTCCATTTCCACATGAACAAGCCGCTGGCGGCGGCGCGCGCCCTGCGCCAGGCACGGCGCGCGATGCGGACGCAGATCGCGGCCGGCGCGATCCCGGCGGCGACCGAGCGCGCCTGGCGGGCGGAGGTGCTGACACTGGCCGCCGGCGCCGTCAGCGCCGCGGACCGCTCGCGCCAGGCCCGCGCGTTCGCGCAGCGGTGGATCGAGGAGCTGCCGGACGACCAGCCGTTCCTCCGGGGCACGCTGATGAATATCCTCGGCTACTGCCATTACTCGCTGGGCGATCTAGCGGCGGCGCGCGGCGCCTGTCAGGCCGGCCGCGCCAGCCACGTACGCGCCGAATCGGTGTTCGGCGTCGTCTATTCCGACCTCATCCTCGGCCTGGTGGAGAAGGCGGCCGGCAACCTGCGCGAGGCGGCCCAGCTCCTCCTGAAGGCCCAGGAGATCGCGACGGCGGCGCTCGGCGCCGGGTCCTATGCCGAAGCGCTGGTCGCGGTGTTCCAGGCGGAGCTGCTGTACGAATGGAACGAGGTCGACAAAGCAGAGCTGCGGCTCGATGAATATCGTCCTATCCTCGACGATTGCGCCCTGGTGATCCACGAGACGGCGGCGGTCGTGCTCGCGGCGCGGATCGCCGCGGCCCGCGGCCGCATCGACGCCGCGCTCGCGGTGCTCGATCGGTCGCTGCGCGCCGCTCCGGCCGTGGCGCGGCGGAGCCGGTTCCTGCCGGCCGTGCTGAACGAGAAGGTGCGCCTGCTGTTGCTGCGCCGCGACGTCGCCGGCGCCCGCTACGCCCTGACCGCGGAAGGAATGGATCCGGACGGCAGCGGAGGTGCGCGGGTCGAAGCCGGACGACCGGGTGCCGAACTGGCGCTCATCGCTCGCGCCCGGGTGATGATCGCCGACGGCCGGGCAGCGCAGGCGCGCGGTCTGTTGCGCGATTTGACGGCGCGCCTTGGCGCCGCCGGGCGCGGCCGCCGCCGGTTGCAGACGCTGTTGCTCGCTGCGCTCGCCGCGCGGGCGACCGGCGACCAGGCAGCGGCGCTGAGGCTGCTCGCCGAGGCCCTCGATCTGGCGGAGCGGCAGGGATATGTCCGCGCCTTCGTCGACGAAGGCCCGCAGCTTCTCGACCTGCTGCAGCGCCTGCGTGCCGGACAGGGCGCCGGACGGGCGCCGCTCCTGACGCCGAACTGCCTCGCCTATCTCGGCCGGCTCATCGCCGCCTTCGGACAGCGCGGAGCCGAGGCCGCCACTCCCTTCAGCGTCCGCGAGCTCGAGATCATCGCGCTTCTGGCGGAGGGCCGCTCCAACCGCGAGCTTTCCGACCGCCTGGCCATCGCGCCCGACACCATCAAATGGCACCTGAAGAACATCTACGGGAAGCTTGGCGTCAGCAGCCGCACCCAGGCGATCATCGCCGCGCAGCGCCGCGGCATCTGCTGACGGGGCGCCCCACCCGAACGGGTGGGGCAGGAAATCCGCATCCGCCACCCGAGGGGGTCGGGACAGTCCGCTGGATTCTGCTCCATTCTGCGCCATCGACCATGCTGTCAGCGGAGTGGTGCGATGGCGACCGGCTGGGTCTTTCACGAGCTCTACCTGTGGCACGATACCGGCACCTATGCGACGGCCTTTCCGCCCGGGCTGACGGTCGAGCCGGGCGAGCATGCCGAGAACCCCGCCACCAAGCGCCGCTTCCGCAACCTGCTGGAGGTGGCGGGCCTGCTGGAGAAGCTGACGCCGCTGAAGCCGCGGCCGGCGACCGAGGCCGAGATCGGGCGATTCCACACCACGGACTATATCCGGCAAATTCGGGAGATCAGCGCCGACGTGAAGGGCGGCGACGCCGGCGAGCTGACGCCGTTCGGGCAAGGCGGCTATGAGATCGCGCTGCTGGCCGCCGGCGGCACGATCACCGCCGTCGATGCCGTGCTCCAGGGCAAAGTCCGGAATGCCTACGCCCTCGTGCGCCCGCCGGGCCACCACGCCGTCCGCGACAAGGGCATGGGCTTCTGCATCTTCGGCAACGTGGCCGTCGCCATCATGCATGCCAAAGCCGTGCACAAGATCGGCAAGGTCGCGACTGTCGACTGGGACGTGCATCACGGCAACGGCACGCAACAGGCCTTCTACGAGGACCCGACCGTGCTCACGATCTCGATCCATCAGGATCGCCTCTTTCCGACCAACTCCGGCGGCCTCGAGGAGATCGGCACCGGCGACGGCGAGGGCTACAACATCAACATCCCGATGCCGCCCGGTTCGGGGGTCGGCGCCTACCTGGCCGCGTTCGAGCGCGTCGTGATCCCGGCGCTGCGCAGGTTCCGGCCACAGCTGATCGTCGTGCCCTCGGGGTTCGATGCCGGCGGCAGCGATCCGCTCGGCCGGATGATGGTGCACAGCGACGGCTATCGGCGGATGACCCGGCTACTGATGGAGGTGGCCGACGACGTCTGCGACGGCCGTCTCGTGCTGTCGCACGAGGGCGGTTATTCCGCGACCAACGTGCCCTATTGCGGGCTGGCGGTGATGGAGGAGCTGTCGGGCATCCGCACCGCGGTCGCCGACCCCTGGCTGCCGCATATGGAGCGCTGGGGCGGGCAGGACCTGCAGCCGCACCAGGAGGCGGCGATCGATCGCGCCGCCCTCGCGCTTAATCGGATCGGACAGACTACCAGCCCGGCCGCGGCTGGACGTCGGAGCGCCTGATATGAGTCGTTCGGCGCTCGCACTCACGCGGTCCCAACCACGGGAGGCCAAAGATGGCTAAGACTTCCAAGCCGGGTGCGCCGATTGTCGTCGGCGCGACCCGCCGCAACTTCCTGATCAAGGGGAGCCTGGTCGGCGCGGGAGCGCTGACCGGCTCGGCGGCCCTGCTGCAGACCGTCAACAACGAGGCCAAGGCCGCGGGCGAGCCGATCCCCGTCGGCCAGGCGGCGCCGCTCACCGATTTCGCCGCCGCCGACGGCATCGAGTTCAAGAACGGCCTGACGCTGGCCTGCGAGGAGATCAATGCGCTCGGCGGCATTCTCGGCCGTCCCCTCGAGCCGCATTTCGAAGACACCAAGCAGATGGGCGACGCCACCAACGTGCAGGCCGTGCAGCGCCTGATCGACCGCTACAGCGTCCACGCCATCCTGAACGGCTACAACGTCGGCTCCGGCACCGCCATCCAGGAGGTGATCGCGGACTCCGGCATCATCTACGTGCATTACGACACGACGATCGGCCACAACAACCTCATCAAGTCGGACCCGAAGAAGTATTTCGGCAGCTTCCAGGGTGACCCGGCCGAGTACTGGTACGGCCCGGGCTTCCTGAAGTTCATCAGGAGCATCGAGGATTCCGGCCAGTACAAGCGCGCCAACAACAAGATGGTGGTGATCACCAGCGCCGGCGTCTACAGCGTCAACATCGCCAACGCCATCAAGGAGAAGGGCGCCGACTACGGCTGGCAGAACAGCCTGTTCGAGACCGTCAACGTGCCGATCTCGGAATGGGGCCCGACGCTCGCCAAGATCCGGCAGGATCCGCCGGCGGTCATCGCGATCACCCACTTCTATCCCCAGGACCTGGCGCAGTTCATGCTCCAGTTCGTGCCCGATCCGACGCCGAGCCTGATCTACATGCAGTACGGCCCGTCGCTGCCCGCCTTCCGCGACATCGGCAAGGAGAAGGTGGACGGCGTGCTCTACTCCACCGTCATCGGCGTGCCGCAGGACGACATCGGCAACGCCTTCGAGAAGAAGTACAAGGAGAAGTTCGGCGCCAATGCCGGGCACCTCTCGGGCTGCCAGTCCTATGACGGCGCCCATCTCTGGGCGACGGCAGCGGCGATTGCTGGCGGCTCCGGCGAGCCAGGCAACGAGGAGCAGAACCGCAAGGTCGCCGACCGCATGCGCAGCATGATCTATCGCGGGGTCTGCGGCGTCACCCGCTTCATCCCGGACGAGCAGGCGGCCTATGCCTATCCGGACCAGACCAAGGACCCGTCGCTCGGCATGCCGCACTTCATCCTGCAGATCCAGGACCACACCAAGCCGACGGCGTTGATCGCGCCGTCGCCCTACGATACGGCGGCGTTCAAGATGCCGCCCTGGATCAAGGCCTAGACGCCGAACCGATGGCGCAGGGGTGGCACCGACGCCGCCCCTGCCACCTCACTGCTCATGAACGCATCCGGTCCTCTCCTCGCCTGCCGCAACGTCAGCAAGTACTTCGGCGCCCTGGCAGCCGTGCACGACCTGAGCTTCGAGGTGGCGCCGGGCGAGGTGCTGGGCATCGGCGGACCGAACGGCGCCGGCAAGACGACGCTGTTCGAGGTGATCTCCGGATTCAGCCCGGCCTCGGCCGGCGAGATCGCGTTCGACGGCCGGCCGATCACGCAGCTGCCGCCCGAGCGCATCTGTCATGCCGGGATCGCCCGCACCTTCCAGCTCAACGCCGGCTTCGACAGCCTGAGCGTGCGCGACAACGTGCTGATCGCCGCCTATTTCGGCCGCCGCAACCGCGCCGCGCCGGGCCTGACCATCGACCGCACGACCCGCGACCGGGCCGATGCAGCCCTGGCGTTCGTCGGCCTCGTCGACAGTGCCGAGGCCATCACCGGCGGCCTGCCCGTGCTCGACCGCAAGCTCCTGATGCTCGCCGGCGCGCTGGCCACCGATCCGAAGCTGCTGCTGATGGACGAGCCGGTCGGCGGCCTCAACCCCAAGGAGATCGATCGCGTCATGCGCGTGATCGAAAAGCTCCGCGAGCTCGGCATCACCGTCATCGTCATCGAGCATGTCATGCGCTTCCTGGTGGAGCTGTCGTCGCGCATTCTCATCATGCATCACGGCGAGAAGATCTACGAAGGCCCGCCGGGCGGCCTGGTGAAGGACGCCACGGTGGTCGACGTCTATCTCGGCGCCGGCACGTCGCAACGCCTGCAGGCCGTGCTCGACGCCCGGCACGGGCCTTAGCGCATGGCAGGGCCGCTGCTCGCCATCGAGTCGATCTCCGCCGGCTATCTCGGGCGCGACGTGCTGCGCGAGTTGTCGCTGGAGATCGACGAAGGCGCGCTCGTCGCCATCATCGGCCCCAACGGCCATGGCAAGACCACGCTGCTGCGCGCCATCTCCGGCCTGCTGCCCCTGCATGGCGGCCGCATCGCGCTCGCCGGCGCCGACATTCATCGCCGCCGGCCTGACGAGATCGTGGCCGCCGGCGTCGTGCACGTGCCGCAGGGCGACCTGCTGTTTCCCGACATGACCGTGCTGGAGAACCTGCAGATGGGCGCCTATCTGCCGGCCGCGGCGACGAAGATGGGCGAGCGCCTCGACGAAGTGTTCGCGCTGCTGCCCAAGCTGGCCGAGCGGCGGGGGCAGATCGCCAGCACGCTCTCCGGCGGCGAGCGCCGCATGGTCGGCGTCGGTCGCGGCCTGATGACGGGCGGCCGCCTGCTCATGCTGGACGAGCCGTCGCTCGGGCTGGCGCCGATCGTCATCGACCAGATCTACGACGTCATCGTCCGGCTGAAGGCGAGCGGCCGCACCATCCTGCTGGTCGAGGAGAGCGTCGCGCGCGTCGTCGACAAGGCCGACCGCATCCACCTGCTCGACAACGGCCGCTTCGTCTGGCAGGGCGCCGGCAGCGAGCTGATGAGCCGGCCGGAAATCCTCGCCACCTATCTCGGAGGCTGAGCGGCATGCGCGAGGTGATCGTCCAGATCGTCGCGTCCGGCTTGACCATCGGCGCCATGTATGCGGTGTCGACCATCGGGCTGTCGCTGGTCTACGGCTCGCTCGGCATGCTCAACATGGCGCACGGCGCCATCCTGACCTTCGGCGGCTACATCGCCTACTACATCGGCACGACGCTGGGCCTGCCGCCGCTGCTGGGCGGCCTCGCCGCCGTGGCGGTCGGCGCGCTGCTCGGGCTGGCCGTCTACATCGTCGCCGCGCAGCCGCTGCTGCGCTCGCGCTCGTTCGAGACCAGCATCTTCATCGCCACCATCGGCGTCGGCACCGTGCTCGAGAACGTGATGCTCAAGCTGTTCGGCGCCTATCCGCTGCCGCAGCCGCTCGCGGTCGGCGGCGACCTCGAAATCGGCGGCGTCCACATCCCCTATCAGAACATCCTGATCCTCGCCGTCTCGCTGCTGCTGATGGCGGCGGTGGCGCTGCTGCTGAAGCGCACGCGCATCGGCCGGGCGGTGCGGGCGACCGCGCAGAACCGCGAGGCGGCGCAACTCATGGGCGTGCGGGTCGGCACGGTCTACGCACTGGTGCTGGCGCTCTCGGGCGCGTTGGCCGCCATCTCCGGCATCATGATCAGCTCGCTCACCACGCTGTCGCCGACCATGGGCGCCGACCCGATGCTGAAGGCCTTCATCATCTGCGTGGTCGCCGGCCTCGGCAACATCTATGGCGCTGTTGTGTCGGCGCTGCTGCTCGGCCTCCTCGAGGCGATCGCGCAGTACGTCGTGGGCGTGCGCTTCGGCTTCGCCACCCTGCTCGTGCTGGTGATCGTCGTGCTGATCTGGCGGCCGTACGGCCTGTTCGGCCATCGCCAGGTGGTGCGGCTATGAGCCGGAGCTGGCGCCGCGATCTCGCCGTTGGAGTTGTGCTGCTGGCGATCGCCGTCGCCGTCCCGCTGCTGTTCAAGACGCGCTACATCGTCACGCAGGCGACGCTGTTCTTCATCTGGGCGATCGTGGTCACGCAGTGGAACCTCGTGTTGGGCGTCGGCGGCATCTTCTCGCTGGCGCAGATGGCGCTGTTCGCGTGCGGCGCCTACACGGCGGCGATGCTTGGCTACTATCTGGCGGTTCCGCTGTGGCTGGGGATTCCGCTCGGCGGCGGCGTCACGGTGCTGCTCAGCCTGCTGATCGGGCTCGCCTGCCTGCGCCTGCGCGGACCCTACGTCGCGCTGCTGACGCTGGCGATCGCCCAGGTGATCTTCATCTACATCATCAACGACACCGACTGCTTCACCAACCCGCCGTCGGGCTGCATGCCGCTGTTCGGCGGCGTGCGCGGCGTCACCCGGTTCGGCGAGCTCGGGTTCCGCGAGCTGTTCGGCACCCGCTTCTACGTGGCGAACTACTACCTGACGCTGCTGCTGCTGGTCCTGGCGGTGCTGTTCTCGATCGTCATCGTGCGCGGGCCGATGGGCCTCGCCTTCCAGGCCCTGCGCGACAATCCCGGCTACGCGGTCTCCCGCGGCATCAGCCGCTTCAAGTACCAGCTCTGGCTGTTCGGTCTGTCGGCCTTTTTCACGGGGCTCGCCGGCGCCGTGTATGCCGCGAACTTCCGCGCCATCGGACCCGATGTCTTTTCGCTCACGCTGCTGCTGTTCCTGCTGTCGATGATCGTGGTCGGCGGGCTCGGCACGATCTGGGGCCCGCTGCTCGGCGCCGCCCTCCTGATGCTGGCGGACGAAGGCATGAAGGAGCTGTCGGACTACCGCAACATCGGCCTCGGCGCGATCCTGGCCGCCTTCGTGATCCTGCTGCCGCGCGGGCTGGTCGGCGCGCTGGCCGGGCTGCGGCGCGGGCGGCTCAGGAGGCCCGGGCCGTAGGCTCCTTCGCGCCGGCGGCGAGGCTGTGCGAGAAGATGGCCGGCAGCAGCAGGAATGGCCGGCGCCGCTTGAAGGCGGGCGGGCGCACGCCCAGAGCACGCGCCAACGCGAAGGCCGCGAAGAGGGCGGCCACGCCCGCCATGCCCTGGAACAGTCCGCGGATGCCGAGCGCCTCCATCGCGCCGGCGCCGAGCAGCGGGCCGAGCGCCGAGCCGAGGCCGGCGATCAGAATCAGGCGGCCGCTCACGGACACGGCGCGCTCGGCCGGCAGCCGGTCGTTGGCGTGCGCCACGCACACCGGATAGATGACCGACATGAAGCCGCCGAGCAGGAGCCAGACGGCGGGGAACCAGGACGTGGCGCGCGCCGGCGCCACCGCCAGCGCCATGCCGGCGAAGGCGAACGCGACCACGCCCGCGACCAGGCGGCGGTCGAAGCTGTCGGAGAGACGGCCGACCGGCACCTGCATGAGCAGCCCGCCGGTGATGGCGAGCGCCATGTAGACCGAGATCTCCAGCACCGACCGGCCGTTCGACGCCGCGTAGACGGGGACGAGCGCATAGAACGCGCCGCTGATGAGGCCGGCAGTCAGGCAGCCGGTGACGGCGACCGGAGCTGCGGCCGTGAGCTCGAAGGCCCGCAGACGGACCGGGGCCACCACCGCCGGCTGCTCGGCCCGGGTGGTGGCGACGACCGCCAGGGCGAGGCAGAACAGGATGGCGGCGAGCGCGAAGAGCGTGAAGCCGGCGGGCGGCGCCAGGTTGAGCATGAACTGGCTGCCGGCGAAGGTCGCGTAGGTGGCGACCATGTAGATGGCGAACACCTGGCTGCGCGTGGCGGCGGACGCCTTGGCGTTGAGCCAGCTTTCGGTGGTGACGAAGAGGCCGGCCGCGCCGAAGCCCATGAGCGCGCGCAGCGCCGTCCACAAGACGGGGTCGAAATAGAGGGCGTGGCCGAGCACGGCGGCGGCGGTGATGGCCGCGAAGGCGGAGAAGCCGCGGATATGGCCGGCGCGGCCGATCAGCCTATGGCAGAAGGCGGCACCGACGGCGTAGCCCGCGAAGTAGGCGGCGGTGACGATGCCGGTGACGAGCGGGTCGACCCGCGCGTCAGCCAGGCGGATGCCGATCAGGGTGCCGACATAGCCGTTGGCAAGCTGGATGAGGCTGATGCCGAGGATGAGCGAGCCGACGGCGGCGAGGATGCTGGACATGCGATGCCTCGATCTTTTCTGCGGGCCGCAACACACGAATCTGCAAAACGACCCTATGGATCAAAAAATCGCCGTTGTCTTACAACGGCATAGCCGAGTCCACTTTCGGCACGTTTCGGGCGGTCGGAGCGGCGTTTTGCACGGCCCGGGGCCGCGCGCGTCACGTTACTGGCTGTTGCCGGCGACCGTCGCGGGCGGGACGAGGCTGGCCCGGAAATCCGCCAGCACCTTCGAGTCCCGCACCTGCTTCTCGCCGGCGGCCACTAGGGCGTCGACGTCGGCGTCGGGGATGGTGAGGCCGGTGGGGATGTGCTGCAGCTTCTCGCGCTCGGCGGCGTCGGCGATGCCGGACCCGCCGCCCGAGGACGCCAGCAGGACGAGCAGATGGTCGGACGTATCCCCTTGCGGAATGGCCCGAGAGCGGTAGCCGCCGATGGAGATGCTGCTCGGGCCGCTGTTGAGCGCCGCCGGCTTCAGCGGCTCGTTCATCGGCGCGGTCGAACAGGCGGCCAGAAGAAGGACCGCGGCGATGATGAGAGCGCGCGATCTCCCTGTCATGGCCCCGCGCCGCCGCCGAACGCGCGGGCGCCAGGCGAGCCGCTCGTGGCAAGGGAACGACGACATGGCCAGGGGGCTGCGCGCATCGTGATCGGCCTCTCGCTGGGGCGCCGTGCTCGGCCACGCACTCTACTTCGGCGCAACGTCGAAAAACCCGCCGTTGTTTCACAACGACATGACATTAGTCACCCAATGAACTTGCCGTCCCCACCGCCGGGCGACGAGCCGGGCCGCGGTCGCCCTCTGCGAAGACCGCGATCGGCGACGGAACCACGCCTCCAGGCCCCGCGGACGATAGGCGGCACGGGATCGCGGCGGAATTGGACCAAGGTCCAATTGCCCCGCGGTCCCGCCGAATACCATAACCACTCATCGTTGACGGCCGATCCTGTCGCCGCGAGAAAATCGACGGCGCATGTCCAACGACGGTTGATGCGTCGGCGGGAGACGAGGTATGAGCGATTCGGTTCCCGACCAAGCAGTGGCCGTGGATGGCTGTCGGCATGGTGGAGGACTGGAAGCGATCTTTGCATAGCAGACGTATCGGGATGACGAATATCACGACATGGCCGTCCAAGACCTTCTTCCTCGTCGGCGCCCCGCGCTGCGGAACCACCTCGCTTGCGCTGGCGTTGGCGCAGCATCCCCAGGTCTGTTTCTCGGAGCCGAAGGAACCGCACTTCTTCACCCGCATCTCCGAGGACGCTGACCTGGTGCAATTGCGGACGGAGTACCTCGGCCGGTTCTTCCGCCCGGACCGGTTGTCGCGCGCCGCCCTGGGCGAGGCGTCGGTGTCCTATTTGTACTCGCGGCAGGCAATCGCGCTCATCGACCGGATGTTTCCCACGGCGCGGTTCCTCGTGATGGTGCGCAATCCGGTCGAGATGATCCCCTCCTATCACGCGCGCCTCCTGTTCACGCTGGACGAGGACGTCGCCGATTTCGAGGCCGCCTGGCGCCTGCAGGAGCGGCGCGCGGCAGGCCACGCCATCCCGTCGCGATGCCGCGATCCCCGGATGCTGCAATATGCCGAGGTGGGCCGGGTCGGAGCGCGGCTCGCCGATCTGATCTCGCTGGTCGGCCGGGAGCGGGTGAAGACCATCGTCATGGATGATTTCGCCGCGGCGCCGACGGCGGTCTATCGCGACGTGATCGCGTTCCTCGGGTTGGAGCAGCAGGAGAGGCCCGAGGTCGTCAGGATGAACGCCACGAAGAGCTACCGCAGTCCGGCGATCCAGCGGCTGCTCATGCGGCCGCCGAAGGTTGCTCAACGCCTTCTCGCGCCGCGGACGGTCGGGCCGTCCCGGACGGGCGGCGTCGTCGGCCGGCTGCTGAAGCGGCTGCGGAAGGCCAATGTCGTCAGGGCGCATTGGCGCCCGATCAGCGCGTCCCTCCGCCAGGAGATCGCGGCTTCCGTCCGCGACGACGTCGACCTGCTGGGCAGGCTGCTGCAGCGGGACTTGGCGCATTGGCTCGATGACGGGGTGCGGTCTTCGGGCGGCAAGCCCGCCGTCGGCACGACCGAGCAGGCGCGCGGCGAGCAGGTCGTCAGGCTCAAGGACGCCAGGCGATCCTGAAGCGGCGTGCCGGCGTGGGCTGCATTGGACCAAGGTCCAATTGCAGGCGCCGCCGGCTCCGATCAAAAGGAGGATCGACCCTCCCTGAGGCTCGGTTCGTCGAGCGACCTTCGGGCCGGCCGCCGTACGCGGCCGGCCCGCCATCTGGAGGGCAGGCGGAAGGGCCGCAGCCTCGTTCCATTTCCGCGCATCAAAGGGAGTCCTGTGCATGAAAACCAGTCCCATGCTCATTGCGGTCGCCATCGCCCTGGCCGTAGCGCCGGCCGCGGCCGAGCCCCAGAAGGTGCAAGGCAGCCAGTTCATCACGATGATGCAGGGCAACACGCTCTCCGGCACGAACACGGCGGGCAAGCCCTTCAATGTCTATTTCCTGCCCGGCGGCACCGCCACCTATGACGACGGCGGCGGCACGCGCGACAGCGGCAGCTGGCACCTCGACAAGGACGGCGACGTGTGCGTGGCCTGGAAGGACCCGGCCAATCTGCAGGAGGGCTGCTTCACCGTCACGGTCGACGGGAGCAAGGTCAACTGGGCCGGCAAGGCCGGCAGCGGCCGCGCCACGTTGCGCGGCGGCGTGACCGACATGGTGCTGAAGAGCATGGCGCAGTAGGCGACGGCGGGCGCAGGGCCGAGCCGGTGCCACTCGCCGGCGCCGGCTCGTCGGCCTCGCCATCGGGCTCGGCACGCAGCAGACCGTGGCGGACATCATCGCCGGCGTCTTCTTCCTGGCGGAGGACGCGTTCCCCGTCGGCGACTATGTCGAGGTCGGAAGCCTCAAGGGCACGGTCGAGAGCATATCGGTGCGCTCGCTCAAGCTGCGCCATCAGCGCGGCGCCGTGCACAATCTGCCGTTCGGCCAGATCAAATCGCTGACCAATCAGACGCGCGACTGGTCGCTCATGCGGCTGGAGTTCCGCGTGGCGCCCGACACCGACGTCTCGCTCTTCAAGCGGCTGGTGAAGGGCATCAGCAAGGAGCTGCAGGCCGACCCCGATATGGGACCGAGCTTCATCGAGCCCCTGAAGTCGCAGGGCATCCGCAACGTGGAAGACGGCGCCATGACCATCGGCATCAAATACATCACGCGGCTGGGCCAGCAGTTCGTCATCCGCCGCGAGGCCTACAGCCGGATCATTGCCGCTTTTCAGGAGCACGGCATCCAACTGGTCGGGAGCGGGGTCGCGGTCAAAGTCGAAGGGCGCGACTCTCCGACGAGCGTGATCGCGGGCGCCGCCGCGGCGGCCGCGCAGGAGCCGTGAGCCAAAGCCAGGTCATACGCGTTCGCGGCTCGTGGCTATTGGCCTTCGCCGTCGGTGCGGTGGCAACGAACGCCTTCAGTCTGAGACGGCGCGCCACGGAAGAAAGCTGCTTGGGGCCCGCAATGATCTCGAACATCGCGTCCGTGAACGAACCGGCGGAAAGTAGACGTTGAACGCCATGTCGGCAGCAGTCGTGCCGGATATGGTGCTACTTCGCGTCATCTCGATGAATTGATCGCCGAGCACCACCGCGGCGCAGCGCTGGCGGGCAACGAAGACACAAGCGCGATGAGCCAGAATATCGGCCAGTCTCCATTGAATCTTGCCATTTGCGTTACCCGCACAAGTAGGCTGTGGATGCTGCGGAGTGAAGCGTGACCGCTACGTTCGCGCAAGGCGAGTAGTGCTCGGCTAGCTGGCTGGGCTTCGGTTAGGGAGCCGTCGTCAGCGTCGAGCGACGCACTGGAAGTTGGACGCTGTCCAGCGTCCGGTCGACGTACTAGGCCCGCATCAAGTTCTCGTCCTTGTAGCAGTGGTCGTCGGCCCTCTGCGCCGAAGCATCGTACTCGCTCATGTTTTCGCCGGATAGGCGATTGGCGCTTGGGCTGCGGGGGGATTGGCCTTGGGGCTCGCGCATCCGGAGACGACAAGCCCCGCGACGACACAAAGACAGACCGCTTTCATGAAAGCCTCATTTCGTGTTGTAGCATCACCGTGACAATGCAGCCGATGCGGCAACGGCGACCAAGGCGAAGATCCCCAGGGCTGGCGCAAGCCATCGCTCCTCGCCTGCGCCCAAGATCGCCTGCAACGCCTGCAACGCCACCTTGCCGATCGCCACCTGACCGCGGCTCCTTTGCGCCCCCGCACGTTTGGCGTCCACAAGACGACTTCACTAGTGCTTTGTTATGATGAATAGCGCCTCGTGAAGCTTGTTGATGCCCTCTTGATGCTTGTTGTTCTTACAGTCGCCAACGCCCTGGACGCTCAACGCTTTGGCCCTGTCGAGATTCGTGCCCTTGCTCTGCGCAGCAACGATATCGAAGGCAGCTGCCAGCGCATCGCAACTCTGCGCAGGCGTTAGCGGCTCCTCGGCGCGTGCTGGCACGCTCGAGAGGACGCCGCAGGCTAGCGCGAGTCCCATGGCGCTGCAGATGACCGAAGATAGAAACGCTCGAGTCTTGGTGTGTTGGTATTGCATCGTCATTTCTCCTGGAGTTGGGGTAACGCAGTGCATCCCGATCCGCGTGCTTAGCCAATGAGATGGGAGCCGTCTCAGCTGCCTTCCGTCATCACTTCGCCTTTCGGCGTAACGACCACTCCGACCGAAACGCCGTCCTTTGTGGCGACGGCATGCCAATAGTTGTCGCATCCCTTCGTTGGCTCATGAACGTGCCGGTAGCCGGCTTGCTTGATCCTATGCATGGCCTGATCGAATGTCGTGCTGTCGATCTTGTCGCTGGGCGCACATCCGGCATACGCTGGCGCACTTGCAAGCGCGATTGTCGTCGCCAGCGCGCAGCCGATTGACTTTACGCTCATCGGTTCTTCTCCAATCACCGAAGCGCGCCGACCGACCGGCATATGACACCGTGCTGACTGGTACTCCCGACCGCGAACCAGCTGGCAGCAGCACGACGCTCGCTGCCGTGCCGCTGCCCGGCCTGCCTCGCCGAGGCACTCATCCCTTCGGCTTGACGCCGATCGATTTCAACGCCTCTTCGAGCTTCGTCGAGCCTTCGGTCCACTTGTGTTCCTTGCATTCGGTGCTACCCTTCTCCGCGAGGGCCTTGGCTTCGGCCGCCTTGGCATGCGTCGCGTGAGTCTTGATCTCCGTATCGAACTGCTCCTGCCACGCCTTGCACTGTTCCTCCGCGTTCATCGCACCCATCGCAGTGGAGCCCAGATCCATGACGCTGAGCAGGGCAATGCCGGCCACAGCGCCCGCAGCGACAGTCATCTTGCGCATCTCTATGCTCCTGATATCGGTTTGTTGCAGGCTCAACCGCGGAACGACCGCGCTGCCAAAACGCCTCTCACTCGCAGCAAAGGGCGAACCGCAATCGCCATCTCCACACTGGCACTCGGCGGTAACAGCTCGATTGCAGTGAACAGCGGATTGGTAACGCCCTATTGCCAAGAGGTGTCCGGTTACATGCCGTCACAAAGAAATCAGGTCACTGAGATGATGTCGGTCTGAACAACCGGGAATGTTTCCCTAAGGGCCTCTCTGACTCACCGGCCGCCCTTTCCTGCGGCGCCAGGCCCACTGAGCGGTGCCAATGCGGTTCGTGCATTGCAGTGGAGCATTCGAATGGCTTTTGGCGTCCAGCCGTTGACTTGAATCAATGCGGCCTTTACACCAGCTTGTGAGATTTCCTCTCGATAGCGGACGGAATTCGGCTCGCGAAGCACCGCGAGGTGCCTTCTTGCAAGCGTGCATAGTTGCCGCAATGCTTGCCACAATTGAGGTATTCCCAAGTGGTCGACATCGTCGAACTTGATCGTCCATTCGAGAACGCACTTGCAACAGCCGGCAGCAGCATTGCGGACGCCATCGAGGGCGGCGCCGTGACGTACATGCCGCGGACGGGCTTCACGATGACGAACCGGGAGCACGGTTTCCTCACCCCAGACATCGTGCAGCAGCCCCGGGTCCATTCGGGCCGCGCCCGCATCATCTATCTCCCGTCTTCGCAGCGTCTGCTCAAGACGACGCTCACCGGCGCCGATCGGGACGACCTGCAGGCGATGATGGCGCGTTTCTCCGGCTGGGCGAAGGACCTGGTCCTGCGCCTGCTTCCTGAATATGAACCCGGCCTGGCGCAAGGCCCGGCCACCTTCCGGCCCTGCCCGCGCAGCGGCCCACAGCGCCTGCATGTCGACTCCTTCTTCTTTTTTCCGACCGAAGGGCGGCGGGTCTTGCGCGTCCTCACGAATATCGACCCGGAGGGGCGCCCGCGCGTATGGCAGTTCGGCGAAGAGGCGTTCGAGCCATTCGCGCGCCGGCTCATGCCGCAGATGCGGCGCGAAATACCGGGAAGCGGCTGGCTCCTGGAGAAGCTCGGCATCACCAAGGCGCGCCGCACGCCCTACGACCATCTGATGCGGCAGATGCGCAACATCACGAAGGTCGACAAGGACTATCAGAAGAACACGGCACGCAAGGTGCTGGAATTTCCCACCGGCTCGACCTGGATGCTGTTCACCGACGACGTGCTGCACGGCGCTCTCAAGGGCCAGTACGCCTTCGAGCAGACCTTCTGGCTGGATGTGAAGGCGATGCACAACCCGGAGCGGTCGCCGCTGCGCGTGCTCGAGCGCCTCCACAAGCGCAAGCTCGCGTAGGCCGGGCCTTATCCCGGCCGAGCGCGGAAAAGCCATGTGGGCGGAAGAGATCGTCAAGTTCGGCAGCGGCGCCGCCGTTACATGGCCGCTTCGGCACGACGACGGCACCCCCGCGGCGCTATTTCACCGCTCCTGCGCGCGCGAGATGTGGTGTGAGAGCGGCCTCAAAAGGCGGATCGGGCTGGTCGCCGCGGTTCTCGCCTGGCCGGTGATCATCCCCGCACTGGCGGCATTCTATACCTGGCACAACGGCCTCGACGTTCGACGTCGCACGAGAAAGGGGTTGGCGCGGCAGATGCGGGAGCAGATCGTCCTGGCGGCGACGCGCTCGACCCTGCCGCCCTGGTACTACATCTTCGAGCTGCACGACGACGACAAGCGCCGGCGCGCCGGCGAATATCTGCACCGCTTCGAGACCAAGCGCTTCGCCTACGAGTTCCTGCGCCGCACCAACGGCGGCGAACCGGTGCCCCCGAGGCGCAGCACCGAGGCGCTCAGCGACAAGGCCCTGTTCACCGAGCGCTGCCGCGACTATCAGCTGCCCGCCGTGCCGGTCCTCGTGGTGCTGCGCGACGGCGAAATCACGCAGCGCGACAGCCGCGATCCGCTGCTGCCGCCGATCGATCTGTTCGTCAAGAAAGTCCGCGGCACCGGCGGCCGCGGGGCTGAGCGCTGGGACTATCAGCGCGAGGGACTCTATCGCGACGCGCAGGGCCATGTGCTGAGCGCGGCCGCGCTGGTGGCGCGCCTGCAGGTGCTCACGCTCACCGCCCGCAAGGGCTACATCGTGCAGCCGCGCCTGACGAACCACCGCGAGCTCCGCGACCTCAGCAACGGCGGCGCCCTCGCCACCGTGCGCGTGATGACCTGCCGCAACGAGCGCGGCGAGTACGAGGTCACCAATGCCGCCTTTCGCATGGCCCAGGGCAAAAACACCGTCGTCGACAACTTCCACGCCGGCGGCATCCTCGCCAAGGTCGACATCCGCACCGGCGTGCTCGGCCGCGCCACCGACGGCGCCATGGCCCTCGGCCCCGGCACCGGCTGGTGCGAGCACCATCCCCAGACCGGCGGGCAGATCCTTGGGCGCAAGCTTCCGCTCTGGAACGAGGTGGTCGACCTTGTGCGCCGTGCCCATGCGACGGCATTCTCGGATCAGGTCGTGATCGGCTGGGATGTCGCAATCCTCGACGACGGCCCACGCCTGGTCGAGGGCAACAAGGGCCCGGACCTCGATCTCGTCCAGCGTTCCCATGCCGCGCCGCTCGGCAATGCCCGCCTCGGCGAGCTGATGGCCTACAACCTGCTTCGCGGCCTCGCCGCCAAATACGGCGAGTCTGATCTGCCGCACCGCCCGCCCGCTCTTCCGAAAGAGCGCGAAGTGCCATTCTCCAGATTGCAGTGATGATGGACTCAACGATGTGCCGTCGATCGCTGCCTGCGAACCAAGTCCGGCTGAGTTCAAATCGATGCCAGGTCAAATTGCCTGAATGAACGCGGGCCGCTCAGGGTCAACGGCGCCTATCCGCAGCAGCACAAGGTGTTCCGGTTTGGCTTCGAGAGCGGGCCACCGATCTGCACATCTATGAGTACGCATCCTAGGCCGCGCGGTGGGCGATGTGCGCCTCGGCTACCGGGTAGGATGCGGCGCCGAAGGTGCGGCGGATCGTGGCGTTGGTGTCGAAATAGACCTGCCAGTAGTGGGCGTTGTTGCAATAGGGCCGCACGGCCAGGAGCGGGCCGCGCTCGTTGAAGCTGAGGATCTCGACGTCCGGCGCCGGCGTGGCCAGCACGTTCGGGATCTGCGCGAGCGCGGGCTTCAGGCGCGTCACGGCGTCGGCGGGATCGACGCTGTGGGCCAGCTGCGCCAGGAGCTCCACGCGACGGTACGGGTTGGTCGAATAGTTCTTGATGTTGTCGCCGAAAATCTTGGTGTTGCCGACGATGGCCACGACGTTGTCGGGCGTGTGGATGGTGGTCGTGAAGAGCCCGATCTCGTGCACCGTTCCCTCGACGCCGCCGGCAAGGATGTAGTCGCCCACCTTGAACGGCCGGAACATCAGCAGGAAGGCGCCGGCGGCGAAGTTGGACAGCAGGCCGGCCCAGGCGGCCCCGATGGCCAGGCCCGCGCCGGCAAGGAGGGCGGCGAAGCTGGTGGTCTCGAGCCCGAAATAGCCGAGGATCGCGACCACCAGGACGATGTTGAGCGCGATCGTGAGGAACGAGATGAGATAGCGGATCAGCGTGGCTTCGACATGCTGGCGCGTGAGCCCGGCCGAGAGCAGCCGCATGGCGAGGCCGATGAGCCACCGGCCGATGACCCAGACGACGATCGCGCCGAGAATCTTGAGGCCGATGCCGACGAGCAGTTCGGCCCAGTATTGCGTGTTCACGTTCCCCATCATGGGGGTCCCCCACACTTGGCTGCGCGTTCACTCCTTCACGAGCGTCCAGGTCTCGTCCGGATTGTATTCCTGGATCGCCGCCGCCGCCACCGGCGTGTCCTCGCCCAGGTCCTTCTGATACACCTTGCCCTGGTGGCTGACGACGAAGGTCATGACGCCGGTCGCCCCGTATTCGGCCGGCACGGCGACGGCGCCGAACCCCGCGATCATGTTGCCGTTGATGACGTAATCGTAGCGGCCGCCGGGCGCGTTCTCGCCCTGGCGCGTGAGAATGCGGTAGTAGTAGCCCATGTAGGGTTCGCCGGGCTTGCGCTCCTTCACGTAGTCGGGCAGTTCCGCGACGAACGGCCCGAGCGGGCTGATGGCATCGTCCGCGCTCGCGACCTGCCAGTAGAGGCCGTCCTTCTTGCCGGGCGTGCTGATCACCTTCTGCGCGTACTCCAGCACCTGGTCGCCGTCGCGATCCACACCCGCATACTGGGTCTGGGCGTCGACATAGGCGCGCAAGGTGGCGATCGTCGCGAGCTCGTCTTGCCCGATGCGCCGGGCCAGGATCTCGTCGATGCCCGCCGCGGTATCGAAATGCCAGCCCTTGGCGCCGTGGACGATGGGGAACGGCACCGGCCAAGCGTCCTTGCCGATCACCATGACGCGGGTGTCGGCGTCGTCGGCGCGCAGCTGCATAGCGTCCTTGGCGGCGGCGACGACGCGCTGGTAGCTGTCCTTCTCGCGCGATTCCTCGCCGGTGAAGAGCTCATCTTTGTACTTGTCGCCGAGGACGCCGAGGATCGCCGCGTGATCCGCCTTGGCGAGGGCGTCCAGAATCGCCTGGGCGGCGGCCTCAGGCGTCTTGTAGTCCGCCGGATCCTTGGCCGCCGCCGGACCGACGCTGCCGAAGGCCAGCAAGACGACGAGCGCGACGGTGCCGGTGGCCGATCCCAGGGCTG
>Ga0335082_10000569_pt1 | contig 38547 bp, 23 predicted proteins | sample Lox_Sample_41_FD_206718 | JGI IMG/M metagenome (GOLD analysis project Ga0335082, IMG submission 206718) | Soil microbial communities from Loxahatchee National Wildlife Refuge, Florida, United States - Lox_Sample_4.1 | ecosystem: Environmental > Terrestrial > Soil > Wetlands | place: USA...
GGAATGATGCACTGCTCGGTGCGGCGGAAGTCGTAGTTGAACAGGTCCTGGAACCACATGCCGGCGATGAAGAGGAAGTTCCAGCGATCGCGGCGGCGGCGTTGGATGTCGGTCTCGGTGCGGTCACCGCTGACCTTGCCGTAGTCCTTGCCGGTGGCGCCGAAGGTCTTGTCGAACTTCTTCAGCAGGTCTACGAACTTGAAGTGCTTGGGGGCCTTGAAGGGATCGTAGTTCTTCAGCAGGGCGAGTGTCATGCCGGCGATTGACATCCACTTGCCGCGGGCCGCATCGTTGACCTTGGCGATGTCCTTGGCAATGGTGTCGCCGTTGAGGAACGCGGTGACGGGCACGGCTTCCTTGGTTTCCTTGTCGATCATGACGGCCATTCCCACGCCGCAGTTGGGATGGCAGCCGCAGCTCAGCGCGCCCCAATCCTTGTCGGGCCCGTGAACGAGATCGGCCCAGTCGGAGAAGGTGCTCATGAACGAGATGGGGAACCAATCGCGAGTGGGCTCGCCCAGTCCGGTCTGGCCTTTCACGTCGTGCGCCAGGTGCGAGAGCGTGTAGCGCTGCGCGTGACGGCGCTCGTCGGTGATCTCCTCGTCGCGCCCGGTGAACGAAACCGGCTGGAACGAGAGGAACGAGATGCGTTTCGGATTGTCGAGCGCGAACTGAATGATGCGTCCCACCTGCTCGTTGTTCAGGCTGTTGACGATGGTCACAACCGGAACGATTTCTACGCCGGCTTTATGCAAGTTCTCGATGGCCTGTAGCTTCACGTCGAACAGGTTGCCGACGAGCCGATGCGAGTTGGCCGCGTTGCCGATGCCGTCGAACTGCAGGTAGGCGTAGCGCAGACCCGCTTCAGCGGCTTGCTTCGCAAATTCGAAACTCTTGGCGAACTCGATGCCGTTGGTCGCGGCCTGCACGCTGTTGTATCCAACCTTGCGCGCGTAAGCGACGGCGTCGAGGAAGTAGGGCGAAAGCGTGGGCTCTCCGCCGGAGAACTGCACCGACATCTGGCGCCGCGGCTTGATGGTGATGGCGTTGTCCAGCATGGTCTTGATTTCGTCCCAGGTAAGTTCGTGAACGAAGCCGACCTGGTTGGCGTCCATGAAGCAGGGATCGCACATCATGTTGCAGCGGTTGGTGAGGTCGATGGTCAGCACCGATCCGCGGCCGTGCAGCACGGTGCTGCTGCCGTGGTGATGCAGCTTCTCGTCGTTGTGGGCGCGAATATCGCGGCCGGGGAAGACCTCTTCCAGGTGCTTGAAGAACGCAGTGTCCATGGCCATCACGTCTTCGAAGTGGCCGTGGATGGGGCAATCCTTCACCATGAGGATCCTGCCGTCGCGCTCGATGATCTGGGCCTTGATTTCGCCGGCCTTCTCGTGCATCAGGACTTCGACGGGCAGTTTGCCGTCGATGATCTGCTGGCGAATCTCCGGCACGCACTTGGGGCAGAGAGAATCGGTGGTGCGCGGCCAGCCGAGCGGAGGCTTCGACTTCTGGTAGGACTTCAGCAGCGGCTTGTCGGACCACTTGGGCGTAAACGAAGGATTCTGATTGATGCTGTTGACTCTGTCGAATATTGCCCACGCGCCCTTGGCAGCGACGGTGACAGCCTTCTCAACATATTTGATCGGTTTATGCATTTACGCCTCGCAGAAAAATGGTTGGGGAGCCGCTTGCACGTTGCAGACAAGTGGCACGCCTTACTACAGATACAGACTAAAGGGCGGTGGAGGAGCGGCCAACGAAGTTAGAGCCAATGGGAGGATTTGGGCGCTCAGCGGAGATATCTCACATCGAATGGTGAGCGCTGTCACAGGGCTATGTTATTGAAAACGAAAGTCCTGTTCAGGATGAGCGGGCGGCGCCGGCATGCGGTTCAGATGCCCGCGTCGGCCCGAAATGGACGTTGTCAGTCCAGCCGCACCAGGAATACCCCACCCTCTTTGACGTGGGTCTTGCTCGCAACTTCCTGAGCTTTCTGCTTGTTGTCACCTTCGGGGCGGATGCGCACCCACTCTCCGGTGGGGCCGGTGAATTGAATGACGTTAGCGCCCGCGTAGCGGTCTTGCAGCTTTTGTTTGAGCTTGCGGGCCTCATGCTCACTCTGGAAGGCGCCAAACTGCACGCACCAGCGGCCGCCTTCCTGAATCGGTGCGGGGGAGGAAAGTACTTCCACCTTCACCATCGCGGTGCCGGGCTGCCACACGTCCACTGCTTTGGCGGCGGCCAGCGACAGGTCGATGATGCGGTCCTCGACGAAGGGGCCGCGGTCGGTAATGCGCACGATGACTGCGTGCTTCGTGATTTCGTTGGTAACCCGCACGGTTGAGTTCAGCGGGATGGTGCGATGTGCGGCGGTGAGTGCATTCTGGTTATACGTTTCGCCGTTGGCGCCTTTGTGATTGTGATAGGGAGGGCCGTACCAGCTTGCCAGGCCCGTCTCGACGTAGATGGGCTTGGACTTGGGCGGGACGTTGGGCTCGGGCGTGGTAGTCGGCTTGGAAGTTGTCGCCGTCGCCGGCGGCGGCGGGACCGTGACGGTTGGGGGAGGGGGTACATGCCTGGCAGAGGTGTTCTTGTGTCCGCAGGCGGAGAGCAGCAGCAGGCCGACGGCAACGCAGATGAGGAAGGGAACGCGGCCGATCAACCCTTCTTCTGCTGTGTCGCCGACTCCATGTAGTCGGCCAGCTCTTTCAACTTGTCCGACGCCACGCGCAGCCCCTTGGTCGAGTGTTGCCGCACCATCGGCACCACCTCGTCGTTGATATAGTTGATGAGCTGCTTCGTTTCTTCCTCGATGCGCTTGGCAGTGTCGCCAATCACGTCGTCGAGCTTCTCCCCGGCCGTCGTAAAGGGACGGGGACCCTTCGGCTGCTGAGTAGTCACGGAGAACCACCTTGTGCGCTACGGAAATCGCTGAGCAAGACGATTATGGGACGATTTGCTGGCCGGGTCAATTGGCGAGGCGGGTGCTGGGGAGGTGACTGGTAGCCGGTGATCGGCAACTGGAACTTGGCAGTTAGCAATTAGCACTTGGCACAAGCGGACCTCGTCGGGAGTGAGAGCGATTAGCTCCATGCAGGCGGAACTGCCGATGTCGCGCAGGCAGTCGAGTCCAATCCCCGCGATCCCGCCTCCAGTTGCCGGCTACCAGTTACGGGCCAAGAAGTGCTGGCTGATAGCTGCTCAGAGCCGCACGCCTCTCGAATGCTAAAATCAGTAGTTGCGCCCCCCGCCGCGAATGATGATTTTCGCCTGATTTTTCGCTGGGACGAGCGCGGTTGACTCGAATTCTTATGCCCAGCCCAAAGCCCACAGGTTCCGAAGTTCGTTCGATGTTTCTGCGCTTTTTTGAGCAGAAGGGACACAAGATCGTCCACTCGTCTTCGCTCGTCCCGGCCAACGATCCCACGTTACTGTTCACCAACGCCGGCATGAACCAGTTCAAAGACGTCTTCCTCGGCCTCGAGAAGCGCGACTACTCCCGCGCCACCACTTCGCAAAAATGCGTGCGCGCCGGAGGCAAGCACAACGACCTGGAGAACGTCGGCTTCACCAATCGCCATCACACCTTCTTCGAGATGCTCGGCAACTTCAGCTTTGGCGACTACTTCAAGAAGGATGCGATCGGCTACGCCTGGGAACTCGTCACCTCGAAAGACTGGTTTGGCATCGATCCGGCGAAGCTCTACGTCACCATCTTCGAAGGGGCTGATATTCCGCATGCCGACATTCCACGGGATGATGAAGCCGAGAAGTACTGGTTAGAAGTTGGTGTCCCCCAAGACCGCATTTTCGCAATGGGGATGAAGGACAACTTCTGGCAGATGGGCGATACCGGCCCCTGCGGCCCCTGCAGCGAAATCCATTACGACATGGGACCAGCAGCCAGCGATCTTGGACACACTGATTGCCACTTTCCCTGCGACTGCGGCCGCTACGTCGAAATCTGGAACCTGGTCTTCATGCAGTACAACCGCGAAGCGGAGGAGGGCCGAGGGTATGAATTCAGGTTGCTACCCAAACCGTCGGTCGACACAGGAGCAGGACTGGAGCGCGTAACGGCGGTGTTGCAAGGCGTGATCTCGAACTACGACACCGATCTGTTTGTTCCGCTGATCAAGCGCGCGGCGGAGCTGACAGGAGTTTCTGTCTCCGAAGAGATGAAGCGCGAGGACGTGGAAGAGCAGCACCATCAGGCAGCTTCGCTTCGAGTGATCGCCGACCATGCTCGAGCTGCGACGTTCCTTATCTCCGATGGCGTGTTGCCGTCCAACGAAGGACGCGGCTACGTGCTGCGCAAGATTATTCGTCGCGCCATTCGCCACGGACGCCTGCTCGGTGCCGAGAAACCGTTTCTGTACGAAATGGTTTTCGCCGTTCGAGATCTGATGAAAGATGCATACCCCGAATTGATCGAGTCGGCCACGCGCGTGTCCGAGACGATTAAAGGGGAAGAAATACGCTTCGCACACACGCTCGATGAAGGATTGAAACGGCTTGATCAGGACTTATACGAAGCTGTTGAAGATACGCTGGACGAAGGTTCGAAGCAGCTAAATCAAGAGTTGGGACAAGTGGTAGCGGAAGAACTTTTAAAACTAAAAGGCCACGACGCCGCAATTGCTAGTAAGACCCTGCGAGATCAAGATCATCCAACGGACCTGTTTCGCCTCTCTCGGTCCCAGAGCCCAGGTACGTTTAGTCTTAAGACTGCGGCCGGCGTAAATGCGCTGCGAGCAGTCAACAAGAATGCGATCTATTCCGGTGAGAGAGCATTCAAACTCTACGACACCTTCGGACTTCCTCGCGATTTCATTGAAGATGCATGCCGCGATGCTGGAATCGGCTTCGATTCCGCCGGTTTCGACGCCGCCATGGACGAGCAGCGCAAGCGTGCGCAAGCCTCCTGGAAAGGCGGAGGCAAGGCCACGGCCAGCCCGGTTTATCAGGCACTTCCAGCAACCAAATTCGAAGGCTATCGCCAAACCCGGTCCGGCAACTGCGAAGTGCTCGCCATCATCAAGTCCGAAAACGGCGCTGGCATCGGTGCGCAGGAGCTTCTGCCCGGCGAGCGCGGCGAGATTGTCCTCGATCACACGCCCTTCTACGCCGATGCCGGTGGACAGGTCGGCGACGTCGGCTGGCTCTACGCCGAGGACCACAACACGCTGGTAGCTGACGTCGAGGGTGTGACCTATCCCGTGCAGGGCGTCCGCGCCCATCGCGTGCTTGCGAAGCAGCCAATTCGCGTCGGTGACAAGGTCGATGCCGTCGTGAACGACGAAGTGCGCCGCGCCACCATGCGCAATCACACTGGCACGCATCTCCTCCATGCCGCGCTGCGTGAAGTGCTGGGCACGCATGTAAAGCAGGCTGGCTCACTGGTCGATCCCTCGCACCTGCGTTTCGATTTCTCCCACTTCGCGTCGGTCGGCGACGAGGAGTTGCAGGACATCGAAGACCTTGCCAACCGCGAAGTGCTGCGCAACGAGCGCGTCGAGGTTATCGAAGACGTGCCCATCGATGTCGCGGTCAACGAGTACAAGGCGATGGCTCTCTTCGGCGAGAAGTATGGCGATCGCGTGCGCGTGATTCGCATCGGCGATTTCTCCACGGAGCTGTGCGGCGGCACGCATACGGCAGCGACCGGCGAGATCGGCCTCATCAAGATCCTCAAAGAGGGAAGTGTCTCCAGCGGCGTGCGCCGCCTCGAAGCGGTTACCGGCGAAGGCTCTCTCCGGCATTTCCGCAAAGACCACCAGTTAGAAAACGTCGTCGCCACGCTCGTGCGCGGAGGCGAGGATCAATCACCCGCCGAAGCCTTGAAACAGGAACTCGAGCGCCGCGAAGAAGAACTGAAAAAACTTCGCAAGGAGCTTGACCAGGCCCGCATGAAGTCGGCCTCATCGTCTGTCGCATCGGCGGCCGAGAACGTGCGCGAGATCAAAGGCGTCAAAGTTCTCGCCACCCGCGCCGACAACCTCGAGCGTCCGCAACTGCGCACGCTGATCGACAACCTGCGCAACAAACTCGGCTCCGGCGTTGTCGTTCTCGGCTCTGTCAGCGACGGCAAGGTCGCGCTCATTGTCGGCGTCACCAAGGACCTCACCTCGCGCGTGCAGGCCGGTAAAATCATCGCCGAAGTCGCAAAAAAAGTTGGAGGCTCGGGCGGCGGGCGCCCCGACATGGCCGAAGCCGGAGGCAAGGATCCCTCCGCCCTCGACTCGGCGCTCGCCGAGAGTTATGCCGTCGTCGAACGTCTCATTCACTGACCCAAGGTCGCCACCCGCGTTCCACCGTGCCGGTACCGTGTTTTTACCGTGCAAGGGGCATTATTACGCTTGTTATAACTCTCCCCCAGCGGGCTTCGGTTTGAGCGCAAGGTTCGGGCTGAGGCGGAGTGGGAATCGGGTGTATTGTTCTTGTGACGGACGGCCATTCCGAAGGCAGAAAGAGTGAATCCGGGGTAGAATTTAACCGTCTAAGCGGTTATAGGTGGTTATATGGCGACAATCGAAACTGGCTATCTGCAAACCGCCCGCGAGCAGTTGCAGTCCCGGCGGGAGCGTCTGGAAAACGTGCTGCACGAGCACCCAACCGAGCAATTGAGCCAACTGCTGACCGAGGTGGACCAGGCCCTGGAGCGAATCGACACCGGTCACTATGGCGAGTGCGCGGTGTGCCACGGGACGGTCGAGACCGACCGCCTGCTGCACGATCCACTGGTGTCGGTGTGCCTGGAATGCCTCTCCCCGACGCAGCAGCGCGCGCTGGAGTACGACCTGGAGCTGGCGGCCCGAATCCAGAACGGGCTGCTGCCCGCGCCCGATGTGTCGATTCCCGGCTGGCAGGTGGCGTATCACTATCGTCCCGCTGGGGTGATTGGCGGCGACTATTGCGACGTGATCAGCGACGGCCGCGGGGGAGCGTACTTCCTGATTGCCGATGTGGCGGGCAAGGGCGTTGCGGCGGCTATGCTGACCGCCAACCTGCGCGCCGTGTTTCGCGCGCTGGTGCCGCTGGGGATGCCGGTGGAGGAGCTTCTGGCGCACGCCAACCGGCTGTTCTGTGAAGGCAAGCTGCCCATGCAGTACGCCACGCTGGTGTTCGGCTACAGCTCTCCGGCGGGCGAGCTGAAGCTGGTGAATGCCGGGCATTTGCCGGCGTTTCTGGTGCACGGCAGCGGGGTGGACCAAATGGAAAGCGGCGGACTGCCGCTGGGGCTGTTCTGTGAGCAGCAGTTTATCGCCGAGTCTGCCGAGCTGGTGCCGGGAGACATGCTGGTGCTGTTTACCGATGGCGTTTCGGAAGCCCAGGACGCGCGCGGTGAGGAATACGGCGTGGGCAAGTTGCTGACGCTGATCGAGGAAGGGAAGTTCAGTTGCCCGGAGAAAGTGATCGAAGCGTGCCGCGATTGCCTGCAGGATTTTCGGGGTGACACGCCGCGCGCCGACGACGAGACGCTGCTGGCAATCCAGTTTGTGGGGACGGGTGCGCGGATGGTGGTCTAAGCTGCCGGCCGCGGCAGAAAGTCAAAAGCTCCGGGGAATCGGAGCTTTTTCAATCTTAAGGGTGCCGAACACCGGACTCGAACTTGAGGGGCTGCCGAAATCCCGAGCGCCGCGAAGGACCTCATTCACGACTGGATTTGTTTAAGGAATGGTGCCGAAGAAGGGACTCGAACCCCCACACCCTTGCGGGTACATGGACCTGAACCATGCGCGTCTGCCAATTCCGCCACTTCGGCGCAGTGAGCAACGAGTCCAAGGCCCAACTCGTCGCGACATCTACAGATTGATTGTACAAGTGCTCCTGCAGGCACGCAACGCGCGGGCTCGGACTTAGCTGGCGGCGGCGTCGGGTTCGGATTGCGCAGCACTCTGCTGGCCGTATTCCTTCAGCTTGTTGTGCAGCGTCTTGAGACTGATGCCCAGGATCTCGGCGGCCCGCGTCTTGTTGTTGCGTGTGGCCTCGAGTGTCTTGAGGATCAGGAGACGCTCGGCCTCGTCCACGGTGGTACCCACGCCAAGGAGTACGGTGTTGACGTCGTGGACTGGAGCTCGGGCGACGGTCCGGCCGAAGCCAGGCGGCAAGTGCCTGAGCTCGATAGTGGGACCCGTGCAGATAATGACGGCGCGTTCCAAGGTGTTGCGTAACTCGCGAACGTTGCCGGGCCAGACATGCGCCTGGAACGCGGCCATCACCGGGTCGTCCACGCCAGCCACCGAGCGTTGGTGTTTCTCGTTCATGTCTGCGAGCAAAGCGTGGACCAGATCCTGTACGTCCTGCATGTGCTCGCGCAGCGGGGGCATATGAATGTTGAAGACATTCAGGCGGTAGAAGAGGTCGTTGCGCAGCTCACCGCGGGCCACGGCATCCTCGGGGGACTTGTTGGTGGCGGCGAGCACGCGAACATCGACCGCTGTCTCCGCTTTTGCCCCTAGGCGGCGGAGTTTGCGGTCTTCCAGCACGCGCAACAGCTTGGCCTGGGTGGCGATGGGCATCTCGCCGATCTCGTCGAGCAGCAGAGTGCCGCCCTCAGCGAGTTCAAAGCACCCGGTGCGGCGGTCCAGGGCGCCGGTGAAGGCGCCTTTCTCGTGGCCGAAGATTTCGCTTTCGATCAGGGTTTCGGGGATCGCCGCGCAATTAATGGCGACGAAGGGTTTGCTCTTGCGGCTGCTGAGCGAGTGGATGGTGCGGGCAACCAGTTCCTTGCCGGTCCCGCTTTCACCCGTGATCAGGACGGATGCGGTGCTGGGAGCCACCAACTCGACCAGGCGGAACACTTCCTGCATCACCTTGGACGAGCCCACCAGCGAGCCGAGGACGCCGATATCGCGCAGTTTGCGGCGGCTGGCTTCGAGTTCGCGCTCGGCGCCGCGCAGACGGGAGGCGTTTTGCAGCACATTGCGCAAGCGCGTGGGATTTACCGGCTTCTCGATGAAATCAAAGGCGCCGCGCTTCATGGCGGTCACGGCAGCGTCGATACTGCCCGCCGCAGTCAGCAGCACGACGGCGACTTGCTGGGGAGTGTGCGCGACCTGCTCGAGCAGCTCCATGCCGTCCATGCGGGGCATCTTGAGGTCGGTGACGATGATGCAGGGATTCCAGGACTCCACCTTGGCCAAACCTTCCACGCCATCCTCGGCGGTGTCGGTCTGATAGCCCCAGGCACGGACCAACTCTGCGAGTCCTGTGCGCTCGTTCTCCTCGTCCTCGACGATCAAAACTTTTTCCTGGCTCATGTTCACTCAATGCCTCGTGGAAGCGCCGGGGAGGACGTAATGCAGGTTATGGATTCGCCATTCCGCTAGCTGGCACGACTCAACAACCTGGCAATGGATCCAGCCCGGCCCTCCGGAAGGGAGATTGGGCGACTTGGTGGCTTCCCCTAAAGGTAACACTTTTTCCGCGCGGCCTTGGGAAAAGTCATACCAACACCCGCAGCTTCACGACAGCAGGTACGGGGAGGGTCAGGTTCCTGGTGCGCTGTGTGCGCGTCAATCCGGGAAGTCAGGCGACGCCGCGAACGCAGAGCGATACGCCGTAACCGACCCGGCGAGAGAGGAGCAGCATGCGAGATTGCAGGCCAATTCCGGAACTGGCAATGGCCCAGGCACGGAGGCCGGGAATAAGGCTTAAGCAGTCCGGGGAGCGGGGCGGAGGCTTGCCCCGGAATCGAGGTTTTTTTGATTTCTCTTACGGATTTTGGGTTCGGTGTTGTAGGATTGCAAATATCAGCAGTTTGGCCGTGCCTCGGGGTGTACGGTCGGTTGGTAGGGTTTGACGACTGAAAGGTCGGGGAAAGTGAACGCCCAAGGCAGTGTGAATACCCGGTTATAAAGTCAGTAAACAACGGAAAACAGTAGTTTTGTATATCTTCTTTGTTGCTGTACAATCGGGAACTGTTAAATTGCAGGGCGCGCTTTCCTGCACCTGATCAGTTCGACAACGAACCCCAGTAGGCCACTTTGCTGACGGTACTGCTAGAGTTCCGGAGGATTACGAATGTCTTTTTGTGATGGAGTCCCGAAACGCGTTGTAGCGACAACGATCGCGCTTGCGTTTGCAGTGTGCATGTTGGGCTCTTTTGCCGCAGCGCAAGTTACTGTTCAGCCGAGAGTGGAAATCTTCGGTGGCTACTCCTGGCTGCACCCGAATGGCTACGTCGACTGGGGCAAGGTCCCCGACATCCCTCACGGCTGGAATGCGTCCAGCACCTTTTATTTTCCCAACGTACGGAATTTGGGCGTAGTGGTTGACGGCAGCGGCCACTACAACAGTACGTATTCGAACGTCGGCCTGGGTTTATTGGGTCTGCAGTACAAGTTCCGCAATGATCAGTTCTCGCCCTTTGTGCGGGTCCTTGCCGGGGCATCGCACATCAGCCCGGCCGGTCTCAATGCGGAATGGCGGGCCGCGGTGGGCGGCGGCGGCGGTTTCGACCTCACGCTGACCAACCTGATCTCACTAAGAATCGCTCAGGCTGACTACATCTACACCAGCTACAGTCCACAGGCGTTTACCGGCCACAACTCAACCTGGAATATGGTGCGGTTGTCCGCAGGCGTGGTGTTGAATGTGGGCAACTACTACACGGCGCCGCTGTCGGCAGCTTGCACGGCCAACCCTACGGCGCCCGTGTATGCGGGTGATCCGGTAACGGTGACTGCAACGGGCACGAATTTCAGCCCCAAACACACCCTCACCTATGCCTGGACCGCGACCGGCGGCAAACTGGCGAGCCCCAGCACAGCCACCTCTTCAATCGACACAACCGGCCTGGCTGCGGGTAGCTATACCGCCAATGCCACCATTACCGATCCGAAGTACAAGAAGAACAATTCGGCGAGCTGCTCGACGAGCTTCACGGTGAAGCCGTTCCTGCCGCCGGACGTGACATGTACGACCAATCCATCGACGGTGAAGACGGGTGAGACGTCCACCATTCTGACCAGCGCAACCAGCCCGGATGGCGCGACCATCACCGATTACGCCTACAGCGCGTCGGCCGGAACGATCCAGGGCGCTGGCACCTCGGCCAAGTTGAATACGGCTGGCCTGCCGGGTTCGACGGTCACAGTTACGGTCACGGCGACCGACTCCCACGGCATGAAGGGAACCGGCACGTGCACGGTGGGCGTGGTAGAGGAAATCAAGTGCGTCAACATCGAGGATTGGGGCGAGTGTACTTTCGAGAAGGATCCGAAGCGCCCGTGGCGTGTTGACAACGATTGCAAGGACGTCCTCGACAAACTGGCTCTGCGTCTGCAGCAGAACCCGAACGGCAAGCTGCAGGTGGTGGGTTACACCGACGAGAAGGAAGTCGTGAAGGAAGCCACCATTGGCGCCCAGCGCTCCGTCAACGTCAAGTTCTACATGACGCAGGACGAGCTCGGACCGAAGGCTGACGCCTCGCGGATCGAACCGCGTCAGGGCGGAACCAAGGGCAAGGCCACCCACTTCTACTTCGTACCCGAAGGCGGATTGTGCCAGGGTCAGGTGGTTGAGGGCACGCCGGTTGACGAGAATGTCGTGAAGGGTCAGGCCCGTAAGGCTGCTCCTCCACACCACAAGAAGGCAAAGAAGGCTGCTGCGCCGCCGGCGCAATAGCTGAAGTGCCTTAAACGCTGATCCCGCCGGTGAGAGGCACGCCTCTCACCGGCTTTTTCCTGATGCCAGAAGTGCTACGCGCAGTTCGTTGACGGGTAGCTCGCCGGCCGGATAGACGGTGGGACGACCTGCGTGAAGGACGGCTGAGGAGGTCCGGATCTCGGATGGCGCCTGTCGAGGGGCGACAGTGCTGCCGGTCGATCGTCCCGAATTAAAGTTGCCACTCTCCGGGAGCCGTGGCGGCGCGTATGATTCTTATGCTGTTCTTAGTTTGTCAATTCTATGTGGGAGATGTAGTTGTGGGTATGAAGAGCTGGTCGAGCCGTGCAGCAATCCTTGTGTTCGGTATTGCGTTGCTGGTTTCCGTAAGCGCCACGGGCGGGTTCGCAACAGAATGGAGTTTGATCGGTCCTGACGGCGGCAACGTCCGCAGCCTGTCGTACGATCCGAGCAACCCGGACCGAATGCTGCTGGGAACCAGCGCAGCGGAGTTATTCGTATCGAACGATGGCGGAAACACCTGGGCACCGTTCGCACACCTGGGACTCGGCGATGATCTCGTAATCGACCACATCGTGTTCGATCCGACAAACCCCAAGATCATTTATGCGGCTGGCTGGGGTTTGTACCGCGACGATGAGGGCGACGTATATCGCTCCGACGACGGCGGCGCAACCTGGAAAGAGCTCACGGGCGCGCACGGGAAGTCGATCCGCGCGCTGGCGATGGCTCCCAGCGACCACAACGTATTGGTGATTGGGGCGCTCGACGGTGTCTTCCGTTCCAAGGACGGTGGCGCCACATGGGAACGCATGACGCCGGAGAATCCCGATGTGAACGAAAAGTACTCTACAATGAGGAACTTCGTGTCAGTTGCGATCGACCCACAGAATCCCGACATTGTTTACGCGGGGACCCGGCACCTGGCATGGAAGACCTCGGACGGCGGCAAGAACTGGCGCAATATTCATGACGGAATGCTGGACGACTCCGACGTGTTCAGCATCATCGTGGATCCCAGAACGCCATCGCGGGTGTATGCCAGCGCGTGTTCGGGGATCTACAAGAGCGACAACGCTGCCGAGTTGTTTCATCGGGTGCAGGGATTGCCGCATTCGGCAATCCGAACACGGGTGCTGAAGCAGGACCCGGTGCGCTCGTCGATCGTTTATGCGGGGACGACAGGAGGATTGTGGAAGACCACGGACGGCGGCAGCAAATGGACGCTGGTGTCCTCTGCTGACGTTGTGGTGAACGACATCCTGATCGACCCGCGCAATCCGGAGCGGGTGCTGCTGGCGACGGACCGCGGGGGCGTGCTGGCCAGTAATGATGGCTTCACTAAGTACAAGCCGTCGAACCGGGGCTTTTCACACCGCATGGTCGGCGCAGTCATCACGGACAACAAGGACCCGAACCGGCTGTATGTCGGTATCGTCAATGACAAGGTACACGGCGGCCTGTTTACCACCGAGGATGTCGGCAAGACGTGGTTGCAGGTAAGCCGGGGGCTGGGCGACCGGGACGTGCTGAGCCTGCAGCAGGCCGACAACGGCGTGATCTTCGCGGGTACGAACCACGGCATTTTCTTTCTGACGTCACTGGTGAGCGGGTGGCAGCCAGTGGCCATGATCCGGGGCCCCGTGCCGGAGTGGCAGAAAAAGGAAGAGCCTGCCGTTCCGAGGGCTTCGAAAGCTACTACGAAGAAATCTGCGCACAGCGCGGCACGAAAGCGGGAGCCAATCGAGGTTCCAATTCCGATTGCAATCGCACCTCGCGTCCGCTCGCTGGAGATTACCGACAAGGCATGGTACGCCGCGACCAATGAGGGGTTGTTTATCAGCGTTGATGGCGGCAAGAAGTGGTACGGCACGCCGGTGGAGGGCGAGAGCGATTTCGTTGTGGCCAACGAATACCCCGACGGGACGCTCACTCTGGCTGCCGTCAAGCGGGCATTTCTCTCGCGGGATGGGGGCCGGACCTGGTCTGAGATCAAGATTCCCGACTATGTGACCGGCGTCTACGACTTTACTATGACTCCCGACTCGACGCTCTGGCTGGGGACCAGGGAGGGAGCTGCGCGCTCCGACAACTGGGGAGCATCGTGGGTGCATGTGATGAGCGGCCTGCCTCCCAACCAGGTGCTGGGTGTGACGTACGACGCCAGCACCAATCGACTGCTGGCCACTGCCATGAAGTCGAGGGCGGTGTTCGAAAGCGCCGACGGAGGCAAGTCCTGGAAGCCGACTCCCGAGGCCAGGTTCCTGATCCGGACCGCAATGAGCTACCAGGGTCAATTGCTGGCGGCGTCCTGGCACAACGGATTGCTGCTGCAAAAGTCCGATAGCGTCGCCGCAACGCCGGGTTCGCCCGCGGGGCTGGCTAGCGCGGCGACCAAGAGCCAGAGGTAGACCCAGGCAAGTGCGAGATGCGAGGGGGAGGCTGGGGGCCTCCCTCTCATTTTTGCAGTAGATTCAGCCTGGCAAACGATGAGAGAGACATCGCCGACATTCCCCCTGGTGACAATCCCAATTTGGGAACGTGCAGTGCGTCGCATTCCAAAGCGGGAAGTCTGCTTTCGCCAGGATCGTCAGTCTAATCGCGAGCTGCGACCGAGCGAACGCAACGGCGCTCAGCCCAAAGAAAATGCATGGCTTGTGAACCGCGAAGTGTGGCGCCGGTACACGGCATGGCAGCGCCGCAGACTTGCGGTGAACCAAGCGGCTGCGCCATGCGAAGGCGCGTGGCTACCCGGAGTCCTTAGCCTTGGTCCCATTTCGGAACTAATCCTCTTCGCCGTCTGCTGTCCCCGCCCGACGTAAAGATCCGGAACTCCACTACCAGCAGGGAGTTAGCTGAAGGAGACGGGTTTGGCAATTAGGTTGCACCCTGAAGAGAGTCACGAGACGCAGTGACAGGCAGGGACGAGCGATGAACTCACTTCGAGCAGCATCGGGAAATGACGAAGAGAATCGGAACCCAATTTCCTTGGCCGAGGGGACCATTAATCTGATGGCCGCGAAGTCGCAGCCTGCTTCGGGCATCGTCGACGAGGAGTGGGCTGAACTGCTGCATGGGCTCAATAACGTTCTGGTGGCGGTGTTGCTCAGTGCACAAGTGATGGAATGGAAGCTCCCCTCCTATAGCCGCCTGAAGCGCCACCTGCACGAAATCGAAAGGAACGCCCAACGAGGCGGAGAATTAGTGAAGCGCCTGTTGAATCGGATAGACGCCTCACCTCGCGAGGCGCCGAGTGGCTGCGAAAGCATCGGTGGGGCCTGCGGGTTGGAAGCGGCAGTGATTGCGGCTGCGGCTGCGGAAACGAAGGCCGTGGCACTGCCGGAACGGCGCGCACCGGCGGTCGATAGCAGTGCAACTGTTGTCCGTTCGAGAAGTAGGAAGAAGGTGCCTCACAAGCCTGTGTGACGCCCGTACTAGCGCTGTTTTCCCAAAAAGGGACAATGGTGATGCAGAAGCCGACGAATCGGCTCGCACATTGAACGATACAGGAATTCGTTGCAAAGGAAAGAGGGCATGGCCGTGCTAACCGCAGAGACTGCTTCACCGGTTGATTTAAACGCCGATTCCAATCTCCTGAACTTGCTTATTGTGGATGATGAACGCTCGGTACGAGAGTCGTGCCGCGAGGTGGCGACGGCTCTAGGATTCCACACCAGCATTGCCGACTCGCCGGAGCACTGCTATCGGATTCTCGATAGCACAAACGTGGATGTCGTGTTGTTGGATTTGCGCTTGCCTGGTACGAACGGATTAGAAGTACTGCGAGAGATCAAGCGGCGGCGTCCGGAGACGGTGGTCGTCATCATGACGGGGTTTGCCACCGTGCAGTCAGCAGTCCAGGCCATGAAGTCGGGTGCCTACGACTACGTGACCAAGCCGTTCAATTTTGACGAACTTCGGCTGGTGCTTGACCGGGTCACGGGACACTTGAAGCTCGCCACAGAAAACCGGTTACTTCGGGAGCAGGTCAAGTCGAAGCATGGCTTCGGCGCGATGGTAGGGCAGGCGCCCGAGATGGACCGGTTGTACCGGATCATTGCCAAGGCGGCATTGAGCACTCATCCGGTGCTGATCCTGGGCGAAAGCGGTACCGGCAAGGAATTGGTGGCGCGGTCGATTCATTACTCGGGACCGTTTCGCGACAAACCCTTCATCCCCGTAGATTGTGGCTCACTGGTGCCGAGCCTGATCGAGAGCGAGCTGTTCGGATACGTGAAAGGCGCCTTCACCGGCGCAATTCGCGCCAAAGACGGACTGATGGCAGCGGCTGACGGAGGAACCGTGTTCCTCGACGAAGTGGGAGAGTTGCCCGTCGACCTGCAAGCCAAGCTGCTGCGTGCACTGCAGGAGAAAGAGATCCGTCCGGTGGGAGGTACGCGGGCGATTCCCATCAATGCGCGGGTGCTGGCGGCCACGAACCGCGACCTGGAAGAAGCGGTGCGGCAGGGAACATTCCGCCGGGACTTGTACTTCCGCCTGAACGTCCTGACGCTGCGCGTGCCGCCGCTGCGGGAGCGCAAACAGGACATTCCGCTGCTGGCGGGACATATTCTGGAGCGGGTGGCGCGCACGACCGGGGTACAGCGCAACATCAGCGACGATTCCCTCAAGCTCATGCTGAACTATGACTGGCCGGGCAATGTGCGCGAACTGGAGAACTGCTTGGAACGCGCCTGCGCACTCACATCCGGCCCAACCATTCACATAGCCGACTTGCCGACGGCGCTGCAGAACTTCCATGCCCAGGCGCCCGTCGTGCCGGTGAATCTGGAGTCATCCGGTATTTCACCCCTGGCTGATCTGGAGAAGCGGGCCATCCTGCACGCCATCACCACGCTCAACGGGGACAAACTGGAGGCGGCCAAGCAACTCGGCATCGGCAAGACAACCCTCTATCGCAAGCTGAAGGAATACGGCGCGCTGTCCTAGCCGCGGGCCGCGTCCTTCGCAACTAGACCTGCAACCACGCGGGCCCGCTGTAGTGTGCCCGAGGTGTCCTGCGGAGGAACATCATGATTCTTCTCGTCAGCGCGTCGTCGCGCGCCGAAGAATGTGCGACGGCGATTGAACAGAAAACCCATCAAACGACCCAGATTTCGCGCTCGCTGAACCACGCGATCGAGCTGCTGCAGATGCGCGACTACGATCTGCTGGTATTGGATGAATCGTTCCAGCAGTTGGAAGCGGGAGCGGAGAGCCTGGTTGCCAGCCATGCGGGAATGGCCTTACCGGTGTACGTCAACCTGTCCCTGCATGGAGCCGAACGAGTGGCGCTCGAGGTCAAGCGTGGCCTGCAGCGGCTGATCGCGGAACGGCTGGCCTCGATGCGCGCGGCAGAAAACCTGCTGCGCAACGATCTGAGCGGAGAGGTGACGGCGATCCTGCTGAATTCGGAGCTGGCGCTGCGCGAATGCTCGCTGTCACCCGGCATAGCGCAAAAGCTGCAGGTCATGCACGAGCTGGCCGATAAGATGCGATGCAGGTTGGAGGGCGAGCCAGCCGGCCCCAGTCGTTCGGGCGCTCGTAACGCGCAGACGAAGGGTGGAGTGTCCGCGCGAACGCACCAAACTTGCCCTACGCGGCAGTGATTGCGACTGCCAGCGGGCCGGAACATGGTGCATCGCTACGACTATTCCGTGCGCAGCGCCTTCATGGGCTCGACGGAGGCCGCACGCTTGGCAGGCAGCAGAGCTGACAGCAACACCACCAGCGCGACCAGCAGGGTCCCTGCCAACAGCGTCAGCGGGTCGAATGGGCTGACGCCAAACAACTGGGTGCGAATGGCACGCGCGAAGAGCAGCGAGAGCGGGACGGTCACGGCGATGCTGATGCCCGCCAGCCACAGCACATCGGTGATGACCAGACGCACCACGCCGAGCCGCTGCGCCCCCAGGGCCATGCGAATGCCGATCTCGCGAGTTCGCTGCGCGGTGGAATAGGCCAGCACCCCATACAGCCCGATGGCCGCCATCACCATGGCCAGTAGGCCAAAGCTTGCGGACAACAGGGCGATGAGCCGCTCGCTGGAGAGGTTGTCGGCGATCATATCGTCCATGGTGCGGAGCCGGCCCAGAGCCAGCTTGGAGTCCAGCTGCTGCATAGCGGCGCGGATGGTGTTCTCTGCGGTCGCGGGCGGCTGCCAGGTGCGAATCACAAAAGTCACAAAATTCGGCTCGGTCGATTGAAACAGCGGCCGGTAAATCGTGCGGCGGACAGGATCGCGTACACCCGAATGCTTGGTGTCGCCCACGACGCCCACGATCGATGCGTTGACCGGCTTCTCGATGCTGCCGAAATTCACGATACGGCCGAGCGCAGCTTGCGGACTTCCGAAATAGTGCTGCGCAAAGCTGGCATTCACAATGCCGACATTTTCTCTGCCCACGATGTCGTCGTCGGTGAACAGGCGCCCGGCCAGCAACGGAACCTGCATGGTGGTGAAGTATTGCGGCGTAATCCAGGGTTGCTCGGCCTGCATGTCTTCGTCTTCACGCGCGTTGTAGCCGACGATTCGAATGCCCCCGCTGTCGTCGTTGCCCGAAAGGTCGGGGTCGTCGGTGGCAGCGACACTGCGCACCCCGGGGAGCGCCGACAGCGTTTCCAGAATTCGCCGGTTCAGCGCATTGACCTGGTCCGGTTGATAGCCTGCGAGGCGAGGGTTCACATTGAATCCGACCAGGTGTTCAGCGTTAAATCCCAAGTCCACTGACTGCAGATTGCGGAGAGTTCGAACGAAGAGTCCGGCAGCGATGAGCAGCAGGAGGCTCAGACCGATCTGCACGCCCACCAGGACGCGGCGAAAGCGCAGTTTTGCCCCCGCGGACGTCAGCGTTTGCTGCTTGAGGGCCCCGACCAGATCCGGATTCAGGAAGTGCAGGGCGGGCGCGAGACTGAAAGCCAGGGAAACGAAGAATGCGAGGGCAAACGAAAAGAACAGAATGCGCAGATCGGGATTCGGGTTGAAGGGGAGATCCGTGGTGGTGCTGCTCAAGAGGCGGCGAATGAGTACCTGCGACACTGCGGGAGCGAGCGCCAGGCCGAGCGCTCCTCCGGCGAGCCCAAGCAAGACGCCTTCGATCAACAACTGGCGGATGATTTGCCAACGGCCCGCGCCGAGGGCGTAGCGCACGGAAAACTCGCGGGCGCGGCCGGCGGCGCGCACCAGCAGCAGGCTGGAGACGTTGACGCAGGCCATCAGCACCAGAAGCGCAACCATGCCCATCAGCACCAGGAGAGGCACGCTGATCTGGTCGCGCAGAGGCGAAAAGCCGCGGGCACCGTCGAGTAGCTGCAGGCGCGAATCGTCGAGAAACCGCTTCTGCCAGCGGTCCTTGTGATTGAAAGTCTTGAACTCTTCCGCGCGCAGGGCATGCCACAGCGGAGCCATCGCAGCCTCGGCCTGCTGACGGCTGAACCCCGGTCTCAGTCGCCCCGACAAGGTGAGCCATTGGGAGCGACGGTCTTCGAGGTCCTGCCATCGCGGGGTGATCACGGCCTTGGCGGTGACCGGGACGAACAGGTCTTCCACGGCTCCGGCGACGATGCTGTGGAAGCCAGGCGGCGCGACTCCGATGATGGTGAAGGGCTGGGTGTTGATGAGGAGAGTCTGGTTGACCACCGAGGGCTGCGAGCCGAAGTGGGTCTTCCAGTAGTTGAAACTCAGCACCACGACGAGATTCGCGTTCAAGGCTTCGTCGGAGGGCAGGATTAAGCGGCCCAGGGCGGGTCGCACGCCCAGGGCTTCGAAATAGTTGCCGGAGACGAGTTCGCATCCCGCCATGTCGGGCTTGTTGTTCCAACTGATGGCGACGTTTTGCTGGTCGTTGGCAATGACGTCCTGCAACACCGCGTTCTTGTCACGCAGATCGCGATACATGGGATAGGAAAAATAGTCGTTGTCCTCTCCGCCGTAGGAGTTGAAATGGCCCGGAGAGTCGCCCGTCCAGTGCAGGCGCACCAGTTGCTCAGGGTGGCTGACCGGGAGCGAGCGCAGCAGGGCCTGGTCAAGCAGCGTGAAGACGGCGGTGTTAGCGCCGATGCCCAGCGCGAGAGTGAGCACAGCGACGAGGGTGAACGCGGGCGCCTTGCGCATCTGCCGCAAGCCCAGCCGAACTTCGTGAAGGATCGTATGCATCTGAGTTGTCCCCAAGTTTCAGGCAGTATGGTTCACTCGGTCCTGAGCGCTTTCATTGGTTCGATGGATGCCGCGCGGCGAGCGGGCAGGAAACTGGCCACCAGCACGACACTTATCAGCAGGGCAGCCGCACAGAGCCAGGGCACCACATGCAGCACGCTGACTCGGAAAAGCAAGCTGGTGAATATGCGGCCGAGGAAAGCGGCGAAGACTACGCCCACGACAATGCCAATTGCCGCGAGGCGCAGTCCGTGCATCAGGACCAGTTTCAACACGGTGCCGCGCTGCGCGCCGAGGGCCATCCGCATGCCGAGTTCGCGAGTGCGGAGGCGTACGGAGTAACTGATGATGCCGTAAAGTCCCAGCGCCGCCAGCAACAATGCCAGAGCTGCAAATGTACCGAGCAGCATGACCACGAACTTGCGTCCGACCAAAGACTCATTCACACGCCGCTCCATCGTCTTCACGTCATAGATCGGAACGCTGGAGTCGCCCGCGCGAACGGCGGATGCGAGGTCAGCAGTCAGGCCCTCCGCCGGGCGCGAGCTGCGGACCAGAAGACCGGCGGTGTCGTTGGACACTTGCGCGATAGGGAGGAAGTACGTGCCTTCGTTGGTGTCGGCTTCGAGAGAATTCTCGCGCGAATGCTGAACCAGCCCTACGATGGTAATCCACGGGCCCTTATTGAGATCGTTGATGGAAATGTGCTGACCGATAGGATCCTGGCCTGGCCAGTACTGATGGGCCAGCACCTCGTCGACGATGGCAACCTGCTCGGTGGACTTGCGGTCTTCGTCGGTGAAGTCGCGGCCTTGCAGGAAGGGAATACGCAGCGTGGCAAAGAATCCGGGCGAGATCAAATGGATGTTGCCGTGCGGCGGAGGGGCGTTGGCCGATCGAGTCTGCCCCTGGATGAAAAAGCTGGCCGAGCCGCCGTTGTTGCTGAAGGGAATGGCATCGATCAGAGCCGCGGACTGCACTCCGGGGATCGCACGCAGGCGCTCCTCGAGCGAGGTCATGAAGGCGGCCTGTTGTTCATCTTTTGCGTAAACGGTCTTGGGCAGCGAGAAATACGCACTTGCGACGCCACTGACCTGGAAGCCCGTCTCCACCGTCTCCAGGGCCTTCAGACTGCTGAACAGGAGACCGGCCCCAGCCAATAGCAGAAGTGAAAGCGCAACCTGTGCAATCACCAGGACAGAACGCGCCCGCTGTCCGCCACGCCCGGCAGTGCCCGAGCGACCCGATTCATGAAGAGCGCTATACCATCCGGGTTGTGTGCGATGCCAGGCGGGCACCACTCCGCAGAGCAGAGAGCACACAGCCGCGACGATCACCACGAAGAACAGCACCGGCCCCGCGAACGAGAGGTGCAAGTGCTCGCCCAATGACGGTGGAAGACCTTTCAACAGCAGTGGGGCCGATGCAAGTGCTACGAAAAATCCCAACACGAGGCCCGCAACGGTGAGCACGATACTTTCCACCAGGGCTTGGCGAATCAATGTCCCCCGGGAAGCCCCCAGCGCAATACGGACGGCGAGGTCACGTTGCCGGGCTGATGCGCGTGCGATTTGCAGCCCGGCGATGTTCGCACACGCGATGAGCAACACCATGCCCACCGCCGTCAGGAGCATCAACAAGGGCTTGCGCAGTTTGCCGCCAATGAATTCGGTTAGCGGCATGGAGAACATGCCCCAGCCGCTGATGCGGCCGTAACTGTTGGTGCCCTCGGAGACGATATTCTCCTGCGCTTTCATCTTCAGGTAGGCATTGGCTTGCTGCAAGGTCACACCCGGCCGCAAGCGCGCCACCCCGAACAGATATTCGTTGTAGCGGTAGTTCTGGTCGTGATAACGAGCCGGGGGAAGGGCGATCGGAACCCAGAGCTCCGCCTGGTTGGGCCAATTGAATTCCGGGCCCATGACGCCGATAACCCGGTACGAACGCTGATCCAGAATGATGGAACGGCCAACAATGTTGGGGTCCGCGGCAAAGCGCTTTTGCCAAGCCTGGTACGACAGCACAACCACCAGGCCGGCGCCCGGCTGATCCTCTTCCGGCGTAAAGACTCGACCAAGGGCAGGGCGCACCTCGAACACGTCGAAATAGCCGGAAGAAACCCTCGCACCTTGCATCAGCTCCGGGTTGGCGTTTTCGCGGCTGAAGTTGAAGCTGCTGCCGTTCATTATGGCAGCGCCCGAGAAGATGTCCTTGCCTTCGGCGGCATCGGCAAAATCGGGGGCTGACAGCGAGATATTGCCTAAATCGGGCGGGTTGTCGTAGTGGGCACGCAGCGCGACCAGGTTGGCGGCGTGAGGAATCCCGCTGGGGTTCAGCAGTACCGCATTCGTCACCGAGAAAACTGCAATGTTGGCGCCAATACCCAGGGCCAATGTCAGCACCGACACGATGGCGAAGCCCGGCGAGTTGGCGAGTTGCCGAATTGCGTAACGAAATTGATGAGCGACAGAATACATTTCGAACTCCCGATTGATTATTCCGAACGCAAGGCCTGCATGGGCTCGACCGCAGCCGCGCGGCGGGCTGGCAACCATCCGGCAAACGCCGCCGTTGCGACCAGCAAAAGCACCGCGCCCAGCGCACTGACCGGATCGAACGGAGATACCCCGAAAAGCAATGATTTAATCAAACGAACCGCGAAGAATGCTCCCACGGCACCGAGCAGGAGTCCACCCGCCGCAATGCGGGTGGTTTCGCTAAGGACCATGCGAAAGATGTGCGGGCGGTCGGCGCCTAGAGCTACCCGCAGGGCAAACTCTTTGGTGCGCTCGACGACCGAATAGCCTAGCCCGGCGTAAATACCGAGGGTTGCCACCAGCAAGCTGCAAATTCCGTAGACCGAGAGCAACTGCGCTGGCGTGCGCGTGTCGTAGTAAGACGTAGCGATGTGGTCGCGGAGTGTCTCAATGTCGTTGATGGGGAGTGTACTGTCGAGCGAGGCGACGGTGGCGTCGAGGGCCGGCAGCAGGTTCTGGTTCGGCGCGGATCCACGTAACACCAGGCTGAACCAACTCTGGTAGTCCTGAAACAGGGAGAGAAAAACCACAGGATCGCCGGTGTCCCAGGACGCGTTGCGATAAATGTAATTGCGATTGATGCCGACGATCTCGCAGGACTTCTTACTGACCTGAATGTGACCACCGAGGGCGTCACCCTTGGGCCAATACTTGCGCGCCATGCCTTCGTTGATGACGGCCACGCAGGGAGCATCGGCTGTGTCATGGTCGGAGAATTCACGGCCCTGTACGATCGGGACACGCATGGTCTTGAAGAAGTCCGGTGCAACCGAGTCCACGACGATGCTCATGCTCTCGTCTTTCGCGGGCTGGTAGCCGGCCACGGCGACGTCGCGAACATTGCCGCCACCACTGAGACCCATCGGCACGTAGCTGGTCAGCGAAGCGGAACCCACACCCGGCACCGTACGCAGCTTCTCCAACAGTGAGCGCTGGAAAGCGAAACCCTTGTCTTCGTTGTAGCCGGCCCGTGCCAGATCGAGGGAGGCGACAAGTACGTTCTGGACGGAAAAGCCAGGATCGCGGTGGAGGACCTTCCAGAAGGTGCGAACGAGCAAGCCCGAGACCACCAGCACGACGAAGCAAATGCCAAGCTGAACGCTTAACACGATGTTGCGGCGCTTGCGGGTGCGCGATCCTACGACGGAAACTGCACCGTCGTGCAATGCACTTACCTGGGAGATACGCAAGACCTGGCGGGCGGGTAGGAGTCCACAGGCCAGGACGGTGACGATGGTCATACCCAGTACGAAGGCCAGGATTCGCAGATCGGGCCGAAGGTTGAAGACGAAGGAGATTCCTGTGCTCGGCAACAAGGCATAGAGAGCACGTGAGAGCAATAGGCTGGTGAGCCACCCCGCCATGCCGGCAACCACTGCGATGACAGCGGTTTCAGTGACCAATTGACGGACCAGACGAGTGCGGCTGGCTCCGAGCGAGCTGCGGATCGCCATTTCGCGGACGCGCCGTGAACTGCGCTGGACTAGCAGCACACCAACGTTGGTGTACACGAGCAGGAGCAACAGCACCGCTGCGCCAAGCAACAGAGGAACGATTTGCGCCAGGGTTCCGAAGAAGCCACGCTGCATGTGCGCGGGATCGGACATAAACATGTCCCACTGGTTGTAGTAGGAAGAGTTTTGCTCGGTAGCGAACTGGTGTGCCAGGGAATGGAGTTCCGCGGCTGCCTGGTCGTCACTTGTACCCGGGCGAAGACGGGCAACAATCTCCATTCCGAACTTGCCTTGCATCAGAGGATCAGGCTTGCCGGACGAGAGAACCTGCAATTCGCTGAAGGGCATCCACAAGGATTGTGCAAGGCCACCATAAATGCCGGTGAAATGTTCGGGCGCCACGCCGATTACCGTAAGAGGCTGGCGGTTGACAGTAATCGTCCGACCAACGATACCGGGGTCGCTCTGAAAGCGGGAACGCCAGAGATCGTAGCTCAGGACGACTTCGGGCGCTGAGCCGTAGGCACGGTCATCATGGGGCGTGAAGAACCGCCCTAGATACGGCCGAACGCCGAGGAACTGAAAGTAGTTGCTGGCGACGATGCCGGACCAATAACGTTGCGGCCGCGAATCGCCTCCGGAGAGATCGACCGGAATCATCTCGTGAGCGGTGAGTTCAGAGAATCCCTGATGATGCTGTCGTAGGTACTGTAGCTGGATGTAGTGCAGCGTGTAGCCGCGGTCACCGTGAATCCCGGCATCAAGAGCGCGTATCTGCGTTGCCTGGCTTATCTGAGGCCAAGGGTTGAACAGGACCGCGTTGGCCCAGGTAAATACGGTAGTGATGGCTGCGATGCCAAGAGCAAGGGTGAGTACTGCCACTGCCGCGAACCCAGGGTTCTTCTTGAGTTGTCGCAACGCATATCGCAAGTCTTGCAGCATCGATAGTCCTTCACCTGCGGAGTCGGCTAGTTGGATCGTGCGAGAGTGCCCATTCCTGGCATTGCACGATGCCAGCCACTGCTGACCTTTTGTTTTCAATGCCTTAGCAGTCGGTAGGCAAGGGCGCTGTCCAGCGATGCATCCCTGCTGTCCGCAACCGGACACGGCGAATTGCAGATAGGTACGCAATTCGTAGCGAATGGTTCCACTGAGTGGCTGATTCGGAGGTAGCTGGTTGAACCGGTGCAGCTTGTCGTCTTGGTTACAATGAACGCACGGCGCTGGGCGCCGCGGAATTCGGGAGGCAAGCAATGGCGCAAGTGAAGATCACTGTGCGGAAGAATGGGCCGTATCGCGTGGAAGCTCCGGAAGGGTCGGTTGAACTTGTGGACTCAGAAGGCAACGTGTATGACCTGACAGGCAAACCGGCATTTTCACTTTGCCGCTGCGGAGGTTCGGTAAATAAGCCCTTCTGCGACGGCACGCACTCCAAGATAGGGTTCCAAGGGGCGGAGTTGGCAGTCAAGAAGGCCGATGAAGCGGCGCCCGACCCGCCGAAGAGCTGAGCGGGACCAGGCCTCAGCACGCAGGGCCGCGAGACGCGGTCCTGATCATCTTTTGGCGGGTGTCTAATCGGCGTGTCGTGCGCCGGTGACGAAATCCTGCAGACCATCCAACATGGCGCGTGCCTGGGAAGCGTACTGGCCGGTGGGGGCGAGTTGCAAGTAGCGCCGCAAAGACTCGTCAGCCAGCTTATACGACGAACCCGAAACCTCGGCGGCTGCCAAGCGAAGTTGACACAGTCCCACCCAGTAATAGGCCTCCGAAACCGGCGGCGTGGCGGCAGCCGCCAGCGAGAATTCTCCCAACGCGAGTTGCATCGTTCCAAAGGCTTCATGGTTCGGAAGCGACTCAGCCTGGTTCATCAACGCGGCGCCTAGGTTCTGATGGTAGAGAGCGGCGTGGTCGGGATTGATCTGCGCGGCGGTGCGGAAGTTGTCTGCCGCGTCCTTCCAGTTTTTGAGGGCAGAATAGGCTGCGCCGAGGTTGTTGTAATACGTCGCGTTGGGGGCGATAGCAATCGCATAGCGGTAGTTCTGCACACAGCTCTGCAGCATGGACTCAATCGGCCCAGTGGTGTGGGCGGCCTCTTCGCAAAACACGTTGGCCAGCCAGGCCCAGGGCAGGTCTCGAGTAGGATCGATTTCCGTTGCGGCCTTAGCTGCGGAAAGCGCGCTGTCCCAGTCGCCGGCATCCATGAAAGCTTTGGCGGCTGCGATTTGTTTATTGATAGCGAGAGCCATCGCCGCATCTTTGCCTTCAGGAGTGGCCAGCGCCGGCTGCTCCGACGTAAACGACTCCGCCAGAATCACCTGGCGGGTCACGGTAACGGAGTTCTTCTGCAGATTGATCTCGACCAGCAGGGGCTGGTGACTCCATTCCAGGAAGACGCCGGGAAAGGTGACCTGCTGGTGGCGGGCGCGGTAAATCTCCAAGCGATAGTGGGCTGGCTCGACAGCGATGTAGGTGAACTTGCCGTCGGGCCCGGTCGTCACCTCGAAGTGCCTGCCGTTGGTGGGGTCAGTGAAGCGTAGCGCAGCGCCCGCCAACGGCTTTCCGTCTTCATCGACACAGGCGCCGGTGATGGAGGAGAGCCAGATTCCAGCCGATGCGAGCGCGGGCGTTAGGAGGATGGCGAAGAAGAGAATAGCCGGCAGGGAATGAGTCCGTCGCAACCCGATCATAGGTGGATAGACACCATGAAGCGGTAATTCGGGAGCATGAAACCTACGCGGCACGGAATTTTGTGCGTTGCCGCATGTGGCTCTTCGCGCCCTCATCGTCAATGGACGGTCTTGGTCTTGCGAGCCATGTAGTCCATCAGTAGGTACTGTCCCAGCGTGTACGGCGTCGTAAAGTACGCCTTTCCGCGGCACATCTCCGTGACTTTTTGAACGAACTGCACCAGGCCGTAATCCGAGGCGAGCATGAACGTGTTGATCAGGATGCCCGCACGCTTGCATTTGGAAACTTCCTGCAGCGTTTCGCTCACCACCATAGGGTCGAGGCCGAAGGCGTTTTTGTAGATGCGACCGTCTTCGAGGGTAAGGGCGGAGGGCTTGCCGTCGGTGATCATGACGACCTGCTTCATGTCCTTGCGCTGCCGCTGCAGGATGCGCTGCGCCATGCGGAGCCCCTCGCGAGTGTTGGTGTAATACGGGCCAACCTGCACCCGCGCCAACTGTGACAGAGGGACCTCTTCCGCGGAATCGTGAAACAGCACCAGCGACAGGGAATCGCCGGGGTACTGGGTGCGAATCAGGTGCGAGAGCGCCATCGCCACTTTTTTTGCAGGCGTGAAGCGATCCTCGCCGTACAAAATCATGGAGTGCGAGCAGTCGAGCATCAGCACGGTCGCGCAAGACGATTGATACTCGCACTGATGCACCTGCAGGTCGCTGTACTCGATATTGAGCGGCAGGTGCAGCCCCTCGCGCTGAATGGCGCTGGAGAGCGTCGCGGTGATGTCGAGGTTCAGCGTGTCGCCAAATTCGTAGGTCTTCGAGGCGCCACTGGCCTCGATGCCGGTGGCGGTATCGCGCGTGTCGTGCCGTCCAAAGCTCGACTTGCCGAGTGACCCGAGCAGATCACGCAGGGCACGAAATCCAAGGAAATCAAGCCCCTTGTCCGTGATCTCAAAGCGTGCCTGGGCTTGCGATTCGCCAACCTGACCTCCCACGGAAGAGCTGCGCGCCGGATCGTGGGGCTGGTCGATGGTGATGTAGTCTTCCTGCTGCATGCGGTCAATAAGCTGCTCGATAAGTTGCTCGAACTGCTCGGCGCTCATGGACTCGATTTGCTCGCGCAGCTTCTCGTCCAACATGTCGCTGTTCATGAGGGCTTCGGAGATGGCGTTGCGAAGATCTTCCAGCGACTGGTCGGAGGATTGCTGGTCGTAGTAATCCATGTACTGCCGCTGAAAGCCGCTTTGCAGCAGGTAGTCAGAGAGGGCCGCGAGCACGTCCTCCATGCTCATCTCGGAGGCGGGCTCAGGAACATACTTCTTGTACTTAACAAATTTCATAAAAGCCGTCGGTGGCTAGAGGTCAATAGCACTTAGCATTTGGCAATTGGTCGTTACTGGGTAACTGGCAGCTGCCGCTAGCTAACCGCTAACTCCTGCTTAGTTAAACGGTCTGCGCTGGCGGCGGAAGTCGCGCTCGTCCTCTTCCTCCCGCAGGTTACGTTTTTCTGGACGAGGCTGCTTCTCCCCCGCGGTGAATACGCGCTCCTCGCTGCGCCCGATGCGTTTGTGTGCATACAGTCCTTCAAGCACGAACTCGGCGGCCGACACCAGCATCTCCGCGGGTTCCTTCCCGGTGAGCCCGAGGGGGCCAAGCTTATCGAGCAGCCCCTGGATGCCGCGCAGCTTGTGCAACATTTCCTGCGCGCCGGAAGTGTCGCGCAACTGGATTTCGCCGCCCAGATCAAACCACTGGACGATCTGGTTCATATTGCTGTTGCCGTGAAAATAGCGGTCGTAGGTGCGGGCGATGGCAGCGCGGATGATGTCGCGTGCTACCTGATCGGCGCCTTTCAGCTCGCCTTCGTACTCCAGCTCAAGCTTGCCGGTGATGGCCGGCATGGCGGCGTAAATGTCGCCAATGCGCGGGACCACCAGCTTTTCGCCGGAGCGGATGGCACGCCGCTCGGCGTTGGAGATGACATTCTCCATGGCGCTGATGGGCAGACGCTGGCTCACGCCGGAACGCTTGTCCACGCGCTTGTCTTCACGGGCCACAAAGGCCGTGTGTTCGATGACTTCACGAATGAACTCGGGCACCTGCAACTGGTGGCTGTTGCGCTGCGTCCACGCTTCCTGGTTGGTGATGGCGATGCCTTCCTGAATGGTCGCCGGATAGTGGGTGCGAATTTCCGAGCCGATGCGGTCTTTCAAGGGAGTCACAATCTTGCCGCGGGCGGTGTAGTCCTCGGGATTGGCGGTGAACACCAGCAGCACATCCAGAGGCAGGCGCACGGGATAGCCCTTAATCTGAACGTCGCCTTCCTGCATGATGTTGAACAGGCCGACCTGGATTTTGCCGGCGAGGTCCGGGAGTTCGTTGACGGCGAAGATGCCACGATTGGCGCGGGGGAGGAGACCGTAGTGAACCGTCAATTCGCTGCCCAGTTCATGTCCGCCCTTGGCGGCCTTAATAGGGTCGATATCTCCGATCAGGTCGGCGATGGTGACGTCGGGTGTCGCGAGCTTTTCGACGTAGCGTGCGCCGGGCGTGAGATAGGCAATGCGGGCCCCGTCAGGATCGTGCGCCAGCAATTGGCGACAGCGCGAACACAGGGGAGCGTAAGGGTTGTCGTGAATTTCGCAACCCGCGAGATACGGCACCTGAGGATCCAGGAGCGTGGTGAGAGCGCGCAAAATGCGGCTTTTGGCCTGTCCGCGCAATCCCAGAAGGATGAAGTTGTGCCGGGACAGGACTGCGTTCACCACCTGCGGTACCACGGTGTCGTCGTAGCCCACAATCCCGGGAAACACCGGCTCATCGCGCCGCAATCGGACGATGAGATTGTCGCGTAACTCATCCTTCACGCGGCGTGAGCGGACGCGCTCTTCGGAGAACTGGGGATGGCGACGAAGCTCGGCAAGCGATTGCGGCAGATTGCTCAAGGCCGGGGTACCTCCAGGGTCACAACCACCTTCCCACATCGGTGGTTGATAGTGGGTATTCTACGCCAGCGGTGGCGATCTCATCTGCAGCCGCCGAGGTTGCGGCGGCCCCGTTTTGCAGGATTGGACGCCAATCGTGCGGATTGAGTCGTCTCTCTGGTCACGAAAATGGATTTCCATTCAAGCCTGCTGTCGCGCCGCCAGAAAGAAATGCCTGCGCACAAAAGCGGGAAGGGTCGGTTGTGGTCCGAGTGACCTTTACTTGCGCGGCTTGGGCGGCAGCGGCTCAAACTCGCGTTCAACCGACGAATGCAGTGAGTTTCGCCCATCGGCCTGCAGTAGCTCGGCCGCAGCGGGATCGACCGAGCGGACGTGCAGGTCGCGCTGCGGGAAGGGGATCTCGATGCCGGCCTCCTCCAGCATTTGCATCGCGGCCAGAGCGACTTCGCTGGTGATCTGCAGGGGGTTGTTCTCCTGCATGACCCAGAAGTGAAGCTCGAAGTTCAGCGCACTATCTCCGAAGCCTGTGAAGTAAACCATTGGCTCGGGTTTGCTGAGCACAAGCTCGTGCCTGGCGGCCGCATCCCAGAGAATTTTCTGCACCATCTTGGGATCGGAGCCGTAGGCCACGCCGACGGGGAACTCGCGCCGGCGCTGCGATTCCGACAGCGTCCAGTTGATGACCTTGCTGGAGATGAGAGTGGCGTTGGGAATGATGACTTCCGCGCCCTGAAACGTGCGGATGGTGCTGGAGCGGATGCCGATGCGCGTGACCCGGCCGAGATTGTTGTCGACCTCCAGGATATCGTCGAGGTGGATGGGCCGTTCGAACTGCAGGATGAGTCCGGAGACGAAGTTGTTAATGACGTTTTGCAGGCCGAACCCAATGCCCACGCCGAAGGCGCCGGTCAGTACCGTGAACCTGTTCAGTTCGATGCCCGCAGCGTTGACCGCCACCAGGACGACAATCAGCATCAGCAGGTAATAAATCATCGAGGTTATGAGTTCAGGCAGCCCTCTGGATAAGTGAAAGCGGCGAAGCACTTCCTCGCGCAGCAGGAAACGCAAAGCACTGGCGACACCGTAGCCAATGACGAGAATGAGGAAAAATCCAAGAAGACCGCCGAGGGTGGCTTCGCTGGAACCACCTACGATCCGGAAATTGAGTAAACTCTTCAAAGACGAGCGGACTGTGTCTTCCAGTCCCAGCAGGTCGAGAGCGGCGAAGGTCCAAATCGCTATTCCAGCCCACTGCAAGGCCCGCGGCGCCCAGCGCACGATGCCTTCGCGGTGGAGCCGCACCACCGCGACCCGCTCCGCCAGCGGCGAGCGCAGTCCCACGGTAAGCAGCAATGTGCCCACGCGCACCGCCGTAAAAACGCTGATGCCTACAAATGAGCTGTAGATGCACGCCAGCGCAAGGGCATGCGCCAGTTTGACATAGCCCAACAGGTCAGCAGCCAGGGAGATACCCAGGACGGCAACCGCAACTCGAGTTGCGAACAAGATGAGGCGGCCCCACCATTTCGCGTGGGGCGGCAGACCCCGCGACGGTCGCAGGAAGTAGGCCAGGACACAAAAGAGAATGACGTTGGTAAGAAATTGCAGCTCGCGCTTAGATGAGGGGTTGAGCCCGATCCATGAGATTGCCCAGTTGAGGCCATAAACTCCCGCAAATAGGTACAGCAGGACCCGAAATCGCGGATGGAGTAACGGTGGCAGTACGACGAGAATGGGGACGAACGAAACCAGGATCACCAGTCCCAGGAGCGTCACCGGCGCGGCGGGAGCCAGAATGTATCCCCCCACCAGTGGTGGAAGCAGTCCTACCGCGAACCAATGGCTGAGAATCCGGTATGCGTCGGCCTCCAGCTCGTCAGAGGATGGCTTTTCCCGTACCATTTGGTGCACCCGTCTCGCCAGCAGGACGGATCCGATCAGCAAAAGAACGAGAAAGGAAAGTGCTCCCCGATTTTCCTTCAGAAAGGAAACGATCGAGATCCAGCGGCTAGTTGCGGTGTGGAAGACACTCGAGCTTTCGCCGACCACACGGCGCGACTTGATTTGCCACAGAGGCAGGCTGTCACGATCCAACAGGTGACCCTTTAGCTTTGTCTTGACCTGCCCCAGTTGCGAAACCACGTCTTGCGCGGCCTGGTCAACCGCACCGACTTTGATCTGTAGATTGACGACGACTTGCAGCGTCTCCTGCGCCTGTTTTCGCAGCTTGCGCAGGTCATTGAGGTTGCCCGAGATCACTGCCAGGGCCGGTCCCAGCTCCTTGTTGTCCTTGTTCCCCTCGAGGGTCGCAGCCCAGGAAGGCTCTTGCGTATCAACCATGTTGATGGCGGATTGCGCGCTGTTCGCCCACTGCAGCAACTGCATCTGCCAGTCGTTGGTATAGGACTGCATCCCGCGCCAGTAATTCTCCTCCTCTCTGACCTCAAGAGAATTCGGAGTACCCGAAAGCAGCGACTTGACTTGCTCCTGCTTGCTCAGCAAATCCGGCTCCAGCTCGGATACCGCATTCTGGATGGCGTCGATCTGCTCCTTGGTGGGGAGCTTGGCGGTCGCGTCCCGCAGCATTTGGCCAAGCACCAGCGACCGCGCGGCGACGTCCGGAAGCGGGATAGGCGCAGGCTGTTCGGGGAGCGCGGGCGGAAGCTCCTGCTCGGCAGTCGGGACCTTGGGCGTCTCTTTCAGCGCCGGCGAAAGCGGACTACCTGGAATTTTGGGCGAGCCGGCTCCCCCACCTTGCTGCGCGACACTGACGTTCGCAAGGGCAGCGGCGAGCAGCAGTGAAAGCACACACGAACACCAGCGAAATCGCACACCCATAGCAGCGGTCCCGACCCAGCGGCGTGACCATTCAGAACTCGCGACCCAGAACATGTGTTGTTAATTATCCCCCAACCGTTGCATTGGACGAATGCAAATCGCTCCCTGCTGGGCTTGGCAGACCCGGCCTTATTCCCGAGCCTGAAGCTCATCCAGCATGGCCTGCATTTCAGACTGGGCATGGCGATTGTTCGACCGCCGGGCCGACTCGATGCCTTTTTCCAGCATGACGCACGCTTCGTCAACGCGGCCGGCACGCTCAAGGACCTGCGCCGACATGAAGTACCCGTTGGTATAGTCAGGATGAGCCGCCAGTAATTGCTGAAACTCCCCTAAGGCAGCGTCCAGTTCGCCTGCGCCGGAGTACTCCAGGCCCAGGGCATAGCGAGCGAACGCATCGTCCGGTTGCCGTTGAAGGATCTCCCGTAACGTTGCAATACGACTTTCGTCAACCATGATCGCTCTCTCCTGGAACCCCAAAGCATGGTACAGGACGGCTCGAGCCAACCTCAATGCCGGGCGGCAACCGCGTCTGGAACCCGCGAGAAAAAGAGACCGTTACAATGTGAGCGCGGCCGGAATCGACCCAGGCCGGCTGAAAATCCCCGAGAGCAACGCGCATAGCATTCGTTTACAACCGAACGTAAGGGAGAACGATGGAACCGAATGAAGCAGTACTGTCACCGAGGCCGGTGAGTGAGTCGAAGTCGGAGATGATTGAGCTGGTGCTACCCAACGACACCAATCCTTTGGGGGCGCTGCTCGGCGGTCGATTGATGCACTGGATCGACCTGGCGGGCGCACTGGCTGCGCACCGGCATTCGCACTCGCACGTAGTAACCGCGTCGATGGACCACATCGATTTTCTGGTTCCAGTGCATGTCGGCGACATGGTAGTGCTGAAGTCATCCGTAAATCGGGTGTTCAAGACCTCCATGGAGGTCGGGGTACGGGTTTCAGTGGAGAACTACATTTCCAGCTCCAGCCAGAAGGTCGCGGCGGCATATCTCACATTTGTGGCCGTGGACCGGCATGGCCGGCGCTTGCCCGTCACTCCGGTAATTCCAGAGACGGAAGACGAGAAGCGCCGGTACGAGGGCGCTCTGCGGCGGCGTGAGGCGGCCAAGGCGGAGCGCGAGCTGCGCAAGGCGCGGAAAGCGTAAAGCATCGCCATGCATGTTACAGTTTCACGGGTTGCCTCACCTGGTCACCGGGTCAGATTGATTAGTTTGGAGATAAACTGGATGCGCAATGTCCGCGTTTTTGCTGTGGTCTGTGTGCTGCTGCTTTCTGTTGCTGGTCTGATTGCCCAGCAGAACGAATCCGCCGAGACGTCGAAGCCGGCGGAGAAGACGACCGAGAAGGCTGGAAAACTGCCTGCCGAAGGTGAAAAACCTGCCGCCACCAAGGAAGAGCCGCCGGTTGTCACGCACCATGAGATCCATGTAGGCGGACAGGTGCTGCATTACACCGCGACCACGGGTTACATGCCCATCCGCAACGAAGAGGGCAACGAGATCGAGGCCAATATCTTCTTCGTCGCCTATACCCTTGACAACCCGGCACCCAAGCGGCCGCTGATGTTCTCGTTCAATGGCGGACCGGGATCGGCCTCCATCTGGCTGCATCTGGGCGCGATTGGTCCACGCCGGGTCAAGATGTTGCCCGATGGCGGCATGCCGCAGCCTCCCTTTGAACTGATCGACAACGAAGACACCTGGCTGGATCAAACCGACCTGGTGTTCATCGATCCCGTGGGAACAGGCTACAGCCGCGCCACCAAGAAAGACCTCGCCAAGAAATTCTTTGGCGTGAAAGGCGACATTTCTTCAGTTGCGGAATTCATCCGGCTGTACCTCAGCCGCTATCAGCGCTGGACCTCGCCGCTCTTCCTCGTCGGCGAAAGCTACGGCACCACGCGCGCCGCCGGTTTAAGCGGCTACCTCATCGACCGCGGCATCGCGCTCAACGGAGTTGTGCTGGTATCGTCGGTGCTCAACTTCCAGACTCTGGAATTCACCCGAGGGAACGACCTGCCCTATGTGCTGTACCTGCCCAGCTACACCTCCTCTGCCTGGTATCACAAGAAGCTGCCGCCCGACTTGCAACAGAAGGACCTCGCCAGCGTGTTGGCCGAGTCTGAGCAATTTGCCGCGGGTGCCTATGCCAACGCCCTGGAGAAGGGCGACAGCCTCAGCCCGCAGGAGCGCCAGAGCCTGGTCGATCAAGTCGCGCGCTACACCGGACTGGACCGCAGTGTGGTTGATTTAAATGACTTGCGGCTGAAGCAAGGGGTGTTCTGCCGTGAACTGCTGAAGGGCCAGCGCCTGATGATTGGTCGGCTCGACAGCCGCTTCACTGGCGATGAACTTTCCCAGGTGCGGGGCGAAGGCCAGTTCTGGGACCCCTCGATGGCCGTGATTCGTCCGCCCTTTACTGCCACGTTCAACAACTATGTGCGCGGTGACCTGGGCTTCAAGAGCGATCTGGAGTACTACGTCCTCGGCGGCGGGGTCGGCGAGTGGGACTGGGGCTCAGCAGGCGAAGGTTTTCCCGACACCAGCGAGGCGCTTCGCCTGGCCTTTGTCAAGAACCCGTACATGAAGTTGTTTGTCGCTTCGGGTTACTTCGATCTGGCGACTCCGTTTTTCGCCACCCGGTACACGCTGGACCACATGAACCTGACGCTCCAGCAGCACCAGAAGATCACCCTCGGCTACTACGATGCGGGACACATGATGTACATCAAGAGCGACGCGCTCGGTCGACTGAAGAAGGATGTGGGCGGGTTCCTGGCGAACGCGCTGCAATGAAGGCGGTGGCAGGATTCCCATCGCACCCCAACTGCCGGTGGCTTTGACTTCCGAAATCCGATTTTCAGCGAACTGGACACAGCAAAGCCCTCAATGTCCAAGTCGCCGGCGACCTGCGGTCCAGCTACGACACGCACCTACCCATCCCACCCATCAGTGTTCAAGAATGGACGCATTCCTCCAAGCTGGACAATCGTGCGGCTCAGCACCATCGGTCAAGCAGTCCCATGTGATTTGATTGCACGAACTTACCCGTTGAGCGAAGTGGTGATGCACTTGCGCTTGTGCTGTACGATTCCGTCAAGCGTCGGGAGGCCAATGTGAGCTCCGTGTTGCAGGACCTGCGATTAGCCCTTCGCCAGATGCGCCGTTCGCCCGGCTTTGCCATCACGGCCGTCTTCATCCTGGCGCTTGGGATTGCTGCCAATGTCATCGTTTTCGGCGTGCTGCAGGCGATGATCCTCAGACCCTTGGATGTGCCGAATCCAGACCGGGTGATGACGTTTGCGCCTCACGTTGCTGACTATCCGATTTTCTCCTATCCGGAAGTGCGCGATGTGCGCGATGGCAATACGGTGTTTTCGGCCGTTGCCGCGGATACGATCCAGATGTTTGGCTTGGAAGCCGACGGCGTCACCCGCCCAGTCTGGGGATACACCGTAAGCGGGCAATACTTCGAGGTCGTCGGCATCAAGCCCTTCCTCGGCCGTCTGCTTGAGCGTAGCGATGACGACCATCCCGGGGCCTCAGAAGTTGCCGTGCTTACCTTCGCGGCGTGGAAGAGTGATTTTGCCGCAGACCCCGATATCGTGGGAAAGACAGTCCGCATTAACAAGCGTCCTTACACGATCGTCGGCGTTACACCGGAAGGCTTCTACGGAACGGAGAAATTCCTGCAGCCCGAAATCTTCGTTCCGCTGGCGAATGAAGGATTGCTGGAAGGGGTCAACTGGCTGGAATCGCGGAGCGAGAAGAGGGTCTTCCCCATCGTGCGCATCAAGGACGGCATCTCTCTCACTCAGGTGCAAGCCGAACTCGACACGATTGCCGCCCGCATTCGGCAGCAGAACCCCAAGGAAGAAGACGACCTGGAATACAAACTGGCCCGTGCTGGTATAGTTGGTGACTTTCTCGGCGGGGCGGCGCGGCGCTTTCTCTCTGGAGTCATGGCACTGGCCGGCATTGTGTTGCTTGCCGCCTGTGCCAATCTCGGCAGCCTGTTTGCAGCTCGCACCGCCGACCGCACGCGCGAGATTGCCATCCGCCTGGCCGTTGGATCGAGCCGCTGGCGCGTTCTGCGCCAGGTGCTGGTCGAGGCCCTGGTGGTTTCGGTCATCGGAGGCGCATTTGCCTGCGGTTTAGCTTGGGTCGCTCTCCGCGGCCTGGCCAAGTGGCATCCACCCACCGACTACCCCATGCGGTTCCTGGTCGAGCCGCAGCCCGTGTTGGTCCTGGTTGCGTTGTTGATCTCGGTAATCGCCGGCGTTGTGTTCGGAGTGATGCCGCTGCGGCAGATCTTCAAGGCCGATCCCAACGATGCCATTAAGAGCGGTGGAAGCCAAACAGGCGGAGGACGCCGCTGGGCGCTGCGCGATGTCCTGCTGGCGGCGCAGATCGCGCTCTGCTGCGTCACTATCACGGCTGCGTTCGTCTCGCTGCGTGGCCTGGCCAGAACCATGACGGCCGACCTGGGCTTCAATCCCAAGAACGCCGTGCTCGCGACATTCGATCTCAGTCAGGCCGCTTATTCCACCGTGGCTGCCGACCAGTTTCAGCGCCAGTTGCAGGAGCGGCTGTCGCAACTCCCGGGAGTGGAAGCCGTAGGCTACGCCAACACCACGCCTACGACCGGAGACAATGCCACTCCTCCGGTTTATTCGCAACGGACTTCCGATTTCCGGCCCTCCAACGCAGCGTTTTATATTTTTGAGTACGACGTCTCGCCCGGATATCTGGCCGCCTGCGCGACTCCACTACTCTCCGGACGCGATGTCAGCTTCAGCGACACGGCGAACACCCCAGCGGTTGCGGTGGTGAATCAGGAGTTCGCCCGCCGCCTCTTTCAGTTGGACAAGGTTCACGCCGGCAACGCCGTCGGCCGCTACTTCAAGAGCCAATCCGGCGTGTCCATCCAGATCGTGGGCATCGCCGCCGATGGCAAATATTTCCTGGTCAGTGAGACTCCGAGGGCCGCGGCGTACTTTCCGATCTCGCAGCGCCCAACTCCGGAAACATCGCTCGTCGTCCGCACCCGGCCTGATCCCAGGGGCGCGGCCACGAATGACATGGCAGCCACGGTACGCAAGATGGTCCGCGATCTCGACCCCGCCGTTCCTATCCGGACATCGGCCGATTGGAGAAGCCAGCTTGCCATGAGTTTCTTCCCCGCCCAAGTGGCTACCATCGCCCTCGGCTTGTTCGGAGCTTTTGGACTGCTGCTCTCCGTCACCGGAACCTTCGGCCTGGCGTCTTATACGGTCGGCAAGCGGATGCGCGAGCTGAGTATTCGCGTCGCGCTCGGAGCGCAGGCGAGGCAGGTTCTCGCCGCCGCGCTGGGTCGGATGCTAGTCCTGCTGGCCAGCGGGTCAGTGGCTGGGTTGTTGCTCGGCGTCGCTGCGAGCCGACTACTTTCGGTCATCGTCTTCCAGGCGACCGCACAAGATCCCTTTGTAATTGCGGCTGTTGCTTTCACCATATTGCTCACCGGCTCGCTCTCGGTGGCGGGCCCGGTGCGCCGCGCCCTGCGAGTCGATCCGGCGAACGTGCTTCGCGAACTGTAGCCTCGTAGCCAGCTTTAATCAGAGAGGGACCCATCAGACGCAACAGGATTTGCCGCACACAGACGAACGGGTGAATTGTGACCGGTCACGGTGTACACTAAGCGACATCACGGTGGGGTTTCACGTGTCTACCAGTCCACACTTATTCCGCTCTCATCCCAATCTCAGCGATGAAGTGAATCGCAACCTGGTTCAATCCGAAATTGAAGGGGGCGTGTTCCTCAACGATTTGCCACCTTCGACCGTGCTCGAGATTGAAACTCAGAACCACTGTTACCAGGTTGTGCTTCTCGGTGACAACAACGCGCTTATCTCGGGACATCCCAAGTACTGTCCAGAACCAATCCGGGTGGCCATTGCGGGTTCGACCTGGGGCGGCTCCATGCTGAAACGTCGTTACGTCGGTCGCGGTATGCATATGGAATTTCGTCATCCCGAGTACCAGGCCCCGATTGTGACCTCACGTGTCCAGGAAATCCGCGAGCCACAGGTGAAGCAGGTCCAGGATCAATTTATGAATGTAGATCGCCGCCGCTGACTTGCCGTTTCCTGCAATGCCGCATGCGATCTCACCAATAGTTAGAGCGTGTTTCAAAAAGGCGGTTTGAAAGGGCACGGCTTCAGCCGTGCCGTTCCGGGTCGCTTCTAACCTGGGCTTTAGCCCCTGAGGGAACAAGCGGTTCGTCGTCAGGCGATTTTTGAAACAC
>Ga0335082_10000570_pt1 | contig 38544 bp, 35 predicted proteins | sample Lox_Sample_41_FD_206718 | JGI IMG/M metagenome (GOLD analysis project Ga0335082, IMG submission 206718) | Soil microbial communities from Loxahatchee National Wildlife Refuge, Florida, United States - Lox_Sample_4.1 | ecosystem: Environmental > Terrestrial > Soil > Wetlands | place: USA...
CGTCTACACCGGACCTGCGGAGTCACCTGCCAACAACGAACGGCCGGCATGGAAGGACACCGTGATCAGTCTGCCGGCAACGGTTACGCGGATCATCGCGAAGTTCGATCTGCCGACGGGAACGCCGATGCTTCCTGGACAGAGGTTCCGTTATGTCTTCCATTGCCACATCCTCGAGCACGAGGAAAACGAAATGATGCGACCGTACGATGTGCTAGGGTGAAAAGCCGTTCGGCAATGGGACGAGTCGGGGGCAAGCCGATGCTCTGTGCTTTGCCGCCGGACACGACGAGGAGCAACTATCGGTCACGCGTGGCGAGCTGATCTCAGGGCTTGATCGAGAGTCGTTTTGGCCCACCGGTTCGAGAGGATAGGCCTCTAGCCAGCCAGCTCCCGTCTCAGGGAGCAAGCCAGCCATATTTCCATCACTGCGTCTGTGAGGAGGAATGGCAGGCATGAAAAGTACATCTGCGTCCCAAGCCCTAATGGCGCTGGTTGCCGTTTCATCAGGGGGAGTTGCCGCCGCGGATCCAGAGTCGGCGGCGCCACCGAGCATCGAAGCGCTCCAGCGCAAAGTCGACACCATGTCCCAGCAGTTGGAGGAGCTCAAGGCCCAGCTAAGGGAGCTGAGATCGCCGAATGGAGCCCCCGCCACGCCGCAGGCAGAGTCATCGCCGCGCACGCAGGAGCCGGTGCAGGCGAAAACGCCGGAGCCCACGCAAGCCAAGGCAGAACCAGCGAAGCAGGCGCCGACGGAGCAAACCATGCCGGCTTGGCTCTCGCGTTGGGACAAGGTGAGTCTGTGGGGCTACGGCGAGATCTATTACCTTCGTCCCACCAACGAGGGGTCACAGACGACGGCCGATCTCGCGCGCGCCGTAATCGGCATTGGCTATCAGTTCAATGAGAACACGCGCTTCAACTCCGAATTCGAGTGGGAGCATGCAGTGACTTCGGCCGACGACGCCGGCGAGGCTGAGGTCGAACAGTTCTATGTTGACCACAATCTGAACGCCTGGGCATCGGTTCAGGCCGGGCTGTTTCTCATTCCAGCAGGTCTGCTAAACGAACATCACGAGCCCACGAATTTCTACGGGGTGCAGCGCAATTTTGTGGAGACGCTCATTATCCCCTCGACTTGGCGGGAAGGTGGTGTGGCATTCAAGGCCACCAGCTCGAATGGTTTCACGGGGACTGCCGGCATCACCACCGGGCTCAACTTTTCCAAATGGGAGTTCAACCCGGCAACGCCCACGTACAACAACGCATTCGAGCTCGAGTTCAATGATGTGGCGCCGATGCAGGCGACGCATCAGGAACTCTCCGTCGCCAACGCTCAGCACTTGTCCGGATTTGCCTCGCTAAACTATACAGGCGTTCTCGGCTTGGTGGTTGGCGGTTCGGTGTTTACAGGCAAAGCGGCACCGGTTAGCGGCGCTCCGGACAACGAACACGCCACGCTGTGGGAAATGCATGCGCGCTGGACACCAGGCAAATTCGATTTGTCCGGAGTCTATGCGCACGGCTATTTCACCAACACCGCTGATGCGAACAGGCTCTTCCCCGACGCTACGAACCCGCTTCCCGCGTCCTTCTATGGCTATTACTTGCAAGGTGCATATCGGTTGTGGCAAGGAGACGAGAGGAGCCTGGTTCCGTTTGTGCGCTGGGAGCGCTACAACATGGCTTCCAGCTACTCGGGTGTGACCTGGCAGGTACCTCCGGCGGGATTTCCACAGCCTAACGACCGGGTGACCACGGTCGGCGCCAACTTCTACCTCACGCCGAATGTCGTGTTCAAGCTAGATTACCAGTACTTTGTGGTGAATTCGACTTTCACCCGTATTGACCTCGGGTTGGGGCTGGCCTTCTGAAGACGTGGTTGCTGAATGCTTCTATCGCGCCACTTGGTCGGCGATCGATGGGCTCGCAAGGGCTGCTCCAGATTCGCAGTACTTCCGTCTGATGGCGACGCAGATGACTCCTGCCGGGATCCCATCTTCAGCGAGCAGCGTCATTGACCGGTGCCGGCTCTTGCGTTGATAACCTTCGCTGGAACAGCTCAGCAACAGTCTCACACAAGAAAGAGGGCCGGCAAAGCCGGCCCGAAAGGAGGTGAATATGAATCGACGAAAGTGCAAACGCAGCTTAATACGGCAGGCAGCTAGCCAGGCAGGTCCCTGTTCCCGGGACACCTGGGAATGCAGCCCGAGCACGCTGCTCCGAGCGCAGCAAGCAGGACGTCAAGTACCGCCCACCAGACCCTGGCGCAGCGCTATCCACACCATCTGCGCAGCGCTGTCGGCCTCCAGCTTCTGCTTGACGATGGACTGGTAGTTGGAGATGGTTTTCTGGCTGAGAGAGAGCGCGCGCGCAATCTCACTGGTAGAACGCCCTTCGGCCAGCAGGCGAAATACCTCGAATTCGCGCGGCGACAGTTGGCCGAACTGCACACTGCCTCCGGGCATCAGTTGCAGCGCTAGCTTCTGCGCCACATCGTGACTCACATAGCTGCGCCCGGCTGCCACCGCGCGCACTGCATCGACCAGAACGTCCGGATCGTAGATAACAATACGCACGCGCGTCCACACTTGTCCGTTACGCCAAATTTAGCAACACGCAAGAAGGCGTCCTGAACTCCTTGAGAGCCGCGCGCGGACGCGACGTCGTTTCCCGCTGACCATCATCTCGGGAAATACTCCTAATTTTCGCGTGCGCATCTTCCTAGGCGCCGAAAGACTTCACCCTCAATAATTGTGAGCGCTGCTTGTGTTGCACGCTTGGTGGCTGCTCGCCGTGCTGACCAGGCGGGAAATCTGCGCCATTTCGAAGACCCGATACCGAGACCGAGCCGACACATCGAACGACCGAGGAGAAATGAGGAGAAATCATGAAACACACGAGCGTACTCGTGCTGACACTTGCGCTAGGGTCTACATCGGCCTATGCGGGCAATTTTGTTGATCTCAGGTCCGACCTAAGCGACCTGTCGGTAGCCAACGGTGGCCTGATCAACGGAGCGAACGCGCTGAACGCGGACAAGCTCTACATCGAGACGACGAGCGCGACTTACCTCCCCGGATTCTCGGAGACCTCGGTTTCACCGGCTGACGGCGGTACCGGGCGCGTGATCGCGACCAGCATCAACTACAGAACCTACGCCGGCACCACCACCACTGGCACCGGTACTTTGACCCTGCTGAACTGGCACGTGACCGATGACGTGCCGTTGCTGCCGGGAGAGCCGCAGGCGACCATTTACGACTTCGTCTACCGTGATAGCGCCGACAACAAGCTGGTTTTCGCAACGCGCTACCTTAACGAGGTCGACAACGATCAGGAAGCCAACTTCCTTTATCGGTATGGGTTCACAGGTTACCAAACCGCGGCAGCTTGGACATTTTCGACTGATTTCGATTTGCGCATGTATCAAGCCGGCCTCACCGCATCGACTTCTAGCGACGACATCGTACCGTTCGACGCCGACGCTGTGCGTCAGAAGGGTGATTTCAGCGCAACGGAAGGAAACCCTTGGAGCGGACTGTTCTTCGTGAAGACAAACGCTCCAAGCTACACGCTGGGCGACCAGGCGATCGGTTTCTTCCAGGCCGGTGAAGAAGGACAACCACAAATAGGAGGGTTCATCGGTGGCTTCGTTCCGTCCGCTGTCGTTCCGGAGCCGGGCACCTATGCGCTGCTTCTGGCGGGCCTCGGTGTTCTGGGGGTGGTCACTCGGCGACGCAGAGCGTGGTAGCTGATCCTCGCTCGCCAGGCGGTGCTCATCGCTTATCGGCTTGACGCCGACTGAACAAGCAACAACGCCTATCGGCCTCGCGGCGGGGAGTCTCGACCGTGGGCACCGGCATAGTGACTATCAACACGTAGTGCGTAGAAGAGTGGGGACGTGAAGTCGCGCGAACCACAAGCGAACGCAGGGCTAGATTTTCTTCGGGGAGGGGAGCACATGAATCCGAGTTGTTTGAAGCAAGCCACGCTGGCCGCGCTGATGGCGTTGTCGGCCGCCGGTGCGTCCGCGGCCACTGTGACCTTCGATTTCGATTACATGGCGACGAATTTGAAGGGAAGTTTCGCCACCGCTTCGGGCGGTACCGCGGTAAGCGTGGGCTCCATCACGCTGACCGACCTGTCGGATCTGAGCTTGGGGGATGGCAAGTCCGGCGTACGCACGACGATCGCACTGAACGGACTGAATCAGTTCTCGTCGGGGGTGGGCTCCATCTTCATCTCGTCCTTTGAGCTGAATTTCCCCGGCACTGGCACGGCCGGCCCTGGAGGGATCGAGCTGTCGTCGGTGACCCCAGGCGTAAACTGGCGTTACGTGAGCGGCTTGAACGTCAATACCGCCAGAGCGGGCGGACCCATCGAGTTCGCGGAAGACGGCGCGACCAACGGTTGGGGTGCGGTCGCGGGCGATCCCAGCTTCGAGCAGGAAATCAACTACGTCACCGGCGCATTCACCAACGGGACGACGTCCACGATCGACTTCCTGAACGGCGACAACGGCTATAGCGGTTTCAGCGTCGCCAGTCTCCTGGCAAACCCAGTAAACAATACGAATCCAAACCTTCCGGATGCGTATGCCTGGATCAAGATCCGTTCCACCGACCAGGGAATTGCTACCGGGAATAACGGCAAGTGGTGGGAGCCGGCAGTCTTCAACGCCGCTGGTGGGCGTCTCGATGTATTGGCTATTGCGCCCGTACCTGAACCCGGGACGTACGCGATGCTGCTTGCTGGTTTGGGCATTATCGGGCTTGTGGCTCGTCGTCGCATGGGCGCAGTGTAGCCCTGGGGTGGGAGCGCAGTGCGCTGCTTGTCTTCGAAGTGAGAGCGCTTCTGTTTTGCGTTTAGGCGAAATACTAAAACCTCGAGCGCCGGCTGTGATCGTCGCGGGACATGCCCTTCGCTCGAGCGCGTGGCGAGCGCCACCGCGATCGGCGGCGTTGCCGTACTCACGCTGGGCTTTGCCTCCTACGTAACCGGCGCACGAATCAACACCAGCAGGAGCATTCCTCTGGGGGCTGTACTGGACCAGCAGCGCACCCGCAGAGAAGCGCGCCTACGCGATTGTCTGCCCGCCGAAGGCGAGTGTAATTGACGAAGCCAAGCAACGTCGATACATCGCCGCCGGTTTCTGTGCACGCCACTACGGCTACCTTGGAGGCCGAAATTGGAGGGGAAGCTCACCCAAACCTTGGCCGACCCGCCTGGAGACGAAAGTGCTGCACATCATAGAGGCCGCTGGCTGGCCCATTTGGCTGCTGCTTGTGGCGTCGGGCATCGCGCTTGGCATTATTGTCGAGCGAGCGTGGTCGTTGCAGCGCTCGAAGATCGTCCCCCGCGACCTCTTGCCGCAGGTGGCGCAGGAAGTTAAACAGCGCGGCGTTACACAGGACCTGTTGAATCGTCTATCCCAAGGCACGCTGCTCGCGCGGATTTTTGCGCTTGGATTGAAAAGCGTACGAAGCCCGCGCGATGTGATGAAGGAATCGCTCGAGGAAGCGGGTCGCGTGGCGGTGCATGAGCTGGAGCGCTTCCTCACGACCCTGGGCACCATCGCTTCACTCAGTCCGATCATGGGTTTGTTCGGTACGGTGGTCGGGATGATCGAGATTTTCAGCTCGCAGGGCGGCCCGGGAATGAACAGTAATCCGCAGCAGCTCGCGCACGGCATTTCGGTGGCGCTGTACAACACCGCGTTCGGCCTGATCGTCGCGATCCCGAGCATGATCTTCTACCGGCACTACCGCGCCAAAGTCGATGGGCTGGTGGTCGAGATGGAGACGCAGGCAATCAAGTTGGTCGAGATCGTGCACGGGGAAAGGCAGCAGTAGCCATCGATTTCCGCCGCGGCTCGCAGCACGACGAGCCGGAAATGGAGATCAGGGCGTACCTGCTCATTCCCGGCCTTGTGGCTGCCGGTGCCCATCGCGGTTTACGCGAAGCTCGCGGTGGACTATGTCCCCGGCAGAAGCTGACCTGGGTTCCGCGCGCGGACGCGACGTCGTTTCCCGCTAACCATTATCTCGGGAAATACTCCTAATTTTCGCGGGTGCATCTTCCCAGGCGCCGAAAGATTTCACCCTCAATAATGTAAGGGCTGCCTGTGCTGCACCCACGTGCATTTGCAGCAAGGGTTCCGCTCGATAAACCAATAACAGCGATGACCGCGCCGCGAGGACCGAGCAGCCGCCTTGTGAGCTCACCCGGCGACGGCTCGAAAAGAAGCCTGCATCGGCATGCAGACGTTCTGCTGTCCGGGGCGCCTTGTCCGCCTCTGCGCCAGTGCGGCAAGCGTTCCTGCACGATGCTGCTGTTGGCAAATCGCCATTGGGTTGTACATGGGAGCGGCCTGTGCACAATCGGACGCTCAGAAGTCACTCGAGACGACGGCGCCGGAAGTGCAGGTGGTAGCGCCGCGTCTGGTCACGCCGCTGCCGGGCATCTACATCGAGCGCGAACAGACCACGACCAACGTGCAGACCGCCACCGGCCGCGAGATCGAGGCGAGCAAGGCGATCAGCTTGACCGACTTCATGAACGACAAAATGCAGTCGGTCAACATCAACGACTATCAGGGCAATCCTTTCCAACAGGATCTGTCCTTCCGCGGCTTCTCGGCCTCGCCGCAGATCGGCACGCCGCAGGGCCTGTCGGTCTATCTCGATGGCGTGCGCGTCAATGAGCCGTTCGGTGAAGTGGTCAACTGGGACATGATCCCGATGAACGCGATCCGTCAGATCGACCTCCTCCCGGGCTCGAATCCGCTGTTCGGGCTCAACACGCTGGGCGGCGCGATCGCGATTGCCACCAAGTCGGGCTTCACCAATCCGGGCGTGGAAACGCAGGTTGCGGCCGGCAACTATGCGCGCCGGCAGGTGCAGGCTTCGGTGGGCGCCAACAACGGCAAGGTCGGTGCATTCGTCGCGATCAACGGCTACGACGAAGACGGCTGGCGCATGAATTCTCCGTCATCGATCCGGCAGGCGTTCGCAAAAGGCAATCTCCAGGGACGCCTCGGCGAGGTCGGGCTCACCGTGCTGTACGTCGACAACTCGCTGACCGGCAACGGCCTGGTCCCGACCGAGCTCTATGACCAGCAGCGCAACGCCGTATTCACCTCGCCCGATCAAACCACGAACCGGCTCACGCATATCGCGCTGAACGGACGTCTCGATCTTTCCGCGACGACCAGTGTGTCCGCCATGGCATATCAGCGCCAGTTCAATCAGAACTCGGTTGGGGGCGATTTCTTCAACGAGTGGGACGCGGCCGCAAACGGTCGCACCGGCGGCTGCCCCAATCCAGCTGTCTCCACGTTTCCCGACGGCGCGGCAGAGGTAAATGCACCCGGCTGTCCCAACGTCACGCCCAATGGCGTCTTCAACTTCGGCACATCCGATCAAAGGGCGCGGGGCGTTACGCTGAACTACAACTGGGCCGGCGAGAAGCATCAGATCGTGCTGGGTGGCTCATACGACACCAACGACATCACCTTCGCCCAGAAGCAACGCCTCGGCTGGATCGGTCCAAACGGCGTCGTCTTTCTGGATCCCTCGACCTTCGCCACCGTCGGTTTGACACCGTTGATCCAGGACATCCAGCGCAACAACTTGACCGGCACCTCGTCGACGCTCAGCTGGTTCGGACTGGGGGTGTTCACCGTGAAGCCTGGCCTGAACGTCACTGCCGGCGCGCGCTACAACCAGTCGAACGTGCAGAACCACCTGATCTCCGATCGTCCCATCCCGCTCTATCAATTCTCGGAGACCCTGATGCGCCGGCTGCAAAACCGCTGCGGCGCCGAGACCGATCCGTTCGCGCGTTATTTCTGCACCGAGGGCAACTTCAACTATTACAGCTTGAACCCCTACCTGGGCGCATCGTGGCTCGCAACGCCGACGCTGAATCTGTTCGCGAACGTGAGCCGGGGCAGCCGCGTACCGTCGGTGATCGAGCTCGGATGTGCGCGCGATCGGGTCGCCGAAGCGAAGTTCGCCGGGCAGAACAACGGTCAGCTGCAGGGCTGCTCGATTCCCACGGCCCTTACCAGCGACCCGTTTCTGCCGCAGGTGACGTCGACTTCGTACGAGATCGGAGCGCGCGGCGACCTGCGCTCACGCACCATCTCGTGGAATGCCGCGGTGTTTCGCACCGATCTGACCGACGACATCCTGTTCGTCTCGCTCGGAAAGAGCAACCAGGGCGTGTTCGATACATTCGGAAAAACCCGTCGCCAGGGCGCGGAGCTTGGGCTGACCGGCACGATCGGCCGACACACGTTCCGGGCTTCCTACACCTATCTCGACGCGACGTTTCAAAGCTCCGCGCGCGTGGTCAACAACGCCAACAGCTCGGCCGATCACACGCAGGGTCAACTCAACGAATTCGTCATCCAGCCCGGCGATCGCATCCCCGGTCTGCCGCAGCACATGCTGCGACTCGGATGGGACGTCGCGCTGAGCTCGCGCTTCACGGTCGGCGTTTCGATGATCGCGGACTCGTGGTCGTACTCGCGCGGCAACGAAAACAACCAGGCCCAACCCGGCGGCACCAGCTCCAACGGCAGCCTGGTCGTCGACAAGCAGGGAAACACGGTGGTCGATCCGGGACGGCGCTACGTAGCTACAGGCCGCACGTCGGGTTACGCCGTGTTCAATCTCGCCGCCAACTACCGCTTCGGCAGCGCCTGGTCCATGTTCCTGCGCGTGGACAACGTGTTCAACACGGAGTACGAGACCGCCTCCCAACTCGGATTGAATCCATTTGCGCCGTCGCACTTCGGCTTTCGCGATGCAGCCGGGTTCAACTACAACAGCAACGACTGGTTGTACACCAACTTCGTCGGCCCAGGCGCGCCGCGCGCGTTCTGGATCGGAGTCAGCTATTCGTTTTCGCCGTCCGGTGCCAAGGCCCAGTGATGCACGCCCAAACGCCTTTCAAAACCCGCGATCAGCTCGCGGCAACAGCACATACAAAGGAGACCATATGAGATTCAGACGTCTACTTGCCTTCGCGGGGTTCGCCCTGCTGACGCAGCAGAGCTACGCCGTCGGCAGCTTCGTAGAGCTGCCCACTGCCGCCCCGCTGCGCGTGCTCGGCTCGCAAAATCTGAACAGCGACCAACTTCACATCCTACCAGGTGCCATCATCTCTACCGACGCCAACGGCATAAACACGTATGCGCCGCCTTCGACGTTCGTAGAGCTCGCGTCGAACCAGAGCCCGGTCAATTTCGGCACTACCAGGATCGGGACCTTTTCCGACTACGTGTTCCGCGATACCAGCGACGGCAAACTGGTGTTCGGCTCGCGCTTGACACTGAACGCGAACGGCGAAATCAATGACATCTTCCGCGGCGGCTTCACCGGCGACTCTGCCGCGGCTGCGTGGACCTTCAGCACCGACTTCGACCTGCGCGCGTACAGCGCCGCACGCACTGCAACCGGTTTGAATCAAGGCGCCGATGTGTTCAGCCCCGACAAGGTCGATTTCCGCTCCGACATCAATCTACAGGAAGGCAATCCGTTTACCGGCTTGTACCTCGTGAAGACCAACGCGCCGAATTTTGCATTCTCGAGCCTCGTCGACCCCGCTCACAACCTTGCTCCGATCATCCTGCGGCAGGGCGGCGAAGAGGGACAAACCGTGCTCAGCGTCTATCTGCCCGGATATGTGCCGGCGGCTGCGGTCCCTGAGCCCGAGACCTATGGCTTGATGGTTGTGGGTTTTGCTCTGATGGCATGGACTGCGCGCCGGCGTCGCCGGCAGCAACTCGCCTGAGCGAAAGGGCGCCGCTGACAGTGTCGATGCCGCGAGGAGATCATTTTCGTTCACACACAGCGGCCCCTTTCACCAACCTTCTCTCGTGCGCGTTCTACTAGTCGACGATCATCCGGTCGTCCGGGAGGGCTGCCGCCGCTTGCTAGAGCGCACGCCGAACGTCAGCGTCATCTCTGAGGCAAGCAGCGGGGAAGAGGCCTACGGACTGTTCTTTGAGCATCGCCCGGACCTGCTCGTGTTGGATGTCAACCTGCGTGGCGTGAGCGGGCTGGAAACCATCCGCCGTATCATTGCGCGCGAGTCCCGGGCGCGTATCCTGGTGTTCAGCAAGCATGAGGAAGCTGCGATCGGATCGCGAGCGCTGCGCGCTGGCGCGCGCGGTTACGTCACCAAGGCGAGCGCTCCCGATGTGTTGGTCGAAGCGGTTCGCGCGGTGGGCGCGGGCCGGCTGTTCATCAGCAACGACATGGCACAAGCCCTGGCGGTCCACGCCGTTGAGGCAGACCACGGTGGCATCAGCAAGCTCTCCCCGCGCGAGTTCGAAGTCTTCCGTCTGCTCGCCGAAGGCAAACGGGTACCGGAGATAGCGCACATTCTCTCGCTGAGTGAAAAGACCATCGCCAACTACCAGTGGTCGATCAAGCAGAAGCTGGAGACCAGTAACTCCGCGCAGATGACCAGGATGGCACTCGAGCGTGGGCTGGTCCAAAAGGACTGACAGCCGCGTCAAACCTGCGGTCCAGCACCGCACGAGCCACGATTCCACCGCCGCCCCCCGATCTCCGCAGCGTTTGCGAGCAAGGCGCTCGTGCGTCTCGGCGCGCGGCCGCGTATTCCGCTCGCCAATCAATTCGTCGCCCCGGCAGCGGTTGCGGAAGACGGGAAGCGCGCTAACGCTAACGGAAAGCATCGGGTAACGCTCCCGGTTTCAGCGCGGCAAACTCCCGAGTGTGTCTTGAGGGTTACGTGATACATACTCCGCAATGGATGCGCTCATCGCCCAGCTGCTACATCTTGCCGTCGCGTGGACCGGCTATTCAGAGCCGGCCTCAGTCCCGGTCGTCCAGGTCGTTTCAGCAGAGCAGATGCCCTGCCCCTGCATGGGGTTCTTCGGATACAGCATGCAGATCCAAGGTTATGGTGCAACCATCGAACTACCCGCACGCCTTTTGCTGCGCGAGGACGTCGACCTGTCCAAGCCGTACGGCTCGAGCATTTTGCTGCACGAGCTGGTGCACGCGCTGCAAGCACAGCAAGGCCCGGCGCAATACGGGAGTACGCTCTGGCAGCGCAGGGAACACGAGGCATACCAAGTGCAGTTTCGCTTCCTGCGCGCGTCAGGCGTAGCGTTGAGCGGACGCAGCGGCATGGCACGCCGCGAGTGATTGCGCGCCCGGGCGCCGGCAATCGTCGCGCTGACGCCGCAAGCAATACCTCGGGTATTGCGAACCCCGCCTCATTTTCGTATACCAGCGTCCGCACGCCATTAACGCTCAGAAAAGTCCGCGGGAGCGATTCCCGCCACGCGCGAGAACGACTCCGTATCGCGCCACATTGGACCCGCATATGCTCCGTGATTCAGCGCAGCGCTGACGTCGTGCATCTGCCGCAAGGGGTAGTATCAAAGGGGCGACACAAGTGGACTTCGAGATTTTTGCAGAGCTCTTCCGCGTCATTCACGCGCTATCGGGTTACCCGATTCCCGATCGACTCCCAGAGCTGCATCTGGTTCCTCAGCATGAGCTGCAAGCGCGCATTTGCCCCACCGGCTGCGGAGTGAAGGCGTTCTACTTGAGCGGACAGGGTGTATTCATGGATGAGACTCTCGACGTTCGCAATGACGTCCTAGCGCGCTCTGTGCTGCTTCATGAGCTCGTGCACTACGTACAAAGTAGAACAGGCCGATTCGATTCCCTGCCGGAGTGTCAGGCATGGTACGCACGAGAGTTCGAGGCGTATCAAATTCAAAATGAGTATCTGCGCCAGCAGGGTTCAGCCACTCGCCAATACATGGCTGGTCGCGTTCATCGATGCGTATGAGCGCTCTGCCTGCTCGATTGGGGATTTCTCTATGAGCAGCATCGTCTGCCGCGCTGCAAGTCTCGCGTCTGCACTACTCGCAGCAGCAGGCATCTCGTCCTGCACCGATGTGCGCGCTGCGCAGCCACACATCGAAGCTGAACCATCCGCCGGAGCTCAAGAACCCATGGCGTGGCCGGCAAAACCCATCCTCCCATGCCGGGCACGCGTGGAATACGCGAAACAGTTTCTGGAGATGATGAACCAGGGGCTGCCGGAACAACGAATCCATTTCGCGGGCGAATGGGAAGTGATACAGGAACTCGCAGAAATTCTGGAAATCCGGCGCCGCGTATACCACGATCGCGAAGCGCTCAACGAGATTCTCGCTTGTGCGACCGGAAACGATATCTAGCCTCACCGGCAACTAGCGCGCGCCCGACCCGATGGCCGTTGAGAGTTTTCGGAGTTGATTGTATTGTGTTTTGGGTGCGGTCGAAACTCGTGCACAGACCACTACTTGTTTCTCTGTGCTTCCCACCGTCAAGGGAGTTTGGGGCATGATCGTTAGATGTGCAGGACGAACGGGCTGGGCGTTGGTATTCGCAGGGCTTTTGGCAGGCCTGCTGTCAGGGCATGCGCACGCTGGGGACGTCGACGCGAGATGGCCGGCGCTCAAGTCCGCCCTGTTCGGCGACCGCGAAGTCAATCAGGACGTCGGTGATGTTCTGTATCTGTCCGTCCGCAATCACCCCGATAACGCCGCGGTGGTGCCGGTGCTGGTTCAGGCACGCATCGCCCAGAGGCCGGAGCGCTACATCAAGCGGGTATACCTCGTCATCGACGAGAACCCGTCTCCTTTCGGGGTCAGGTTCACCCTGACTCCGGAAAGCGGTCGCGCCGATATCGAAACCCGAGTGCGGCTGGAAAGCTCCTCACCGGTGCGGGCCATCGCCGAGCTGAATGACGGATCGCTGTGGATGCAGCACACGATGGTCTACGCTGCTGGAGGTTGCACGGCGGCGTTCTCGACCGGCCGTGGCGAGGAAGGCCTGGGTGTGATGCGCCTGCATGTCGACAGCTACAGCGCGAGCAAAGGCGAACCGGTGCAGGCTCGACTTCTGGTGCAGCACCCGCAGCACTCCGGCATGGCAAGCAACGCGACCGTGTCGCCACACTTCGTGCGTCAGCTTAACGTCTACTACGCGGATCGGCTGGTGATGTCCGCGGATCTCGACTTCACAATCAGCGAGAACCCGAGTTTCCGCTTCTATTTCCTGCCCGGCGCCGATGGTGCCTTGCGTGCAGAGGTAGTGGACTCGACTGCCGTGCGCTTTGAGCAGACCTTCGCCGTCCCGACGCCCAATTGAACCGGTGCCCGGCGGTTTGCCTCTATCCCGATTTCTCCGACCATGATGTTTCCTCTGCGAACTCTGCGTTCCCATCAAGGGAGCTGGGCAGCCGGTCAGTTCACGCGACTCGTGGCGTATTTGCGAAGCTAACCCCAGTGTGACGCATTCGGTGACAGCTCTTTTGGCCGATCAGCGAAGTTCCCAATGTCAGCTTTTTCAAACTTCGAACGAGACCGCCGGGGTTTGATTTTGCCCGCACGACAGCAGTTGAGCTATGGCAGATCAAGTTTCGCCGCGCGATGGTGGCGTCTCGATTCGCATTGCCCGACCGCGTAAGCCCGCGAGGTTGGCCGCGCCCGCACCGAACATGCAAATGCGCAGCTCCTCCAGTGTGTCCGCGATCAAGCGATCCATCGCCTCATCGCCCTCCATCGCGCGGATTAGGAATGGACGCGCCATCGCGCCGACATCGGCGCCGAGCGCCACGGCGAGCGCGACATCGATGCCGCTCCGCAGCCCGCCGGTGGCGATCAACGGGATGGAATCCGAGACTGCGCGCACGTTGAGGATCGAGCGGCCGGTCGGAATGCCCCATTCGCCAAAGCGCAGACCGCGCGCGCGGCGCTCCGCGGTGCGCGCGCATAGCGCCTCCACTTTGGCCCACGACGTTCCGCCCGCACCTGCGCAATCGATGCCGGCGACGCCGCAATCGACCAGCATGCGAGCAGCCTGTGTACTGAGGCCGAAACAGATTTCCCGCGCAAAGACTGGAATTCCATCGCCGGCTAAGTCCCGGCACAAAGTCGCTAGCCGCGCGGCGAGGCCGCGGAAGTCACGGTCTCCGCCCTGAATCGCTTCATGCAGGGGATTGATGTGGATGAAGAGCGCATCCGCGTGAAGCATATCCACGGCGCGGTGTGCTTCCGCGGCCCCCCAACCGCGCACCAGCTGCGCAGCCCCGAAGTTGGCGAACAGCACACAGTCTGGGGCGTATTGACGCACGTCGAATAGTGCAGCGCGGGCCGGATCCTCGATCGCCAGCCGCTGGCTGCCCACGCTCATCGGAAGGCGCCACCGCTGAGCAGCCCGCGCGAGCCGGCTGTTGATCTCGTGACCCTCCGCAGTGCCCCCGGTCATCGGCGCGATCATCAGCGGCGCGCCAATGCGCTTGCCGACCAGCGCTGCACTGAAATCGATGTGCTCGAGCGAGACCTCGGGTAACGCCTGGTTGACGAGCTCAAAAGCTTCCAGGCCGGTGGTCTTGCGATACTCAACGTCGCCTCGCGGGCAGATTTCGATGTGTCGAGATTTCGCGCGCGGATCGCGGTGACCCGGTGACGACTCGGGGTGTGGTTCGGGCTGTGCGCTGCAGTGCACGTCGCGTGCCGCGGCCTCAACGGCACGATCGTTCTTATGCTTCACGGAAGAAGGCGCGTAGCTGGTGTTCTCGAATAACTCGACAAGCCCGAGCATTCGTTGATATATGGCCGCGGACTCACTGACCGGAGCTGGCTGGACGATCGACCAGTCGAAACACCTTGCCGGTGGTCCCGAATGGGCCCATCGTCTCGTTGGTAAGGACGTAGAGCTCGCCGGCGCGATCCTCCGCCAGCCCGAGGACACGAGTGTCGAGCCGAAGAACACGAGCATAGGGCCAAAGCTGACCGCTTTGATCGGATGGATCAGCAACGAAGATTTGTCCGGAAGCCTGCTTGAAAGCGGCGCTCCAGTCGGAAACGACAAGGCGTCCCTCGAGCTTCGGTATGGCCGGTCCGCGATACATTCGAGCGCCGGTAATGGCGGTGCCTACGCCTGGTATTCCCAGCTTCGTATCCGGGTGCGACGCCTGCATGTTCGGATACTCTACGACCGGCATTTCGAGGCGAGTGCCGGATGCATCGTGATCGGGACAGTTCTCGGGTGGCTTACGCGGATGCAGCCGATCGACGCAATGCGCCGCCTCCATGAGCGGCCAGCCGAAGTTGCCGGGTCCACGAACACGATAGGCGGACTCCCACAACGTCTCGCCTACCGCGGTGACGAAGATGTCACCGCCGCCGTTGCGGTCGAAGGCAATTCGATACGGATTGCGAAAACCCCAAGCCCAGATCTCAGGGCGTCCCGACCCGCCCACGAAAGGATTGTCCCGCGGAATCCCATAGCCCGGAAATCCGTGATCGATGTCGATGCGCAGGAGCTTGCCGAACAACGATGCCCGGTCCTGTGCAAGTCCGTCCCACGTGAGCGCCTCGGTCGGGACATCGAACGCCTCCCAGATCACCTTCTTGCCGATTCCATGCGAGACGCCGCCATCACCGAGTGCGATGTAGAGATAGCCATCGGGCCCGAATGCGAGGCCGCCGCCGTTGTGCTTGCGGCTCGGCCAGTCGATCTCGAGCAGGACGCGCTCCGAGGCGAGATCGATTCTCGATGGATCGCCGGGCGTCGCGTTGAGCTCGGACACGCGTCGCGTGTGGTTCCATGCTTGCGGCGCACTCGCGCGCAATGGAGCGGCATAGGTCACGAACACCCGCCCGTTTCGGGCAAACTGCGGATGCAACGCGAACCCGAGGAGACCACGCTCTTCGAAGCTCTGCTCGAGCGGCAGCATGTGACCACGGATATCGAGAAAGGGCTCCTGCATCAATCGACCGTCTGCGCCGACCACGCGCACCACGCCGTCCTGCTGAACGATGAATTTGCGCCCGCTGCCGTCGCTGGGCTCTTCCAGGTGCAGCGGCGCGGTGAGCCCCTCGGCAACGATCTCCAGCGCCAGATCCTGGGCTGCAACCGAGCATAGCAACGCGACCAGCCCCATCACCGATACCGAAAGCGTGATCAGGAGTTTTTCAAGATGAGTGCGCATTGTTCTCACGATGCGGACGCTAGTCAGCGATGGCGTTGCGCCGTGAGTTCGTCGCGGACCCAGACCAGCTCGCGTACGATGGCGCGATCGATATCGCCGGTGCGCAGATGCGGCGGCAATACCCCCCAGGTGTAAGTTTCGACCTCGAGGTGTGTGGAAATCGGTTGAACACGATGCAGCCGCAGTATCTCGCGGATGAACGCCTGGGTGGAGGACAATGCGCCCATCTCATCGATGAACACCGGCACGTGGCAATGCACGCGCCACTCCAAACCGGTCGACGATCTCGCCTCGAGACTGCGCAGCGCCTCCGGCAAATCGACGTAGCGTCTGATGCCAACGGGCCCCGACTCCACGACCTGGTGCAAATACACTGGGTCGTCGAACTGCTCGACACCAGCCAGCGCATCCGACGACAAGCTCGGCAACCGCAGTCCCGCCGTTACTTGCAGCTTGTAGACTGCGATGTTCGCATCGATGAGCTGCTGGATGCACGCTTGCGGATCCTCGAACTCCACCGCCGCGTGACACAGGTCAAGGCACAATCCGAGATGATCGTGCAACGCCTGTCGCGCCTGCACGATGTCGAGCTCAGTGAGCTGCGCGAGTCGTCTTGCCGAAGCATCGGAGAACAGATGATCGCGGAAGAATGCGACGCTTTCAGCGACGGTTTCGAGAAAGCAGCACGGTTCGGGCTCGACTGCGAGTGCAATGTGCTTGCCCGTACGCGCCTTCAAGTGCACGAGATGCACGGCATGCCGAACGATCAGATCGACCATGCGCTGAATGGATTCGGGCGTGCGTGCATTCGATTTGAATGCACCCGGTACGGTGCTGACGCTGCCGATCAAACCCGTTTCTTCGGGCAACAGCTCGGCCAGGAGATCCGCGAGCAGGTCCGTATAGTGCAGACGCCTGATGTCCTGCCAGTCCGGTAGATAAACATCTTCCTTCACGCGCTTGCCGTGGAAGGCTCCATACGGAAAGCCGTTCAGCGTAAAGATGTACAGATTCTCTCGGGCGAGAAAATCCTTGAGCTCGTTCATGACCCCCGGTCGCGCCAGTGTCTGTGCGGCCTCGGCCGACAGACGCAACCCGATGCCAAACGGCCGGCCATCGGCCACCTGATCCCGCACGGACGGCACGTAACGTCCGAGATTGGCGCGCACTTCGGACCAGCTGTCGCCCGGATGAATGTTGCTGCAATACGTGAGGTGGCCGCCGCTGCCGTCGAGCTTCATTGAGCGCCCTCCCGATGACGCAGCCATGCGATCGCGCGCAAGATCTCGTCTTCGTCCATCACGTGCACCTCCTCGCCATGCCCGATCCCGCGCAGCAAAGTGATCGTGAGCTCGCCGCCGAGATGCTCGCGAAACTCCCGCAATCCTTCGAGGATTAGCCAGCCGCCCTCCGCGTCGCGCCGTTCCAGCGCCGGATGCCACAGGTAAAAGCCCAGCCCCTTGAGCAGATCGATGATTCGCTCTTCCAGTCCCGACGCGAGCATGCCCACTTGAACGGAATAGCGGCTGTCTAACGCGAGGCCGATCGCAACGGCTTCGCCATGGCGCAACTCGTGCGTCGTGAGTCCTTCGAGCTTGTGTGCCGACCAATGCCCATAGTCGAGCGGGCGCGCGCTACCGGTCTCGAACGGATCTCCGCCCTGGGCGATCTGACGCATGTGCAACTCGGCGCACCGCCGGATCATGCGCGCCGTGGCCTTCGGCACGCAGTTGCGAAGGGCGTCGACCTCCGATTCCAACCATTCGAAAAACATACCGTCGCGGATTAGCGCGACCTTGACGGCCTCGGCGACGCCGGCGATGCGATCGCGCGGATGTAATGTGCGCAGAAAGCTTGCATCGTTGAGCACGGCGAAGGGTGGGGCGAAGCTGCCGAGCAGATTCTTCATACCAAAGGCGTTAATGCCGTTCTTGACGCCCACGCCCGAGTCGTTCTGCCCGAGCACCGTGGTCGGCACGCGGACATGGCGCACGCCTCGGTGAGTGGTCGCAGCAACGAACCCGATCATGTCGAGAAATGCGCCCCCGCCAATCGCAACCACGTAGCTGTGGCGATCGATACCCAGATCGACGAGTCGCTTCTGTAGGCGCGTCAAGAGTTCGGGATCGCGCTTGACCTGCTCCCCGCCCATGATGATTTCTGGAGGCGCAAGAAGATGCAGGCGCTCACCGTGGTGCCCGGCATACGCGCCGATGTCATGCGCGAGCGCCGGCCAGCTTGCCGCGACGTCGGCATCGATGAATACGACGAAGCGATGTCGCTTGTTGGGCTCCTTGTACGCGAGCGCCGACACGAATACCTCGTTGTCACGCCGGAACAAGTCGTGCGTGAAATGCACCGGATAGTAATACTGCACCGCGAAGTGCTGGTGGTAGACCGCGCTGTGCTCGTCGGGATCGGCAACCGGCGCGATCGTCCTGATCTTGTCTGCCATATCGTGGCTACGGTACCGGGCAGTGCCGGTGGCACGGGCTTCTCACAGATCTCACTTCACTTGAATATGGCGTCTTTGAGCCGATCGGGACTCTGTTGCCGCTCGTCGACGCGCGCCTGCTGTCCACGCAGCACGGAATTGCCCTCGAATAGGTTGCGCTGGTCGATCGGCGCAGGCTCGAGCCAGTCCTGCTCCGCCATTTGACCGGTCTGGCCGTAGGCGGCGAGTGCGTTGCGATATACGATATTTTCCACGTCGATCGGCTTGATCCCGCGCTCGAGCATGAGCTTGGCAGTCTTGGGCACGGCCAGTGGATCGGAGACGCCCCAATCGGAGCTCGAGTCGATGAAGATGCGCTCCGAGCCATAGCGGCGCGCGATCTCTACCATGCGCTCGTTGCCCATTTTGGTGTGCGGATAAAGCGTGAACGCGGCCCAGAAGCCACGGTTCAGCACATCTTCGACGGTTTCTTCGTTGTTGTGGTCGATGATCACGCGCTCGGGCCCGACACCATGCTCGAGTGCGATTTCCATACTGCGGATGGTCCCAGTCTTCTTGTCACGGTGCGGCGTGTGCACCATGACGACCATGTTCAACTCCTTCGCCATGTCGAGCTGCCTGCGGTAGTACTTGTCCTCCACCGGCGTCTGGTCGTCGTAGCCGATCTCACCCAGCGCAACCACCCCCTCCTTCAGCAGATAGCGCGGCAGCAGATCGATCACCTCCTCAGCCAGCGCCTCGTTGTTGGCTTCCTTCGCGTTAAGGCCGATGGCGCAGTAGTGCCGGATACCGAGTTGCGCGGCGCGGAAGCGTTCCCAACCAACCAACGCCGAGAGATAGTCGAGGTAACTTCCGGAGTTGGTGCGGGGCTGACCCAACCAGAACGCGGGCTCGATGACCGCGACTACACCAGCCGCCGCCATCCGTTCGTAGTCGTCCGTGGTCCGTGCGCTCATATGGATGTGCGGGTCGATGCATCTCATGTTTGTCTCCACGGGAAACGCTTCGGTCTGTCGTCAGGCCACGTCAACGAGGCGCTCCCAGGAGAGCCCCCGGCTCGCCGCGACGAGCCCCGGATTGGCATGCAACAGCTTCGCAGCAGGCTCCGACACACCTCGCAGCGACAGCGCCACGGCCAAACGCTCCCGTTCCGTGCCATTGATCAATACGCGATCGAGATCCGACAACATCGACCCGCTCGCGTGCGGGCCTACGCAGCGCCACAGCTCCGGGCTCACCGCTCGACCAGCGGACCAACGCTCGTGCGCATATTCGCATAGCATGCGCGCGAGCTTGGGGTTGCCGCGGCGATCCAGACCGACGATCGGCCACAGCGGGCTTCCAACGAACAACGTCTTGAGCACCATCTGATTCCACGCGGCCTCTGAGAACTGCTCGCTGGGATATGGGTTGCGATGCGCAATGGCCTCAAACACGTTTTTCATGTTGGTGCGCAACCCCTCGGTCGCCCGCGCCACATAGCGGGGCTGATCCGGATACAGCGGCAATCCGCGATAGAACGCGGCCAGCTCGCTCACGTCCGCGGTGTTGCATAGCTGTTCGAGGTAGCGGGCGAGCCGGGCGGGATCGTCCTGCAGTGCAAGCACGAGCAACACGCGGGCAGCCTGGTCAAGGCTCCACGTGCGTGGGTCCCAGCCTGGGCGGCTCGTTCGCGCCTCGCGCAAATCCGCATCGCTCAGCTCGAGATCGGCCTTGCCCACCTTGCGTGCCGCCAGACTGACGGCCACGTAGAGGTCGACTTCCCTGCCGGAGGATTGCACTCGTGCGTCCCAAGTCTCCAGCCAGGTTCTGGCCTCGATCGGAAGTTGCTCGGCAAGCCAGCGCGCGAGCAGCGTGCGCGGGCTCATCCGGCCTTCCTTGGCGAACGCGTCGCGCACGCAATCACATTCACATTCTGGATTGCGGCGGCCGCCACTGCACCCTCGACTCGGGTTCGGCGCTGACGAGAAAGCGCACGATGGTCGCCAACACGCGCGTTCTGGCTTTGGATGATCACAACGCTCAGTTCGAGAACTCTTTGCTCATGATGTAGACGGTTACGCCCTGCCGCTCTTTGTCGCTGTACTGCTCTTTCCACGAGGGCATGCCGCGAAAGCCGTTGGTCACGCGATCGAACACGAATTCCGGCGTATAACGCGAAGGATTAAGCTTGGGCGCCTTGCCTGGATATGCGGTCTTCCCGTGACAGAACTTGCAGATCTGCTCGAATACGCCTTTGCCGATCTCGATGTATTCGGAATTGCCGAGCAGTTCGGGAGGAAACGGCTTCTGCTGTGCTTCGTCAGGCCACGCGGCTGTGCACCAGAGCGCTGCGAGCGTGATGATGGACACGCGCGCGGCGCGGTGGTTTCGATTCATAGTTGAGAGCCTGCGTAAAAGCCGGGACACGGCTTGCGCCCTGTCCCGGCGTCGGTATCACGCAGGCCGCCCGGAGCCCGCGCGCTTCCGAGACGTTGCTCAGGGAACGATCTTGTAGATCTTATCCTGCTCTCCATTGGGTCCGCGAATACGTGTTCCCATGATGTACACGTTGCCTTGGTTGTCTTGTCCGAAGCCCAGAATGTAGTCCTTGAAGTCGGGCATGTTGGTAACCTTGACGTTCTCCTTGGTCCACGCGCTTGCGGACTTCTTCCCCGCGAACAGGACGCCTTGCGCAACCTGGAACGACTTGCTCCAATCGCCGAAGAAATAGACGCCATCCCACGCCTTGTTCGGTCCCCGATAGACGTAACCGCCGGTGACCGAGATGCCCTCGAAATCGCCCTTCGCCGCAAAGCTCGGATTCGACCCGTTCTTGTACTCGAGGATCGGATCGGTCAGGCCGCTCTTGTCGCAGGTAGCGGGATGGGTGTTCGGGTTCACGTAGTCGAAGCAGTGCTTGCCTTCCATGCGGCGCCAGCCGTAGTTCGCCCCTTTGACGATGATGTCGACTTCCTCGTAGCTGTTCTGCCCGACGTCGGCGCAGAACAGATCATGGCTGCCGCCCATGTCGAACGAGCAGCGCCACGGATTGCGCAAGCCCAGCGCCCAGATCTCAGGCGCATAGTCGCTCTTGCCTACGAACGGGTTGTCCTTCGGGACGGTGTAAGGATCGGTGGTCGGATCAACACGCAGCATCTTCCCGTGCAACTCAGCCGTGTCCTGGCCGTTGCCCAGCGTGACGTTGTGACCGATACCCCAATCGTTGGCATAGCCACCGTCGCCGGACGAGATATACAGATAGCCGTCCGGGCCAAAGCCGATCCAATGGCCGTTGTGGTTGAACTGCGGCCAATCAATCGCCGTGACGATGCGCTCGTAGTTCTGATCGGCCTTGTTCGGATTGTCCTTCGAGATACGATACTCGGCGACAACGTTGGTGTGTGCATACCAGAGTTGCTTGCCGAGGTCTGCGTCTCCACGCAGTTGCGCAGTATAGGCGATATAGAATTTGCCGCTGCTCTTGAAATCGGGCGGGAACGCGAGCCCGAGCAACCCTTCTTCGTCGAACTCCCACTTGAGCGGGGGCAGCTTGTGTTTGATGTTCAGGAAATCGTCGGCCATCAGCTTGCCATCGGCGCCGATGATCTTGATCGTTCCAGTTTGTTCGACGATGAATTTGCGGTCATCGCCCGGCGGAGAGACCATCGTCAGCGGATGCGTGAGGCCTTCCGCGACCACCTCGAGCTTCACGTCCAGGGCCGAAGCAGTTCCCCACGCGAGACCAGCAACCATCCCCGTAGCCAATATTGACCAATACTTGCGTAACACGTTCCCCTCCTCTTCGTTTTCGTTAGCTGTATCAGCGTCCAATGACTCGCTTTCGTTGGCTCAACTGCGCAACGTCGGCGCACGTCGATGCGTCAGTTCCGACGTATGACTTGCCGGAAACGGCGAACGCAGAGTATCGATTAGGTCTATACCCGGGCCAAGGGAAAAACACCCGACTTCTTCCCGAAAAACGCCGGTCAAAATTCCCAAAGCGAAGCCGAGGGTGAACGCGCCGGGGTTGCGCAAAAATCAGGACGGGTCAGTGACTACGCACGTCCGGCCGCGGATCGGGTACGAAGCCACTTCGATTCGGCATGACCACCATCGGCAGAGTGCGCGCATCCAGCGTGTCGGTCTCGGCGACGATGCCATTCAGATAGAGGACATAGGCGCAGAGCGCATAGACTTGATCGTTGGTCAGCGTCTGTGGAGCATTGAACGGCATCGCGCGACGGATATAGTCGAACAGCGTGGTGGCGTACGGCCAGAAGCTGCCGACCGTCTTGACCGGTTTGCCGCTGATCAACGTGCCCATGCCGCCGACGAGGCGATCCATCGGGCCGCCTTCGCCTGCGCCGCCGTGGCACGCCGCGCACAACTGAGCATACAAAGGGCGTCCGAGCACGGCGTCGCCGCTCCCGCTGGGCAACCCGGCGCCGTTCGGGCTGATGTCGATGTCCCATGCACGCAGCAATTCGGCACTTGGCGCTTGCCCCACACCAAGTTGCGCGGAGTGCGCCGGCATGCAGACCAGCAGCAGGACCAACACGCAGCTACGCGCGCGCATGGGTGACACTTCCATCGAAAGCGATTTTCCAACCGTGAATGGCGTTGTAGTGATAGTACGAATTCGCGCCGCGCACGGCAATGAGCTCATCCCGGGAAGGCTGAGCATAGCCGGTGTCGTCGAATGCCCGGCTCTGCACGACGAGCGGGGCACCATCCCAACGCCATGCCATGCGAAATGCGGTCAGACACTTTGGCAGCACAGGTTCGTCGAGTCGAGCGCTCTCCCAGGTGCGTCCACCGTTGATCGAGACCTCCACGCGGCGAATGCGTCCGCGCCCGCTCCAGGCAAACCCGAAGATCTCGTGGATGCCGGGGCCGCGCACCTTATGCCCGCCTGACGGTCGCACGATCACCGACTTCGTTTCCATGACGAAGGTGAATTGCCGCGCCGTGCCGTCCGGCATCAGATCGGTGTACTTGGAGGTTTCCTCTCGCGTCATGAACGGCTCGCGTGCAAGTTTGATCCGGTGAAGCCATTTGATGTTGGCGTTACCCTCGAAACCCGGCAGCAGCAAGCGCAACGGGTAGCCCTGCTCGGGGCGCAGCATCTCGCCGTTCTGCGCGTATACCAGCAATGCGTCTTCGAGTGCGCTTTCGAGCGGGATGCTGCGCGTCATCGCGGCCGCATCTGCGCCTTCGGCCAGGCTCCACGCGGCACCACGCTCTACGCCGACTTCGTCCAATACGGTGGACAACGGCACTCCGGTCCATTCGCAGCACGAGAGCAGGCCATGACTGCGTTGCACAGTTTCGGCCGGCGTCTTCCACTCCAGTTGCGTGTTGCCCGAGCATTCGAGGAAATGGAAACGCGAGACTGCTGGCAAGCGCATCAGATCGTCCATGGTGAACAACAGCGGACGCTGCACCAAGCCGTGCACCAGTAAGCGATGCCGCTCGGGCGGAATGTCCGGAACGCCGGCGTGATGACGCTCGAAGACCAACCCGTTCGGTGTGACGATGCCGTGCAGGCGGTCCAGTGGCGTCAGACTGGCTGCCGAAAGCGCAGTCGGCGTTCCAGGGAACAGGCCGCGCACGACGTCCGCTTCGTGAACCGAAGGCTGGCCATATGCCGGACTCAGCACCGGCCGGCCCTGCGTGCGCATCGAGTCCGGTAGCTCGGCATATCCTTCGCCTCGAGCCGTGCGCAACACACCAGCCGCAAGCAGAGCGCCGGATCGAGACCAGAATGCGCGTCGGGCCGCATGTTCCGGCGTCTGCCCGCTGCCCTTTTTCCTCATGCAGACCTCGTCGACGTCGTTCGACCCCAAGGTATCTGGTTCGCACGCGACCTCAGGTCTGCGCGCAGCGCGTTCGAAGAGAAGCGCGGGCCGTCTTGGGCTGACCCGCGAGCAGAAGGTGAGAGACCAATTTGAGATGTACCGTCAGTCAAACGTCTGGACGAGGCACTCGCCAGGCCATCTCGCCCGAGCGCCTCGGGATTGCCGGCCGAGGCAAGTCGACCGGCACCTACTGCCCTACGTTCAGGCCGCTGCGCATCGCTTCGATGCGTTGTCGCGATGGGAAGCATAGCATGCGAAAGAGGACGAGGTGTATCAGATATAGAATGAATACCCACGGCAACAGGGCTCGCCCGTGCCGAGCTTCTCGAGATTCGCAGGCATTTCTATTACGACCAGGATGCGCTGGAGGAGGTAACGGCCTGCGCAAAGAGAACGACACCTGAGGAGCGAGGCAAGCCCCTCTGTCGGAAGCCCAGAAAAGCAGGGCCACGGGCTCGAGCATTTCTCCCCTCGCTTGCAGGACAATTTCCCTTCCTCGAAGAACGACACTGCACCTATCGTGCGCGTGGGCAACGACAGTTTCGAGCGTAGCGGACTGCGCTAATCCATTCGGCATGGCTGGTCACGCAAGAACTGCCGGCCGACGCATCCGGTGAGCATCTTTCGTTCATACAAACAGGAGGAAGACCATGTTCAGGCACTCGATCGCATGGACAGCCGCCGTATTTGCTGGACTCGCTCTGCAGGCGATAGCTCAGGTGATTCCGAGCTCGCCCGATGAAGTCGCGCGTCCGGGCGGTACGCTGCCAGGCAATCCGCAGATTGCGTTGGTAAAGATCGCCGACGGCTTCAACGATCCGGTCGGCGTAGCCTCCGCATTCGACGGCACGGGACGATTGTTCGTGGTCGAGCGGGTCGGTCGTGTCAAGATCGTCACCAAAGACGGCAACGTTCTGCCCGAGCCGTTTTTTGATCTGACCAAGAGCAACCCTCTGGGCACCGAGGTGCAAACTGTCTTCGTAGAACAAGGATTGTGGGCGATCGCATTCCATCCTAAATTTCGCGAGAACGGTTACGTCTTCGTCTCGTTCGCCTCAGTACCGTTCAACGGTGCAAACCTGATCGTGCGCCTGACGGTCGACCCCGGCAGCCCCAACGCGATCAGCAGCGAACAAGTCAACAAGACCTCCAAGGTCATTCTCAATATTCCGCAGCCCTACTACAACCACTACGGCGGCAAGATCGCGTTCGGGCCAGACGGGTATCTGTACATCGGCAAAGGCGATGGCGGCTGGGAGGGCGATCCTCTCGATGCGGGTCAGAACCTCAATCGTCTGTGGGGGAAGATGCTGCGAGTGAACGTAGATACCATGGGAACGCAGGCCTACTCGATCCCTAGGGACAATCCGTTCCTGGTCGCGTCCAAGGATCAGATGATGGCGCTGTTCGGGATCACCGAGGAAGGCTTCTCGCACATCAAGATGGGCGGGCGGCCTGAGATCTGGGCGTATGGCTTGCGCAATCCCTGGCAGTTCGCATTCGATCCTAAGCGCGGCGATTTGTGGATCGGAGACGTGGGACAAAACCACTGGGAGGAAATCGATTGGCAGCCGCGCTCCAGCAAAGGTGGCGAGAACTACGGTTGGAAGCACAATCAAGGTTCTCACTGCCACCCCAGCGTTGGCGCGAATGACAAGTGTCCGATCGTGGGCGTGCTGCCGGTGGCGGAGTATCCGCACCAAGAGCCCTACCCGGGCGCGCCAAAGCTGCGCGACGGCTGGGGCTGCTCGGTGACCGGACTCGGCATTGCCAACTATGCTGGCATGGATGGCGTCTTCATTGCCGGAGATTGGTGCTCCGGGCGTGTGTGGGGCGTAGGCTGGGACAAAGGCAATAGCAAGTGGCAGATGCAGGAACTGCTGCATACTGCACTACAGTTCACCGGCGGCAACCACGACGAAGACGGTTCGATCCTGGCGGTCAACTGCTATTGCTTCTATCTCGATGACAAGGGCGCGACCTCCAACCCGCCCGGCGCCCTGTGGCGAGTCATGGCCGCGGATCAGGTTCCGGCCGGCGCGGAGGTAGCCAAGACGCGCAGCCGCTAAGTGCCACCCCGCGTTCAAGCGGTGCGAGCGACCGCAGGCGAGGCCGCTCGCATCCGTAGTCGCACCAATTTCCCGGCAACTTCGCAACCCTTCGCGATGATCGAGCTCCTCGACCCGCCCCTATTTCATTTGCAGGCCAGAATCACCTGCCTGTTGCTGGTCGCGATACTCGCCTGTCCCGTGCACATTCGGGCCGCAACGGAATTTCGCAACGCTTTCGATGGCAGCATCTTGAACGTCGCCCCGCGGACGGGTGAGGAGCTGACCGACGCAGTGCTCGCATTTCATGCCGACGGCACCAATCCTTACCTCGCTGACGCCGCTGCGATCCTGGCCGGGAAGAAGCTCTATCAGACATGGTGTCAAAGCTGTCACATGCCGGATGGGAGCGGGCGCATCGGACCGAGCCTCATCGGCGACACCTTCACCTACGAGCGCGTCGTCACCGACCAGGGAATGTTCGAGGTGATCTTCGGCGGCGCCGGCGGAGCGATGCAATCGTTCGCCAAGCGCATCAGCCAGGACGACATGCTCAAGATCATCGCCTACATCCGCACTCTGAAAAAATAATTCCGTTCCGGGCGCTGGCTCATACTCTTGCGCGGGAGCTGGCAACATCGTAGCCGTAGGACATCCAGAGTGCAGCCCAAAAAACGCCGGGCCCCTAGATGGAGCCCGGCCACTTTGGGAGTTACTTCGTGAAGCTTGTCGTCCGATGTGACAACGACACACCGAGCATAGTCGTGATTGACGCTGCGCTCCTCGGAGAGTTGCACTCGAAACCCGGGACTGGCGCCCGATTTACTGCAACATTGATCACTGAGCATGGCAGGCACGCGTGACCATTCGCGTATGCTGGCCGACGATCACCCGATGGTGCGCGAAGGCTATCGCCGTCTGCTCGAGCGCACGCGCGACATCGAAGTGATCTGCGAGGCCACCACCGATGAAGAAGCCTTCAGGACGTGTGTGCAAATACCAGTCCATCGTTAAACAGAATCTGGAGACAGACAGCTCCGCGCAGATCGTCTGGATCGCTGCGGCGTGGGCTGGTCAGGACTACACGCTAGCCTCCTCTCCATTGGCTTACCGAACGCAGACGAGAATCGGCGCAATGCGGTGTTGGGAATCCTCAGTGCGCAACTTCTAACGCGCCACTCAGTGCGCTTCTGAATTCGCTGCGGGACCCTCGCCATCGGCGTGCCGCAAGGACACGATGGCGGCAATGACCGTCCACATCTCCTCTTCGGACAGTGTGCCGTTCCATGCCGGCATCAGCTTGCCGCCGCGTTTGCGACCAAACTTGATGGTCGCGATCATGGAGTCGGTGGTGAGATCGGGACGATTGCGCAGCGGCGGTCCTTTGTAACCGCGCCCGGCGGTGCCGTGACAATAGCCGCCGCAGGTGCTGTTCAGGGTGGCCATCCCCTGCTCGATCACCTTGGGATCGAGGAGGTCCACGCCGGCGCTCTTCTCCGGCGGTGGAATGTCGCTCTCAGCGGCGTTGGCAGCCACCGGCAGGCGCAGTGCTACGACACACAAAAGTACCGGGAGAAATTTGCTCATAGTGTAATGACGGCGAGGGGGACTTGCGCCCCCCGCACGGATAGTGGTAGATCCAGGTCTAGCGTGGAACCTTGAATGCGAACAGCGTGGCTCCGGATGGCAGCTCCGTGAGCTCCGGATAAATCTGCGCTGTCACTGCCTGGAGGGCCGAGCCGATGCCGCTGGGGACCAGGATGTATTGCTCGCCGCCGGCCATGTAGCTGATGATCCCGCCGCGCGAGCCCGAGCCCATGTTGAACTTCCAGAGCTCTTTGCCGCTGTCGGCGCTGTAGGCATAGACATAGCCCTTCATGTCCCCGCTGAACACCAGCCCGCCCTTGGTCGAGAGGATGGTTGAGATGCGCGGGTACTTGTCGGTCACGCTCCAGAGTTTCTTGCCCGTCAGCGGATCCCACGCGTCCACCGCGCCAAACGCCTGATCACCAGGAGGATGAACCCACAGGAGGTCGGCTCCGGCGTACCACGCGGGAATAGGCGTCATCTTTGGACGCTCGGGACGGACCTTGGCCTGCTCGCACATCTCCTGGCGCGAATTGAACCAGACGCCGGTCTCCGGATTGTAGGAGCCCGCATTCCAGCTGCGGCCGCCGCCCATCGAGGGGCAGAAAATGTTGTCCGTAAGCTCGATCGGCGACTTGCGGCCGACTAGGTTGCCGGTCTTGGGGTCAATGGTTTTGACGAAGTTAACGTGCTTGTTGATCGTCCACACGTTTTCGACGTAGCCGTTCGTGCGGTCGTAGATGAACACAAAGCCGCTCTTCGCCTGATGCAGCATGAGCTTCTTGTCGCCCTTGTTGATCAGCACGAACTCGCCCAGCGTGGCGTCGAAGTCCCAGTCGTCATGCGGGTGCTCCTGGAAGTGCCACACCAGGTCGCCGGTGTCGGGACGCAAGGCCAGCACCGATGAGCTGTACAGATTGTCGCCTGGGCGTGCCCCCAGGCCGCTCTTGCGCAGATAGCCCTCCGGACCGGGCAGCGGCGGCGCCCAGTCGAACCATGGCGACGGATTCGAGGTTCCGTAGAAGATCAGGTCGAGCTCCGGATCGTAGCTGCCGACGTGCCAGGCGCCCACACCCGCATACTTGGCACTCGACTCGCCGAAGTCGTTTATTCCCCAATGCTCCTCGCCTTCGAGCACCGGATCGAAGTACCAGAGCTTCTTGCCGGTGGCCTGATCGATGCCCCAGATGCCGCCGCCGCGCGCAGGTATGCCGCCTTGCGTGGAGCCGTAGATCAGCTTGTCCTTTACCGCCAGAGGCGGTGACGTGAACATGCAGCCGCACGCCATGGTATCGACGATCTGCGTCTCCCATACCGGTTTGCCGCTCTTCTGATCGAGAGCGATCGCCCGGCCGTCGATCGTGCCCATGAAGACCTTTCCGTTAGCCACGGCGAGGCCGCGCGCGGTGGGTGCAGTGGGAAGCTGCTCTACCCCGTCTTTGATCTTCGGATAGTAGTGCCAGATCTCCTCGCCGGTCCGGCCATCGAGCGCGAAGACGCGATTGAAATTGGCGGTGTAGTAGATGATTCCGTCGAGGGCCACCGGGGTCGACTGCAAACCCTGCGTGATCTCACCCGCTTGATGTGCCCACGCGGCACTGAGCCTGTGCACATTCCCCTTGTTGATCTGATCCAAGGGACTGTAGCGGGTGGAGTCGTAGGTGCGATGATAGCTTGGCCAGTCGCCGGCGACGGCGTTCTGGATAGTCTTGACTTCCCCTGCGATGGCACTGCCAGAGAAAGTCATGGCGAGGGCAACGGCCACCCCGCCAACCCTAGTCAGCCTGAGCATGAAGATCTCCTCCAGTTTTCGTTCAGTCACATAGGTTATATAAGTGCCCGCCCGCCCCCCACAGTCCGGGCGGAGCCAGGTGCTGCGGATGTGAAAGTAGAGGCGCGGTGCGGATTGCGAAAGGGAGGCCATCCCCTCGGTACCGGGATATGTTCCCGTTTGGGCATTGGTTGGGTAGCTTGAAGACGATGAGCGTCACCCCGGTCGGAACTCGAAGACTTCAGGAGGAAGATGGGCCGCCACCGCCGCGTGCACTTGATGCCCTCATCGAGGACCTCAACGAACGCAGCCACCATGCCGCGCAGAACAACGCTTTGAGCAGGCAATCATCCCAACCCGCACCGGGTCACCTCCGGTGTGTGCCGGCTTCCAGAGCTAATTCGCGCGCCACGCTCGCCGCTTCGAGCTCGTCGGCGCGAATCACGTTGAGCACAGTGACGAATTGGCGATCACCGACCGCGTTTCTTGAGCAGGTCATCACGCAGTTCCATGACTGGCCAGGGCAGCGTCCAGTCCTCGAACGGTGCACCGTTTCGTAACGCGTCTGGCTTGGCGGCGAGCGCAGCTAGATTGTGTCAGGGGTCAAAGTAAGTGCGCTCCCTGAAGCTGCGTGCATTTTCGCCCAGCACCTGACTGTCGGCCGACGATGCGCTCGGCGTAGGCGCGGGCGCGCACCGACATGCGGGGCCGCCACCGGTGAAGAGGCCTTCAGGACGTGCTGCGCTGCTGCTCCACCCGATGGCCGTGCTAGACATCAGCTTACCCGGCATGAGCAGAGTGGAAGCCACTCGCAGAATCATCGCACGCCCTCCCGCCGCGCGCGTGCTGGTGTTCAGCATGCACGAGAAACTGGTGTTCGCCACGCGCGCGCGGCGACGTGACCAAATCCAGCGCGCCAGACGTTCTCGTGGAAGCGAAAGGGCAGATCTACGTAAGCTACGACATCGCGCAGAAACTTGCGGTGCAGTTGGTGACGCGATGACACACGGCACGCTGCACCCCAACTCTCGGGTCGCTCCGTCGGCCAAAGCCGATGGACTCTGCTTGTCGCTCGCGCGCGTCTTCGCCCTGGTGCATGCCCGGTATTTCTCTCAACGCCTCTCGACTGAACTGCACTGCACAGCCTATTTCAACAGGCGAAGAAGCGCCTTGCCGGCCTTCGTCTTGAGTTCCGCCACTGAAAGAGTTCCATCGTTGTCAGTGTCCGCGGCTTTGAAGCGTTGTTCGACGATGGTCATGAATTCGTCCTTGGTCAACGTGCCATCATTGTCGGGATCGGCCTTCTTGAAAGTCGCTTTGTCGACCTTGGTCGAGCTCATTTCCTTCTGATCGAGCGTGCTGTCATGGTCTGTCTCGAGGCTATCGAACTTGGCCTCGGCGGCCTTCTTCACCTCGCCGAGGTCAAGCGTCCCATCCCTGTCCGGATCCCAGGTTCTCACCTTCTCCGCGATCGAATCGGTCACGGCCTGGACCGGAACGATGCCGAATAGAGTGGCGGCTGTAGCCAGCGCTAGCGTGATTCCGGCGAATTTGCGTATTGTCATTACATTTCCTTTCATCAATGACTTGCCTTGGCGTTGCGAGTATTGGTCCGCCAATGCATTGTTTCCTCCGGATCTGGGAATACGATCCAACGCGCTCTCGACGATTCACCGCCCATCCCGACGAGCCCGCGCCGTAGCGCGATCCAGACCATCTAGGACTTTCTGAGTCTATTTAGCATCTTTAGTTTCTTTACCGCGGCCTCCCCAGGAGGGCAAGGGACTTTTTCCCAAACGGCGATGGGCACTTTTCCCGAATCCGGCGGGAGCAATTCCGTGGCGCGGGTCAATCACCGGGACTAAGTTAGTGCTTTCGTCTAACCGGATAGAGTCGCGTGAATCTGTTGCGGCTAGCTGCGGCGGTCCTCCTGCTCCCGCTGCTCTTTGCATACCTGGGCGCTGCGCTGCTGGCCGTGTGGGTTGGTCTACGCGACCGGCAAAAGCGCCGCCATTCGTAGCTCCGCCATCCATCCCCCTCGATCGCACGCTGGACGGTGTGAACATCGACGAAGCCCAGGGCGACGGGTAGGCTCCTGGCGCGCCGGCGCCTTCGCGCTGAACACATACTGGGCCGGAATCGTCGAGCTCGTTAAAATGCGCGCTTTTTCAGAGGAAACTGGAATGAAGGATTTCGCGAGGCACAACACCATAAGAATCGAACGGTATATGCTTGGCGCAGCCATCGCAGCCGTGCTTTGTCATGGCATGACGCTCGCCGCTCCGCTCGCGTACGTACCCAACGAAGGCAGCGGCACTATTTCGGTGATCGATACCGACAAGGACGCCGTCATCAAGGAGATCAAGGCCGGCGCCAAACCGCGCGGCATTGCCACCAGCACGGATGCCAAGTCGCTGTATGTGAGCGATCAACCGCACAATGCGTTGTTGGTGGTCGACCTGGACAAGCAACAGGTGGTCCATAGCATCGACCTGGGCGAGTCGCCCGAAGGTGTCGCAATGTCGCCCGACGGCAAGTGGGTCGCGGCCGCGGTGGAGATCAGCAACGCCGTCGCCCTGGTCGATACCGCAACTGGTAAGCGTACCGCCACCATTAAGGTCGAGGGCAAGAATCCAGAGCACGCGGTATTCAGCCCGGACGGCAAATGGATCTTCGTGAGCGCCGAGGAAGCAACGCAGGTCGACATCATCGACGTGTCACAACAGAAGCAGGTCGCGCACGTGCCGGTCGGCCGACGCCCGCGCGGCATCGGTTTTCTTCCGGACAGCAGCAAAGCTTACGTGGCGTGCGAGCTCGACAGCACGGTCTATGTGATCGATGTACAGGCGCGCAAGGTTCTGAAGAGTCTGAAGGCGGGCAACTTCTCCAACGGGGTGGCCGTACGCCTCGACGGCAAGCGCGTGTTCATCTCCAACGGTAAGGATGCCACGGTGTCGGTGATCGACACCGAGACCAATGAGTTCATCGCCACCATTGCAGTCGGGAAGCGCCCGTGGAACATGGCCATCACGCCCGACGGCAGGAAGCTCTACGTAGCCACCGGGCGTTCCAACGCGGTATCGGTGATCGACACCGAGACCAACAAGAAGCTCAAGGACATCCCCGTCGGCGAGCTGCCGTGGGGCGTGGTAGTTCATCCCTAACCGTTCCGAATCCTGCGAGTAGCCTTGGACATGAGTTTGCTATCCCAATCAACGGAACGGTACTGAGCTGCATCCGGGCAATGCCTGTCTTGCGCGACAAGGGAGTCCTTCACGCTGCTTGAGTAAGCACAAAGAAGGAGGGCCGGTGTGTGCCGGCCCTTTTAAGGAGATGTTATGAATCAACGAAAGTGCACGCACAGCTTAACGTCACGGGCATACGCTCGACACGTCGTTGTTCCCGCTGGATCTGGGAATACGACCCGACCGCAGCTCGACTACTGACCGCCCGCGCCCACCAGTCCGCGCCGCAGCGCGATCCAGACCATCTGTGCAGAGCTGTCGGCTTCCAGTTTCTGCTTGACGATCGATTGATAGTTGGAAACCGTCTTGGGGCTGAGCGAAAGCGCGCGCGCGATTTCGCCGACGGAACGGCCTTCGGCGAGCAATCGGAACACCTCGAACTCGCGTGGAGACAGATCCGCGAAGGGAACGGTTTGCCCGGGCATCAGCTGCAGGGCAAGTTTCTGCGCGACATCGTGGCTCAAGTACGTGCGCCCCTCGGCGACCGCACGCACCGCGTCAACCAACACGTCGGGAGCGCTCGACTTGGTGACATAGCCGCGCGCACCCGCTTGCAGTGCGCGCGACGCGAACACGACATCCTCGTGCATGCTGAACACCAGGATGCGGGCCGCCGGGTCGCGCGCGACGATTCGGCGTGTGACCTCCACGCCGCTCATATCGGGCAGGTTGATATCGATGACACCCACATCCGGTTCGGTGGCGCAATAGGTTCGGTAGGCTTCCTCTCCGCTAGCAGCTTCCGAGGCAACCTCAATGTCACGCGTGCGCTCCAGCAGGCGTCGATAGCCTTCGCGCACCACGGCATGGTCGTCAGCAAGCATGATGCGGATGGTCATGATGTTGCGTCCGTGAGGGGGATATGAGCCCGCACCTCGACACCCTGCGGCGAGTTACTCAACACTTCCAACCGGCCACCGAGTGCCTCCACTCGTTCGCGTAAGCCGGCCAGTCCGAGCCCACCATGCTTCTTGCGCACTCTCTCGATACCTACCCCATCGTCGGCGATGGCTAGCGTGAGCTCCCCTGCACCCGGCGGGCGGGCGAGGTGGAGCCGAACCCGCGAAGCCCGCGCATGACGCGTAATATTGGTCAAGCATTCCTGCACGACGCGATACAGCGTGATGTTGGTCTGCTCGCCCAGCCCGTTGAGATCGCCATCGACCGCGAGTGAACAGGACACATCGGCGTTGCGTCGCCGCCATTCGGCGAGCAGGTGCTGCAGCGCATCGGCAAGACCCAGCTCGTCCAACGCCACCGGCCGCAATCGCTCCATCAGCCCGCGCGCCACATCGTATACGCGCGTCGAAACGTCGATGATGGACTGCGCGCTGTCCAGCACCTCCTGTGGGAGTTCGCTCGGATGCTTGCGAATAGCGACGGCATCGAGCTTGATCGCATTCAGCCATTGACCCATCTCGTCGTGCAGCTCGCGCGCCAGGTGTCGTCGCTCCTCTTCCTGCGCCATCCGATATTTTTGCGACAGCAGACGGTTCTCCGCCAGTGCATCGGCGAGCTCCCGCTGCATGAGCTGGAGTTCGGAGATATCGGCGACATACAGCTGCACCGCGCCATCGTTGCTCGACCCCTGACCGATCAGCATGCGCGCAATCACCCTAATCGCGGCCCCGTCGGCAGCGACCAGCTCGAGCAACGCGACGTCCAGCTTTCCTCCGCGGGTGAGCAGCGCGCGGTGCTCGTCAGCCAGCGCCGGGTTTGCGTAGAACTCGAACAGATTGCGGCCGGTGGCCGATTCCAACGAAGGCAGGCCGAGAATACGTGCAATCGCGGGATTGCACAGCAGCACCGTGCCGTCGCGGGCGCACAGCGCATTGCCCGCCAGGTTTTCCATGAACAGGGTACGGTACCGGGCTTCGTTTTCGACCAAAGCCTGCTCCGCCTCAACCCGCAATCGAAGCTCGAGCTTCGCCTGGCGCCATCGGCGCCAGGCGAACCACGCCAGCAGCAAGGCCAGCGCAGCCAGGGTGAATGGGAGCTCATCGAGCTGGTAGCGCTCGAGCGGGCGCGTGACCTCGGTCACCCATTCCCGCAGCTCGAAGGCAGCGGAAAGGATGAAGGTAAGGCCAGTGACCAGCACTACCACGAGCAGGTCGCGCGAGACATCCCGGTGGCGGGGCATAGGCAAGAGGAGATCGCTCATGGAAGAAACAAAGTTTTTCTGAGTCTATTAAGTATAACTTTCTATGTTTACCGCAGCCTCGCCGGGAGAGCAAGGGACTTTTCCCGAGCTTGCGCTGGGCACCTTTCCCGAATCCGGCGAGAGTAATTCTGTGGCGCGGGTCCATCGCTGAGACTAACTAATTTGGTGCTGTCGTCTAACGGATGGACTCGCATGAATCTGCTGCGGCTGGTTGCTGCGGTCCTCCTGCTCCCGCTGGTCTTTGCATACCTGGGCGCGGCGCTGCTGGCCGTGTGGGTCGGTCTACGCGACCAGCAAAAGCGCCGCCACTCGCAGTTCCGCGATTCCATCCTCCCTTCCAACCCTTCGAGTCCGAGTCGCGCGAAGTCGCGCCGGCAATGATTTCGGGAGTCTTTCCCGGTCAGATCGGGAAGTTTTCCCAATGCCCTCCGGGCTGCGCTTGATAGCCTTGCGGAGCCCGCGCTCCTCTGCACGTCGACCGTGCAGCCGCGCGCAGAGGCCACATAACGGCTCCATTGGTCGGCGTGGCCTCATGACAAAAAAGGGGGAGAGAATGAAAATCAGCACAGCATGCTGCCGAGTCTTGCTGCTCGCAGCGCCGATCACCTTGGTCACGCCATACCTATCGTCGGCTGCAGACCCGGAGCCAGGGTCCGTGCAGGCGCCGACCGTGCAAGTGATCGGCACCACGCCCCTCCCCGGACTGGGCGTGCCCAAGGACAACGTCCCGGGCAACGTACAGACCGCAACCGGCGAAGAGCTGGCCCAGCGCCCGATCACCCTGCCGAGCTACCTCGATCGCCAGTTGGAAAGTGTCAATATCAACGAGGCGCAGGGCAACGCGTATCAGCCCGATGTGAACTATCGCGGGTTCACCGCTTCGCCATTGATCGGCACGCCGCAGGGCATCTCGGTGTTCCAGGACGGGGTGCGCATTAACGAGCCGTTCGGCGACAGCATCAACTGGGATTTGTTGCCCAAATCGGCCATCTCCAATATGACCCTGATCCCCGGCTCCAATCCCGTGTTCGGACTGAACACGCTGGGCGGCGCGCTCGCCATCGAAACCAAGAATGGTTTCGATTTTCCCGGATTCACGGCGCAAGCCTACGGCGGGTCATGGGGACGACGCGCCGTCGAAGGCGAGCTCGGGGGGCATGGCGAGCGCCTGGGTTACTTCGTCACCGGCAACTACCTCGACGAGGTCGGCTGGCGCGACTACACCTACAGCCGTCTGCGCCAGGGCTTCGGCAAGTTGAGCTACCGGGACTCCGACACCGATATCGACCTGAGCTTCACCGGAGCGAACAACACCCTCAACGGTGCCCAGACCATCCCGCAGTCGTTTTACCTGCAAAACCGCGAACAGGCCTATACGTTCCCGGACACCACCGGCAACCAATTGGCCTTCGTCAGTCTCGGGGCCAAGCATTCGCTCAACCCGGACGACGTGCTGACCGGCAACGCCTATTACCGCAGCTTCCGGCAGCGCAATTTCAGCACCAATATAAACGACGATTTCGATCCGACCAGTCCTGTGGCGCCCGGCAACACCCAAGGACTGAACGTGCAAGACAACACCACGACTCAGGGTTACGGTGCAGGCCTGCAGTTTTCGCACCTCGGCAAGCTCGCCGGCTTCGACAACCGTTTCACTGTCGGCGCGAGCGCGGACCTGGGACAGAGCTACTTCGAAGAGAATCAGCAAGACGCAAACTTCGCGCCCGATCGCTCGAACATACCGGTCGGAAATTTCACGGTCAACACCAATGTGCGTACCAACAACTATTACTACGGACTCTATGCCACCGATACGTTTTCCATTACGCAACGCCTCGATCTGACCTTGGCTGGACGCTACAACCGCGCGGAAATCAAGATCACCGATCTCACCGGTACCAATCCGGCTCTGAACAGCACGACCACAACCGACCGTTTCAATCCCGCGGCTGGCCTCACGTTCAAGCCTACCGACACGCTCACTGCGTACGCGGCGTACAACGAGGGCATGCGGGTTGCCACGCCGGTGGAGCTGACCTGCGCTGATCCTGCGGCACCCTGCTCGCTGCCGAACGAGTTTCTGGCCGACCCGCCACTCAAGCCGGTGATTGCCCGCACGTTCGAGACCGGTTTGCGGGGGCGGATCAACGGCAACTTGAAATGGCGTGCAACCGCCTACCGGACCAAGCTGCAGGATGACATCCTGTTCGTCAGCGCCTCCGCCGGATCACCCAATACCGGCTTCTTTCAGAACATCGGCACCACGCAGCACCAAGGATTCGAGCTCGGTTTGGATGGGCGCAACGGGGAGCTCACCTGGTCCGCAAGCTACAGCTTCATCGATGCGCGCTTCCGCACTGGTTTCACCGAGCACAGCCCGAGCAACAGCAGCGCGGATGCGAACGGAGACATCCAGGTACAGCCGGGCAACCAGATCCCCGGCATTCCACGGAATATCTTCAAGGCGCGCGCCGAGTATGAGTTCAAGCCAAAATGGTCGATCGGCGGCAGCATGTACGCGGCCACCAGTCAGTTCGCGCGTGGGGACGAGAACAATCTGGACGTCAACGGCAAGGTGCAGGGCTATACGATTTTCAACCTCGATGCGCGCTGGGCGTTTGCGCGCGGCTGGGAGTTGTTCGCCGAAGTCGACAATCTGTTCAACACACACTATGAGACCCTGGGTGTGCTCGGCACCAACTTCTTCAACGGTCCCAGCCACACCTTCGACGCGACCAACACCGTGAACGAGCTGTTCCTGTCCCCCGGAGCACCGCTCGCGGCCTGGATCGGCGTGCGTTACTCGTTCGGGGGACGCGCACAGTGAGGGCGCGTGCAACTCGAACGACCGGCCCCGGAATACGAGTGCGCGCCGCCTAATCCCGGAGCATGAAGTTGACCGGGACACGCACGCTGAAGGCCCGTGTCTGCACCTCCGCGGGCACGTTCGGCAGCTTCAGCTTGCTTATGATGTCGAGCGCGCGCTGATCCAGAATGTCATAGCCGCTGCTGGTGGCGACTTTGACTTCGCCGAGCTTGCCATCGGCATGAATGCGCAACACCAGATGCGCAGTCCCCTGCCAGCGGCGGTCGCGCGCCAGCCGCGGATAGTCTCGCTCCGATACGGCACGCTCGATTGCCCGCGACACCTCGGATGCATACCGGCGAATCGCCTCTTCTTCATCAGTCTTGTTGCGCTTTGGAGCGGTGGGCATCGCCGCCGCTACTACCGGTGCGCTGATCTTAGGCGCTGTCGTCAGCGGGCGGGTCTGCTCCGGCGGCGCCACCGCGGCTGGAGCGCCTTGCAAGGTGGTCGTCGCGCGTGCCTCTACGGTCGGTTTGGTTTGCCGGCGCACTTCCGGGGCGGGCTCAGATGGTGCCGTCAGGCGCGGCTCG
>Ga0335082_10000572_pt1 | contig 38512 bp, 36 predicted proteins | sample Lox_Sample_41_FD_206718 | JGI IMG/M metagenome (GOLD analysis project Ga0335082, IMG submission 206718) | Soil microbial communities from Loxahatchee National Wildlife Refuge, Florida, United States - Lox_Sample_4.1 | ecosystem: Environmental > Terrestrial > Soil > Wetlands | place: USA...
TGGGCACGGCGCGCAGCTACGTCAGCCTGGCGGTCCGCGCCGCCCGGGGCGAGGAGCTCGGCCGGGACGTCTTCATGCGCCGCCTGGTGGACGCCCAGTACACGCGCAACGACCTGGACTTCCACCGCGGCACCTTCCGGGTGCGGGGCGACACGGTGGAGGTCTTCCCCGCCTACGAGGAGGAGCGCGCCCTGCGGGTCTCCTTCTTCGGCGACACGGTGGAGCGCATCACCGAGTTCGACCCCCTGCGCGGCCGGAGCCTCACCGAGCTGGAGAAGATGACCGTCTTCCCCGCCAGCCACTACGTCACCGAGGAGGAGCAGCGGGCGCTGGCCCTGCGGGGCATCCGCGAGGAGCTGGGCGTGCGGCTGGCGGAGCTGAAGAGCCTGGGCAAGCTGCTCGAGGCACAGCGCCTGGAGGAGCGCACCCGGTACGATCTGGAGATGATCGAGCAGGTCGGGTTCTGCAACGGCATCGAGAACTACAGCCGGCACCTCTCCGGGCGCGCCCCGGGCGAGCCGCCTCCCTGCCTCCTCGACTACTACCCGGAGAACCTGCTCGTCTTCATCGACGAGAGCCACCAGACCGTTCCGCAGATCGGCGCCATGTACCGCGGCGACCGGAGCCGCAAGGAGACGCTGGTCGAGTACGGCTTCCGGCTCCCCTCCGCCCTGGACAACCGCCCCTTGCGCTTCGGCGAGTTCGAGCAGATGGTGCACCAGGCGATCTACGTCAGCGCCACCCCCGGCGAGTACGAGCTGCAGAAGAGCCACGGGGTGGTGGTGGAGCAGGTCATCCGCCCCACCGGGCTGGTCGACCCGGAGGTGGAGGTCCGGCCGGCGCAGAGCCAGGTGGAGGACCTGCTCGAGGAGGTCCGGCAGCGCGCCGCGCGGCGCGAGCGCGTCCTGGTCACCACCCTCACCAAGCGCATGGCCGAGGACCTGACCGAGTACTTCGCCGACGTCGGGGTGCGGGTGCGCTACCTGCATTCGGACATCGACGCCCTGGAGCGGACGGCGATCATCCGCGACCTGCGCCGGGGTGAGTTCGACGTGCTGGTGGGCATCAACCTCCTGCGCGAGGGCCTGGACATCCCCGAGGTGTCGTTGGTGGCCGTCCTCGATGCGGACAAGGAGGGCTTCCTCCGGAGCCAGGTGAGCCTGATCCAGACCATCGGCCGCGCCGCGCGGCACCTGGAAGGGCGGGTCATCCTCTACGCGGACCAGGTCACCGACTCGATGCGCGCCGCCCTGGACGAGACCCGCCGCCGGCGGGCGATGCAGGAGCGCTTCAACGCCGAGCACGGCATCACCCCCTCGGGGGTGAAGAAGGCCATCCTCGACCTCTCCCAAGTGCTCTACCGGGCCGAGCCCCTGGAGCTGGCCATGGCGGCGGAGAGCGACCTGCTCGCCCCGGCCCAGGTGAGGGCGCTCATCGAGGAGCGGACGCGGGAGATGACCGAGGCGGCGGAGGCGATGGAGTTCGAGCGGGCGGCGGTGCTGCGCGACCAGGTGCTGGCTCTCAAGGACATGGACCTCGGCCTGAAGCCGCCCTCGCGGGCGCTGCTCGACGCCCCGGCGGCGCGGCAGGAGCGGCCGGGGACGCGCCGGCGGGCGGCCGGCCGGGGTGCCAGGCGTCGCTGATGGTCGCCGACTGGCTCGAGGAGAGGCTCGAGGCGCTGCCCGCCGGACCGGGCGTGTACTTGATGAAGGACCGGCGGGGGGAGGTGATCTACGTGGGCAAGGCGGTCAACCTCCGCTCCCGCGTGCGCAGCTACTTCGGGCGCTCGAGCGACACCCGAGCCTTCGTCCCCATCCTCGAGGACCTGCTGGCCGACGTGGAGACGGTGGTCGTCTCCAACGAGAAGGAGGCGCTGCTCCTCGAGAACGAGCTGATCAAGCGCCACCAGCCTCGCTTCAACGTCCTGCTCAAGGACGACAAGAACTACATCTGTCTTCGGCTCGACCATTCCCAGGCCTACCCCCGCCTGGAGGTGGTGCGGCGGTTCGAGCGCGACGGCGCGCAGTACTTCGGCCCCTACGCCTCGGCGAGCAACATCCGCGAGACGCTGCGGACGGTGAACCGCTACTTCCAGCTCCGGACCTGCTCCGACCACGTGCTGGCCAACCGGCGCCGGCCCTGCCTCCTCTACCAGATCGGCCGCTGCCCGGCCCCCTGCGTGCATCCCGTCTCCCGGGAGGAGTACCACCGCAACGTGCGCGAGGTGGCCCTCTTCCTGGAGGGAAGGGCGGGGGAGCTGGAGGGGGCGCTCCAAGCAAGGATGAAGGAGGCCGCCCGGGCGCTGCGCTTCGAGGAGGCGGCCCGGCTCCGGGACCAGCTCTTCGCCATCGAGCGCTCGCTGGAGCGGCAGACGGTGGCCTCCACCGAGGCGGTCGACCAGGACGTCTTCCACCACTACCGGGAGGCGGACCACTACCTGGTCTACGTGCTCTACGTCCGGCAGGGGCGCCTCCACGGCGGGCAGGCCTTCCCCTTCCAGGGCCAGGAGTTCCCCGACGCCGAGCTGCTCCACAGCTTCGTCAACCTCTACTACGGCGAGGGCAATCCCGTGCCCGACGAGGTGCTCCTCCCCAGCCTTCCCGAGGGCGAGGCGGAGGCGCTGGCCGAGCTGCTCGCCGACCGCCGCGGCGGCCGGGTGCGGGTGCTCCTCCCGCGGCGCGGCGAGCGAGCGCGCCTGCTGGAGATGGCCCGGGCCAACGCCGTCCAGGCCTTCGCCGAGCAGCGGCGCTCCCGCGAGGAGACGGAGGGAGCGCTGGAGCGGCTGGCCAGCGGCCTCGGGCTCCGCCGGCTTCCGCGGCGCATCGAGTGCTTCGACATCAGCCACTTCCAGGGCGCCTCGGTGGTGGGGAGCGCGGTGGCGATGACCGACGGCGAGCTGGACCGCTCCCGCTACCGGCGCTTCCGGGTGAAGCTGACCGGTGGCCAGGACGACTACGCCAGCATCCACGAGGTCGTCGGCCGGCGCCTCCGCCGCGGGCTCCAGGCCGTGGACCTGCCCGATCTGCTGGTCATCGACGGCGGCAAGGGGCAGCTGGCGGCGGCCCATGCCGCGATGCGGGATGCCGGGGTGACCGACCTGGACGTGGTCGGCCTGGCCAAGGCGCGGGAGCTGGAGACCCCCGACCGCGAGGCAACGGTGGTGAGGAGCCCGGAGCGGGTGTTCGTCCTCGGCCGCCGCGACCCGGTCGTCCTCCGGCAGAACGCCCCGGAGCTCTTCCTCCTCACCCGGCTCCGGGACGAGGCGCACCGCTTCGCCATCACCTACCAGCAGAAGCTGATGCGCGGACGCAATTTCCAGAGCGTGCTCGAGGACATCCCCGGGGTGGGCGGCGGGCGGAAGCGGGCCCTGCTCCGGCATTTCGGCTCGCTCAAGCGCGTGCGCGCGGCGAGCATCGAGGAGCTCGGACAGGTGGAGGGGGTGAGCGTGGCGCTGGCCGAGCGGATCCACGGATTCCTCCACGGGGCCCCCCGGGCCGCCTCCGGGGCCGAGTCCGGCGCCGAGGACGCCATCCGGCAGGCCTCGCTGGAGGACGCATCGGCGACGGCCTCCGGTGTCCTGGACCGTTCATCCGGCGGTGGCTGAAGAGCGGGGTCGTTTTTCGGCAGCGCTTTTGCCCGGATGCGGTATGAGGGGCTCATTATGCGGATCTACCCCAAGGTGATCCCGGTCATCGCTCGCGAGATCGTCCAGCTCCTGATGCAGGACCGCGACATCGAGGTCGAGCCGATGCGCATCGCCGATGCCGAGCTGGACCTCTCCGCGATCATGCGCGAGTACCTGGCCAACGAGGAGAAGGTGAACAAGGCCACTCGCGAGGCGCTCGAGCGCCGTGGCTACGACTACAGCAAGTTCAACCAGGTGAAGCGCGAGATGGCCGACGTCCGCGGCTTCAAGATGGGCGACGAGGGCGTGGAGTACATCATCAACCAGATGATCGAGTTCCTCCTCATCAGCCGGAACGTGGAGGAGGTCTTCGCCCCCGACACCTCCCTGCGCACCAAGATCTTCTCGGTGATGAAGAAGCACCTCGACGTCGACGACGAGATCGACCGCGAGGCGCGGGCGCGGCTGAAGCACCTCCAGGAAGGCACCAGCGCCTTCGAGATCGAGTACGACAAGACGGTGGAGCAGATCCGCCGCGCTCGCGGGCTGATCTGACGCCGCTTCCGGACGAGAAAGTTTGACGGGCCGGGCGGCACCGGTAGCGTGGCCGGCGGGCCGTTGCTTCCCTCACCCGCATTCGTGCCGGAGCTGGTTCCCCGGGAGCCGGGGCGGCGGGACCTCGCCCACCTGGCGGCGGAGCGGCTGCGCCGGGCGCTCCTCCCGCGCCACGACGGAGCCGTGCTGTGCGACCTCCTCGAGGAGGAGCTGCGCTCGGCGCTGGGGGGCCTGGAGTCGCTGCGCGCCCACCTGGAGGAAGTCCTCTCCGCGCTCCTCGCCGAGCGCGCCCGGCCGCTGGATCTGCTCGAGGCCGGAGACGACACCCGGGCCCAGGCGGCGCTGGCGGAGCTGGAGGGGACCCTGGCCCGGCTCCGGCGCCGGCTCGCCCAGGCAGCGGCCGGGGTGAGCGCGCCGGGGCGCACGGCCTAGACGCCGAGCAGGTGGAGCGCGGCGCGGGCCACCCCGCCGAGGACGAGCACCCAGACCGGATTGAGCGGGAAGCGGGCCAGGGTGAGCGCCGCGGCGGCGGCGATTCCCACCTCCGCCTGGTCGCGGAACCCGGTCCCCAGGGTGATGGCTGCCCCGGCCATCAGCCCCACCACCGCCGGGGTCAGCCCCCGCAGGGCGGCCCTCACCCAGCGCCGGGAGCGCATTCGGTCCAGCCAGGTGCCGGCCAGCACGACGAGGAGGAAGGGCGCGGCGAAGATGGCCACCGTGGCCACCACGGCTCCGGGCAGGCCCTCCTCGAGGTATCCGAGGAAGGTGGCCATGAGCAGCACCGGTCCCGGGGTGAGCTTGCCGATGGCCACCGCATCGGCGAACTGCCGGTCCGTCGCCCAGCCGTGCGAGGCGACCATCACCTTGAGGTGGGGGATGATGGCGAACCCGCCTCCGTAGGCTCCCAGCCCGGTGCGGAAGTAGACCACCGCCATCTCCACCAGGGCTGCATCCAGGCCCCCGGCGTGGGTCAGGGCCAGGCCCCAGGCGAGGGCGCAGAGCACCGCCGGCGAGCGGACGGACGGAGGCGTGGTGGGCGGACGAGGTGGGTCGTCCGGGTGGGCGCGCCTCAGCTCGCTGCCGTCGTCGGGGAGCGCCACCCGCGAACGCGAGCGAACCAGGGCACCCAGCGCACGGGGCAGCGCCCGGCGGGCCCCGAGGTCCACGGCCACGCCCACCCCGATGCTCATCAGGACCACCTCCGCCGGCGAGGCGCTGCCCACCGTGCAGAGGAGCAGGGCGCCGGCGGCCACCGCCATCTGCCAGGGCATCCCCACCCCGGTGCGCACCATCTTCAGGGTGATGGCGACGATGATTCCCACCACCGCCGCGTTGCAGCCGGCCAGCGCCACCCCGGCCGCCGGCAGCGCCCCGTAACGCACGTAGGCGAAGGCCAGGGCGGTCACCGCCAGCATCCCCGGGACGACGAATCCCAGATAGCCGAGCAGCGCTCCCCCCCAGCCGCCGAAGCGCAGGCCGACGAAGGCCAGGGCGTTGGCCGCCGCGCCCCCGGGGAGCATCTGGGCGACGGTGGCGGCGTGGGCGAACTCGCGCGGGGTGAGCCAGCGATGCCGCCGGACGAGGGTGTCGTCGATGTTGGAGAGGACGCTGATCCCGCCGCCGAAGCCCACCATCCCCAGCCGAAGCGAGGCGAGGAAGAAGCTCCGCCGCGAGGGACGCATCCGCTCGGTGGTGGGCAGGCTGGCGCTGCCCTGGGCCCAGTCGTCGGACCCGCGCAGCACGGCTCCGCTGCCCGACTCCTCGCCGGTCTGGGCCTCCACGGCGGCTAGCGAACCTCCGGTCGCATGGACGCCGCCCGGCGAAGCGAGAGGAGCCGGCCGGCCCGGAACTCGGTCAGCTCGGCGACCACCGAGCCCAGGCCGAGCTCGGCCTCGAAGCGCAGCGGGATGTGGGCCTCGTCGTCGGTGAAGTAGAGGACCAGGTCGTTCTTGGCCTTGAAGTTCCCGGAGAAGTCGGTGGTCAGCCGGACCCGCACCGCGGCGCGCTCTCCCATCGGCGTGCGGAGCCGCTCCCGCTGCTGCACCACGGCGCGCATGAGGAACTGCTTGTTCGGGGTGAGGATGGGGACGGTGAGCTGGTGGCCCGGCTCCAGCGCGCGGGTGCGAAGGAGGTAGATCGCCGAGGCGACGTCGGTGACCCCCGGCTCGACGGACACCGTCTTCTCCGTGGGGGACTGTCCCTCCCACTGGGTCACGACGACGGCCGTTCCCTCGGCGGGAGCGATGGCAATCCTCAGGCGCCTCCGCTTGTGGTTCTCATCCGACCACAGCTCCATCCCCAGGGTGCGGGCCTGCTCGGCGTCCCAGTGGATGACCAGCTTGTCGCGGATGGGGAAGAAGAACATCCCCACGTCGGTCCGGCCGTAGGCGACGATGGGCCACACCCCGGGGCGGTCCGGGAAGTCGGCCCCGACGGTGACCTGGACCGTCCCGGCCGGGATGCCCAGGTAGCTGGCCCGGAAGACGAGCTGTTCCCCCGGCCCGAAGGCCTCGGTCTGCGCCGACGCGAAGGCGGATAGCAGCGCCAGGGCGGCCGCGAAAAGGCGGCGGATGTGGGAGAGGGACACCTTGCTTCTCGCCGGAAAGGATAGCGCAGGCCTCCGCTCCCGGCATCCGGGGGTAGACTCGGGTGCTCCTTCAGGAGGACGTCTCCATGCCCGTCGATCTCAACGCCGAGGAGGAGGACCTCAAGGAGGAGCAGGTGCGAGCCCGGGCCACCGACTTCGATTGCCCGTCGTGCAACGCCAACAATCCGCTCGACGCTGCGCTCAGGGATCGGGACGAGATCTTCTGCAACTACTGCGGCACCGAGTACCAGGTGCGCATCACCGACGAGGGGCGGCTGAAGCTGAAGGAGCTCTAGGCCGGCCGCGGCCCGAAGAGCGCCGTCCCCACCCGCACCACCGTCGCTCCCTCCTCCACCGCCACCGCGAAGTCGTGGGTGGTGCCCATGGACAAGCCGGACAGGCCATGGAGGCGGGCCAGCTCGCGCAGGGCCCTGAAGTGGGGACGCGACGCCTCGGCGTCGGCGCCGAGGGGCGGCAGGGCCATCAATCCCTCGACGGTGAGCCCGGGGAGGGTGCGCACCCGGGCCAGGAGCGGGCCCACTCCGTCCGGCCGGAGGCCGCTCTTGCTCTCCTCTCCGCCCAGGTTCACCTCCAGGTAGACGCGCAGCGGCTCGCCGGTGCGCCGGCGCGAGAGCTCCTCGGCCACCTCGATGCGGTCCAGGGCGTGGAAGGCGTAGGCGGTGCGGGCCACGTAGCGCGCCTTGTTGGTCTGCAGGGGCCCGATGGCATGCCAGCGGATGCCGGGACAGCCCTCCGCCAGGGCGGCGGCCTTGTCGCGCAGCTCCTGCGCGTAATTCTCGCCGAAGTCGCGCAGCCCGGCCGCGTACGCCTCGCGCACCGCCTCCACCGGCTGGAGCTTGGAGACGGCCAGGAGCGCGACGCTCTCCGCGGGCCGGCCGGCGCGCCGGCAGGCGCCCTCGATGGTGGAGCGGAGGTCCGCCCAGCGCCCGGCGATGCCGCTCACCGGGCCTCCCAGGGCAGCGCCACGCCCCCGGCGCGGAGCAGGGCCAGCGTCTCCACCAGCGGAAGGCCGATCACCGCCGAGTGGCTCCCCCGGATGCGCTCCACCAGGAAGCCTCCCTTGCCCTGCAGGGCGTAGGCGCCGGCCTTGTCCAGGGGCTCGCCGCTGGCGGCGTACCAGGCCAGCGCCTCGGGCGGGGCCCGGGCGAAGGTCACCTCGGTCTCCACTGCCTCCTCGGCGCGGTGCCGCCCGGCGGTGGCCAGGGCGGTGTACACGCGGTGGGTGCGTCCGGCCAGGGCGGAGAGCATGGCCATCGCCTCGCCGGCGTCGAGCGGCTTGCCGAGGATGTTTCCATCCAGTGCCACCGTGGTGTCGGCCGCGAGGACCAGCCCGTCGACGTGCCGCTGGGCCACCAGGTCCGCCTTGGCCCGAGCCAGCCGCCGGACGTAGGTCAAAGGTGACTCACCGGGCCGGGCGGTCTCGTCCACCTCCGCAGGGTCGACCAGGAAGGCCAGCCCCAGCTCCGCGAGCAGGGCGTGGCGGCGCGGGGAGGCCGAGGCGAGGACCAGGGTGGGTCCGGGATGAGACATCGCCCGGCGATGTTTGACCGCCCCGGGGGGCCCCGTGCAAGAAGGGGCGGCTGGGAGCGTTTCTCCCACACCCCGGGGAAGGCGAGGACCCAGGATGAAACCGGCGGATCTGCTCTCGGCGCTGAAGCGAACGGTGGAGCAGCTCGCCGCGTTCAACGAGATCGCCAAGGTGCTCACCTCGACGCTGGAGACGCGCGAGGTCCTCTCCCTGGTGATGCAGAAGGTGTCGGCGGTGCTCAAGCCAGCCAACTGGTCCCTGCTCCTCCTCGACGAGGCGAGCGGGACGCTCTACTTCGAGATCGCCGTGGGGGACGGCGCCGAGCGCCTGCGCCACCTCCGCGTCCGGCCCGGCGAGGGCATCGCCGGCCAGGTCTTCCTCAGCGGACAGCCGCGCCGGGTCGACGACGTCCGCACCACGCCGGACTTCTCGCCTCGCTTCGATGCCGCGTCGTCCTTCCGGACACGCTCCGTGCTCGCCGCGCCGCTCGCCTTCCGGGGCCGGGTGCTGGGCGTCATCGAGCTGGTCAACGGCGAGGGCGACCCGGCCTTCACCGACGAGGACCTCCAGGCGGTGACCGCGGTGGCGGATTTCGCCGCCATCGCCATCGAGAACGCGCGCAACTTCCAGCGTGCCCAGGAGCTGACCCTGACCGACGAGCACACCGGGCTGGGCAACGTCCGCCAGCTCCGGGCGCTGCTCGAGCGGGAGGTGACCCGGGCCCGCGGCTTCGGCCACCCGCTGGCCCTCCTCTTCCTCGACCTGGACCACTTCAAGGCGGTGAACGACGCCCACGGGCACCTGGTGGGGAGCGCCGTCCTCCGCGAGGTGGGGGTGCTCCTCCGCGAGCACTCCCGGCCGGTGGACTCCGCCTTCCGCTACGGCGGCGACGAGTTCGCCGTGCTCCTCCCCGAGACCGGGCTGCAGCGGGGCCTCGAGTCGGCGGAGCGGCTGGTCCACGGCTTCCGAGCCACGCGCTTCACCGGCGACCAGGGGCTCCAGCTCCGCGTCACCGCCTCCATCGGCGTGGCCTGCTTCCCCGACCACGCCCGCGACGGCATCGGCCTCATCGCCGCCTCGGACGCGGCCATGTACTCGGTGAAGGCCCAGGGCCGCGACGGAGCCGCTGCCGCCGCCCCCTCGGCGCCGCGCCACCGAACGGCCACGCCCACCGAGGCCGCTCCTCCCTCCGGGCCGTGAGGCCCCGGGTGGAGCGCGGTCAGCCCGGCTCCGCCTCCCCGCCGACCAGCTGCTGGTTGGTGACGATCTTCGCCGTCTTCTTCAGAGCATCGATGTAAGAGGCCTGCACGTCGTTCTGCCTGGCGCGGAGGGCCTCGGCGCGGAAGGCGTCCTTCTTCGCGGCGTAGGCCGCCGGGGTGGCGCGCTCCCGGGCGGTGACCTGGGCCACGACGAATCCCTCGCCGGCCTCGAAGACGGCAGGAAGGGGACCGGGTGCCGCCGCCGCCGCCGCCGCGGCCAGCAGTGCCGGCGCCGGCCCGAGCTGGGGGATGAACTCGCGCGAGACGCTGAAGCTCCCCGTGTCCACCGCCTGCGGCTTGGTGGCCTGCTCGAAGGTCTTCTCTCCTTCCTTGCGGGGCGGATAGAGCTGGGTCAGGGACTTGCCGGCCAGTAGGGCGGCCAGCGCCTTCTTGGCCTCGGCGGCGGCCAGGGCGCGTGAGCGCTCGCGCTTGAGGAGCAGGGCGGCGATCTCCGGGGCCACCTCGGCCAGCGGCCTCTCCACCGCCGGCCGCTTCTGCTCCACGAGGATGAGGTGCCAGCCGAACGGCGTCTTCACCGGCTCGGAGACCTCGCCCACCTTGAGGTTGAATGCCGCCTGGGTGAACTCGGGCACGAAGGCTCCCCGTTCCGCCCACCCCAGGTCCCCGCCGTGCTCCTTGCTCCCCGGGTCCTCGGAGGAGGCCCGGGCCACCTCGGCGAACGGCTTTCCGCCGACGATCTCCCGTCGGAGCGAGTCGGCGCGCTGCCTGGCCGCCTCCCAGTTTCCCGCCGGGGCATCCTTGGGGACGGTGACCAGCAGATGGCGGGCGTGGACCTGCTCCCCGGTCCGGTAGGCGGCCGGGTTGTCCCGGTAATAGGCCTCCACCTGGGCGGGGTGGGACTGGCGGTAGGCCTGGACGTCGGCCGGGGAGGGCGCCTGGGCCTGTTCGGCATACAGGGTGGGCAGGAAGCGGACGGCGGTCAGGGTCACCGTGTCCCCTTCCTTCAGGAAGCGGGCATGGACCTCGTCCTCGGAGACGGCCGCGGTGGCGCCCACCACCTCCATCAGGCGCCGGGCGGAGAGCTGCCGCCGCAGCTCGGACTCGTAGTCCGGGGCGCTCTTGGCGTAGTAGTCGTGCAGGACTTGCTGGTACCGCTGGAGGTCGAAGGCGCCGTCCTTCTGGAAGTCCGGGTTTTTGTGGAGGATTTCCACGACCTCTTCGTCCGAGGTGCCCACCCCGGCCGCCTCCGCCGCCTGGGCGACGAGCTCGAAGAGGACCAGCTCATCCAGGGTGCTGGCCGCCAGCCGCCGGGTGAAGGCCTCCGGGAGGCTCCCTTGCGAGCGGTAGGCCTGGAGCCGGAGCGCGTAGGCCCGCTGGAAGTCGCGCAGGGGAATCTCCCGGCCGTTCACCACCGCGGCGGCGGTGCTCACCGTGCGCGTCAGCGGCGCGTCGCATCCCCGGCTGCCGGGGCCGAACTGGAGGACGAACACCACCGCGATGGCGAGGATGAAGAGCAGGCTGAACAGCCGGCGGGGCTCGAGGGCGTTCATGGCGAGGGGTTTGACCGCATAGGCAACCCCTCGCGAAAGTGCAACACTCCTTCGACGTGCTGGCCCTGCTCAAGCGGCACAGAGAGCCGCTCCTCGTCCTGGTCCTCCTCGCCTATCCGCTCATCCAGCTCCTCGGCACCGGCGCCCGGGTGCGCGAGCCGAACCTCGTCGACCGCGTCCTGCTCGGGGCCACCGCCCCGCTCCAGCGCGCGCTGGTGGCCGCCATCGACGGGGCGGCCGGGGCCTGGGAGCGCTACGTCTCGCTGCGACGGGTGGAGCGCGAGAACCGCGCGCTGCGCGGCGAGGTCCAGGCGCTGCGGGCGGAGGTGGGCGGGATGCAGGAGGCGCGCAGCGAGAACGAGCGTCTCCGCCGCCTCCTCAACTATCCGGAGGTCGGAACCGGACCGCGGGTGGTGGCGCGGGTGGTGGGCCTCAGCCCGGACGCCAACCGGCTCACCGTGCGCATCGACCGGGGCGAGGCGGACGGGGTGCGGCGGAACATGCCGGTGGTGACCTCCGACGGCGTGGTGGGGCAGGTGCTGCGGGCCACCGGAAGCGGGGCGGACGTGCTCCTCCTGGTCGATCCCAACTCCCGGCTCGGGGTGCGCGTGCAGCGGACGCGTGCCCGGGCCGGTGCCGCCGGGACGGGTGACGACCGCCTCCTCAGGCTGGACTACCTCCTCCGCGCCGAGGACCTCGAGGAGGGGGACGCGGTGGTGACCGCGGGCACCGACGGCGTGTATCCGCCGGGGCTGATGGTGGGCCGCGCCACCCGCATCCAGCGGCAGGGCTCGGGGATGTTCCTCGGGGCGATGCTCATCCCGGCGGTGGACTTCTCCCGGCTGGAGGAGGTGCTGGTGCTCTCGCCGACGGGGAGCTCGGCCGTGCTCCTGCCCCGCGCCACTCCCGTTCCCACCCGGGTGGAGGGCGCCCGGTGACGCGCGTCGCCCTCTCCGCCGCGCTGGCCCTCGCCCTCCTGGCCGTGGAATCGGTGCTGGTGAAGTACCTGGGGCTGACCCTGGCCCGCATCGACGTCACCGTGGCCATCGTCGCCTTCCTCGCCCTGCGCGCCGGGCTGCTCGAGGGGGCGTGCGGGTCCTTCGCGGTGGGGTACCTCCTGGACCTCATGTCCGGCCGCCCCACCGGGCTCTACACCTTCCTGGCCGTGCTCACCTTCCTGCTCGGGCGCATCGGCAGCTCGCTGGTCGAGGTGCGCGGGGCGGCCGGCTTCGCGCTCTTCGCCCTCGCCGCCGATGCGGTGCACGCCCTGCTCGCCCTGGCGGTGACCTGGCTCACCAGCAAGACGTGGGGGATGGGCGCCCTCTCCCCGTCGGGGCTCCCCCTCGAGGTCCTGCTCACCGGGGCGGCCGCCTTCTGCCTCTACCCTCTGCTCCAGAGGTTCGGCCCGGTGGCCGAGCGACCCGAGCCCGGGCTGATCGGGCTCCCCCGATGACGCTCGGCCAGTCGAGCACCGGGCGGGACCTCAAGCAGCGGACGCTGTGGGTGGCGTTGCTCATGTGCGCCGGGCTCCTCCTCCTGGCGGTGCGGCTCTACCGGCTCCAGGTCATCCGCGGCGACGACTACGCCGCCAAGTCGGTGGCCAACTTCGTCAAGGAGGTGCGCATCCGCGCCGACCGGGGAAACATCCGGGACCGGCGGGGCGAGGTGCTGGTCGACAGCCGGCCCTCCTTCGACGTCTTCGTGACCCCGGCGTTCTGCGAGCGGTGCGCCGACGAGGTGCTCCCCCGGCTGGCGGGCTGGCTGGGATGGGACGACGCGCAGCGCTCGCATGTCGACGCCCTGCTCCGCGCGGCGCGCAAGAGCGCTCCCTTCCAGCCGGTGCCGGTGCAGCTCGACCTCACCCGCGACGAGCTGGACACGCTGGCCGCGCACAAGACGGAGCTTCCCGGGGTGGACTGGCCGGCCGTCCCGCACCGCCACTACCGCGCCGGCCCGGTGCTCTCCCACGTGGTGGGGTACATGAACGAGATCACCCAAGAGGAGCTGGAGCGGCCGCCCTCCGGAACTCCCTACGCGCTGGGCGACTTCATCGGCCGCCGGGGGGTGGAGCGCTTCTTCGAGCGCGAGCTGCGCGGCGCGGACGGCTCCCGCAAGGAAGTGGTCAACGCCCGGGGCGAGACCATCCAGGAGCTGAGCGACCTGCTCGTCGGTCACTCTCCCATCGCGCCCCAGCCGGGGGACACGGTGGTGCTCTCCCTCGACATGCGTCTGCAGGCGGAGGCGGAGCGCGCCTTCCCCGGCGTGGCCGGGGCGGTGGTGGTGATGGACGCCCGCACCGGCTTCGTCCTGGCCATCGTCTCCCGGCCGGGCTTCGACCCCAATCTCCTCACCGGCCGGGTGACCGCGGCGCAGATGGCGGAGATGGCGCGGGATCCGCTCCAGCCGATGATCTTCCGGCCCACCCAGCAGCACTACAGCCCGGGCTCCACCTTCAAGGTGGTGACCGCGCTGGCCGCGCTCCACGGCGGGACCGTCTCGCCGGCGCAGACGGTGTCCTGCTCCGGGGGGTACACCCTCGGGGCGCGTCGCTGGCGATGCTGGAACGAGGCCGGGCACGGGCCGATGGATGCGCGGCACGCGCTCCAGCACTCCTGCGACACCTACTACTTCCGGATGGCGGACCTGCTCGGGCTCGACCCCATCGCCGAGATGGGGCGGGCGCTGGGGCTCGGGGCGCCCACCGGGGTGGGGGTGGTGGCCGAGGTGCCGGGGATCATGCCCGACAGCGCCTACCACGACCGGGTCACGCCCGGCGGCTACACCAAGGGCATGGCCCTCAACGCCGCCATCGGCCAGGGCGATGTCAACGTGACGCCGCTCCAGCTGGCGGTGCTCTATGCTGCGGTGGGCAACGGCGGCCAGGTGTTCCGGCCACAGCTGGTGCGCCGCATCGAGAGCCCGGACGGCAAGACCCTTCAGGAATACCAGCCGCAGCTGGTGCGGCAGGTGGAGATCGACCCCGAGCAGCACCAGCTGGTGGTCGATGCCCTGGCGGCAGTGGTCAACGAGCCGGGCGGCACGGCCTACCGCTCGCGGCTCCCGGACATCCGCTTCGCCGGAAAGACGGGCACCGCCCAGGTGGTGGCCCTGGGCCGGGTGCGGGTGAAGAAGGAGGCGATGGACTACTGGCAGCGCGACCACGCCTGGTTCGCCGCCTTCGCTCCGGCGGAGGACCCGGAGATCGCCGTGGTGGTCCTCAACGAGCACGGAGGCCACGGCGCCGCCGAGGCGGCGCCCACCGCCTCGGCCATCATCCGCAAGTACTTCGAGCTCAAGCGCAGCGATGCCAACGCCAGCATCGCCGCCACCGCCTCCCTCCCCCGGGGGCCGCTGCCCGCGCCTCCCCCCGCGCCGGCGCCGCCGGCCACGCTGCGTGCCCCGGCAATGCGCGGACCGGCTCCCGACGAGACCGGCACGCCGGTGGTGGCCCGGCCGCTGGCGCAGGCTCCGGTTGGGGTGTCGCCGCCGGCCCCGGAGGCGTCGCCCTAGATGCTGCTCCGGGTCGAGCGACGGATGGTGCCCCACGTCCCCTGGACGCTGGTGGCGGTCACCCTGGCCATCGCCGTGCTCGGCATCTGGAACCTCGCCTCGGCCTCGCGCCCTCCCCACACCCCGCTCTGGACGCGGCAGACGGTGAACCTGGCGGTGGGGCTGGTGGCGGCGATGGGGGTGTGCTTCCTCGACACGCGCTTCCTCCAGCGGATGGCCTATCCGTTCTATGGCACCTGCCTCGGGCTCCTCCTCCTCCTCCGGGTGGTCGGGCACCGGGCGAAGGGCGAGGCGAGCTGGCTGGCCCTCGGCCCGCTACGCATGGAGCCGGCGGAGTTCATGAAGGTGGCGCTCCTCCTCGCCCTGGCCCGCTCCTTCCACGACCACCCGCGCCGCCCGGAGGAGCCGCACGGGCTGGCCGAGCTGTGGCGGCCGGTGCTCCTCGCCCTGGGGGCGGCGGCGCTGGTGCTGCCCGACCTGGGCAACACGATGATGATCCTCCTCACCGCGGGCACGGTGCTGCTCTTCGCCAAGCTCAAGCGCGGCCTGCTCGTGGCCGGGGTGGTGGTGCTGGTCTCGCTCTCCGCGGTGGTCTGGAACGATTACGTGCGCGACCCCTCGGACGGCCACCGCACGGTGATCCGCAACGTGCTCAAGCGCCACCAGAGCGCCCGCATCGCCGGCTGGCTCTCCCCGGACTCCGACCTGCGCGGCAGCGGCTACCACGCCGCCCAGTCGAAGATCGCCGTCGGCTCGGGGGGCTTCCTGGGCAAGGGCTGGAGGCAGGGCACCCAGACCGGGCTCTTCTTCCTCCCCGAGCAGCACACCGACTTCATCTTCTCGGTGTGGGCCGAGGAGCACGGCTTTCTGGCCTGCCTCCTCCTCCTCGTCCTCTACGGGCTGATGTTCACCACCGCGCTGGGGGTCTCCTTCCAGGCGCGAGACCGCTTCGGGGCCTTCGTCTGCGTGGGCGTGGCGGCGATGCTCTTCTGGCAGGTGTTCGAGAACATCGGGATGGTGGTCGGGCTGCTTCCCGTCACGGGCATCACCCTGCCGCTCATGTCCTACGGTGGGTCCTCGATGGTCAGCGTGCTGCTCTCGCTCGGGCTGGTGGCCAACGTGGCCATGCGGCGGCACCTGTTCTAGTCAGAGCAGCGTCCCGCGGAAGACGAGCGTGGCCACGTTGAAGTAGATGATCAGCCCGCTCACGTCGACCAGGGTGGCCACGAACGGAGCGGAGGCCTTGGCCGGGTCGAACCCCATCCGGCGGAGGAGGAAGGGGAGCATCGAGCCGACCAGGTTCCCGTAGAGGACCACCCCCACCAGGGCCAGGGCGACCACCGCGCCCACCAGGACGTAATGCTCGCCGTACTGGTGGAAGACGTGGGCCCAGAGGAGGATGCGCACAAAGCCGATGCTCCCCAGCAGCGCGCCCAGGGCCAGGCCGGAGGCCAGCTCGCGGCTGGCCACGCGCCACCACTGGCGGAGGGTCACCTCGCGCAGGGCCAGGGAGCGGATGATGATCGAGGTGGCCTGGGAGCCGGAGTTCCCGCCGCTGGAGATGATCAAGGGAAGGAAGAGGGCGAGCACGGTGGCCTTGGCGATCTCCTCCTCGTAGGCGCCCATGGCCGTGGCGGTGAGCATCTCGCCGAGGAAGAGCGCGGAGAGCCAGCCGCCCCGCTTGCGCACCATGGAGAAGAACCCGACGTCGAAGTAGGGCGCGTCGAGGGCCTCCACGCCGCCCAGCCCCTGGATGTCCTGGGTGGCCTTCTCCTCGGCCACGTCGAGGACGTCGTCCACGGTGATCACCCCGAGCAGCACCCCCTGGCTGTCGGTGACCGGCAGCGCCACCCGGTCGTACTTCTCGAACATGGCCACCAGCTCGGTGCGGTCGGCGGTGGCCAGGATGCTCACCAGCTGGCGGTCGTTGAGCTCGGAGACCGGGATGTCCGGATCGGCCATGACCAGGGTGGGGAGCCGGATGTCGTCGAGCAGCACGCCCTTCTCGTCGGTGACGTAGATGACGTTGAGCGACTGGGACTCGATGCCCTTGCCGCGCTCGCGGATGGAACGCAGGGCCTCGCCGGCGGTGATGGTGGGCCGCACCGCCAGGTACCGCGGGGTCATGAAACGGCCGGCGGTTCCCTCCGGATAGCCGAGCAGCTGCCGCGCCTGCTGGAGCTGGTCCGGCTTGAGCGTGGCCAGCGCCCGCTTGGTGACCTCCGCCGGGAGCTCCTCGAAGAGGCGCGTCCGATCGTCGGGGGCCATCTCGTTGAGCAGCCCGACCAGCTGCTCGGTGCCGAGCCTCTCCACCACCTCGGTCTGCTGGTCGACCGGGAGGTACTCGAACACGGTGGTGGCCAGCTGCCGCGGGAGGATCCGGAAGATGATCCCGCTTTCCGCCGGCGGGAGGTCCTCGATCACCTCGGCGATGTCTGGCGCGTCCATCTCCGAGAAGGCCTCCCGGATGGTGGCGTAGTCCTTGGCCTGAAGCAGCTCGTCGAATTCCGGCTTGAGCAGGTTGCCCAGCATGTTCGGTCTCCGTCGGCCCGACATGGTGTATGAAGTCCGAGCCGAGCGCCTACGTCTTTTTTGGCGAAGTCTCCCGGAGGGGGCATGGCGAAGACGACGACCACCACGCGTTCCGGAAGCACCGCTCCCGCCGGCCCGGCGGTCGGGCGCGGCCTCCGGGGGGAAGCCCCGCCGGCCAGCCTCCCGGGCGGCATCCAGCTGGATACGTCTGCCCCGGGGCCCGAGCACCGGTCCTTCCCGCGGGCCAGGCTCCGGGTGCCCTTCCGCGTCTGGATCGGCGAGGGGGCGGACCGGCGCTTCAGCGCCACCCTCGGCTCGGAGAACCTGAGCGTGAGCGGCGCCTTCCTCGAGTCCACCTTCTTCCTCCGGGTGGGCACGGAGATCATGGTGCGCTTCGAGCTCGAGCCGAAGGGCCCGCCGGTGGAGGCGAGGGCGGAGGTGCTCCGTCAGGAGCGCACCGAGGAGCGAACCGGCCGCTCGGGGATGGGCCTGCGCTTCCTGGAGTTCTTCAAGCAGACCGAGGTGACCCTAGCCCGCCTCTTCCTCGGGGAGCAGCTGCGCCGCTTCGCCGAGGGCTACCTCCAGACGGCGCGCACCCGGGCCATCGAGTCCGAGCTGGACCGGGTGGTCGACGCGCTCGCTGCCTGGGAGCTGCTCAAGGTGACCGCCCCGGCCGACCCGTGGCGGATCGGCGAGGCGCTGCCCGCGCCGAAGGGGCGCTAGGCCTCACGGAGAGCTCAGCTCAGGGCCTTCTGGAAGGTCGCTTCCAGCTTGGCCTTGGGCACCGCGCCGACCACCTGCTCGATGACCTTCCCGCCCTTGAACAGGAGCAGGGTGGGGATGCTGCGGATGCCGTAATCCTGCGGTGTCTTGGTGTGCTCGTCCACGTTCAGCTTGGCCACCTTCACCTTGCCCTTGTACTGGGTGGCCAGGGCATCGAGCGTGGGCGCGATGGCCTTACAGGGCGCGCACCAGGTGGCCCAGAAGTCCACCAGCACCGGCTCCGCCGAGTCGAGGACCTGCGCCTTGAAGTCGCCATCCGAAACCTGAATCACGTCCTGTCCAGCCATGTGTGTCTGACTCCTTGGGCGTCCAATATAACCGGCGGCAACGGGTGTGCATGCCACCGCGGGCCGACACGATGGATGCCCAGAAGCGCGGGACGTTCCGCGCACCCTGGCCTCATCGATGGGGGCCAGGGTGAAGTGATGCTCATGTCAGCCGGCAGTTGCCGACGCACGAGTGCTAGAGTCCTCGGACCGTGAGGCTGTTTCTCTCCCAGGCCACGCTCGAAGAATGGGCCCTGGCCGACAAGGCCGACGTGCGCGACGCGCATCTGGTGATGCACGGTGACTCGGCCCAGGTCCCGGTCGAGGACGCGGTCCACGTCGCTCGCCTGGTGAGCGGCCCGGACGAGCAGAAGCTCCTCCACAAAGTGAAGACGCCGGCGCAGCTGGAGAAGCTCGGCGCCGAGCAGCTCGCCGACTCGGTCATCGTCGGCGAGAGCGCCTACGACGTCGTCCGCGGTTATCTGGTCCAGCTTCCGGACGGCGAGTTCGCCGCGGCGCTGACGCCGGCCGAGGACACCGACCTGCTCGCCAAGATGCTGCTCGAAAAGCTCTAGCCTCCCTCCTCCCGAGCCATGTCCCGCGTCGCCCTCGTCCTCGCCTTCCACGCCTACGCCCTGGGGGCCATCGCCTACCTGGCGCTGCTCTCCGGCGGGCGCGGGCGGGTGGGCCTGGTGTGGACCGCACGGCTGCTCACCGGCGCCGGCTGGCTGCTCCAGGGGGCGGGGCTGGCGGTGCTTCTCTCCGGGCAGGGATGGCGGCCGCACGGCTTCGCCCAGTCGCTGAGCGTGCTGGCCTTCCTCCTCGTCGGCCTGCTCCTGGTCATCGAGCTCCGGACACGTGCCCCGGTGCTGGGGGCCTTCCTCGCCCCGGCGGCGGTGGCGGTGTGGCTGCCGGCGCTGTGGGTGGGGCCGGGCGAGGAGACCCTGGCCGGGTCGGCCCGGACGCCGATGCTCGTCTTCCACATCGGGGTGGCGCTGGCCGGGCTGGCGGTGTTCGCCGTGGCCACCGGGGTGGCGGCAGCCTTCCTCCTGCTCGAGCGGCAGGTGAAGGGGAAGCGCTTCGGCGTGCTCTTCGAGCGGCTCCCCTCCCTGGAGCTGCTCGACGGGCTCAATCGCCACCTGGTGGTGTGGGGCTTCGTCGCCCTCTCGCTGACGCTGGTCACCGGGCTGTGGATCGCCTCGCGCACCGACAGCACGCGCAGCCTCCAGTCGGTGGAGATCACCACCGCCGTCGCCTGGCTAATCTACGCGGCGCTGCTCCAGGCCCGGTTCCTGGCCGGATGGCGCGGGCGCCGGGTGGCCTGGCTGACCATGGCCGGCTTCGGCCTCCTCGTGCTCTCCTTCGTTGGCACCTACGGGCCGGGGGGCGTGCGATGAGCGTGCCGCTGGTGTGCCTCGGCGTCTCGCACAAGACCGCGCCGCTCCCGGTGCGCGAGCGCCTCGCCCTGTCCGAGGAGAGGCAGACGGAGCTCCTCCTCCGGGTGGGGGCGGCGCCGGCGGAAGCGCTCCTCGTCTCCACCTGCAACCGGGTGGAGCTGTACCGGGTGGGGACGGGGGAGAGCCTCCTGGCCGAGCTCCGCGCCGAGCTGGCCGCCCTGGGCGGCGAGGAGGCGCTGGTCCACGCCTACGTCCACCGGGGTGAGGCGGCCCTCCTCCACCTCTTCCGCGTCGCCTCCAGCCTGGACTCGATGGTGGTGGGCGAGCCGCAGATCCTGGGGCAGGTGAAGGACGCCCTGCAGCTCGCCCAGCGGGTGGGCTCGGCGCGCGGCGAGCTGGCGCGCGTCTTCGGCGCCGCCTTCGCCGCCGCCAAGCGCGTCCGCACCGAGACCGAGGTGGGGCGGGCGGCGACCTCCATGGCCTCGGCCGCGGTCCAGCTGGCGAGCAAGATCTTCGGCGGCCTGGCCGGGAAGACGGTCCTCCTGGTCGGCGCCGGGGAGATGTCCGAGCTCGCCGGACGCCACCTGGTCTCGGCCGGGGCGGCCAAGCTCCTGGTGACCAACCGCACCGAGGAGCGGGCGGTGGAGCTGGCCCGCGCCCTGGGCGGCGAGGCGATGCCCTTCCAGGAGCTCGACCGGGCGCTCCGGCCCGCGGACGTGGTGGTGTGTACCACCGCCTCCCCGGAGCCGGTCCTCACCCGGGAGCTGGTGGCCGGGACGCTCCGGGCGCGGCGCCATCGCCCCCTCTTCCTGGTCGACCTGGCCGTCCCGCGCGACGTCGACCCGGAGGTGAACTCGCTGGACAGCGTCTACGCCTACGACATCGACGACATCCAGAAGGTGGTGGCGGAGAACGCCGCCCTGCGCGCCGATGCCGCGGCCCGAGCCGAGGCGCTGGTGGCCGAGGACGTAGCCCGCTTCCTCCGCGAGCGCGCCGTGCGCGACGGCGTCCCGGTGCTCGCCCAGCTGCGGGCCCGCGCCGAGGCCATCCGCAAGGCGGAGCTGGAGCGCGCCCTGGCCAACCTGCCCACCCCCCTCACCGAGGCGCAGGCGGAGGTGGTGGCGGCGATGACATCGGCCATCGTGAACAAGGTCCTCCACCAGCCGACGATGAAGCTGCGCACGGTGGCTCCGGCCGGGACGGTGCACCCGCTGGCCGACGCGGTGGCCGAGCTGTTCGGGCTGGACCCCTCGGCGCGGCGCACCGGCAGCGGCGAGTCGTGAGCGAGCTGCGCATCGCCACCCGGAAGAGCCCGCTCGCCCGGTGGCAGGCGGACCACGTGGCCTCGCTGTGGAGCGCCGCCTTCCCGGGCACCCGGGTGTCCCTGGTGGAGATGACCACCGCCGGGGACCGCTTTCTGGAGGCGCCGCTCCAGGTGATGGGCGGCAAGGGGCTGTTCATCAAGGAGCTGGAGCAGGCCCTGCTCGAGCGCCGGGCGGACCTGGCGGTGCACAGCCTGAAGGACGTCACCTCCGCCTTCCCGCCCGGGCTGTGCCTGGCCGCGGTTCCGGTCCGGGAGGACCCCCGCGATGCCTGGGTCTCCCCGCGCGGCCAGCGCCTGGCGGACGTGCCGCGCGGCGGCCGGGTGGGCACCGCCTCGCTGCGGCGAAGCTGCCTGCTCCGCGCCGCGCGGCCCGACCTGGAGGTGGTCCCGCTGCGCGGCAACGTGCAGACCCGCCTGCGCAAGGCGGCCGAGCTCGACCTGGCCGGCACCGTCCTGGCGCTGGCCGGGCTGCGGCGGCTCGGCCTCGAGGACCGCGTCACCGAGGTGCTGCCGCTGGAGGTCAGCCTGCCGGCGGTGGGGCAGGGCGCCCTGGCGCTCGAGGCGCGGAGCGACGACGCCGAGACGCGCTCGCGCGCGCTGGCGCTGGAGGACGGGCCGACGCGCATCGCGGTGGAGGCGGAGCGCGCCTTCCTCGCCCGGCTGGAGGGCGGCTGCACCGTGCCCCTCGGGGGGCACGCCGTGCTCGAGGGGGACCGGCTGTGGCTCCGCGGCTTCGTCGGCGCACCGGACGGCTCGCAGCTGGTGCGGGGCGAGCGACGCGGACCGACCACCGAGGCGGCCGAGCTGGGGCGAGCCCTGGCCGAGGACCTCCTCGGGCGCGGGGCGGACCGGCTGCTCGCCGCCCTGGCCCCGGGCGGCCGCGCGTGAGCGAGCGGCGGCTGGCGGGATGCCGCGTCCTGGTGACGCGGCCGCGGGCCAGGGCCGAGGAGCTGTGCTTCCTCCTCGAGGAGGAGGGGGCGGAGGTGGTCGCTCTGCCCATGCTGGACATCGAGCCCCCCACCGACCTGCGCGGGCTGCGGGCCGCGGCCGAGGGCCTGGCGCGGTTCTCCTGGGTGGCCTTCGCCTCGGCGGCCGCGGTGGAGGCGCTGGTGGAGGCGGCACGCACCGCGGGCACGACCGCCGCGCTGCGGAAGCTGAAGGTGGCGGTGGTCGGCCCGGGGACCGCCCGGGTGGCGCGCGCCGCCGGCTTGGAGGTGGCCCTGGAGGCGCAAGGGGGCACCGGCGGGGCGCTGGGGGAGGAGCTCCGGCCGAGGCTCCAGCCCGGCGACGAGGTGCTCCTCCCCGCGGCCGAGGAGGGCCGCCCGGAGCTGGAGCAGGCGCTCGCCGGGGCGGTGACGCGGGTGGCCGCCTACCGCACCACCCGGCCGGCGGTGGAGGACGCGGTGTGGGCAGACCTGCGCACCCGGCCCCCGGCGGCGGTGCTCTTCGCCTCGCCGCGGACGGCGGAGGCGTTCCTCGAGGCCGGCGGGCGGCCGCTGCTCGCCCGGGCCCGGGCGGTGGCCATCGGCCCGACCACCGCCTCGGCGCTCGGCGCGCTGGGGGTCCCGGTGGCCGGGGTGGCGGACCGACCCACGTCCGCCGACCTCGTGGAAGCGGCGGTGCGTGCCGTTCGCGGGTAGACTGAGGGGCCCCGTGTCACAGCCCGCGCTCCAGCTCCAGCGCTCCTCCTCGGACTTCAACCTCGCGCTCGTGCTCCAGATCCTGGTGGCACGGCAGCTCCTCACCGCCTCGCAGGCCCAGGACGTGGCGGCCAAGGAGGCGGCGGCCAAGGTGCGGGTGCTGAAGCATGTCGGCGCGCACAAGGACGAGGCGCGCTACTCCGTCTCGCCGGTGGAGCTGGTGGCGGTGTTCCAGATCCCGCTCGAGGACGGCCACCTGCTCGACCAGGACCGCATCACCGAGGCGGTGGCCCAGGAGCTGGGCATCGCCTACCGGAAGATCGACCCGCTCAAGCTGGACATGGGGCTCGCCACCCGGACGCTGTCCCGGCCCTACGCCCAGAAGCACGTCATCCTTCCCCTGGAGCGCACCGCCGACGGGACGCTGGTGGTGGCCACCGCCAATCCCTACGACCGGGAGACGCTCGAGAGCGTGAAGCGCCTCTCCGGCGGGCCGGTGGTGCAGGTGCTCTCCTCCAAGGCGGACATCCTTCGCAGCATCGCGGACATCTACGGCTTCAAGCGCACCCTGGCCCAGGCGGCGAGCGACTTCTCCACCGCCGGGACGGTCCAGCTCCAGAACTTCGAGCAGCTGGTCTCGCTCTCCACCGGGCGCGAGCTGGACGCCTCGGACAAGCCCATCGTCCAGGCGGTGGACTACCTGCTCCGCTACGCCTTCGACAACCGCGCCTCGGACATCCACATCGAGCCGAAGCGGGAGAGCTCGCTGGTGCGGGTGCGCATCGACGGGGTGCTGCACACCGTCTACACCCTCCCGGCCATGGTCCATGCGCCCATCGTGTCGCGCACGAAGATGATCTCCCGCATGGACATCTCCGAGAAGCGCCGGCCGCAGGACGGGCGGATCAAGACCGAGCGGGACGGCCGCGAGATCGAGCTGCGCGTCTCCACCCTGCCCACCGCCTACGGGGAGAAGGTGGTGATCCGCATCTTCGACCCGGAGACGCTGGTCCAGGACATCGCCCAGCTCGGCTTCGAGGAGGACGAGAAGAGCGTCTTCGAGTCCTGGATCGACCAGCCGCACGGGCTGATCCTGGTCACCGGCCCCACCGGGAGCGGCAAGACGACCACCCTCTACACCGCGCTCAAGGCGGTGGCCGGGCCGGACGTCAATGTCACCACCATCGAGGATCCGATCGAGATGGTCTGGGAGGGGTTCAACCAGGTCCAGGTGCAGCCCAAGCTCGACCTCGACTTCGCCAACGCCCTGCGCCACATCCTCCGCCAGGATCCGGACGTGATCATGGTCGGCGAGATCCGCGACCCGGAGACGGCGGAGAACGCCATCCAGTCCGCGCTCACCGGCCACCTGGTGCTCTCCACCCTCCACACCAACGACGCGGTAGGCGCGGTGACCCGGATGAAGGACCTCGGCGTCCCCAACTTCCTCCTCGGGAGCTGCCTCATCGGGGTGATGGCCCAGCGCCTCCTGCGCCGGGTGTGTGCCCGCTGTGCGCACGAGGTGGCCCTCACCCCGGACCAGCTGGCCGCCCTCGGCGCGCCGCTTCCGCTCCTGCCGGGAGGGCTGCAGGTCCGCGCCGGCGCCGGCTGCGTCCACTGCCGCGGGACGGGGTACTACGGCCGGACCGGGGTGTTCGAGATCCTCCCGGTGAACGCCGCCATCCGGGAGGCCATCGCCCACGATGCACCCGAGTCGGCCCTCGTCGAGCTGGGGCGCGCGGCCGGGATGCGCACCCTGCGCGAGGCGGCGGTGCGCAAGCTGGCCCAGGGCCAGACCGCCTTCGCCGAGGTGGTCCGGATGACGGCGTGACCCCCGGCCCGGCCTGGGCGAAGCTCGGGCCGGCGATGCACGCGCTTCCCCCCGAGGAGCAGGTGGTGGACATCGAGGTGGTGGAGGACCTCACCCCCACCGCCCGCTGCGATGAGGGCTTCCTCCGCCTCCGCCGGCTGGTCTGCCGGAACCGCCATGCCGACGGCTCCCACTCCAAGCCCTACCGGGTGGACGTCATCGATCGGCCCATCCCCGACGCGGTGGCGGTGCTCATCTGGCGCCGCACTCCGTCGGGCGTGGAGGTGCTCACCCGGCGCACCCTTCGCCCGGCCGCCTACTTCCGCCGCGGGCTGCCCCTGCCGCTCCCGGACCCGGAGTCGTACCTGACGGTGGAGGAGCTGGTGGCCGGGATCCTCGAGGCCGAGGACCGCGGGGAGGCGGGCGTCCGCGCCCGGGCCGTCGCCGAGACGCGGGAGGAGGCCGGCTACGCGGTGCGCCCGGAGGAGGTGGAGATTCTCGGCCCGGCCTTCTTCATGCTCCCGGGCATCGTCTCGGAGAAGATTCACCCCACCGCCGTGGACGTCACCGGAAAGGTGCCCGGCGTCGCGGACGGCGACGGCTCGCCGATGGAGGAGGGTGCCTCGCTGCGCTGGCGGCCGATCCACGCGCTGCTCGAGGCTTGCCGGCGAGGGGAGGTCGCCGACGCGAAGACGGAGCTGTCGGTGGTGCGCTTCCTCACCGCCCACCCCGGCGACCGCGGGCCGTGAGCCAGGCGCGAGCCGTGGCGTCCGGCATGGCCGCGCTTTGCCTGGTGGCCGGCGCCGGCTTCGCCTGGGCGGTGGCCGGTGTCGCCTGGCGCTTCCCGGGCCAGCTGGACTCGGACGCGGCCGTGCCGGCCCTCCTCGCCCGGGAAATGCTCGCCCGGCGGGCCTGGGTCCCCTCGAGCTGGTACTACGTCAACGACGACATCTGGCTGCTCGCGCCGCAGCTGTTCTGTCTCCCCGCCGTGGCCGTGCTCGGGCCCACCGGCCGCGCGGTCCTCCTCGGAAACCTCCTCGGCCTCGCCCTCGCCGGCGGATGCCTCTTCCTCCTCACGCGCCGGCTGTGCCAGGACGGGGCGGTGGCCCTGGTGGCCGCGCTCGCCGTGCTGGCGCCCTTCTCGGCGATGCAGGTGCAGATGGTGTACCTCCAGCTGGCCTACGGCTGGATCACCGGCCTGCTCGCGCTGCTCGCCTACCTCGCGCTGGGCATCCTTCCCGACGAGGCATCGCCCGAGGCTTCCGGGGCGGGGCTGCCTCCGGCGCTCTGGGCCTACGGAGCGCTGGGCGCCTTCCTCGCCGCCGGCAACCTCGCCCGGGCCCTGTTCTACTGGTGGCTGCCCTTCTCGCTGACCTGCCTCCTCGGTGCCCCGGGCCTCTGGCGCAGCCCCCGGGCGCGCGTCCTCCTCGCCGTCACGGCGGGGGCGATGGCGGTGGGCGCCGCCGTCCACTTCGTCCTGCGCAGCTCGCTTCACCTCAAGCCGTGGGTGTCCGCCTTCCGGACGGCGGGGGGCTGGGGGCAGAAGATGGGATTCCTCTGGGAAGGCCTTCCCCGGCTGGTCGGCACGCCGGCGCTCGCCGCAGGCCCGGCCGCTCCCTGGGAGGCGGCGCTGGCCGCGGTGCGGGTGCTCTTCTTCGCCGGTGCGCTGGTGGCGATGGTGCTCGCCTGGCGAGGCCGGGGCGTGGCCGCGCCGGAGCGCCTCGCCGGGCGGCTCGTCTCGCTCATGCTCGCCTCCGTCCTCTTGGCCTTCGTCGTCAGCCGGGTGGCGGTGGCGGCGGCCAGCATCCGCTACCTGTTGCCGCCCGTCCTGCTCGGGCTCCTGGTGCTGGTGGCCCTCGCCGTGCGGCGCTGGTCGGACCGCCGCCCGGCGGTGCTGGCGCTCACCGCGGCGCTGGCCGCGGCCTTCGTCGGCGGCGGAGCGCTCGCCGCACGGGGGAACGCGGCTCCGACCTCCTGTGGCGGGCCGGAGCGGCTCTGTCCGCTCCTGGCAGCGGCCGGGGAGGCGGGGCTGCGCGCCGGCCTCTCCACCTACTGGAACGCCAACGCCGCCACCCTGGCCAGCGGGGGGCAGGTCCGGGTCTGCCCGGTGAGCCTCGATCCGCCGCTCAGCCCGCAGCGCTGGCTCACCTCGAGCGACTGCTTCCGCTCGGCGGGCTACCGGGACGGCTTCTTCGTCGCCCTGGCGACGGGGGAGCGCGAGGCGAGCGCCGGCGTGGTGCGCGCCACGCTCGGCGAGCCGGAGCGCACCGTCGTCGCCGGGGAGCTGGAACTGTGGATCTACCCGCCCGCGGAGGGTAGGGATTGGCGCTGGCTGGAGCGTTGAGATGAGCGTCGCCTTCCCCATCCATGACCGCTGGCCGGAGGTCCTCCGGGAGGTGCTGGCCGCGGCCGAGCGGCACACGCCGGAGGCGGTGCTCGCCTTCGACCTGGACTCCACGCTCCTCGACAACCGGCCCCGCCAGGCGGCCATCGTGCGCGCCTTCGCCCGCGAGCGGGGCCGCGCCGAGCTGGCCGGCTTCGAGGCCCGGCACCTGCACACCGGGTTCGACATGCGCGACGCGCTCGGGCGCCACGGGCTTGCCCCGGAGGAGGTGGAGCGCGTCCTGGCCGACTTCCGGCCGTACTGGCGCGAGCGCTTCTTCACCAGCGATGCCTGCCGCTCCGACGTGCCGGTGCGCGGCGCCCCGGGCTACGCCCGCCGCGCGCAGGCCGCCGGGGCGCAGGTGGTCTACGTCACCGCCCGGCCGGAGGAGATGCGCCCCGGCACGCTGGAGGTCCTTGCCCGCCACGGGTTTCCGGTGCCCGGGAAGCGGGTGGAGCTGTGGATGCGCTCCGACCCGGAGGCCACCGACGACGGCTTCAAGCGCGGAACGCACCGCCACCTGGCCGAACGCGGCCGGGTGCTGGCCGCCTTCGACAACGAGCCGGGGCACGCCAACGACTACCGGGCGTCCTTCCCGGAGGCAACGGTGGTGCTCGTCGCCACCGGGCACTCCGGCCGGGTGAGCGAGCTGGCCGAGGGCATCGTCATCGTGCCGCACCTCGACATCGACCGCCCCTGAGCGAGGAGGGCGGCTCTCGCGGCCAAGGCAGGCAATCTGTCGCCCTCTCGCTCGACAAAGCTCTGTCGTCACAGCCAGTTGACCCGTCCGAGGGGTGACAGTTGTCCTGCCTCGGTCTCGGCGCGGGCGCCCCCCGGGGCAGGTCTCGGAGCTCGCCACGTCCTGTCGCGTGTCCGCGCCGACTGGTGATGCGCCCGCGTCGCCCGGCAGCCACCCGGTCGGGCCTCCGAGCGCGATCGGCGCCGCGGCGCCGACCCTCCCGACGCCTTCTCGAGCACCCGGCTCGTCCCGTGCGAGCGCCGCAGGCGCCGTTGACGCCGGCGCGACCCTGCCGGTAAACCCTTCGCCGCCCGTGGCCCGCGCCCACCACCCCAAGGAGCAGGTGGTCCGGATGTACCGGACCATGTACCTCATCCGCCGCTTCGAGGAGCGCTGCGCGCAGGCGTACGGCCAGGGGAAGATCAACGGCTTCTGCCACCTCTACATCGGCCAGGAGGCGGTGGCGGTGGGAGTGACCGAGGCGCTCCGGCCGACGGACTACCTGCTCACCGCCTACCGCGACCACGGCTACGCGCTCACCCGCGGCGCCGACCCGGGGATGTTGATGGCCGAGCTCTTCGGCCGCGGCACTGGGTACAGCAAGGGGAAGGGTGGGTCGATGCACATCTACGACATCGAGCACTACGTGCTCGGTGGGTACGGCATCGTCGGTGGGCAGATCCCCCTCGCCGCGGGGACCGCCTTCGCCTCGCGCTACCGCAACGAGGACCGGGTCACCGTCTGCTTCTTCGGAGAGGCGGCCGCCAACCAGGGAAGCTTCCACGAGACGCTGAACATGGCCTCGAAGTGGAAGCTGCCGGTCATCTTCCTGTGCGAGAACAACCGCTACGGGATGGGGACGGCGATGGAGCGCGTCTCGGCGGTACCCGCCGTGCACAAGCGCGGCGGTGCTTACCAGATGCGCGGCGAGCTGGTCGACGGGCGGGACGTGCTCGCCGTGTTCGAAGTGGCCAAGGACTGTGCCGCCCACTGCCGCGCCGGCAAGGGGCCGGTGCTGCTCGAGGCCGACACCTACCGCTACCGCGGCCACTCCATGTCCGACGCCGCCACCTACCGGAGCAAGAAGGAAGTAGAGGAGGAGCGGAAGGCGGACCCCATTCCCAAGCTGCGCGCCTGGGCCCTGGCGGCCAAGGTGGCCGCCGACGCCGACTTCGACGCGCTGGAGGCGGAGGTGAAGAGCATCGTGGACGAGGCGGTCCGCTTCGCCGACGCGTCGCCCGAGCCGGCGGTGGAGGAGGTGTGGACCGACCACCTGGTGGAGCCCGGAGAGCGGGACGTGCCGCCGCGTGAGCGGGTGCGCGGGGTCAAGGTGGCATGGCCCACCCACCCCAGCGGACAGGAGCTCAAGGTCACCTGGGAGCTGGAGCCGGCAGGCCGTGCGGCCGAGGGCGAGGAGTCGCCCGAGATGCGCAAGCTGTCCTGAACGAGGAACCGGAATGGCACAGCTGGCGTGGCGTGAAGCCCTGAACCAGGCGCTGGGTGAGGAGATGGAGCGGGACGCGAACGTCTTCCTCATCGGCGAGGAGGTGGCTCGCTACGACGGCGCGTACAAGGTCTCCCAGGGGCTCCTGGCGCGCTTCGGAAGCGCGCGGGTGGTGGATGCGCCGATCAGCGAGCTCGGCTTCGCCGGCCTCGGCGTCGGGGCGGCGATGGTCGGCCTGCGTCCGGTGGTGGAGATGATGACCTGGAACTTCGCCATCCTGGCGATGGACCAGATCGTCAACAACGCGGCCAAGCTCCGGCAGATGTCGGGGGGACAGCTGCGCTGCCCGATCGTCTTCCGGGGCCCCAACGGCGCGGGAGGGCGGTTGGCCGCCCAGCACAGCCAGTCGCTGGAGGCGAACTACGCGCACTTCCCCGGGCTGAAGGTGGTCGCGCCCTCGACACCCGCAGACGCCAAGGGGCTGCTCAAGGCGTCCATCCGCGACGACAATCCGGTCATCTTCCTCGAGGCGGAGCTCCTCTACGGGATGAAGGGCGAGGTCCCGGCGGGCGAGCACGTCGTCCCGCTGGGCAAGGCGGACCTCAAGCGCGAGGGCTCGGACTGCACCCTGCTCGCCTGGTCCCGGGCCTACGGCTTCGCCGAGGCAGCGGCGGCGCGTCTGGAGGGGGAGGGGATCCGGGTGGACCTGCTCGACCTGCGCACCCTCAAGCCGCTCGACGAGGAGGCCATCCTCGCCTCGGTCCAGAAGACGAACCGGGCGGTGGTGGTCGAGGAGGGCTGGAGCTTCTGCGGAGTCGGCGCGCAGCTGGTGGACCTCATCCAGCTGCACGCCTTCGACTTCCTCGACGCCCCGGTGGAGCGGGTGACCGGCCTGGACGTCAACCGAAGCTATGCCGCGGTGCTCGAGCACGCGGCGGAGATCAGCGTCGACCGCATCGTCGCCGCGGTGAAGAAGGTCCTCTACCGCGACCAGGGCTGAAGGGATTCCATGGCCACCGCGATTCAGCTTCCTGCGCTCTCCCCGACGATGACCGAGGGGAAGATCCTCAAGTGGCTCAAGGCCGAGGGCGACAAGATCTCCTCCGGCGAGGCCATCGCCGAGGTGGAGACGGACAAGTCCAACCTCGAGGTGGAGACCTACGACGACGGGGTGCTGCTCAAGATCCTCGTCCCGGCCGGCGAGACCGCCGCGGTGGGCGCGCCGATCGCCTTCGTCGGCGCCAAGGGAGAGACGGTGGACGTCTCCGCCCTCGCCGTGCCGGCCAAGCCTGCGCCGGTTGCTGCCTCGTCCGCGCCGGCGGCTCCGGCTCCGCCGCCGGCGCCGGCGCCTCCGGTGGTTCGCGCCGCTCCGCCTCCTCCGGCGACGGCCCAGGTCGTTCCGCTCCGCCGCGCCGAGCCGCCCCCCGCGGGAGATGGCCGGCTCCGCGCCTCGCCGCTGGCGAAGCGGATGGCCCAGGAGGCGGGGGTGGACCTGGGCTCGGTCCAGGGCTCCGGGCCGCAGGGGCGCATCGTGAAGCGGGACATCCAGGCAGCGATGAGCGCTCCGGTGGTGGCCAGGGCCCCGGTCTACGTGCCCGGCGTTCGGACCGAGCCAGAGGTGCTCCCGCTGAGCAGCATGCGCAAGGTCATCGCCCAGCGCATGGCCGAAGTGAAGCCGGGCGTCCCGCACTTCTACCTCTCCATCGACGTGGACATGGAGGGCGTGCTCGCCATCCGCGAGGAGGCCAAGGCCGCGGAGCTGAAGATCTCGGTCAACGACTTCATCGTCAAGGCGGCGGCCCTGGCGCTGCACCGGGTGCCAGCGGTCAACGTCTCCTTCCAGGGCGACCGCATCCTCCGCTTTCACACCGCGGACGTGGGCATCGCCGTGGCCATCGAGGACGGGCTGATCACCCCGGTGATCCGCGATGCGGATCGAAAGCCGCTCGGCCTCCTCGCCGCCGAGGCCAAGGAGATGGCCGAGCGAGCCCGGCGCAAGGCGCTCCGGCCGGAGGAGTACACCGGAGGCTCGGTGACCGTCTCCAACCTCGGCATGTACGGCGTGGACGCCTTCATCGCGGTGATCAACCCGCCCCAGGCGTCCATCCTGGCGGTGGGCGCGGTGGCCGACCGGGTGGTAGCGCGCAACGGGCAGCCGGTGGTGCGCAAGATGATGAGCATGACCTTCTCCGGCGACCACCGGGTGGTGGACGGCGCGCTCGGCGCGCAGTACCTCCAGGAAATCAAGGCCCTGCTCGAGCATCCGGTCCGGCTGCTCTTCTGAGGTTCGGTGTGAGCCAGCCCGCCCGTGTCCAGGAAGCCGCTCCGGAGGCGCCGGTGGCCGCGCCCAGGAGCCGGGTGTGCGTCATCGGCGCCGGGCCGACCGGCATCGGCGCAGCGAAGGCGCTGCTCGCCGCCGGATTCGAGGTGGTGGTCTACGAGAAGAACACTGAAGTGGGCGGCAACTGGATCTTCAAGCCCGCCCCGAGCCACTCCTCGGTGTTCGAGACCACGCACATCATCTCCTCCAAGGCGCTCTCGCAGTACGACGATTTCCCCATGCCAGCCGACTACCCGGATTACCCGGGGCACGCGCAGCTCAAGGCCTACTTCCAGGCCTACGCCGCGCACTTCGGAGTGCTTCCGCGGATCCGCTTTGGGGTGGAGGTGCGCTCCGCCGTGCCGGTCCCCGGAGGGGGCTGGGAGCTGACCCTGGCCGACGGGCGCACCGAGCGCTTCACCCATCTCTGCGTCGCGACCGGGCACCACTGGAAGCCGCGGATGCCGCGCTACCCGGGCGAGTACCGGGGCGAGCTGCTCCACAGCCATGACTTCAAGTCCGCTGTGCCGTTCACCCAAAAGCGCGTGTTGGTCATCGGGGGCGGCAACTCGGCCTGCGACATCGCCGTGGAGACGGCCCGGGTCTCGGCGCGGACCTGCATCAGCATGCGCCGGGGCTACTGGTTCATCCCCAAGTTCCTGATGGGGAAGCCGAGCGACGTGATCAACCTCAAGCTCATGCGCAAGCTGCCCAAGGCGCTGCGGCAGGGCGCGATCAAGCTCACCCTGCGCCTGGTGCAGGGGAAGAACTCCGACTACGGGCTGCCCGAGCCGGAGCATGGGCCGCTGGAGGCCCACCCGACCATCAACTCCGAGCTCCTCTACTTCATCCGCCACGGGCGCATTCATCCCAAGCCGGACATCCAGCGCTGGGATGGGAAGACGGTCACCTTCGTCGACGGGACGGCAGAGGACTTCGACTCGGTCGTCGCCGCCACCGGCTTCGAGACCTCGTTTCCAGTCCTGCCGGTGTCGGTGGGCGACTACTCGGGCACCGAGGTTCCCCTCTACCTGAAGGTCTTCCACCCCCGGTACGAGGACCTGTTCTTCATCGGGCTCTTCCAGCCCCAGGGCTGCATCTGGCCGCTGGCCGACGTCCAGGGAGAGCTCGTGGCCCGCGCCATCAAGGGAGAGTGGAAGCGGCCCCCGGACATCGACGCGGCCATCCGCCGGGAGATCGACCACCCCGACTACGCCTTCAGCAAGACGCCGCGTCACGCCACCGAGGTCGACTTCCACGAGTACCGGAAGCGGCTCGTCAGGGAGATCGGCGGCCGGCGGGCCTTCTGATTCCGGGGAGAGCGGGGGAGTCGCCCGCTGCACCCGCCGCCCGGGCGGCGGACTGTACCGCCGCTCGCTCCGAACCCGAGCGTAAGAGGTGGAGCTCCACGGGAAAGGGGAGCTCGATGCGTCCTGTCCTCGCCGCCGTCCTCGCATCTTTCGTTCTCGCCTGTGCCCACCCCGGAGGTTCCACCGTGACGACCTCGACGTTCATCAATCCGCCCGGCCTCGCGCCCGGACGTGGCTACACGCACGTGGTGGAGGTGCCCGCCGGCCGGACGCTGTACGTGGCCGGACAGGTGGCGTTCGATGCCCAGGGCAACGTGGTGGGGAAGGGCGATGTCCGCGCCCAGACCGAGCAGGTGTTCCGGAACCTGCGCACCGCGCTGGAGGGCGCGGGGGCGAGCCTCGGCGACATCGTCAAGCTGAACTGGTACGTCCGCGACGCGTCGCAGGTGGCCATCTATCGAGAGGTGAGGGAGCAGTTCCTCGGGAACGGGCCCCGGCCAGCAAGCACCCTGGTCGAGATCAAGTCGCTCGTCCGGGACGACCTGCTCATCGAGGTGGAGGCGGTGGCGGCGCCACGCCGCTGAGCGCTGATCCTGCGCGGAAGGTGCGCGCGGAAGGTGCCAGAGACCTTCAGGCGCTGGCGCGCTCGGCGGTGATGGTCGGTGCCGAGCTGGCCTGGGCCGGCAGGCGGAGGGTGACGGTGGTGCCGCGCCCCTTGCTGCTCGCCACGTCGATGCGGCCCCCGTGCCGCTGCACGACGCCGTATGCCAGGGTCAGTCCCAGCCCGACGCACTTGCCGCCGCCGCGGGTGGTGAAGAAGGGCTCGAAGATACGTGGCAGGGCGGCCGCGGCGATGCCCTCGCCCGCGTCCTGGACCTCCACCACCAGCTCGCCGCCCTCGTCTCGAGTGCGCACGTGGATCGGCCCGGCCGGACAGGCCTGGCGCGCGTTGCGGAGCACTGCCCCCACGGCCTGGTCGAGCTGCAGGGGAGAGCCGGAGAGCCTCTGTCGCGCGGCGAGCGCGGCCTGCACCGCGCCAGGCGTCATGTGCTGGAGCTCGGCGCGGACGGCGCGGGAGACGCAGGCGTTCAGGTCCACCGCTTCGGTCTTGCCCAGGTCCTGGCGGGCCAGCTCGCGCAGCCCCCGGACGATTCCGGAGATGCGCTGTGCCCCCTCCAGGGCCTCGCCCACCGCCTCCAGCCCCTCGGTGGCCTGCTCTCTGACCTCGACCTCGGCCAGGGCGCGCACCGCGTCGGCGGGCGAATTCTGGCCGCACAGCCGCGCCGCACGCTCCACCGCCTGGCCGCTGGCCTCCATCGCCCGGAGCACGGTCTGCAGCGACTGGAGGTTGGCGATGACGTAGCCGAGCGGGTTGTTGATCTCCTGCGAGGCGCCGCTGGCCAGCTGGCCGACGGAGGCCAGGCGCTCGGTGGACCGCAGCCGCTCCTCGAGGGCGCGCTGCCCGGTCACCTCCTGGTACTGGATCACCCGGCGATCGTCGCCGCCGTCCTCGGAGAGGCGGAAGGCGCTGGCCCGGAACCGCCGCCCGCCGGGCATGGTCAGCTCGATGCCGCCCCCCGGAGCGTCGCCGCTCTCCAGCGGGCAGCCGGGGCAAGGAGCGTCCCGGCCGGCGAAGAGGGAATGGCAGGTCTGGCCGACCACCTCCCGCACGTCGCGCCCCACCGCGGCGGCATAGGCCAGGTTGGCGCGGCGCACGACGAAGCCCTCCTGGAGGACGATGGGCTCGGTGATGGCGTCGAAGGTGCGCTCCCACTCCCGCTTGGCGCGGACGACGAGCTCGGTGCGCTCCTCGACCTTGCGCTCCAGCGCGGCATTGGCGCCCAGGACGTCCGCCCGGGCCTCCCGCAAGCGCTCGGTGAGCTGGGCGTTGGCCACCGCCACCGCCACCTGCGCCGTCCAGGCCTCCATCCGGTGCAGGGTGGCATCGGCGAACCCGGGCAGCCCCGGCCGGCGCACCAGCTCCAGCGCTCCGACGCAGGAGGCGCCGCGGACCAGCGGCAGCGCGAGAAGGGCGCCGGGCCGCTCGCCCGTGCGCCGCGCGACGGCCTCGGCCGCCTCGCCGGGGTCGCCGTCGGCGTGCACGAGGGGAACCAGGTCGCGGGCGGCGAGCTCGGCCAGGCCGACCGAGTGCTCGTCGATGGGCTCCGGCTCGGGCGGGTCCACCGCGGCCAGCCCGAGCGCCCCGCTCGCGTCGGCCAGCCACACCGTCGCCCGGTCGGCCTGGGCCAGGGCCCGGGCGCGCACCACCGTGTCGCGGAGGATCTCCGGAAGGCCGGTCCGGGTATGCAGCGCCTGGACCGCATCGGCGAACCGCTCCGCCTCCTCGAGCCGCTCCTCCAGGGTCGGCCCGGCGGCCACCGGGCGCGCGGCGCGGCGCTCGGCCTGGGCGTGCTCCACGGTGAGCACCAGGCCTCCCAGGTCGTGGACGGCGTGGACGCCGGCGGGCAGCGCGGCCGGCGCGGGGAGGTCGGCGAGGTAGAGCACGGTGGCCGCACCCGCGGCGCTCAGCCGCGAGACGAGGAGACGCCAGTTGGGCACCGGCTCGCAGACCACGGTGTCCGCGGCGCCGCCTCCCACCTGGCGCAGCGCCTCGCTGGGGGTGACGTGGCGGACCTCCAGGCCGGCGCCGGCGAGGGTGGCCAGGAGCTCCGGGTCCGGAGAGACGGTGGAGACGACCAGGGCGGGACGCGCGGTGGCCATGGGAGCGGGAGCCGTGGGTGCCTCAGCCGACGGCGACCGACGCCTGGTCATCGCCATCGATGAGCAAGGCGCCGCTCTCGTCGCGGAGCAGGTGGCGGAGGCCGGGGTGGGCGCGCTCCAGGCGGGCCAGGAGCCGGCGCTGGTGCTCGAGGGCGGCCAGGAGCCGCCGGTTGGAGCGCTCCAGGCCGATGCGGTCGAAGGCCAGGTGGAGCGCCACCTTGAGCTCCGCGTCGTCCCAGGGCTTGGTGAGGAAGCGGTAGATCTCGCCCTCGTTGATGGCCTCCACCGCGGTGGCCACCTCGGCGTGGCCGGTGAGCATGATCCGCACCACGTCCGGGTGCAGCGCGCGCACCGTCTTGAGGAAGTCGAGCCCGCTCATGTTCGGCATCAGCTGGTCGGAGAGCACCACCTCGACGGCGGTCTCCCGGAGGATGGCCAGCGCCTCGGCGGGCTCGGAGGCGGAGAGGATGGTGTAGCCCTCGCGCCGGAGCGTGCGCTCGAGCGCTCTCACCACGTTGGCCTCGTCGTCGACGACGAGCACGGTGCGCGAACCAGGGTCCATGGTGGCAGGCCAGGGCAAGCGGTGGGCCAGTGAAGACCCGAGCGGGGACGCGGGGTTGCACGCTTCGGCCCCGGGTCCGGGGATGCGCCCGGGGCGACGCTGACCCCGCCCCGACGCCGGAAACCAGCAAAACCAGCCAACCACGAAGACCCCCTGGCGGCCCCGCGAGAGATCGGACGAGACTGCCTGTCCTCCGATGCCCGGCACCGATGTCCCAGCGGTCCTCTACGTCGACGACGAGCCGATCAACCTCCGCGTCTTCGAGGCCAACTTCAAGCAGCGGTTCCGCATCGTCACCTGCGGCTCGGGGGCCGAGGCGCTGGAGCGGGTGCGCAGCCTGGGCGAGGTGGCGGTGCTCGTCTCCGACCAGCGCATGCCGGGGATGACCGGCGTGGAGCTGCTCGAGCGGGCGCGCGAGCTGCTCCCCGATGCCCAGCGCATGGTGATCACCGCCTACTCGGACATGCAGGCGGTGATGGACGCCGTGAACCGCGGCCAGGTGAGCCGCTACTTCGTCAAGCCGTGGGTGAAGGAAGACCTGCTCGCCGCGCTGGAGGACGGCATCCGCGTCTACACGCTCCAGCTCCGCCTGCGGGAGGTCCAGGCCCGGCTCCTCCAGGCGGAGCGGCTGGCCACGCTCGGCCAGGTGAGCGCCGGCATCGCCCACGAGCTGATGAATCCGGTGAGCTACCTCACCCAGAACGTGGAGGCCCTGCGCAGCGAGCTGGGTGTCCTGGCCGAGTACCTGGGGCAGACGCTGCCCGCGCGGCCCGACCCGGCCGTGGCCCAGGCCCTGGAGGAGGTTCCGCGCATCCTGGCCGACGTCGAGACCGGCTCGCACCACATCCGCCAGGTGGCGCTCGGCATCCGGGCGCAGGCGCGGGGGCAGGACGTGGAGGAGACCTCGGACCTGGCGGACGTGGCCGGCTTCGTGTCCAAGCTCGCCCGCCCCGAGGTCCGCCACCGTGCCCAGCTGGTGGTGCGCGGCCAGCCGGCGCTGGTCCAGGGCGGGCCGGTGAAGCTCTCGCAGGTGCTGCTCAACCTCATCGTCAATGCCGCCCAGGCGATGGAGGAGGGCAAGCCGGGCGGGCGGATCGAGCTCGGCTGGGAGGCGACCGGCGACGCGGTGAAGGTGTGGGTGGCGGACAACGGGCGCGGCATTCCCTCCGAGCTTCAAGAGAAGGTCTTCGAGCCGCTCTTCACCACCAAGCCGGTGGGGGAGGGCACCGGGCTCGGCCTCTCCATCTGCCGGGAGCTGGTGACGGAGATGGGAGGCACCCTCTCGCTGCTCTCCGAGCTGGGCGCCGGAACCACCGTGGCGCTGCGCCTGCGCCGGGCGGGCTGACCTCAGGCGCGCTGCGGCCGCACCACCGTGTCCACCAGCCGCTCCAGCGCGGCCTCCGGGTCCTCGCACAGCCCGGCGTGGACCGGGGAGGTCTGCACCACCGTGCTCCGCGGGGAGGTGAGCCAGTGGAAGCGCTCGGTGGGAGAGAGCTCGCCGAGCGGCCCGGCGCCCGGGCCCCCGGCGCACACCCGGGCGAAGGCCTCGAGGTGGGCGCGGACCGCGTCCAGGTCCACGTCCGGGGCGAGGGCGAGCAGCCGCTCCTCGGCCAGGGCGAAGCGGGCGCCGAGGAAGCCCCATCCGCGGCAGTGCACCACCACGCCGGCGTTGACGAATTCCTCGCGCTCCACGTGGGGCACGACGCGCACCACGGCATAGTCGAAGGCCTCACGCCCGGGCACGGGTCGCCTCGGTGAGGAAGGTCTCGGCCGCGGTCAGGCGCCGGGCGAGGAAGTCGCGGTAGGCCCCGCGCTGCTTCTCCGGCGTCTCCAGCCCGGCCTCCGCGGGGAGCCAGGCGTCCGGAATCTGGTGCAGGACGTGGTCGACCAGGGCTGGCGTCCACCGGGCGCGGAGCAGGCCGGCCATCGCCTCCAGCTCCGACGCCCAGGGGAGGAGCAGGTGGCTGCGAACGGCGGGGAAGGGGGACGCGGCCTGGCCGGCGGCGTTGGCCCAGTCGTGGTGCACGTAGAGCGCCGCGCCGTGGTCGATGCACCACAGCTCGTGGTGCCAGGTGAGGAGATTCGGGTTCTTCACCGTACGGTCGACGTTGAGGAGCGCGGCGTCGAGCGCCACCACCCGGGAGGCGGTGCTGGCATCCGGGGCCGGATCGGCGAGGGGGTCGAAGGCGAGGGCGCCGGGAAGGAAATCGACCCCCAGGTTCAGCCCGGCGCTGGCCCGGAGGAGCTCGCGGATCTCGGTGTCCGGCTCGGTGCGCCCCAGCGCCGGATCCAGCTCGAGCAGCACCACCTCCGGGACGTGGAGGTCGAGCGACCGCGCCAGCTCTCCGGCCACCCACTCGGCGACCAGGGCCCGGCTCCCCTGGCCCGCGCCGCGGAACTTGGCCACGTAGAGCCCGTCGTCGTCCGCCTCGACGATGGCTGGAAGGGAGCCGCCCTCGCGCAGGGGCGTCACGTAGCGGGTGGCGGTCACCGTCCGGGGCATCGTGGCGGCAGCGAGCTTACCCTTGGCGCGGCGCGGCCCGAGCGGCTCGGCGGAAGGCTACTTCTTCACCCCGGCCATGAGCTGGGTGCGCTCTGCGTCGCGCATGCTCGCCCACGCGTCCTGGAGCGCGGCCAGCACCGGCTCGACGCGATGAAAGTCCTTCTCGTTGCGCCGGTAGGCGA
>Ga0335082_10000573_pt1 | contig 38512 bp, 35 predicted proteins | sample Lox_Sample_41_FD_206718 | JGI IMG/M metagenome (GOLD analysis project Ga0335082, IMG submission 206718) | Soil microbial communities from Loxahatchee National Wildlife Refuge, Florida, United States - Lox_Sample_4.1 | ecosystem: Environmental > Terrestrial > Soil > Wetlands | place: USA...
GCAGATGTGCGCTCGAAGCGAATTTTCCGGCAGGTTTGACAGTGCCATCCATAGTTCATATGATTCGGGAAACAATCTGGCTAAACTCAAGTGAGCAAATCATTTGAAGAGAGCGAAGCTCGCCCTAGCGCGTTCGGTGAACGCCTGCGGCGGGAGCGCGAGGCGCGCGGCATCTCGCTGGACGAGATTTCCGCAGCCACCAAGATTGGCACCCGTTTGCTGCGCGCTCTGGAAGACGAACAGTTCGAGCTGCTGCCGGGAGGCATCTTTAACAAGGGTTATGTTCGCGCGTACGCTCGTCATCTTGGCATTGACGAAGAGCAAGCCATTGCTGACTATCTCAGGGCTTCTCAAGAACCACCTCCGGACTTGCGCTTAATTGCTCATCAGAGTTCGGCTGCTCGCAGCGAGCCCGGGTTCTATCTTGCCGGCGCCACACGGCAGAGCGGTTTTCCCTGGATTCCCGTGCTCATTCTGCTTCTGGTGATTGGCGGTGCGTCAGGAGGCTGGCAGCTCTACCGCCAACGGCAGCGAGAACGTCAAGCTGCAACCAAGCCGCGAGCGGGCCCCGTTGCGCAATTCGTCAGTTCCGATGCCGGTAGTAAATCTCTTTCCACCGCTGCCGAAAACGCTGGTGCTTCACCAGCGACCGCGAACGTGACCGGTTCAGCCAGCTCGGCCGTTCATACCGTCGAAGCCGCGGAGAGTACGTCCAATACCGCGGGCCCTGATGCCGCATCGGCCACGACGGGCGCGGCCGGATCGAGAAACGGCGCCCCGTTTGAGGTCATGGTCCGCGCCAAGGGCCGCGCACGAGTCGAGATCAAGTCGGATGGCGACGTCGTCGTGCAAGGGGTCATCGAACCGTCAGATGTTAAGACGTTCCACGCTACGAACCGGCTGGTCTTCTGGACGGCCAATGCCGGCGAGGTAGAGCTCTCATTCAACGGCAAGGATGTCCCCTTGAATCGCGGCGAGAATGAAGAACAGGTGCTAGTCTTCAATTCCCACGGACTGATACCGCGGCCGGCGGCCCAATGACCCACGCGAGCGGCAGATCGGCCGCGCTACTCATGACGAAGAACCTTGGCGAGAATGTGGTACGTATCGAGGCCGGCGCCTTGCGCGCTCTGGCTGACCGTCTTGCCGGTCCTATGGCGGCGGACTTCGAACGCGCTGTCGAGTTGCTGCACAACTGCACCGGGCGAGTCATCGTCACCGGCATGGGCAAGAGCGGACTGATTGCCCGCAAGGTTGCCGCCACTTTTACCTCCACAGGAAGCCCGGCGTTGTTCCTGCATCCCGCAGAAGCACTGCATGGCGACCTGGGCATGGTGGTTCGCGGCGACGTGGTCGTTGCTCTCTCGGCCAGTGGAGAGACCAGCGAGATCCTCCGGCTGCTGGTCACCGTGAAGCGGCTGGGTGTGCCGCTGATAACGTTGACCTGCGACGATCTTTACTCCACTGCGGACGAGCCGCGCGTCTGCTCAACCTTGGCACAAGCCGCCGATGTTGCGCTCGACTGCTCAGTTGCGCATGAGGCCTGTTCGCTGGGACTGGCGCCTACGGCTTCAACTACGACCATGCTTGCGCTTGGCGACGCGTTGGCCGTGGCTCTCTCCGAACGGCGCGGATTCAAGGAGGAAGACTTCGCCAACCTGCATCCCGGAGGCAAACTGGGCAAACGGTTCGCGCGCGTTTCCACCCTCATGCATACAGGTGACGCCGTTCCCAGCGTGAAGCCTTCAACCCCCATGACCGAGGTCATCTACGAGATGTCGCGCAAAGGACTCGGCATGACCACGGTCGTGGATGGCGAAAAGCTCGCAGGTCTGATCAGCGATGGTGATCTGCGCCGTCTCCTCGAGAAGCATGGCAAACATGCAGTTGACTTGACCGCCGGCGAATGCATGAGTCGTTCTCCCAGCGTCATCGGTCCCGACGTCTTTGCCATCGCCGCCCTCGACATCATGGAGAAGAAGAAGATTACCTCTCTGCCCGTGATCAACGATGCCGGCCACCTGCTCGGCGTTCTGCATTTGCACGATCTGTGGGGAACGCAGATGTTGTGAGCAGGAAAGGAACGACAGCGGTTGACACTGGGACCTGGCTCGCGGCGAGGTTTTCTGGTCCTCACTGAATATGCTCGCGTCACTCATGGATCGGCGCTCTGCACTGAAAGCGTTTGGATTGCTGGCCGGGGCGGCCGCTTTGGAGGGCTGCGCTATCCGGCATGTTGCCCAGGCCGCGACGCCTGCTCCCATAGAGTCGCCGCTCCTCAAGCTGCCCAAGGTCGATGTCCAGCCTGATCGTGAGATACGGACGGTCGTCGGGCTGAGACCGTTTCGTCCTTCCGGGTTCGTGGTCACCACCCGGCGGCTTGACGATAAGGTGGTCGTACACAATTACGGACATGGGGGAGCGGGTGTAACGCTCTCCTGGGGAACCAGCGAGCTGGCCTGTCGAGAGGTGGACCACACGGATGAGAAGAGCGTGGCGGTGCTGGGATGCGGCGCCGTTGGCCTGGCCACTGCGCGGCTCTTGCAGGAGCGAGGCCGGAGCGTCACCATCTACGCCAAAGACCTTCCTCCGCATACCACCTCCAACGTCGCCGGCGCGCAGTGGTTCCCGTTCTACGTTTTTCGGAGAGGGCATCAGCCGCCTGATGTCATGCCGCGATTGGTGGAGGCTGCGCATCTGGCTAACGCTCGCTATCAGGTCATGGTGGGGCAGCGTTACGGCATCCGCTGGCTGCCCAACTACATGATGGGACAGACGCCCATACCCGACGGCGGGCTGCACAGCCTCGACAGTCCCATTCGCGACCTGCTCCCGGAAATGCGCGACCTGTCACCCGCCGAGAATCCTTTTCCATTTCCTGTCGTTCGTCAGTTCCAAACCATGATGATCGAGCCCAACACATACTTACCGGCTGTGCTGGAGGACTTCCACATCGCGGGCGGGCAGGTCGAGGTGCGCGAGTTCAGAGTAGTTGGTGAGCTGAAAGACCTGCCCCAGCGGGTCGTGGTGAACTGTACGGGCCTGGGAGCGAAAGCGCTGTTCGGGGATGATGAACTGATTCCGGTGAAAGGCCAACTAACGATCCTGTTGCCGCAGCCGGAAATTCAGTACTGCACCTTGCCGCCGGATCTTTACATGTTCCCCCGCAGCGATGGCATTCTCTTGGGCGGAACACATGAGGAGGGAGTGTGGTCGCTTGAACCCGACATGCAAGCCAAGGCACGCATTGTCGCGGAGCATGCGCGCATTTTTCACGAAATGCGTTAGGGCGAGTGATGCTGGTTTGAAGTTTCAAAAAACCCCACCACAACCTCCCGCTCTCGCGGGCCGTCGAGCTCTACCAGGACGACGCGCTGCCAGGTGCCCAGCAGCAGCAGGCCGGCTTCCACCGAGAGGCTGAGCGACGTGCCAATGAGCGTGGACAGGATGTGATCGGGCACGTGCATCGGGTTGTGAGGGTGGCGGTAGGAAAGCTTGGGCACCATGTGCTCGAAGGCGTCGAGCATGTCAAGATCCGTCCCCGGATCAAGATCAGCGGTGGCCAGCGCCGCTGTGGTGTGCAGCAGATTCAACTGGCAGATACCGTCTTTTTCGGCAAAGTTCTTCCATAGCCAGGCCTCCAGCTTTTCGGTAAAGTCCACAATCTCGCGCTTCTTGTGGGTCTTGATCGTCAGACGATGCATCCCTCACCTACCTGCCCGGCGTGAACAGCTCCAGCCGCACCCGCCAGGACACCGACTGCCCCGGCTGCAGCAGGACCATGCCGGTGTCGATGTTGCCCCAGCTCTTGCTGTACGGATCGGGCAGGTTGAACTGAGGCTCGATAGCCACGAAATTCTTCTGCGGCGGAGCATATACCTGAATGGATTTGATCTGCGGTGAAAGGGTTGTCAGCCGCAAGCCATAGTTGGCCGCCGGGTCGATGATCTCGGAGACTGTGCTGCCATCGGCGTTGCGGATAAGATCGGAGTAATTGTCGTCAAGATATTGCGTGCCCAGCGCTGCCCCGCCCGGCTCGAAGAAGTCGTACGGCGTGCCCTTCACCGGGACCCGCTTCCCGGTGGTGAACGAATCGTCGTAGTTGTTCATCACGGCGCGGGTTCGGCCGGGCAGGCGCAGCCGGACCTGTTTGCGGTCGCCGCTGGGCAGTACAAAATACGGATGCCAGCCGATGCCCATCGGCAGCGGCGCCTGGCCAACGTTGGTGGCGGTCACCGTCATTTCGAAGGCATTATCTTTTAACTCTGTGGCGACCTTGACATCAGTGTCCGACAACCAGTGGCCGTCAAAGTTGCCTGCGTGCAGCGATCCGGTCACGGTGGATTGTTGAGGACCGTTGTCGGTATGGACGTCCTGGAACCTCGAGTTCAGCATGAGACCGTGGATGGAATGCTTCTCCGCGCCCGGCTCGCTGCCGCTCCAGTTCGCCGGAAGGGTGACCGTCTTGCCCGCAACGGTGGCGCTGATCGTCTTTTCGTCGGGCGAAATCTTGCCGCGGATGCGATTGGCGAATGGCAGCAGAATGGCGCCGCCAATCTTGAAGACCTGGTTGCCGAATGCATCGCCGCTCAACGACTGCGCGGCCTCCGGCAGGGGAGGCGAATTCAGCAGGTTGATGGCGCCTTTCCCCGGCAGAAACGCCTTGATCTGCAATACGGCCATGCTGCGCCCCGGAAGCACGATGGCTTCCAGAAACTGCGGTTTGCTGACATCAGTTGACTTTGGCCGCCGCAGCACCACCATCGGCTCTCCGCCAAGGGAGACAGCAGGGGGTTGAGTTTTCGTTTTGCTGCCGGCAGCTTGCTGAGCATTTGCGGCTGACTGCCAGCCGCGCGCCGCCCCAAGTATGAGAACCAAGCCCAAATATGCTGCTGCCAGCTTTAACTTATGCATAGATCCTTTCCTTGACCTGCCGGAATGAAGGGCGGCACAGCCTCCGCTGACACACGGCGACGCCGGGCGCTGCGCACGGGGCCTATGATAATCGTTTGTGGCTCAGCTTTGGAAACGGGAGCCAGACGGAAAAGGCCAGCCGGGAGGCTGGCCCTCACACAGGACGAAGTGTTAACTGGCGATAGCCGCGGTGGCCAACTGACGGCGCCGTTCGACCAGGGCCGATTGGATGAACGTCACCTCACGCCCCAACATGTCGGTCGCCTCCCGGCAGAGCTCAGGCTGGTCACGCATCAGGTCCAGGAATTCCTTGCTCTCGACATGTACGACGTCGGAATCGACCAGCGTTACCGCCGTCAGGCTGTAGGGGCGTCCCGTAAACGTGGACGGCAGCCCCAGCAGCGAGCCCGAATCGAAGTCGCGGTCGAGCTCGGGCAGGTCGCGCACGCTCATCCGCACCTTGCCCTTGCGCACTAGATAAACGCCTACGCTGTCCCCGTCCTCTCGAAACAACACATGCCCAGCCGGATGCCGGCTGTTGGTGCCTGCTGTTTCCAGGCTTTTCTTTAATTCTTGCGACACTTTGAGGATATTGTTCTTCGCACCCGCACGTTTCATGCAGAATGTTATGCCAAAGTGTATGGCAAATGTTCTGTGACCCGAATCACAGGTGATTGTGAGGAATTTCCCCCCCGAGACTTTGCGATCTCGGGGGGAAGTGTAAAGCGTTACCCGACCGGATTGGGCATAGGGAACTTGGGCGGATTAGGCACTGGATACTTGGGTGGATTCGGTACCGGAAACTTGGGCGGAGTCGGATGCGGCGGATTCGGCATGACCTGCAGTCCGTCCGTCAGCCCGGCAAACAGTGGATTGGGCATAGGGAACTTGGGTGGATTAGGCACTGGATACTTGGGCGGATTGGGCACCGGGTACTTGGGCGGATTCGGTAGCGGATTTCTGGGTGGATTGGGAAATGGGGGATTGGGCACCCCCTGCGTTCCGTCCATCAATCCTGCAACCACCATTGGAATCGGCACCGGATGCTTGGGTGCAATGGGTGGCACTTTGGGCGGTGGATTAGACGGCAGACGGGGAGGTGCGGTCGGAGGAACCTGCACCACCCCCTGACCTGTTACAGCAACCGAGGGAGTCGTTGCATATCCGGCTGTCACAGACAACACGAGCAGCACTACGACTCCGGCAAGAAGTTTGCGGGTCATAGCTATCTCCTTGTTGGTCACGAAGTCGCCGGGTCGTCTGCTGGCGTGACGGTTCAGCAATCCAGGCGCTCTACATAATTCAGGCTCAGAATGCTGGACGAACCCGCCAGACCTTCTGGTCGGCATTGCCAGACGACGTGGGCGCAAACGGCGCGCACCGTGATATCACCGAATTTTGATTGCGTACTCGCGATTGCCTTCTCTTGGAGAGGAGGCAAGGGCCACTTTCGCCGGCGCGGCTTACATGCCCGGCGCCTGGAAGGTGAAGCACCCGGGTGGCGCGGCCCTGAAGCGCAAAGGGGGACAGCCTTGGTCGTACGGGTAATGCTGATCGGCCGCTCTTTCAACAGCACGCACAAGCAGCTTGCTAAGGGCCCGGGGAGAGAATCTTGGTTGCTGGGGCTGAGGGTCGCGAAAATTTAGTTAACAATTGAGAGGCCGTACCAACGCCGTTGCGATTTTCAGGATCCGGCTACCGGTTTCGCCCAGCAAGAACTGGCCGCTCTCCGTATCTTCTGTTTACTCCTGGTGCAGATTGTTGTCTGTGACACTGAGCACGCCGTGATGTGATAGGTGGGCAGCCAGTGACCTTCCACCTAGTTCTCCATCAGGCTGAATTCCCAGCCACAATACTTGCCCTCTTCGGTTTCCGGAGGACAGTGCAGGCACGACGTGCGGATACGTGAATCAATGGTGCGGGCAAAGGTTGCAAACTCGATCGTCCCTACACTCATGCAGGGAAAGTCGGGAAGCCCTTTACGCCGCCGGGTCTCCTGTACCCGGCAGACATCCATGTAAAAGCGCAAGCGATTCCGGTCCTCTGACCACTCTACGCGCTGCGCGTTGATGAGGCTGTACATACGCAGCCCCAACGCCTTCTCCAGGGCTTCCAGTCCGCCCTGATGGGGAACCGAAAACGTGGTCATGACGCGGTGCGCCTCCGCGGCGGCGAACCGCTCCCAGGCCCGTTCGTCCAGTTCAATGGCTGCTTCCATACCCAGGCGCTCCTCCGCCGCAAGAAACCAGCAGCCATCGTGCGCCAGCCAGTTCTTGGCGAACATCTCCAGCGCTAGCAGAAGTTCCTCACGGCTCATCGAATGGAATGAAGTTGCTGAGTTTTTACTTACGGTCATCAGAATTCTCTGGGGCTGGTGGAACATCGCATGCAGGGTCGTAGCGTCGAGATCCGACGGACCTCGTTGCAGCGCGTCAGGTAGGAACCCCCAGCCTGGGAAGCACCCACTGCGTCACCACTACATAGCCGGCTATGAGCAGAACCATCCACAACCAGTCAGGCACACGGGCCTCCGAGTAATCATTATGCGCTTCGTGCTGTCTCACTCCTGCCGCGGGCGGAACGGAGTGACGATTTTTCCATGCTTGTCTATGGAACCCCATTTTCCGCCCGTGACCATGCTGTGCTCACCCATCGGTTCTTGTATACATCCCATGCAGACTTCAGCCAGCCCCTTGTCAAACGGGTACGCGAAGTCAAACTGTGGCTTAATGACGAATTTGCCCGTATGGTTGATGAATCCCCACTCGCCGCCTCTTACAACCCTAGCGTCCCCGATCCGTTCCATTCTGCACCCGGTGCATACGGCTGCCAGTCCCTCATGAAAAGCAAATGCTGAACCAAATTGTGGCTGAATAACGACTCTACCCGTCTCGTCAAAGAAACCGACTTTGTCGTCGTTCCCTATGCATATGGCCAGTCCTTCTTCGAAGGGATCGGGCCCATTGTCATAGCTGACGGTTCTAACGACGACATTTCCCTTCCTGTCGATATAAGCCGGCCCGTTGTCATCTACGACACCAGCGATGCCTTCACGAGAAAAGTTCCCCGCGAAGTGGAACTGCGGTTTGATCACGACTTGACCTGACGAGCTCTTATATCCCCACAGGTCATCCTGTTCGAAAGGAATCAGCCTTTCCCGAGTTTGCGCCCGGCTTCTTTCAATGGTGTGTGGCAAGAAGCACAAAATGCACACCATCGTGCAGGCCCTGAGCCAACCTCTCTGAAGGTGGGTTCTTTGTCGGATCATCCTCTTGGCCTCAGTTCTGGACGGTGGCGAGTTTCATCTCAGTAAGGGCGTACTCAACGCACCGCCGGCACCCGCGGTGCGTTCTCGCTCGACTTCAGTCCGCATTTGCCCAGCATCCACATCGCCGGACACCAGTTGGTGAACCCCGACTGCAGCAGATTCAGCCCCACGAAGGCGGTAAACAGATACCAGTAGGGACTGACCCAGTATCCCAGCGCCAGCGAGAGCAGAACAAACGTTCCCGCCATCAACCGCAAGCCACGTTCGATCGTCATACCCATACCTCCGTCGCAGGCACGCGAGTTTGGTCGTTTCCCGGCGCCTGCCGTCTGTGCTTTTCCACCATGGAGTACAACACCGGCACCGCCATGCGGGAAAGCAGGGTGGAAGCCACCTCCCCAGCCATCAGCGAAATCGCCAGTCCCTGAAAAATCGGATCGAAAAGAATGACACTGGCGCCCACGACAACCGCCGCCGCGGTCAGCAGCATCGGCCGGAAGCGGACCGCGCCGGCGTCCACCACCGCGTCCTCCAGGCTCATGCCCTGCTGGCGCCGCAGTTCGATGAAGTCCACCAGGATAATCGAATTGCGCACGATGATACCCGCGCCCGCGATGAAACCGATCATCGACGTCGCGGTAAAGAACGCTCCCATCAGCGCGTGTGCCGGAAGAATGCCGACCAGCGTCAGCGGAATTGGCGCCATGATAACCAGCGGCACGGTGAACGAGCGGAACCACCCAACCACCAAGACATAAATCAGCACCAGCACGGCAGCGAAGGCCAGCCCCAGATCACGAAAAACCTCCACCGTGATGTGCCACTCGCCGTCCCACTTCATCGTCAGGCGGTCCGTTTCCTCGGGCATGGCTGCGTTGTAGCGCTTGATGGCATAGCCTTGCGGCGTTCTCAGTTTGTCGATCGCGTCGTTCATCTTGGCAATCGCGTATACCGGGCTCTCTTCCTCGCCCGCCACGTCGCCGAGCACGTAAACCACGGGCCGCAGGTTCTTGCCGTAGAGGCTGGTGTCAAGCGTCTTCTTTTCGAGATTGGTTACCTCCGCCAGTGACACCTGCCCTCCAACACTCTGCTTGTTCTGGGTGCCCCACCCTTTTGGGCCCGCATTTGGCGCAAAGGGTGGGAGAGTACTCGGTAAACGCAATGCCTGCAACGACTCGATGCTCGAGCGGTCGGCCCGCGCCAGTTGCACCCGAATGGGCACATCCTCACGTGCCTGCGGCGTGTGCAGCAGCCCGGCGTTTGCGCCGCCAACGCCAATCTGGATGGCACGCATCACGTCCGCCGCCGAGACGCCGTGCAGTGCTGCCTTGTCAAGATCCACCTTCAGGTCGTACTTCATCTGCGGGTCTTCCACGTACCAGTCCACATCCACCACGCCGGGCGTGCTGTGGAAAATCTGCTTGATCTTCTTCGCCAGCTCAATCTGCTGCTGATAGTCGGGCCCGTACACCTCGGCCACCAGCGTCTGTAGCACCGGCGGCCCCGGAGGCACCTCGGCGATCTTGAGGCGGGCGCCGTATCGGTTGCCGATCTCCACCAGTCCGGGCCGTAGTCCCTTGGCGATGTCGTGGCTCTGGCGGCTGCGTTCATGTCGGTTCAGCAGGTTTACCTGGATGTCGGCCTGGTTCGGGCCACGCCGCAGGAAGTAATGCCGCACCAGTCCGTTGAAGTTGTAGGGACCGGAGGTGCCTGCATAAATCTGGTAATTCAAGACCTCCGGCTGCTGCCCGAGATACTGTCCCAATTCCTGCGCCACGCGCGTGGTCTGCTCCAGCGTGGTGCCGTTGGGCATATCGATGATGACCTGGAACTCGCTCTTGTTGTCGAAGGGCAGCATTTTGACCTTGACCAGCTTGAAGGCCACCAGCGAGCAGGCAAGCATGAACAGCACCGCAACCCCGGCGAGAAAGATCCAGCGTTGGCGCCAGCTCTCGATGAGAGGTACCATGACGCGACGATAGAGGCGCGTCGTCCAGCCTTCGCCTTCGTGCTCATGACCGGCGCCGCTGGCGTAGTGCCGCAACAGCCGCAGCGCCGACCACGGCGAAACCACGAACGCCACGATCAGCGAGAACAGCATTGCTGCTGATGCGCCCACGGGGATCGGCCGCATGTAGGGCCCCATCAAGCCGCGCACAAAGGCCATGGGCAGGATTGCAGCGATCACCGTGAACGTCGCTAGTATCGTGGGATTGCCGACTTCGTCCACCGCCTCGACGGCAACTTGCGTCAACGACCGTCCACGGCTTTCCGGCAGCCGGAAATGCCGCACCATGTTTTCCACCACCACGATGGCGTCGTCGACCAGAATGCCGATGGAAAAGATCAGGGCGAAAAGTGTGACGCGGTTTAGCGTGTAGCCATACAGGTAGAAGACAACGAGGGTAAGCGCTAGGGTCACCGGCACGGCCAGCAGCACCACCCCCGACTCGCGCCAGCCTAGCGCCAAAGCCACCAGCAGCGTGACCGAGAGCGTCGCGAGGAACAGATGCTTCAGCAACTCGTCGGACTTGTCTCTTGCAGTCTCGCCGTAGTTTCGCGTGATGACGACGTTCAGCTCTGGTGGCAGGAGATAACCGCGTAGCTCTTCAATTTTCTTCTCCGCTTTTTGGGTGATGACAGTGGCGTTGGTGCCCTTGCGCTTGGCGAGCGTGATGGTTACCGCCGGATACTCCCCGCGCAGCACGTCCCTGCTCGCTCCCGCCCCATTGGCAAACAAAACGTAGTCTTCAGGTTCGGCGGGGCCATCAATGATCTCGGCAGCCACGTCACGCAAGTACACTGGCCTGCCCTGATAGACCCCGACGACAACCTGCTTCAGGTCATCGGCCTTGCCCAGGAACCGTCCCGCCTCAACCTCAAACTCCTCATTTCCGTTCGCAAAGCTGCCGGCGATGGCTCGCGAGTTGGCCTGCTGAAGCTGCGCAGTGACCGCGCCTGCGGTCATGCCATAAGCCGCAAGCCGCTGCGTGTCGAGTACCACTCGCACCTGCCGCGGCAGCCCGCCGATGATCTTTGTCTCGGAAACATCGTCAATCTGCTTGAGCTGGTTCTCCAGTTCGCCGGCGACTTGCCGAACCGTATAGCTGTCGTAGTTCTTGCCCCACAGCGTCAGCGCCATGATGGGCACGTCATCAATGGAGCGTACTTTAATGAGCGGCTGCGAAACCCCCTGCGGAATGCGATCGAAGTTGGAGTACAGCTTGTTGTAGATCTTGACGATGGCGTCTTCTTCCTTGGTGCCGACGTAGAAGCGCACGACTAGCATGCTGAGCCCGGGGCGGGTGATGGAGTACACGTATTCCACACCGGGGACCTCGCGCAACAGCCGCTGCATCGGGATCGTCGCGCGCTGCTCGACTTCTGCCGGCGATGCTCCCGGCATCTGCACGAAGACATCGAGCATGGGGACGACGATCTGTGGCTCTTCCTCGCGCGGCGTCATCAGGATGGCGAAGGCGCCGGCAAACAGCGCGCCGACGATGAATAACGGCGTCAGCTTGGAATTGATGAAGGCGCGCGCGATCAGCCCGGCGATGCGTAGCGGAGCCTTTTGCTCAGACATGGATCAGCCCCGTGAGATCGTCTTGAAGGGGCACGGCTTCAGCCGTGCCGTCCCGCTCTGAGAACGGCGAGGGCTTTAGCCGCTGAGGTAATTTGACGCTCTGCCTCATTGTGTGCCTACTCGTTTGCCGCTGAGTTCGCGTTCGCCCGGCTGGGCCACAACCCGCTCGCCGCTCTCCAGACCGGAGAGCACTTCGATGTCGTTTGCCGACGGCTTGCCGAGCGTCACATAGCGCAAGCTGGCGATTTCGTCTTTGCCAACCACGTACACCGCATCCAGTTGCCCGCGATGCAGCAGCGCCGTCTGTGGAACAACGATTGACTCGCGCTCGCCACGGGGAAAACGGGCGCGTCCGAACAGCCCGGACCGAATCTGCGGATTGGCGGGAAGATCGATTTTGACCGTGAAGGTCCGGCTTGCCGGATCGGCTGCGGGAACAATCTGGACGACCTTACCGCTGATCGCCTGATTGCCGAGAGAGTCGATGACCACGGGAATGCTCGCGCCCAGGCGCACGGCGCCGATCTGGCTTTCATCTACCGCAGTCTCCAGGCGAAAGCGGCTTGGGTCCTCCAATGTCAACAGCGGAACTCCGGGCGCAGCCATCGCACCTGGGTCAGCCAGTCTGGCAATGATGAGGCCGTCGAACGGTGCGCGAATTTTCGTGAAGCCGACTGCGGTGCTGGCCTCGGCGACTGCGGCTTCAGCCTGCACGCTTGTGGCGTGCGCCGCGTTCCGCCGCGCCTTGGCCGCCGCCAGCTTAGTCTTCACTTCGTCGTACTCTTGCGGGCTGACCGACCTTTTGTCGTAGAGCATCTGGTAGCGCTTCATCGTGGACTCGGCGAGCGCGTAGTCGGCATCGGCAGCGGCGATGGCCTGCTGCGAAGCCTGCAGTCCAGCGGTGGCGCTCTGGTAGGCGGCGCGCGATTGTGCTTCGTCAATGGTTATGAGCACCTGGCCGCGCCTCACTGCATCGCCTTCATGTACGTTGACGCGCATGATGGCGCCCATCACTTGGCTGGCCAGATTAGCCGACTGCACCGCCTGGATCGTGCCGGTGGCTTCGACGTAATCGGGGACGGTGATCTTCTGCGCGACCAGAAGGGGAACGTTGTGGATGATTTCGGGAGAGGCGGTTGTGTGATTTTTCTTGCCGCTGCAGGCGGTCAGGCCCATGACCAGCAACACGCCCGCGAGCAACAAGGTCAAGAGCTCGAGCAAGCCAAAACGTTGAATTGTCATCCCGAGCGAGGACCGCGCCAAAGCCGCATCCAGCCTGCCTTTGGCCGGATGTGCTGCGCGGCCCGGGCCGAGGGACCTGCGGTTCGTTTCCATCACCTTTGCTGGCGCGGAGAACCGCAGATCCTTCGACTCCGCGCTCGCCCGACCCGCAAAGGAAGCGGGTCGGCGAAGCCATGCGAGCGCTCCGCTCAGGACGACAGCATTAGTTCCGCGAATCCCATTGCCAATCATTGCGTCACCACCGGAGAACTTGGAGTGAGTGTGCCGGTCGCCAACTCGACGCTGGCATAGCTGGTCCGCATACGATAGACGGCTTGCCAGTAGTCGGTCCGGGCGCGGTGCTCGGCTTCTTCCACGCGCAGCAGATCGCTGATGGTGGACAGACCACCCTCATAGCGATTCTGGTTGATGCGCAGGCTCTCGTCAGCTTGGGCGATGGCGGTGCGTGCCACCTCCACCTGCTGGCGGGTGGCGTCGAAGTCGTAATAGGCTTTGCGTACCTCCAGCCGAATGTTGTCGCGGTAGGCGTCGCGCATGGCGGCTGCTTTCTCCTGGATGGCCTTTTCCCGCGCCAGATGGGCGCGCTTGTTGTCACCGTCAAACAGGTCGAACTGCAACTCCGCTCCGGCAATCCAGTTGTTGCCGCCGTTCCATCCCGGCGTCGGGCTGTCGGTTTCCCACGAACCGAAGACGTTGAGCCGCGGCGCGAACGCTCCCTTTGCCATGGAGACGTTCTTGGCCTGCGCGCTACGCTCTGACTCGACCCGCTTCAGATCGGGACGCTTCTCCATCGCCTGTGCCTCCAGGTCGGCTACCGGCGTTGCCGGGAAGCTGCGGTCGGTCAGCGCCTCCTGCGGTTCGTATATCGTGTCCGCGTTCATGCCAAGCGCTAATGCCAGTTGGGCTCGCGCCAGCGCCAGGCCGGTTTCCGTCTGGATAAGCTCCTGCCTGTGCCTGGAAGTCGAAACCTGCGCGCTGAGCAGGTCGGCGTCCACCGCCATGCCGCTCTCGACGCGCGCGCGACTGCTGGCCTCGATGCTCTGCGCTGTCCTCAGGGCTTCCACTGCCACTTGCACTTGTTTCTGCGCCAACAGCACCCCGTAATAGGCGATGACCGCCTGATACACCAGCTCCTGATCGGCGCGGTCGAGTTGCTGTTCTGTTGCCTGCTGCATGTATTTGGCGCGGCTCACTCCGTACCAGCTCTGCAGGCCGTCGAAGAGACTCCACTGGCCAAAGAAGCGGCTGGAAAAATTGCTGATCGGTGTTGGCCGGTTGAGGCGATTAAGAGCGAAGTCAGCAAGGGTGAAGTCCTGCTGACGGAGCCGCGACCCAAAGACAAACACCGGATCGTTGCCGCGTACCGCGCTTTCGCCGAAAGTAATCTTGGGCAGCAGCGGCGACCGTGCCTCGCGAACTGCTGCTGTCGAGATCCGCGTATCGGCCAGCGCCGCCTTGTGCAGTGGATTCTTCTCCAGCGCTATGCTGACGGCTTGCGGCAACGTGAGCGGCGTTGCTGTCTGCGCCACAAGCGGCGCTGCCAACCATGTGACAACCGCTATTAGCCCCGCCGCTCCCACGAGTCTGGCGGAGATCTCCTTTCTTGCAGGCGATACCATCCCTACGTCCCAACCAGCGCAGTCTCGGCCACGGGAACAACCTCGAACGTGGTGTGCATCTCAGCACTGAGCCTCACCATCGCCCCCACCGCGCAGTACTTCTCCTCGGAGAGGCGAATGGCGTCCTCCAAGGCCTGCTCTGCGATGTCAACGCCGCTGACGATGTGGTGGAGCCGCACCTGGGTGAAGACCTGCGGCGGCGTCAGCGCCTGATCGGCTTCGACTCTGACTTCGTAGCCGGTGACCTGCTGGCGCTTCTTGCGCAGAATGCCGATGACGTCAAATGCCGTGCATCCAGCCAAAGCGATGGCAACGAGTTCGATGGGCTTCGCGCCGGTGTTGCCGACGGCGTCGTCGATGAGCAAATGGTGTCCGGTACCGCTGGTCGCTACGAACTGACGATGATTGCTGGAAGGTTGAGTTAAGGTAACGCTTGCCGAAATCATTGCTTTCTCCATAAATGTGAAGAGCCTTGCTGACTCCCACAGCCCATTACAACCGGGCACAGGAAGAAACGCAGTGACGCGCAAACGCGTTACAGGGTTTTTGAAAAATATTTACAGAGATTCCCGAAATGGGAACGGGCAGAGACATACGGTGAGAATTGCGGGTGGAAATCCATGCGTCGCTAGGGTCAAGAAATGGGACAAATCGTCGAAAAGTTGGATAAGCGAGAGATCGGGTGGAGAGAAATCAGAAACTACCAAGCTCTATTCAGGTAAAAGTGGTAAGTCTAGCAAAACGTATGGGAAATGGATCCGCGCGGTTCTCCACACAAGAAGAGGCCGTGTAATGGCCCGAGCCTGATCGCCGCTTCAGCCGGCGTTTCCTGCGTTTGGTCGTGGATGACAGGTGGGGCGGGAACCTGGACTCGAATCCGACTTTTCTGGCAAATTTGGCGGGATTGCATCATCGTGGGCCGATCACAACTTCCACATTCCGGGCCCAGCGCAATGAACGACTTGACGACACGCCACCCTTGTGAAAGTCACACGGCGGACGCCGTTTCCCTGTCTGTCACACCGTAGGGTGACCGCCATCACAGCCTTGTGGTAATCGCGGATGTTACGTTCCGTCCCACGTTCAGCAGAATGTTCGTTTGAAAAGGGAACTCACGGTGATCTCGCCTGATGCCAAAGGCGCTATGACCACGTTCCTAGTTCATATTCTGGCACTCTTGGAGAAATAGAATGAAACGAATCTTGCCGTGGCTCTTGCTCGCAGGCCTTCTGTTTTCCGTCAACTGTCCAGCCGAATCAACCGATGGCGCAGCACTTTTCAAGTCGAAATGCGCGATGTGCCATGGGCCTGACGGGACTGCAAACACCACGATGGGGAAGAACTTAGGTATCAAGAGCTACAAGTCGCCCGACGTGCAGAAGCAGTCGGATGCCGATCTCAAAAACACCATCGTCAATGGCAAGGGCAAGATGCCCTCATACAAGACGCTTACGCCCGACCAGGTTGACGCGCTGGTGAAGTACATACGCGAGCTGGGCAAGTAACAGGAGGCTTTGATGCACTCGGCGTCAAGCGCCAGCACGGTGGGTCCCGAACCTCGGAGCGTGCTGCGGCGCCACTTTGTAAGCATTCTGCTGGGAACGGGTTTGTTAGCTTCGGCAGCTTCGTTCCTTTACCCAATCCTGCGCTACTTGGTTCCGCCCAAGCTCCCTGATCTGGGTGGCGATGCGGTACTTGCCGCGAAGATTTCGGAGCTAAAGCCGAACACCGCCAAGACCTTTCGCTTTGGGAGCCGTCCCGGGTTACTGGTCGAGACAGCCTCAGGCGAGTATCGCGCGATGTCAGCCACCTGCACGCACTTGGGCTGCACGGTGCAATATCGTCCGGACCTGCGGGAGATTTGGTGCGCTTGCCACAACGGCATGTACGACCTGAACGGCCGCAACATCTCCGGACCTCCGCCTCGTCCGCTGGAGGCATTCGAGGTCCAGGTGCGCGGCGATGGCATCTTCGTGCGACGTAAGCAGGAGGCCTGATGGCGAGCCCGGCAAGCAGCATTCGCCAATGGCTCGACGAGCGCTTCCCTCTGGACGACATCAAGTCGCTGGCAGAGAAGAAGAAAGTACCGGTGCATCGCTACTCGTACTGGTATTTCCTCGGCGGCATGACGCTGTTTCTCTTCGGGGTGCAAGTGCTCACCGGAGCGCTATTGCTGCTGTACTACCGTCCCGGGGCAGACGAGGCCTTCGAGAGTGTGCAGTTCATCATGACCCAGGTGCATTTCGGATGGCTCATCCGCTCGGTGCACTCGTGGTCGGCGAATCTGTTGATCTTCATGGCCTTTGCCCACCTCTTTAGCGTCCTCTTTCTCCGGTCTTACCGCAAGCCGCGTGAGTTGACGTGGGTGAGCGGCATCCTGCTGCTCTTCCTCATGCTGGGGTTCGGTTTCAGCGGGTACTTGTTGCCGTGGAACACGCTCTCCTATTTCGCGACCAAAGTGGGCACCGAGATCCCAGCGCAGATTCCGATCATAGGCCGCCCCACTCTGCTTTTCCTGCGCGGAGGCGAAGACATCACCGGCAGCACTCTGACGCGCATGTTCGGATTTCATGTTGCTATCCTGCCAGCCATAGCCACGCTGCTAATCGGCCTGCATGTGGGGCTGATTCAGTGGTTCGGCATGAGCGTGCCACCCAGTCTGGAAGGGGAGTGGCAGGCGCTCCCTGCGGAGAGGCGCGAGGTCCGCTTCTTCCCCAACTTTGTGCTGCGGGAATTGATGGCATGGTATGTAGCGCTGGGGCTGCTGGGCGCGCTGGCCGCGCTGTTCCCCTGGGGCCTGGGTGTGAAGGCTGACCCGTTTGCCTCTGCGCCGGCCGGCATCAAGCCGGAGTGGTATTTCCTGTTCATGTTCCAGACGTTGAAGCTGATCCCCGCAAAAGTTCTGGGCATGGACGGCGAAATGTTGGGCATTCTGGCCTTTGGGGTGATCGGCGCGGTGGCTTTGCTGCTGCCTTTCCTCGATCGCGAAAAGCCCTTCAACACGCGACGCTGGATCAGTGGGCTGGCGTGTGTCTTTCTCGGTTACATGGCCGTCATGACCGTGTACGGCTGGGTGGCAAAGTGAGGCGGCATGATTAGTATTCGCAATCTGACAGCAGCCCAGCGAACGGTTGTGCTTGCAGCAGCCATCTGCCTGATCGGTCCTGCGGTCTTCGCACAGACAAAGAATTCCTGCCTGGACTGCCATTCCAATCTGCCTGAACCGCTGGGTGTCACCGTTGAGACCTACAGCCAGAACATTCACGCGCAAAAGGGACTCACCTGCGCTGCCTGTCATGGCGGCGACGCCAACAGCGACGATCCTGAAAAAGCGATGAGCCGCGCCGCTGGGTGGAAGGGCAAGATCGAGCACAAGCAGATTCCGGAGCTCTGCGCCTCGTGCCATTCCAACGCCGAGCTGATGAAGAAGTACAACCCGGGCCTGCGCGTCGATCAGTTTCAGCAGTACAAGACGAGCGTGCACGGCATGCAGTGGGCCAAGGGAGACGGAAAGGTCGCAGTGTGCACCGACTGCCACGGTGTGCATGACCTCCGGCCTCCCTCCGATCCGCGCTCGAAGGTGCATCCCACCAACATCGCCACCACGTGCTCGCGCTGCCATGCCGATGCTGAGTACATGAAACCGTATGGCATCAAGACGGACCAGTTCGCCAATTATGAGCAAAGCGTGCACCATGAGGCCATGGTGGTGCGGGGCGACCTCAGCGCGCCGACGTGCACCACTTGCCATGGCAACCATGGAGCCACGCCTCCGGGTGTCGCCAATGTGACGGCGGTATGCTCGAACTGTCATGTCTTCCAGGCGCAGCTCTTCGAAACCAGCCCGCATAAAGAAGCGTTTGCCACCATCGGCCTGCCGGGTTGCGTCACCTGCCACAGCAATCACGCCATCAAGCACCCGACCGACGAGATGATCGGTATGGGCCCGAAGGCCGTATGCAGCAACTGTCACACCGTGGGCGATGCCGGGGCGACGCAGGCGGAAGCGATGCACGACCAGCTAACACAGCTGGTCGCAGCGATTGACGCTTCTGACCAGTTGCTCGGCCGGGCCGAACGGCAGGGCATGGAAGTCAGCCAGGCCAAGTTGCAGGGGGCACAGGCGCGCGACGCACTATTGAAGGCACGTGTCACTGTTCATGCCTTCCGCGACAGCGAATTGAAGCGAGACACCGATGCCGGGCTTGCGGTGACGCGACAAACTTACGCTGCCGGGCAGAAGGCAATGGAGGAATGGAAATTCCGGCGTATTGGCCTCGGGCTATCGGTGATGGCGATCGCCATCACAGTGGTTGGACTGGGGCTTTACATCCGGAACCTGGAAGAGAAATGAGGGTTTCGGTTCTGCGATTTGTCGTTTGTCGTTGGCCGGAGCACATTGCCTCACAATGTCACGCGCCCAGAGCAAGGAGTCCTGACTATGGGAATACTGAGTGGACGCAAGCAGCTTCTCTTCTGGATTCCTGCAGCGTTGGTAACGGTGGCTCTCCTGGTTGCAGTGTACATTCAGATCCGGCGGCCACCCACCACGCGCCGCGCCCTCTATATCGTGGGTGTGCCGGAGCGAGGCTCCAAGCTGTTTTACGGCGACAAGCAGTGCGGGGTCTGCCATTCTGTCAACGGATCGGGCGGCCGCATTGCTCCTGATCTGTCCGGCCAACATCCCAGCACGCCCGCCATGGGCTGGATCGTGACCGTGCTGTGGAACCACGGACCCTCCATGTGGCGGCAGATCCGGCGAAAGAATCGGCCTTACCCGCAGTTGAACGCTCAGGAAATGGCCGACATCCTCGCGTTTCTCTACCAGGCGAGCAACGTTGAACAGGCCGGAGACCCCTCAGCGGGCGAGCGCGTATTCAACGAGAAGGGCTGTGTTCGCTGCCACTCGGTCGCAGGGTCAGGTGGAAAAACCGCACCCGATCTGTCGGGCATTGCCGCTGCCGGCGACACCGCAGCGTGGACACGAGCCATGCTGAACCACGCCGGATCGATGGTTGGCCCTATCACCAGCACCCTGGGACAATGGCCTCAGTTTTCCGGCAGTGAGATGAACAATCTCATCGCGTATGTGGGCCGCACCGCTCCTCAGCCGGCAACCGGCGCCAGCCAGATGCCTGGCAATGCAGAACGCGGTTGGACTGTGTTTCAAAGCAGATGCATGCAATGCCATTCCGTACGCGGACAGGGTGGAACTTTGGGGCCGGAGCTGGGTCCGGACCGCGATCTCCCGCTCACGACGGCACAGTTTGCCAGCGTCATGTGGAACCACGCTCCCGCCATGCTCCGCCAGGGCCATGAAAGCGGAATAACCTTTCCTCAGCTTCAAGGCAACGAAATGGCCGACTTGCTCACGTTTCTCGCCAGCCTGCGGTATTTCGAGCCCAGCGGATCGCCTTTGGTGGGCGAGCGCATCTTTGCCGAGCGGGGCTGTGCAGCCTGCCACGGCAGCATGGCGGAAGGCACGCAGAATGGGCCTGCGCTGAAGGCGAGCACCGAGGCTTACACTACGGTTTCCTTCACCGCCGATTTGTGGCGGCATGGCCCGCACATGATTGAACGCGCCGAGGAGCTGGGCATACCCTGGCCCACCCTGAAGGCTACGGACGTCGGCGATCTGGTGAGCTTCCTCAACGCGCCCTCGCAGCCGAAATAGGAAGATGGACGCTTCTGCCTTCAGAAGCGTGCGGATCAATCGTATGGGCGCTCTGCTTTCGCCAGCGCCGCGATTGCCTGCGCGTACATGGGCAGCAATTCCTGACGCAGCGCCTCGGCGCGGGCCGCATCGCAATGCGGGGCGTACAAGCGGCACTGTGCGACGGCATTCTCCAGGCTTGCCAGAAAAGCTTGACACGGCTTGCAATCGCGCAGGTGGCGATCCATCTTGTCGCACATGACGTCGTCAATCACGCCGTCCATGTAATCGGAGAGCGCGGCGAACAATTGCCGGCAGCGCAGCGGTGCTTCCGCCTCCTCGTCGGCGGCGGCATGCAAGTAGGGGATGATAGCCGGGCCGCCCTCCTCAGTCTCCGATAACCGCCGGCGGAGGAACAGGCGAGCGCGGTGCAGACGGACTCTTACCGTGCCTTCGCGCATGCCCAGGATCTTTGCAACCTCCTCCGTGCCCAGCTCTTCCATGTCGTGCAAAACCAGCACCATACGATATTGGAGCGGCACGGCCATGATGGCCTGCTTGAGCTGCGCGGCACCTTCACCGCTCAGCAAGGCTTCCTCCGGATCAGGCCCTGGGCTGCGCAGTACCTTCTGCAGCTCATACCGGGAAGGTATCAGTTCGTCCAGTGACAGGTTCTGGGCCGGTGAGTTCTTGTTACCCCGGCGGCTGCTTATGCAGCGGTTGTGCGCGGTCTTGTACAGCCACACCGTCAGTGCTTTGGGATTGTCGAACTTCGCGAGGTGCGGGAGGGACTTGAGCAGCACGTCCTGCATGGTGTCCTCGGCGTCCTGCTGGTGGCCGCAGACCTTCATGCTGAACGAGTACACCGTGTTCTGCAGCAGTGACAGTGCGCGATCGACTGACTCGGGACGATTTTGGCGAATCAGTTCCAGCGCTTGTTCCACGGCCTCAGACATATATTCAGATTAGCGGATGCAAGCCAACGAGCCAATCTTTCCGGACGCTCTCATATGCAACTAAAGTGCACCTGCAGGGTTAAGGGCAGATATGTGGGGTATCGCCTCGCACCCCGCTTGCAGCTTTTCTCCCGGCCCGCTGTGGCGGAGGCGAGCAGTGCTCCGGGAGTTGGTCATGAGACTCGCTGTATTCCTTGTGACGCTCCTGTTGGTTCTCTCCTTCGTCGCCCTTGGCCAGGGCGTTCAGTCCTCCAGCAGTAGCGCGACCGTACAACCAGCAAGCATTTCTTCGGGTGAAACTGTGATTTCGGGCTGCCTGTCAGGTAACCCCGACAGCTACCGGCTCACTGAAGCGAATGGGACGTTTCATCTGCTGATGGACGTGAACGGTGTTCTCGGCAGTCACGTGGGTGACCAGGTGCAGTTGTCCGGATACCGGGACAGCAATCGGGACGCCAGCGCCAGCAGCGATGAGGGCACGCCTCATGGGATGCGGTTCTTCAGCGTCGAAAGCGTTGTGTCGGACTCCGGCAGATGTAACAAACGCTGATGCTTCCGCGTTGGTCGAGATGCTTCGACCGCTGAGACCGGTAACCTCAGCGGTGGGGGGATTCCTGGCTCTGCAGGAAGAGAGCATCGGTCGGATCGCGCAAGCCGGCCTCCGAGCTCACGAGGACGCTCACAATCCGCATCACCGCCTCATCACACATCTGGATCGTCCGTTCATCCCTGGTCAGGAATGCGGCGTCCTGAATCACCGACAGGGCGTTGCGAAGATGGTGACTGAGATAGGCGCCCATCTCTTTCTGCTTTCTTTTCTGGAGCTGCAAATTGATTTCTGCCCGCACGGCGCGGGCGCTGAAGTACAGGGCAGTCGCCGCGTTCAGCAGATTCACTATGATCATGGATAGCAGAAGCAACAGGCGGTGAGGATGCCGGAGCCAGGCGATCACGGAGCCGCTCAGGATCCTGATGCACAGCAGTTCCGCAAACACGCTAAAGGCAAAGACCGAGACGGCCACTTCGAAGGAACGGCGATTCATAGTCTCACCTCGACAATCTCATTCAGGAGGGCGCGATTTCAGGGAAGGGAATCGAACTCACCGCTATAGGCGGGGCGAGGTCGATCTCCCGTTATGCAACGAGCGAACCTGCAAAATGCTGCCGCCGAAGCACAGCAGGGCGACAGCGGCAACCCATAAGGGATTCAGCCGGACGGCCAGATTGATTCCGGAAAACACCACCAGCGGCAGATAGGGGTACACGTACTGCAGGGCATGCTCACGGTCATTCAAGAGCTGCAGCAGGTACAGCATCACGACATAGACAAGGGCGCCGACAAAAATTGCAGCCGGCTGCATGCGCCAGGTCCGCAGGAAGGTCTCCGGCGCACCTTCCGCAAAGAAGCGAAAGTCTTCGGCTACGGCGGCGGCGGCAACGCCGGCAATCGCTGCGATGCCAAATGTCAGGACCGTTTCATCGCCCCGGTCACGCGCTTTTCGTTTTCGATTCATACCTCGAGACCTGCTCAACATGGGCGAAGCCCGCAAAGGTGTTAAGGCGCCGCAATCTGGAAGCGCAGGACCGATTGCGCAATGCGGTACTGATACTTGGCCGCGGCATACTGGATTTGTGCTTCGGTCTGTTGCAGTTGTGCCTGGCTCAGTTCCACGATCGAACTCAGTCCCAGGTTGTAGCGGGTCTCGGACAGGCTGACCGCCAGATTGGCCTGGTCCACAAACTGGTGTGTCACGGCGATGCGGTTGAAGGCGGTGATGGCACTCAGCCAACTGGTGCGGACATCGTTGGCGATGCGGTCCTTCAAATCGCGTAACTGCTCATTGGAGGCCTGCGCGCGCAACTCAGCCTCCTTGGAGCGGGCAGGGTAAAGAAAGCCGTTGAAGATGGGAAGATTCACATTGACCCCAATCGCGCCGTACCAGGAGGTAAACGGCTGAACACCATTTACGGTGCTGCTAAACGGTGTGCGCCCAACAACGCCGAGCGCTTCAATGCTGGGCAGCAGCAGGTCACGCTCAGCCTTCTGGAAGCGTTGCGCTGCCTGGTATTCGTAATCCTGCGAGGCGATTTCCGGACGGTTGCTGAAGGCCTGGTCCACAAGCTGGCCGACCGCGTCAGAGGGCGGCTTCAGTTCCGTCTCGGTGTCGATCAGATCGAACTGCTGTTGAGTGGTGTAGCCCAGAATCTGGGACAGAGTCGAGAGCGCTGCCTGGTAGTTGTTCTGCGCGTCCAGCAGAAGCAGCTTGGCCTGGGCCAGATTGGCGTCGGCAAAGCTCACGTCAAGTTGTGAGCGCAATTTGTTCTGGTACAGGGCGGTGATTTGGTCGGCGACGAGTTGCCGGGCGCTGACCGTCTGCTCCGCGACCTTTTGCAGGGCGAGGTTTTGCAGCGCGTTGTAAAACGCCTGATCAACGGCCAGCTTGATCTGGTCGGCGGTGGCCAGCGCGTTCATGTCGGCAGCCTTGGTGCGGAGCGTGGCGGTAGCAACCAGATTGCTGGTGCGGCCGAAGTCGGTAATCAGTTGTGACAGGGTAATCCCGCCGGCCGCGCGTTCATACACGATGGGATTGTTCAGGTTGCCGGCGGCGATGCGCGAACCTTCCTTCGGCTCGACCGCTGTCAAGCTTCCGTAAACCGTGGGATAGTATGCCGCCTTCTGCTCGCGCGTGATCTGTCCGGAGGCGAGCGACAGCAGGCGATAGACCGAGATCTGCGGATTGTTCTTCAGCGCCAGCGCCTCGGCGTCCTGCACCGTCAGGCGTTGCCGCACGCCGGCGGTTGGCAACTGCGCCGGAACCTGGCCCGGTGGCGCCGCCCGCGTGGGCGACGGCGTTTGCGCCGCGAGCGAACCAACGATCAACACAACTGGAATGACAAGCTGGAGCGTCTTGCGTCTCAAGCCTGCACCTCCTGTTCGGGCTGTTCTTCCCTGCGGTGGATCAGCAGATAAACAGCGGGGACCAGGAACACGGTCAGGACAACGGAAACCGTCAATCCGCCGATGATGGCGCGCGCCAGCGGCGCGTACTGTTCGCTGCCCGCCTCCAGGGCGAGCGCCATCGGCATCAGGCCGAGGACGGTGGCCAGCGAGGTCATCAGGATCGGCCGCAGGCGGACGCGGCACGCCAAGGTAACAGCGTCGTGGATCGGCATGCCTTCCCGGCGGTAGTTGCGGGTCACATCGACAATCAGAATGCTGTTCGACACCACGATTCCGGTCATCATGATCAGGCCCATCAACGACATAATGTTCAGAGAGGTCCCTGTCGCCAGAAGAACCAGAATCACTCCCGTGATCCCTGGCGGAATTGCCAGCAGGATGATGAAGGGATCGATAAAGGAAGCGAATTGCGCCATCAGGATGAGGTAAACCAGCAGAACGGCGAGCAGCAGGCCAAACCAGAAGCTCTTGAAAGATTGGTGCATGGCGCGTACTGACCCACGCATCTCAACGCGGACGTTGGGTGGAAGCTTCGTGTCCTTGATGATTTTCTCTGCTTCTTTCAAAACGCCGCCAAGGTCTTCCGCTTTGGGCGCGACGTAGACGTCGATCACGCGAAAGAGCTGGTAGTGATCGACCTCGGTTGGGGTGTTGATCATCCTCATGTCAGCCACGTTCTCCAGCATGGTAGTGTTGTCGTTGTTCTTGGCTTTGAGAGGGATCTGCTTGAAATCCTCCATGCTCATGGCGTGGATCTGCTGGCTGGCGTATTGCACGGTAAGGAAGTAATTGTTACCGCTGTGGGGATCGACCCAATATCCGGGGGCAATCATCCCGTTCGAATTCAGTGCAGTGGTAACGTTGCGCACCACGTCGCTCGCCGTCAGGCCGAGGCGGGCGGCCATCTCGCGCCGGATGTCGAGTTCGATGCCGGGATAGTCCAGATCCTGCGGGATGAGTACATCGTTGACATCATGCAAACCGCGCACGCGATTGGCGATTTCCGCCGCCACGCGGTAAGCGGCGTGCTGGTCGTTGCCCGCCACCTGGATATCGATCGGCGCTGGCATGCCGGCGTTGATTACCGAGTCCACAAGGCCTCCCGTCTGGAAATAGGTGGACAGTTCGGGCAGGTCCGAAGCGAGCTTCCGGCGTACGCGATCCATGTAGCTAAACGTGGACAATTTGTGTTCCGGATTGAGGCTTACCTGCACGAAGGCGGTATGCTGCGCGCTGTTGCTGGTGTAGATGGCCGACAAATCGGCATTTACGCCGATGTTAGATACGACCATCCTCACATCGTCTTTGGGGATGACCTCGCGAATGTCGTTTTCCACTCGGGCAATGTATTCGTTGGTGACTTCCAGCCGTGTGCCGGTGGGAGCTTTCACGCTAATCACAAACTGTCCGGGATCGGTGCGGGGAAAGAACGCCACCCCCAGCAAGGGAAACAGCGCCAGGCTGACGACGAATACGCCCATGATGACCAGTACGGTACGCCCAGGACGCTGCAGGACCTTTGTGACCGCGAGGTCGTAGTGCATCAGCATCTGGTCATACTTGCGATTGAAGTTGGAGACCAGACGGCCAAAGGCAGACCGTCGTGGATGGTGACCTACAGAGCCGTGGACCGACTTGATGAATCGCTGGCAAAACAGCGGTACCACGGACATCGCCACCACGTACGACGCCGCCATGGCCAGCACCACGGTGAGCGCCAGAGCAGTGAACAGATAACGGCTAATGCCATACAGGAACACCACCGGGAAGAACACGATCGCCGTCGTGAAGGTCGCCGCCAGCACCGCCAGCGCTACTTCGCCGCCTCCGCGCTCGGAGGCTGTAGCCGGGTCTTCGCCCTCCTCCATGTGACGGAAGATGTTTTCCAGGACTACCACGGAGTTGTCAATGACGCGCGACAGGACCAGCGCCAGACCTCCGAGCACCATGGTGTTGATGGTGCCGCCGAAGGAGTTCAACAGAAGAAGAGCCGCCAGTACGGAGAGCGGGATGGAAAGCAGGACCGAAATCGTTCCCCGCACCGAGCCCAGAAAAATCAACACCATCATTGCTGTCAGGAGCAGGCCGATGGCAATCTCGCGGATTACGTTCGCAATTGCGGTCTTCACATATTGCGATTGATCGAAGACCACGGTAGCAATCAAGTTGCGGGGGATGTCCAGAAGCATCTTGACCCGGTCGCGAACTCCGTTGACGATCGAGATGGTGTTGCTGTTTCCGCCCTGCTTCAGGATCGGCAGATACACCGACTTCTGGCCGTCCACGCGGACGATGTTGTACTGGATGGCGGAGGAGTCTTCCGCGTGGCCGACGTCGCCGAAACGCAGTACGCCGTTGCCTATGGCCTTGAGCGGCACGTCGTTCATCTCGCGGGTGTTGGGAAACTGGCTATTGCTGTAAATGTTGTAATCACGGGGACCGATGCGAACGTCGCCGGCGGGAAGGATGGCATTGGCGTCGTTCACCGCATGCACTACGTCCATTGGGCTGAGTTGCGCGGCCTGCAGCTTTACCGGATCGACGTAGAACTGGATCTGACGGTATTTACCGCCGTAGGGCTGTGGAACCGAGGCGCCGGGAACATTGGCAATCTGGTTGCGCACATTGAACTGGCCCTGGTCGTGCAGTTCGGTTTCGCTGAGTCCCTGGCCCTTGAGGGTGACCAGGCAAACCGGCAAGCTGGAGGCGTCGAACTTGAGGACAACCGGAGGAAGTGTTCCCTGCGGCAACCGCCGCAGGTCCGCCATGGCCAGGTTCGCAATCTCACTGACGGCGGCGTCGGGATCGGTGCCGGGCTCAAAGTAAACCCGGATCAGACTGACCCCGGTCAATGAGCGAGACTCGATGTGATCGATGTTGCTGCCCAGAGTGAAGAAGCGCTCGAAGGTATCGGTGATGTCTGCTTCAATCTGTTGCGGCGGCATGCCGCTGTAAAAGGTGGCCACCACGACAACCGGTATCTTGATATCGGGAAACAGGTCCACCGGCATGCGCACCGTGGTGGCGACACCAACGACCAGGATCATCAGGCACAACATAAGGATGAAGAACGGATAGCGAATCGAGAAGGTTGGCATGAGCTACTCCCCTCCTCCGTCCACTGTCAACTGGGCGCTCTCTTTGGGCCGGACAAGCTGGCCTGGCTGATAGCTGACAAGGTTGCCGATAATGACGCGGTCGCCTTCCGACAAACCGGCCACGACCTCCACCTTGTTCCCGTCCTCAGCTCCGGTACGCACCTCTCGTTTTTCTACGCGGTTCTGCGAATCCACCAGAAGCACCGTGGCCGAGCCATGGCCTCGCTGAATTGCGTTGACAGGCACGGCCAGTACGTTGGCCTCCCGGCCCGCGGCCAGCGTTACGTCGGCATACATTCCCGGCTGCAAGTGGTAGTTCGGATTGGGCACGTCGATCTCCACCTGCATGGTGCGGGTCGAGGGATCGAGAGCATCGGTGAAGCGAGCGACGTTCCCGGTGAAGTGTTCTCCGGTGGCCTGCACGTGGACCTCGGCTGGATCGCCGACGCGCACCTTGGCCGCCAGCGATTCCGGTACCGGAATACGCAGGCGCAGCACATCAACCTGCGCCAGGGTGACGACGGGGAGACCGCTTGTGTTGGAGGTCCCGGCCTGCACCAGGGCGCCGGTATCGGAGAATCGCCACGTTACGACGCCGTCGTAAGGGGCCACAATCCGCGAGTAATCGCTAAGCGCGGCATAGTGCTGCTGATTGGCTTTAGCCACCTGCAACTGCTGCCTGGCCGCTGCCAGGGCTGATTTGGTGGCATCAACCTGGGCTTCGGAGGCACGGTCTTTGGCGTTCGCGTCATCGAGTTCCTGCTGCGCGATCAGCCCCGGTCGCGCCTTGTCGGTGTTGACCAGCCGCAGGGCGTTGGCATGCAGGGCGACGTGGTCGGCTTCCGTCCGCGATACGTCGCTCTGCGCCCGCTGGATCTCCTCTTCCGCGTGGTGCACCGAAGCCTTGGCCTCATCCACCTGCGCCATCAGCTCGGGAATCTCCAACACCGCCAGAAGCTGTCCTTTGTGGACGCGGTCACCGATGTCAACGTTGATGTTGCGGATATAGCCCGCCACTTTGGCGTGCAACTCGACGTTCTGGTAGGGAACGAACTGGCCGGCAATCGAAAGGGAAGTGGCAATCGCCTCACGTTTGACTGGGGCGACCGCAGCGTAGGGAATGTGCTCCAGGTCGCCGTGACCTGCGCTTGCGGTGTTGGGCGCACCGGCTCGGGCCCGCCTTGCTACCATGAACCCGACAATCAGAAACAGAACCACAATCCCTAACACAAGAAGCTTGTGTTGACGGCGAACTTGCATGAACTTTCCTCGTTTCGACCGAAGCGGCTTGCGAATTCAGATTCCGCTCAGCATCAGTTCCTGGGACCGATAAAGACTGGCGCCCAGCGCAAAGGGCAAATGAATGAAAGATGACTGAGGAAAAAGGCTAGAACTGCGCCGGAGGAGGACGGAGAAAAGGGTGCAGATGCCGGAGAGCAGAGTTCCGTGGCGGCGGAACAAGGAAGGTGTTGCGGACGAAGCCTTCGCGCCGCAGCGACAAGCTGTAGAGGCAAAGCAGAGCCATCCAGAAAACTGCGACGGACGTGGAATCGACCGGCGGGAGGTCCAACTTTTGTCCGTTGAGCCAGAGCTTGGAGGCAGTGGAAGGCGTTGCCTTCACCGGAGAAATGCCGCTGTAAACCGCGGTCTTGGCGTGCAAGGCAAAGAAGAATACCAGGGCGCAGAGCGCAAACAACAGAGCTCGCCACAGGTTTTTGCTATGCACGATGGAGGAACTCACAGGCACTACCGGCCCACATCATAACATACGTTTGAAACTAGAATAGGTGAGCGAGGTGCAGGCGGCAACCGGGCCCGGCTCAGGGGCTTGCAGCCAAACAGTAGATAAACCGCATCCAGGCGTCCACATTTTCTAGAAGGTTTTCTCCGCTGAGTGGACAAATGTTATCGCACTCGATGGCATCGTCCGGGCGGCAATACCTCTCGTTCCCGGGCGCCCAATGCACGTCAATGTTAGCCATGTGTCCGGCTTCATGAAGGAAGGTGGTGGCCAGCGTCTTGGCGGGCTGAATGAAGTAAAAAGGGCAAAGCTCAATACCGCTGAGGTCATCGAGCGTATTGGCAACGAAATTCCTGCTGCCGTCGTTGCAATCGGGCTCGTCACATGTGCTGACCCATAAGTTGTCATTCAGGCGCAGCTTGTCGAGGATGCTGCGAATGCTGCTGACGTTCCGGTCCAGGGTAGGGAAATCAACCGGTTGCTGAAACGCCTGTTGCGCCAGTCGCAGGTGATAAGGGTCACGGTGGGCAAGATTGGTGTAGGCCTGCGAGGCAATACCGCGTGCAGTCCATAGCCCAAATGAGGCGCGCTGGCTTTCGCGCATAGAAAAGGCTTTCCGTTTGGGTTGGGAAGGGTCTGGAGCCACCAGACAAAAATGCTGCCTGCGAAATTCAAAGTCTGAATCTTGTGCCGCAGCTGTGGATGTCTCCTGATGGCGCTTCCTTGATCCGTTGGCCGAAGTGGAGCCGGAGGTAGGGAAGACCGGGATTTGAGTGAAGTCATGACCGGCGGATGCCGTCATGCGCGTCGTGCTTGCTTCCGCAACGCCGCCTTGCTGCCCGATGTTGCCTGGTTCATGCATAGCGAGTCCAGGGCTGGACGCGGGCGCCAACGACGTTAGAGGTTGGCGAAGGGGAGCGGCAAGACCTGTAGAAGCCGAAGCCGGGTGGGGTAAGCCCGCTGCTTTTCGTGCGCAAAACGGACCTGGCTTAGCTGCCCGCGGGAATTCCCTGACCTTGAGATTGCGATGTAACGCGCGCGGCGGCTTAGGCTTCCTGGACTTGTTCTCAGCGCTAAATAGGTGGTCCATGCTGTGTTACATCTGCCCTCTACTTCGGACAGCAAAACGTCAGGACAGCAGACGAACTATGACACAAATTCGTCACCTGCATAAGCTCAGATCTGACATGGCGAGATTTTGGTGGACCTGGTCGGGATCGAACCGACGACCTCTTCCATGCCATGGAAGCGCGCTCCCAGCTGCGCCACAGGCCCACTTTGCGGAAGGAGCGCGGTCCGAACGGGACCGCTGGCATCATTTTCGCGCAGTCAGATAGCTTAGTCAAACCATAGACAGCGCCCGGGCTGATCTCATCCGGCAGAATCGCGCGGTGCGAGAAAGGCTGCACCTGTGCCTCTGCGGGCCGCGCATCATCGTATAATTTCGCCTGTCCCTATGACCCTCGCCGCTGCCGCAAAACTCGGCCCCTATGAGATTCTCGCTCCGGTCGGCGAAGGAGGGATGGGCGAAGTGTATCGCGCACGCGACGCGCGTCTCGACCGCTTCGTTGCCATCAAGGTTCTCCCACAGGCCATTGCCCGCGACTCCAGCCGCATGCAGCGCTTTGAGCAGGAGGCGCGCACTATCGCTGCTTTGAACCATCCCAACATCGTCGCCATCTACGATGTCGGTGTGCAGGATGGTATCTCGTATCTGGTGATGGAGCTGCTGGAAGGGGAAACGTTGCGCCAACGTCTGGAACGTGGCGCCGTCCCGGTGCGCAAAGCGGTGGAGATCGGAACTCAGATCGCCTACGGCCTGGCAGCGGCACATGAGCGGGGCATCATTCATCGCGACCTCAAGCCGGAGAACATCTTCCTGACCAAAGACGGCCATGTGAAACTGCTCGACTTCGGGTTGGCGAAGGACCAGTCGGTGGCGGCATTTGGAGGTTCGTCGAGCGGCATGACGGTTACTATGCGCACCGCGCCGGGGGTGGTGATGGGAACGGCGCCTTATATGGCGCCGGAGCAGGTCCGGGGCGAGCCGGTGGACTACCGCGCCGACATTTTCAGTTTTGGCACCGTGCTGTACGAGATGCTTTCCGGCAAGCGGGCGTTCGGCGGCGACTCGTCGGTAGAAACCATGAACGCGATCCTTAAGTCCGATCCCCCGGAGATTGATCCGGCGACGGTGAAGATCTCGCCCGGACTGGATCGCATCGTTCGTCATTGCCTGGAGAAGAGTCCGGCCGATCGTTTTCAGTCGGCGCGCGACTTGACCTTCGCGCTGGGTGCTTTGTCTGGATCCGAGTCGGCCGCGGCCCTGACTGCGGTGGGCATGGCGCGACAGCGGAACCGGTGGTTGTGGGGCGTCGCGGCAGTTGCACTGCTGGCTGCCGGACTGCTGGGTTATGTGTCAGCCAGGTCGGGCCAGTCGGCTCAGCGCATGGACTTTGCCATTCCAACCCAGGGCGAAGTGACCCATATGGCACTGTCACCGGATGGCAACATGCTGGCATACGTCTCGCCCGATGAGATGACCGGAGAAAGCATCATCTATGTTCAGCGAGTCGGATCTCCTGACGTGCATCATCTGGACGGAAGCGAGGGAGCTACCTATCCTTTCTGGTCCCCGGATGCAAGGTACGTCGCCTTTTTCGCCAACGGGAAACTGAAGAAGATGCCTTCCACGGGTGGACCGGTAGAGGTCATCGCCAAGGCCGAGAGCGGGCGCGGAGGCGCGTGGGGGAAGAAGGGCGTCATTCTTTATGCGCCCGGTGCAGCGGGCCCGCTGTGGAGAGTCAACCCGGACGGAACCGATGCGGCACGGCTGGGTGAGATGATCACTCCTGCTGACTCATCGCATCGCTGGCCGGTCTTTCTGCCGGATGGCGAGCATTTTCTCTTCTGGGCAGGGGATTTCAACGAGAACCCTGACGATCACCACACCGGCATCTATCTGAGCTCACTTGATAGCAAGCAACTGATCCTGGTGACACCTGCGCGTTGCGGTCCGGGCTATGCTCAGGGCCGTCTGTTTTTCCTGGATGAGAAGCGTTCACTGGTGTCTGTCCCTGTGGACGCTACTGCAGGAAAAATGCAAGGGCGGCCGCTGTTGATCGCGTCGGAGGTCGGACGCAATCCCTCGACTTACTGGTCGGCGTTCGCGGTCGCCGAAAACGGCACCGTAGTCTTTCACCGCAGCACCGGCGCTTATCTCTCGCAACTCACATGGTACGACCGCAAGGGCGAAGCCGTAGGCAAGCTGGGCGAAAGCGCCATCATGGCCAATCCGACCCTCTCCAGGGACGGACAGAAGGTTGCGGTGGATGTGGCGGACGGCAAAGACAAGAACATTGACGTGTGGGTTCACGACATCCCCCGTCAGACCTATACGCGATTCAGCTTCGATCCGGCAGAGGAAACCAACCCTGTGTGGTCGCACGACGGCAGGACGATAGCGTTTCGTTCCGCAGGAGTTGGGCGGTCGATACGTCTTAAGCACGCGGATGGTCTGGCTGCGGGGCAGGAGATTGGGCCGGAACGAGGTTCCGGCGACATGGCCCCCACGTCGTGGACGCCGGACGACAAAGCGCTTGTCCTGGTGACAGAAGGACCGGCCGGAGGTACGAAGTTGCAAATCCTCTCAGTGACCGATCAAACCGTTTCACCCGCTGTGTCCGGCAGCAGCAACCAGTCGGCAGGTCAAATCTCGCCCGATGGCAAATGGCTGGCTTACGCCTCCGACGAATCCGGCGACTGGGAGGTGTACATCTCGCCCCTGCCCAACAACGGCGGAAAGCTGCAGGTATCCCGCGGCGGAGGTAACGAACCGCGATGGCGTGCAGACGGCAAGGAGATTTTCTACGTCAACCCGTCGAAGGTGCTCATGGCGGTTCCGGTGAACGCCCAGGGCGGCCTTTCCACCGGAATCCCGGCTGCCCTGTTCCAGTTGAAGGGCCGCGCTCCTGTCTCGTCGACCGACTTGTTCACCTACGATGTAACCGGTGATGGGCAGCGCTTTCTGGTGAACCAGTACGTCAAGCCCGAACAAGTTGAGCCGCTCAACATCGTGCTGAATGCGTTTGCGGTGAGCCGCTAAGGCCGCTGCGGCCGCAATCGGGCATCGGCATCACATTAGGAGTAAACTGGACCTTCCTGCGAGGGCGAACGTCCCGCCACCGCGTCTCGCCGCATCTAATCAGTACCGGCTCTGTCTGCGCAGTGCTCCGCCTCGTCGGCCATGCTCGTCGGTAGTAGTTTTCTTCGACAGGAACTCAAATGAAGAGTGGTTGGCCCTTGCTATGCCTTTTGCTGGCAGCCGCACCGCTGGCTGCACAATTCGCTGCCCCCACCGCGACCTCGCCCAAGGTCGAAAGTCCGTCGACGACGGCGACTCTATCCGACCTGGACAGGCTGCAAACCGCCGCTTCGCAGGCAGCTCTGGACATCGGCCATCTGCGAATTGAGAAGTGGAAGGTCGACGGCGAAGTCAAACGGCAGGCGCAGAGCAACGCCGACTCCGTACAGCGGAACCTGACTTCGGCCTTGCCGGGATTGATTGCCGCCGTGCGGGCTTCTCCCCAGGACTTGAACGCCGAGTTCAAGTTGTATCGCAATCTGAACGCTGTGTATGACGTGCTTGGAACTCTGACCGAGTCAGTGGGCGCCTTCGGTCCGAGAAGCGATTACGAGGCTCTGGCGCAAAGCTTCCAGGTCATTGGCTCCGTGCGGCATAACCTGGGGGATGCCCTGGAACAGCTCACCGTCTCGACCCAGGCAGAGCTGACCCGGTTGCGAGACCAGGTCCGGGCCCAGCACAATGTAACTGCTGCCCCCGCCGCCCCACCCAAGAAGGTCGTGGTGGACGACACCGAGCCTGCGCAGAAAGCCGTCCGCAAGAAGAAAAAGCCAGCAGCCTCGAGCAACAGCCCCGACGCCTCCGGGGCAAGCTCCAGCGACAAAGGCGGAAGCCCTCCACAGTCCTGATATGCCACGTCTGATGGCGGGAACATCTGCCCGCTCAGCGGAGTCTATGGAAATAGGCCTTCCTGGAGGGTTACCGCAGATGCGCCATCTACGGCAACGTTTCCGGGAAGAAGGAACGAGGTGGTGGCTGGCTGCTGAAGATGGTCGCGTGAAGTTGTTGCGGGCTCCGAATCTATTTATCATTGAGGCACGCCTCTGGCGGGAGTAACAGTAGTGAGTGACCTCGCAAGTGCGATAGGAGTTCGCACCGCGGAAGCCGCGATCGTGGCCGAACTGAAGGCCGGCTCGGAAGACGCATTCGAATGGCTCATCGCGCATTACAATCAGCCGGTTTACAGTCTGGTTCACCGGATTCTCGACGACCCTTCTGACGCGGCCGACACCACCCAGGAAGTTTTTATCAAGGTCTTTCGCGGCATCAGGAAATTCAACGCTGATTCCAGTTTGAAGACCTGGATCTACCGCATTGCCGTACATGAAGCTTCGAACCACCGGCGCTGGTGGTTCCGGCATAAGGCGCGGGAGATGTCCATCGAGCCGCCGGCGACCGAAGAACGGTCGTGGCCCTGCGCGAGAGACAGGCTGGTGGACGAAGGCAAGTCTCCGCTGCAAAACGTGTACGACGCAGAATTGCGGTACCGTGTGGAAGAGGAGTTGAGGGCGCTCAAGGAGCCGTACCGGACCACCGTGATCTTGCGCGATATCGAAGAGTTGTCGTACGAGCAAATCGCCGAGGTGATGCAGACTTCCCTGGGGACGGTGAAGTCCCGCTTGGTGCGCGGGCGCGAAGCCTTACGTAAGCGCCTGGAGCATCACCTGGCGGCATTCGGTCTGGCCCCGGCCGTCACAGGCGCCAGGAAGTGCCACAGGGTAGATTCCATAGGCGGGGAAGAGGTTGAGGTCGTGTCATGACTTGTTCCGTTGTGAAGAGACTCATGTCGCTGTACCTGGATGGCGAAGTGACACGCCGCGATTTGACTCAGGTGGACGACCACCTTCGGAGCTGCGAAGAGTGCGCCGCGCTCTACTCGTCTCTGCAGGCTACGCAGGCGCTGGTCGGAGCTGTGGGGCGCAGGGCTGCGCCTCCAGACCTGGCGCTCCGGCTTCGCGTGGCGGTCTCGCAGGAGATTACCAACCGGCGCTCGTTGTGGGAGTCGCTGCGCCTTCGCTGGGACAACGCATTTGATGCAGTCATGGTTCCGGCTACAGCCGGCCTCGTGACGACGGTCATTATTTTCGGGCTGCTGATCAGCTCTCTTTATCCCACCGAAATGTCGGCCGCCAACGATGTGCCGACCATGCTCTACACCCCGGCGGAGCTGCAGTTCACTCCCTTCGAATTGTCCATGGGTACGGGCAGTGCTGACTCTCTGGTGGTGGAGGCTTTCGTCGGTCCCGACGGCCGCGTCCTGGATTACCGCATCCTGTCGGCTCCTGAGGATGCGCAAGCTACCTTGCGGGAGCTGAAGAATACCTTGATCTTTACCACCTTCCATCCCGCCACGGCCTTTGGCCGGCCGACGGCAAGCCGTGTCATCCTGTCGTTCTCCAAGGTGCAAGTCAAGGGTTAAGCGAACGCGGCAGCCGGGGCGCGACACATCTGTCCCAAAACCGTATTCAGATGGCCAGATTTGCGTGGGCGAAACGCTCCTCGTAAACTGGAAATACGGATTGCCTGCCGAAAAGCAGCATCTAGCTGTTAGCCATTAGCACTTAGTGACCTCACATCGCTGCGCAACGGATTGCTAAGGGCTAGAAGCAACTGCTAAGCGCCAAATAGCCTGGAGGCTTTACTGAGCTGTTCTCTCCGAATTTTGAGTTTGTCGTTGGCGATGCTGGCCGTGACCTGCGTTGCCGCGGCACAATCCAAAGCCACGCTTGACGTCAGCGAAACCCTGTTTAGTGTGATTGCGGCGATGAATGTCTGTGGCTACGACGCGGAGCTGCAGTCGTCGCCGCCCATCCGCGCCGAAGTGCGGGCGGAACTGGCGGCAGCAAACAAATCGCCGGAAGCGGCCGCTGCCGAAGAGAAGATGTGCCGCTTCTATCACGATCACCAGCAGGGCGATAGCGCACACGATCTGGCGCAGTACGTTTCACTGGCATTGAATCTCGGCGAGCCGCCGGACTTCGCGCCCAAACTCAAAGAAGCCGACATGCCTCCGGATTCGACCTACATACTCGGCTTCGTGCCATTGCTGAAGCGGTATGCTGCGGCCGCCGGGTTGCATTCCATCTGGCTGAAGCACCAGCCGCAGTATCTTGCTCTGATCGACGAATACCACGACTCCGTCGCCAGGATGATCAGCGCCACCGACAACTATCTACGGATGCCTCTCGCCGGCTATCTGGGCCGCAGTTTCACCGTGTATCTGGAGCCGATGAGCGCGCCGGGGCAAATCAATTCGCGCAATTATTTTCAGGACTATTACTACCTCGTGGTGTCGCCTGCTGCCGTGGGCCAGTACATGGATACGATTCGGCACACTTATCTGCACTTTGTACTCGATCCCTTGATCGCGAAACGGGCTACCGCGCTGGCGTTGCTGAAGCCGATTCTGGTTCCGTTGCAAAAGGCGCCCATGGCAGAAGACTACAAGCTCGATACCGGCCTGCTCGTCGTCGAGTGCCTGATCCGGGCCATCGAAGCCCGTACTCCGTCCGATCCGAAATTGCCGGCCAAAGATCGCCAGGCCATGGTGCAGCGCGACCAGGAGGAAGGATTTGTGCTCACCGGCTACTTCTATGAGCAACTCCGGGACTTTGAGAAGGAAAACACCGGTTTGCAGGACGCCTTCCCCGACTGGCTGCACAACACTGACGTGGACCACGAGAAGAAGCTGGCCAGGGAGATACAATTTGCGCCCGCGGCCAGGCCCGAGGTGATGAAAGCATCGAAGCCTGCCTCCCAGCCCAAGGTGGTTTTGGCAGAACGCGAGCTGGCCGGAGGCAACGCCCCTGCTGCCGAGAAGCTTGCGCAAGAGGCCCTGGCTGCGAATGAAGATCCAGCACAGGCGTATTTCGTGCTGGCACGGGCAGCGAGTTTGAGCGGTAACATGCAGGGTGCGCAAGAGGACTTTCAGAAGGCATTGGACGCTACTAAGGATGCGCGCGTGGCTGCCTGGTGTCACATTTATCTGGGACGCATCCTGGATCTTCAAGAGGAGCGCGAGGCGGCGGTGGCTCAATATCAGGCGGCCCTTAAGACGGGTGATGGCTCGCCTGACACCAGGAGCGCCGCAGAGCGTGGCTTGAAAGAACCGTATCAGCCGCCGGTAGCGAGGCAACAACCGCAATAGCGGTAAGGATGGAGTTGCCGGTCCGGAGTAGTACTAAGCACAGGAAAGGACATGGGGATGAAAGCAAGTTTGATCGTTATGGTCGTGCTGCTGGCCGCGAGCCTGGCGACAGCTCAGAAATACCCGAACCCAGCGCCGGCTAGTGGCGTCCAGGGCGCGCCGCAAGGGCAAGGCAGCTCACCCCAACCCGCGCCTTCCGGCGGCCAAGCTCAGCCGCCGGCCAGCGGCAGCCGCGTGCTGCAAGCCAAGTCGCAGGAGGAACTGAAGGCCTACCAGGACGCGGCGGCCATTACCGATCCCGCACAGATGGCAGCGGCGGCCGATGCGTTCGCAGCCAAGTATCCTGACAGTGAGCTGAAGGGTACACTGTTTGTCCGTGCGATGACGCTCTACGGACAGGCAAACAACGGGGAAAAGATTATTGAGACTGGCCGGAAAGCCATCGCTGCTGATCCCATCAACCCCGTTCCGCTGGTGCAAGTTGGCTCCGTCCTGGCGGAGACGACGCGCGACACCGACCTTGACCGCGAACAACGTTTGAACGAGGCCGGCAAGGATGCGCAAGCTGCTATCGATAACATTGATAAGGGTCTTATCGTGCCTCCCAATGCTCCGGCCGACAAGGTGGCTGCCGCCAAGACCAACATTTTGATCATGGCCTACGACACCCTGGGAATGGTGAATTTGAACAAGAAGGACTTCGCTTCGGCCGAGCAATCTCTGCTGAAGGCTGCCGACCTCGGCAAAGCCAATCCCGAGGCAGTGATTTACCTGCGCCTGTCGGTGGCCCAGGACCAGTTAAAGAAGTATCCTCAGGCGCTGGACTCCGCTAATAAGGCATTGCAATACGCGCCGCAAGGCTCCACCGCTCAGAACCTGGCCAAGCAGCAACAGCTGCGCGTCCAGAAACTGCTGGATGCGGAATCGTCTTCCAGGCAGGCCGCACCGGGGGCGGCGACTCCGGCTCCGGCCAAGCCGGCGACCCAGCCATCCACGGACCAGCCCTCGGGTGCGACGCCGCCACCCGTACCGCATTAGGATAGTGTTAGTTGCAAGTAACCGATTGTGTTCGCCCGTTCAGCGGACGACCGGAGCCGACGGCCGAGTTGACAGCCAATCACCGATGAAGTCCGAGCCGGATGACTTGTCTCAGCTGGAGGATGCCCTCGGGCATCACTTCCG
>Ga0335082_10000574_pt1 | contig 38504 bp, 34 predicted proteins | sample Lox_Sample_41_FD_206718 | JGI IMG/M metagenome (GOLD analysis project Ga0335082, IMG submission 206718) | Soil microbial communities from Loxahatchee National Wildlife Refuge, Florida, United States - Lox_Sample_4.1 | ecosystem: Environmental > Terrestrial > Soil > Wetlands | place: USA...
TACGGCGACGATTGCGCTTCCAGCCGATTCGGAACCCAAGGCAGAAGTGAGAGAGGTCGAGAAAAAGCTGATCGAGGTGGGCACGGAGATTCGTCAACTGTCGCATGAGCTTCACCCTGCCGTGCTACAGGAAGCGGGTCTGCCGTCCGCGCTCTCCTCGTATTGCGAAGAGTTCAGCAAGCTACGCGGCATTCCCATTGCGTATAAGGCCGATGAAAGTGTGAAGGAATTGTCGCCCGGGGCGGCTCTGTGTATCTACCGCATCGCCCAGGAGGCTCTCGGCAATGTGGCGAAGCATGCCCAGGCCAAGCAGGTGGAAGTTCGGCTGACCCGGTCTGACAGTCGCGTTTGCCTCGTGGTGTCTGATGATGGTGTCGGGTTCAATCCCGACGGAAGCGGGAAATCCGGAGGGCTGGGGCTGATCAATATGCGAGAGCGCGTGCGCCAGCTGAACGGGACGTTTGAGCTCGAGAGCAAACCAGGACACGGAACCACGGTGAAAGTGGAAGTTCCTTTTCGACCCGCGTCGTAAGTTTACTGCAGGCTTCCTCGGCGAAGCCTCGAATGGGCGGAGGCGACCTGGCAGTTTAAACGCGCCACCTGCGGTATCGCAGGCCTCTTCTCCGGGAGTGGCCAAGGCCAAACTCACGTCAATCGGACTCCTCGACTTCGAATGACATGGCCGTCGTAACCGAGCGGTGACTTCAGAGCAATGCGTGCGGTTCACCCCTAGCGTGCGAGGTTATTTGTGAGGGTGTGCAGCGGGGATGCAGAGCTATCATGCGTCGGCTTTGGCCTTTCTTGCCTGCCATTGTCCCTGTTTGCCGATCATGGCTTCGAGTTCCGCGGCATAGATTTCCGCGCGCTCATAGAGTCGCGCGTTTTGAATGGCGACAGCAGCGGAGATCGCAAGCGACTGGGCGACCCTGTAATGTTCTGACGTAAAGGCAAGGGGACACGAATGGCCGACCGAGAGCAAGCCCAAGACTCGTTCCGACTCGGGACGCTCAGTAGACGCAATGAGCGGCACACAGATCCAGGAGCGCATGCCTCGGAGGGCGCCCGCATCGTCCCAATCCGCTTCTTGCGCTGTGTCGGGAACGAATATGCTTTTGCGGCCCACTCGAACGCGTTCGAGGAAGGTATTCCGCTGGCCCTCGAGCAACTGCACGGTCTTGGCGGAGGTGCGGGCAACGTAGAGGCAATCGTCTTCGGCCAAGATCACGCTTGCGGCGTTGTAAGGGACAACTTCCAAAAGGGAAGCAAGGAGCGTATCGAGGACCGCGTCCATGCTCAAGTTCTTGGTCAAAGTAAGGGTAGAGAGCCGCAACGCCTCGGCTTCGGCCCGTGCCGCTACTGCCGCCGCGAGGTGCTTGGCAATCTCAAGCTCCGCCTGCTTTCTCTCGGTAATATCCTGCGCGATGCCGACAAGCCGGAGAGGGGCTTCGCCAGGGCCACCGGCCCGAGTGCCCTTACTCCAGATCCAGCGTAAAACTCCGTCCGGGCGCACAATGCGGAATTCATCGTCGAACTTCCCGGTGGTGCGGGCCTCTTCGAGCTTCGCGAGAAATCGGGTGCGATCCTCAGGGTGGACCAGGTCTTTGTAGGAAGAGGGGTTCTCGCGGATCTCCCGGAGGGAGTGCCCGGTGATCGCCTCATAGGCATTGCTGACGTAGAGTAGTTCCTCCGTGTCCGCTCTCAGCATCCAAACCACCTCTTGGACATGATCGGTCACCTCCTGGAGGAGTTCCTGGCTCTGCCGAAGGGCGGCCTCGGCTAGGCGGCGTTCGGTGGTATCGCAGAGAATCGCCACGTGCCGCCCGGGAACATAATTCGCGGCAATGGCGTAGTCGACGGAGAGCCTTTTTCTGTCACCGCGGACGAGTTGGGCGTGTCCGCGCTGGTCGGTGCCCTTTAACAGCAGATTCCAGGCATGGGAGAATTCCCGCTCGTCCCTAAAAAAACGCGAGAAGGAACTTCCGAGAAGTCCCTGGCGAGATAAACCCAGGATGCGGAGGGCCGCGGGGTTGGCATTGAGGCAAGTCGCCTGGTTGTCGAGAATCAGAATGCCGTCAAGGGCATGCTCGAAGATGGACGCGAACTCCCTGTCTGTCACGTAAAAGGCGTCCGCAGCGGCATGCCGCTCCCTCCCGGCGTGAAGCAGGTAGAATGCGTGCAGCGCAAGAGCGCAGACCAAAATAACGGGAATGACGGCGAGAAACAGCCGTGATTGCCGGTCCCCTACAATCAGAGACAGGGCGAAGAAGCCGATCCCGAGGAGCAGAAGGGAAAGGGAACTGATCCAGAACCACCGGGGTGGCGGTTCAGTTGGCAAGCGCGTCTTCGGAAGAAACGTAGCCATAGATATGCGATAAGAACTGATCGAATGTGACCGTCGAGGGTTCCTCTCTGATTTCGTTACCGTTTGGTAGCCATGCTACGCGCCGCCGTTCCACGGAGTCAAGAAAAGAGGAGGCCGCGTTCACTGATACCCTTGCCTGAGCACGAGGGGGACATGCAACGGTCTTCTGTACCCGGGTAGAGTTCAAGATGACGTTCTCTGATTTCTCCTATTTGCGCTCGCTCGAAGCTACTGCTTCCAATCACCCAATTCGACTGCCTGGTTGGAATCTGAGCGTACTTTCACCGAAGAAGCCGAGCCCAGTGATGCCGATTCGACAATTCGATCTGGCTAGTTCGATGAGAATCAGGCCACGAATGTCTATGGGCCGAATTTATTGGCCGTGAAGCGCAGATCGAGAGGATCCTTTAGGCCCATCTGATTCTCTGCCTGTCACTCAATGCGTTCTCCCGAGTCAGTTCTCGGAAAGTAGGCGCCAAGCCACATTCTCAAAGTGCCGTCATGCCAGCTTTGTCGTGCCATGAGGTTGGGCCGCAGCTCTTGCTCGTATCGTTCCTGAAGTAATTCACCACTGAGCGGAACTGTTCTTGCCAAATACTCGACATCACCTTGATCCTTTGGGCTATTCCGCTCGAGCTTGGACAAAGCTAAATCATATGGGTCAGGTGCAAAGAGCTTGAGTTTCTTAAACCGCCCAGGGAACATTTCTGTTAATCGAGATTCATAATCTTCCGGCATTGTCGCGATGGCAACGTGTTGTAAGTAGACTTTGTACTTCCGTGCGAGCTTCGAGTCACGACCCGCAAGCCGTTCAAGCTCCTCGATTCGGTGGCGCGGGATCGCCGAAATGTAGTCCACATCGCCTGTTGGTCGCGGAAGTCCGTATAGCAAGCTGATCACAAACCCACCGATGCAATGCAGTTCAACATGTTCAGAAAGGGCTTCATCAAGTTCATCGAGAAATTCTCGCCAAGGCGATGGCAAGTCTTGGCTGGTGCTAACTGACATACGTTAAGTGCTCCGGCCGCCAATTGGTCAGCAAGTTCCAATGTCGCGCCTCGTCGGATCGATTCTCTCTCAGCCATTCCCGCTCAACTTCGGTATTTACCGGTTTTAGAAACGTATCCTCGCGGGCGAGTCGGCTCTTTTCGAGCATGTTCCGAAGCTCACTCAGCGCTCGATTTCGTTCTTCATCCTTAGAACCTGATCGTTTTAAAACTTCCTCCGCCAGACTTTCTACAAACCCTAAACGGTTCTGCAGGTTATTTAGCTTCGCTTCCCTGACAAGCCATCCGAGATTCATGTCCCAATACGTAAGCAACAACCAAGGAAGGGCCTCTACCACGCGTGACTCAAGGCTCGTCTGACTCAATGCTTCAACGAGTGTTTCCGCTGGATTTCTCTCTTTGACACGAGCTTTTAGATAAGCAAAACCAGGATAACCAAGAGCAGAAACTTCGTTTACTAACTCCTCGTCCGCAACTGAAACACGGGGCTTGAATTCATCCGGTGTAGGCAAAACGGTCGCAGGCAGCCCATAGACTGACTTAAACTTCCGCGCAAGTCTCGGCGTCACCTTTCTTTGCCCCCCTTCAAGCATTGCAAGATAGGACTGTGACATGCCCAGGCGTTCAGCAGCTTGGGCTTCGGTCCAATCGCGTCGAGAGCGGGCCGCCCTCAATGTGCTAGACAACATTGTTCCTTCCTCTGACTTGGCCCAAGTATATCACAGATGTTGTGATTTTTGTGTCTCATATAACGATGATTCTATTGCTTTTATTTGACATGGATCAGAGATAGGTCTCATATCGGAGGGTCTGCCGCGAGTACGATCCTAGCAATAAGGAATGGTCGAAGAGAGTTCGGGAAAATCTCTGCAAAGGTCAGGAAAACCCTACGCCATCTACAGGCGGACAAGACCACAACACTGGCAGAGGTACGAATGGTTCCACTCGGTGAGCTCTCGCGGCTAGGCTCCCTGCGTATGAGTGAAATGGTGGGTGGGGGGGAGATCGAAAGCAACAATGTATGGAATTTCAAGGACTTACGAGGAATGCAGAGGAACACTAAGTCATTGAAAAGGAGCACGAGGGCATGCAAAGGAATTCCTATTGCTCCCTCAAAGCTCCCTCGCATTTCACGAGTCACGTGGAGTTCTATTCCTTTGCGCCCTGGAACATAGCGTCGGTATCGGGCCCCAAATCGCGGCACGGATGGCAAACCATGCCGCCGGGTTCTCTGGACGTGCCGCGGAATCGCCCTTGGCAAGGGAACCAAAGGGTACCACACGAGGAACGCAAGCAGAACGTACGTTACCAGAACTGTAATAAACAGACGTCGAAGTTTTAACTATACAACTTCGCTCGGAAGGCATAGTATAGCCGCCTCATGGGTCCTCGTTTGTTCGCTGGATGAAACTCTGCATCTTCACTGTCGCGGCCCTGGACTCCGCTTCTTCGATCCAGGGTAACCCAGGCGCCCGCCACCACGCCCGCTAGGAAGACCGCGAATCGAGCCTAGGAGACTGCCATGCCCCAAAAACGGATTGTCGCCTACTTCATGCGAGACGAGGAACGCGACGCAGCCAGAAACATCATGAGTACCAACGAAGCCACGCCCAGCTTTCTCGTGGGTGAGGTCGATGAGAATAATCTCGAGAAACTGCGAAGTACGGGCGTCGTTGTGCAAGTTTTGGAACCGAAAGCGGTTGAACCAGAATCCTTGCCAACCGCCGGCATTTCCGTTCTCCCCCACACCTGGAAGGGCGCAATGGCGAGTGTCGAAGGCATGACGGAGGCGGTTACCCTGCCCGCGGCTCCAAACCTTGTCGACTACTACTACGTGACACTGGACGGTCCGCTCGTCGAATCCTGGCGAAAGACGTTAGAGGCCGCGGGCGTCACATTGCTCGAAGCGGTACCGGGTAGAGGGTATAAGACCAGGCTAAATATGGAGCAACTCCCTGCTCTTCGGGCTATGAAGTTTGTCGACAATGTGAAGTGGATCAGCCTTGAACCCTCGGCCGTCAACGTCGAAACGGTCTCGGTCGGAGGTGGACCAGGCGAACAACCGCCTTCCGGATTGAAGATGGTGACGTTTGATGTGCGCCTGCACTCAGCTGAAGACCGAGCCAAAATTGAGCGATGGCTGGCTGACCGGAACGTCGCCCTCTCGGGATCGAGCGGCCGCAAAATAAGATTCTTTCTGCTTGAGGGTTCTCCCGTACTCGGCGATCTTGCGCAACTGCCGGAAGTCGACTTGGTGGCCGAGTATACTGAGCCCCAACTGTGGAACGATGTCGCTCGTCGGTTGCTCGGCATTGACGCTGCGCCCGGCCACAACCCCGCGACAAACGTAACCGAAGACGGCTCGGGACAAATCGTCGCTGTGGCGGATACGGGAATCGACGACGGGCATCCCGATTTTCAAAGCCGTATTGTCGGGAAAGTCGCCAGGGGACGGCCGAACGATACGACCGATCCGGTCGGTCATGGTACGCATGTCGCAGGTTCGATTCTGGGCGACGGAACGGCGTCGGGTGGAAAGATAAAAGGCGTCGCACCCAAGGCCAAGCTGTTTTTCCAATCCTTGCTGGACGCGAAGGGCCGACTTGGAGGACTGCCGCTCGACCTGAATGACCTTTTCGATGAGGCCTATCAAGCCGGAGCGCGAATCCACAACAACAGCTGGGGCGCGGCGACACCTTCGTCCTACACCATCAACAGTGAAGAGGTAGATGAATTCGTGCGAAATCATCCCGACATGCTCATTTTGATTGCCGCGGGCAACGAAGGAAACTCTAAGAACCCGATCAAGTCCGCTCCTGGGTTCGTCGACTGGCTATCGATCGGCTCCCCGGCGTCATGCAAGAATGCCCTCACGGTAGGTGCCAGCCGCAGTGACCGCGCTGACGGGGCGCTCAGCAATCTCACCTGGGGAATGGGTTGGCCGAAAGAATTTCCGAATCCCCCGATCGCCAATGAAAAAGTCTCTGGTGACCCACTGTGTCTTGCGGCATTCAGCAGCCGAGGCCCTTGCGATGACCGGAGGATTAAACCAGACGTCGTCGCACCTGGAACGGACATCGCCTCCACAAAGTCATCGCTCGCCCCGATCACAAACTTTTGGGGACCGTATCCGACGTCGCCACAGCAGCCCAATAATCCGAAGTATGCTTTTGACGGCGGAACGAGCATGGCCACGCCGCTCGTGGCCGGATGCGCCGCACTCGTCCGTCAGTATTACATCGAAACCCGGGATCATGCGCCGAGCGCCGCTCTGCTCAAAGCAACGATCATCAATAGCACCGTGTGGTTATCCGGCACCGATTCGACGGCCCCGACTAGCGGAGTACCGAACTACCATCAGGGTCATGGAAGAGTCTCGGTTCCCCTCGCGTTTCCGAATCCCTCGCAACCAGGCCTAAATCTCGAATACGTCGACGATTGGAAAAACTCGAATCGCTCTTTTCGGATCACCGGTGCTACCAGGCGGTTTCAGTTCAATCTCCCGCAAGGCACCCCGGAACTGCGAATCTGCATGGCGTACACGGATGTACCGGTCAGGGCACTGCAGAACAATCTGAATCTGATGGTTCTGCATATCGCGAGCGGAACCAAATGGCTCGGGAATGCTGGCTTGCCCGATGCCCTGATCTTCCCGGACCCGGACAATAACGTCGAAACCGTGCGCATCAAATCGCCCGCGCCGGGCAGCTACCTGGTCCAGGTGTTGGTGGGCAATATGCTCAAGCCGCCGCAGGATTTCGCGCTCGTTCTGACCGCTGTCGGACTACCCACACTGAACGAGATTTGATCCACCGATTTCGAGCGACTCGGTGAATCTGCTTCAGCGGAACGTCGTCGATCTCTCTGAAGGATCTACCGAAGGAGGCTCTCTATGGACAGGCTAGCTAAAGCTGCACGCCTTAAAGCGATGCTGTCACAGATCGCCCCGCGAGAAGCGCTTGAATCCATCTCCAGGCCACAGTTCCGCGCGGAACTCCCAGCCGGTCTTGAGAGTTACGAACCGGCGGGCGACCCAGCGGCGACCGTCGACTCTGGCCTGCAAAAAATGCTGGAGAATCGCGAACACGATGTCACCCCTGCCGAGCTCTATGCCCTCGAGGCCATCGTGCTGCCGGCAAACCGTCCAGTCGTCTTTGTTCGTGGGGAATCGTATGACCCGGTCGAAGCCCCTTGGCTTGCGCTGAATGAGCCTCCGGTCAAGGCGCGGCTAAGCGCACTTCTCCCTTTCATTGGACGAGTCGAGGTTCCAAATTCGGCGCTGCTTCCCTATGCGGGAACGGGTTTCGTCGTTGGAAAAAACCTGCTGATGACCAACCGCCATGTGGCCGAGATCTTCACGGAGGGGCTCGGGCTTCGCCTTCGCTACCAACCCGGTGACGCCGCCATTAACTTCAAGCGGCAGGTGGATTCGCCCGAAGACGATTCTTCCCCAACTCTCGTCGTGCGCAACGTCCTGATGATTCACCCCTATTGGGATATGGCGCTGCTCGCCGTCGACGGGCTTTCGACGGTTGGTGCGCTGAACCTATCGGCGCGGTCGCCTGAAGAGCTCGTTGGCCACAACATCGTTGCCATCGGGTACCCCGCGCGCGACGATCGCAACGACCTTTCGCTCCAAGACAAGATCTTCCACAAAACTTACCAGGTGAAACGTTTGCAGCCGGGCATGGTTCGCGCGCGAGCCACCGTGCGCAGTTTTGAAACTGTCGTGAACGCTATGACCCACGACAGCTCGACACTCGGCGGAAATTCCGGATCGGCCATCATTGACGTCGATACCGGTGCGGTCCTGGCCCTCCATTTTGCCGGCGAATACCTGAAGGCCAACTACGCGGTTCCCCTGTATGAGCTCGCGAGAGACCGGAGAGTCGCGCCTCTGCTCAATTTCCAGAACTCGCTCCCCCCAACCAACGATTGGGAGCCCGCTTGGCAGAGAGCCGAAAGCAATGAACAGGCAGTTAGCCCCTCCACTACTGCGACGCTGGGGACAGCCGTCAGCCCCTCTCTGCAATCCCCTGCACCCGCCATCCCCGGAGGTGACCGTTCTGACCTTGGAATTACCTGGAATATTCCTCTCCGGGTCACGGTCTCTCTCGGACAACCCACGGTCCTGCCTGACATTGCCGGTCCATCTGACCGTTCTCCTGCTCTAAGCTCGGCTTCAGAGACGGAAGAAGAGGCCATAGTCGTTGATAAGAACTATAAGGACCGGCCCGGCTATGATCCAAACTTCCTCGGGGAGATCAAAGTCCCGTTGCCACGGATCACCCCGGTTATGGAAGCAGATACCGCGGTTATCAGCCCGGATTTCCTCAGAGGGAAAGACCAGTTCGAGCTCGCCTACTACCACTACAGCATCTACATGAGAAAGAGCAGGCGCACGGCCTGGTTCTCTGCGGCGAATGTAGACGGAGTTCATCGGCCGGCCATCGGCAAACGGCAGGGAGACAAGTGGTTCATCGACCCGCGGATTCTGGATTCCGAGCAACTTGGCCAGAAAGCGTTCGAGCATGGCATTGACCGAGGGCATCTAACGCGGCGCGAGGACACCGCTTGGGGCGAAGACGTCGCGAGAGCGCGGAAGGCCAATAACGATACCTTCCACTTCACGAACTGCTCACTACAAGCCTCACCGTTTAATCGCGGCAAGGATCGCTGGCAGGGGCTCGAGCAATTCCTCCTTGAAAAGCACGCGAAAAAAGACAAACGCATGATGGTGGTCATCACTGGCCCGGTGTTTGCCCTGAACGATCCGGTCTATCGCAACGAGAATATGGACTATTCCGTTCGCTGTCCCATTCAATTCTGGAAAGTTTGCGTTCTCATCCGCGAAAACGGCACGGCTGCAGCCACCGGGTTTGTTCTGGGACAAGAAGACATCGCCAACCTTCCTGGGTTCGAGGAAGCCTTCGATGTGGCCGCCACGCAGGTTAAGATCGCCGATCTCGAGACAAAGACCGGCTTGGATTTCGGGGATCTAAAAAACCACGACCACTTCGCCCAAGGCGGCCCCCGAGGAACACTCGAACTGCCCGGTGCCCTGCGCGTCAAAGCCATCCGGACAGGCGCGGATATCTACCTAGGAGAAGAGTGAGGATCGAATTCAGGAACGACGGTGCGGAGAGCTCCTCCGGAGGACTCCGACTTTTGCAACGCAGAGATTTCTTGATTCAACAAGAGAGGATCTAACAATGCCTGAAGAAAGTGCTATCGGTGGTTTTGGAACGCGGATTTATTTCATTCCCAGCGCCGGTATGGACGCGAAAAGTGCCCAGGTGCTTATGGGCCACGGGTATGTGACCGTCAACCTAAAAGGAGCGCATTACCGTTCCGCGGGAAATCTGTGGCAGAAGATTTTTGGCGGCAGCGATAAGGTGTCCCTGTCGACACAGATCACGCACCTCTCCGGAATGAACTCGGTGTCCTGTTCATCGATCGAGGAGGTGCGGAAAATCGATGTTGGGCACCCGTTCTATTTCGGGAGTGGGCGATTTATTGCCTTGAAACTGCCGACCGACTGCGATGGTATCGAGATGGCCGTCACCATGAGTGCGGTCAAAAGCGATAACTTGAGCGGTGCCCTGGACATCCTGAACTCTGGGGAACTCAAAGGAACACTCCAGTTGGCACCTCCCGCAGTTTCTAGTGCACTCGCAGTTGCCAACGTCGTGAAAAAACTCCTCACCGCGACGGATCCGCAGAATAGCCTCCAGGGCAGCTATGCCGGCCGGCTGAGTACCGCTGCCTCGGACAATCCGATTCGCGATTTCTGCCTGGTGCAGGGAACCATCATCCTGATCTACCGGGAAGCCGACGACGATACCTCGCTCGACGATCTAGATCCCGGGAAGCTCACTACCGACGGCGACGGCCTGAAGTACGACGGCCAGATCATGCAGAACACCTACGTCATGTTTCAAGTTTCCTTCGACCAACTGAAAGGCGAAGAACCATCCTCCCAGTGGTCCGGCATCTTTTCCTCCGCGGAACAAGCGCTCGATCAGTTGGTGACGGTGACGAGTGATGCAGACCGCCAGAAGATTTGGGCCACAGCCTACGCCACCTATCAGCAAGCCGTTAAACTATTGATGGCCGATCCTTCCTATACGCGGGACGAAGCTACCGGCTTAAGTGCGTTGCATTTGACTTCCCTCCGCAAGAAATATACGAACTCGGGCGGCCAGCCTACACCATCCCCGGCACGTGTCGAATTGCCACAGGTTGCCGCGTTTCTTCGAGAATCGTTCCAAACCGACGACGTGGAAAAAATCGCCAGCAGTTATCTTTCGCGTCTTGCACGTGCGAACGTAGCTTTGCCAGGCCGCGGAGCACGTTGAGCTTGCGCGCGGAGCAGTACGGCGATCAATGCCACATCTCGGCGAACCAATAGGGAGCACCATGGACGCACAAACCGGAAGCATTCTCATCCACATCGTCGACGGAACGCGGCAGTCCATAGCCGATGCCGTCAAATGGTCCGCTACGATCCATGATGGGAGGCCGCCGGACGACTGGCACATCACGAACGTGGATAGCGCTGGGTCTGCGGCGCTTGTCAAAGGCCTACCCTACTTCGACAATTTTTTCGATAACTACACCGTTATTCTGAACTCCGATGGCTACGAACAAGCAGGCTGGATGCCCGTTCCCCTCCGACCCGCGAGGCCAGCGCCCGTCAGCTTGATGCTGCTCGAGAAGGACAGCCATCTAAACTTCAGCAGTGCCACTTGGAAGACCCTGAATAGCGTGCGACCTCGCTTCGCCGAGATCCTCTCGGCCGGGATCAACGATGCCCCGACGCGCTATGTGGGCATGATGGAGCACAACGAAGGGCTGGTACTCGGCTGCCTGCTGAACTTGCTTACCGCCATGTCGCAGATTACCTTGCCCAGTGAAAAGACTCCCTTGGACTATTATTGGCAGCCCATCTGGGACGACTCCCAATTCCAGATGGCCCAAGACCGATTCTTTGCCTACGTCGACAAGGCTCTTGTCGACGACGTCGTCAAGGCCAGCAAGATGGGGTCCTTCTCCGAGGAAAAAAACCCCGGCGCGTTGCACCCGGGTGCGACTTTGAGCTACAAGCAGATTCAGTTTGCGGTCACCAACGTTCAGCTCACCTTTCATCAAGGCAACAGCAAAACCCTGCCCGGCCCGAATGGACCCGTAGACTGCATTGTTATTGAGCCCGATATCGACTATTACAAAGACCTCCTGGCCCATTTCTTTCTCGAGGTTTTGCCCAACAAGTTCACCGGGGCCCTCACCGATCCGAGGGCGGTTTACCTGCTCCGGTGGATGGCCGCCAAGCAAGCGGGGAGCGACTTTAACCCGCTCTACACGATCACCGTCTAGAACGATGGGTTCGAGGAGGAGACAAATTGCCACAAGAAAGAGAAACCCGCCCGGATTACACCTATCGAGATCCGACACTTTCCCTGTGGCAGTCCGCCGCAGCCGCGATGACCTCGACCGCGCGCACGGGACTCGAGGCTCTCGAGAGTCAGAATGTTTTCATGACCCCGGTTCACGCCGTTGCTTCTGCCGCAGAAGGAAACCGAGAGGCTCCGACCGCCGAACTTGAATCCGTCGCCGTGGTCGGCGACTGCGCCAAGGTAGCCTCGCAATTTCTCTGGGCGGAGATCCGAGGCGATCGAGAGCTCGCGGCCCAATGCGCCGCCGAGCTCAGGAAGGCCGTATGCGATGCGGCCGGATGGTCCACCTGTCTTACGAACTACTTGAAGTTCAAGGCCGAAGGCGGGAATTTCCCGTACCTCGGAAACAAGAATCCGGTCGTGTCGATCGACGAAACTTTTCGCATTGCTCTGGTTGGCGATTGGGGGACCGGCGAAGACGCGGCAGTGAATCTCCTCGCTCAAGTAAAGTCGCAAAGTCCCGACCTGCTGCTACACCTTGGCGACATCTACTATTCCTGTACGCAGGAGGAGGCCGCAAAGAACTTCCTGGACAAGTGCCGCGCTACCTTCCCTCCGAACTTCCCGCTCTTTACCCTCTGCGGCAACCACGACATGTATTCCGGCGGCAACGGCTACTACTGGCTCTTAAGCCAGATCGAGCAGCAGGCCAGTTACTTCCTGCTCGAAAACAGCAATTGGCAATTGCTGGCGATGGACACCGGCCACAACGACTCGAATCCCATCACCGTTGCCTCCTACATGACGTCCGTGAATCCAAAAGAGGTCGACTGGTTACGCGACAAGATCAAGACCGCCGGTCCAGCATGCAAAACCATCCTGCTCTCCCATCATCAGCTGTTCTCTCCCTTCGCGGCGGTCGGCCGTGTCGACGGGCGACCTTATGCCTACAACCCCAACCTCTATAGAAACTTTCAGGATGTCTTGGGACAGGTTGCTTGGTGGTTTTGGGGACACGAGCACAACCTGGCGGTCTATGAACCTTATATGGGTCTCGAGCGCGGACGCTGCGTCGGTTGCTCGGCCGTGCCGGTGTTCAAGAACCAACAGTCCTACACTCTGGACCGCACCTTGGTCACTCTCGACAAGGGCCAGTTCCCCGTCTGGGCAACCGCTGCCGAGCTCGGCAACAACGGCACCGATTACAACCACGCGTTCGCGATTCTCACACTCAGGGGCAAAAGCGCTTCGGTTGACTATTTCGAAGTTCCCATCAACCAGGCGGGGTCGAGATTGTGGAGCGAGCCTTACGATGGGTGAGTTCGAGGTCGCGCCACTCCGCGGTATTCCCTGGGAGCGCTCCCAAATATTCGCGAAGTGACCACTTATTACAAAAACATCTTTTCGACGTTCGCGGTAATTGCCTCCGCAGTCTACGCTAGTCTTCTCCGTGATCCCTTCGAAGTCTAACCTGTACTCAATCGCCCGAGCTGGAGACTAGAGGAGGAGCCAGGGCGGTGCGGCTCGTGCCCGAGTGGTCACAGCCCGACCCCACTCGCGAGCCAAATTTAGGAGCAGGGTGCTCCACCGCACTGCACCCTCGGGAATACCACCCTTCTCCCCACCGAATGCCTTAACAATGTTTATGGCTCCATTCGAGTTTGAGAATTTCCACGGCCGGAACATAAGGGGAAATCGGCAAGCTGCTAGGGACAGGAGGTACACATCGCCGCTGTAAAGATCAAGTCGATGCCAGTTGAGAAGGTCTCCTCCCGTGCTACAATCGGCACGTCACCAACGCGGTAAAGTCCCGCCCGCTGTTCCGTATTACGTCTTTCTTGAGCGCTTCACAGGACCACCGCTTTCGGCGCCGTTTACCGCGGTAGTCCTCAGCTAGTCGCCCGATCTGCAAATGCAAGTCGACGGAGGTCTCCAATGGCACGGATTGATCGATACCTGCTTCACACCTTCGAAACCCTGAAAGATGTGGGGACACCGGAGATTCACACAGCCGGGCCGGCCGGGCCCGCTGCCTCCGACCTACTCCCGATGCTCGTGCGCGTTGCACATCCAGCCGAAATACCCAAAATCATGGATATCCAAGACTGCCAAGTAACTTCGGAAATCGGGAATATCGTGGCATGTCTCGGAAGTCTCGCTACCATCGAAGCCCTGGCGGGTAGTCCATGGGTCATCTCGGTGGAAGCCAGCCGGCCTACCTCGGGTTTCGACTGCGGCGTGTCCGTTCCCTTTGTGCACGCGGACAAGGTTCACAATGACCCGCAACAGCCAGAAAAGGGAGATCATGCACTGATCGCTTTGATTGACGGTGGAATCGATGTGCTCCATCAGGCGTTCCAGGACAAAAACAAGAACACACGCATTGCTTCCATTTGGGATCAGACCGATTCCTCAGCGCCGGGACCAACCGTACAGGGCCGAACGCTTTACGGAACCTTGCACACCAAAAACATGATCAACGGATACATCAGAGCCGGCACTGTACCCAAAGGCTTGGGCCGCGACCCACGCCATCACGGCACTCACGTCGGCAGTATTGCCGCAGGACAATCGGCCGGGAAATTTTGCGGCGGAATGGCTCCGGAGTCCCAAATCGTCGTCGTCATTCCTAGAATCAGGGTGAATCCCCGTGACCCATTTAGCGTCGGCTATTCCAACAGCCATGTCGATGGATTGAGCTTTATCGACAGCGAAGCGAATCGGCTCAAGTTGCCGGTGGTCGTTAACGTCAGCCTTGGCATGAATGCAGGAGCGCACGACGGAACATCCAACCTGGAAGCCGCATTCGACAATTTCTCGGGTGGAGGACGCGTCCCAGGACGGGTCGTCGTGAAATCAGCAGGAAACGAGAGAGGCAAAGACGGCCACGCACAACTGAAGATGGCTAACCAGCAAGTGCAGTCGCTCACCTGGACAAGTCTTCAGTCTCACGCTGGGCCGGATGTGATTGAGCTGTGGTTTCGCGCTTGTGACGACCATAAGCTCCGCCTCTTCGACCCCAGCCAGGGATCCTCCCAGTTTGTCGAAGCAAATGAATCGAAAGGTGGGAACTTCCCATCCGGATACAGGTTCGACATCAGCTATGAGAAATTTCATTGGGACAATGGTGACAGCCGAGTACTTGTCTCTATTTCGTCGGGCCAAAATTTGAGCATTGCCGCGGGCAATTGGCGTCTCGACATCGAGGCAAAAACGGTCCTTTCCGATGGTCTCGTGCACGCTTGGATTGAACGCGATGATACTCGGCCGATCCGCTTCACAAGCCACCAATGGGAGGAGTTCACCTTGAGCATCCCAGGTACAGCCAGAACTGTCGTCGCCGTCGCTTCAGTTGCTCCTGTCATTCCAGTGCAGGTCGCTAGCTATTCTTCTTATGGCCCTACTCGCGACGAGCGGGAAAAGCCGGATCTAGCCGCCCCCGGAGAATCGATCGAAGCGGCAAAGGCAGGCACGCTTCAGGACGTCGAAGTAATGAGTGGAACCAGCATGGCGGCGCCACACGTCACGGGAGCGATAGCCTTACTGCTCTCCCGACAGGAGAAACTTGGCCGGGCGGCCCCCGCCGGCGGTTCAAAGCAGTTCAACGCAGCCCAGATTCGGGCGGCGCTCAGTCAGACTTCCCAGAACTTCAGCGGGCGCCCAACGCCCTCGATGGGCTACGGCGTACTCGATGCACAGAAGTTTCTCGCAACCTTAAAGTAAACGGGACACGCGCAAACTCCGGCCCGTCGGCTCCAATCCACAATTGCGGCCTCCGCTCACCAGTGAATTGATGCCGGGGCTCATCTCTCAATGGGCCACTTGACGGCAATGGTAAGTAACGGTAGGCTTCCGCAACCAAGCTGCCCGTAGTACAACCACTGAAACAGCGCTTGGATGCCGGCTACTCATTCCCGCCGTCAGAATGTTGTAACCCTTTCCTTTAGGAGAGTTTCGTGAAGGTCATTTTGGTCCGTCCAGCTTATGACGATATGAGCCAGAAGATGAGCGCGTGGGCCGAGCAGGCCAAGTCCCGGATCGACGCTGTAGAGGATCTCGAAGGCCCCGCAGCAACCGAGGAAAACCTCCGATCCAGTTTGCAAAAACGTCCGAACGTGCGACTTGTTGCATTCTACGGCCATGGCTGGCCCGAATCCTTGCTGACTATGGGTTCAGATGGGACCGAACGCCCCTTGGTACACGTTACCGGGCCGGGGATCCTGCCTCAAGAGTTCGCGGGTCGAAACCTGTATGCTGTAGCTTGCAATTCGGCGGTAGACCTCGGGCCCGCACTATTCGATTCGGGCTGCCCGTTCGTGGGCTACGAAAAAGAAATTTTGCTTCCTGCGGGGTTCGAAGCTGAATTTGGGACCGTCGTCAACGACGGCCTCATCTCCTGGGCTTACGACGAAAAAACAAGCGCCGAGATTGGTGAGCAACTCGGTGCGCGGTGGCGAGCCCTGAGCGATCACATCAGCGAAACTGCGGGGAATAGAAAAAACCTCTGGGCAGGGGCCATGGCAGCACTTTGGAATGCGGACAAGGTGCGCGCTTACTGACCAGGCTTCAACTGCTTCGCCGAATGAGTTCGGGAATCGAAGTACGTTTTCCAGTGGCTTTCAATCGCAAGCTCAGAGCGTACAATCCTGCCAGGAATTCTCTCCCGAGATCTGTGCCGCTCTCAACTTCATTCAAAATCTCAACGGGACTCAATCCATGGTTCGCGATGTAGAGGAAACGCGCCTGCGCGTCTGCCTGCGAGAGGGAATGCACCCAATCGCGAAGGGCTCGCTCGTACTCTGCCCTATCCTGATATGGGATCGCGGGAACTAGTTTGAACGCGTCTTTCATATCCAAAGTCCGAGGTTATGTGACGGGCGGGGGGGTGTCAAGAAACTGATGGGCAGGTACTGACGTAAGGACAAATAACCCATACGGTCAACACACGTCCCTCCACCTGTACCTCAGGACAGGCTATAGATTGGATGCATTCGAGAGATCTTAGGTTTTGACTTTTGCTTAAGTACTCATCGCCAAGCACTTATAGCTACGTCGCGGCCGACACTTTGGCCATGTCGCGATCGACACTTCTGCGAATCAAATCCGCCACCGAAGCCTTCGGGTTTCTTGCACTCATCCGCTTCTGCAACTGCCAGAGCCCCGCGACGAACGCGTTGCCTAGCTCCGTTCGGTCTTCTACAGCTTGCAGAATCTGCCGGGCCGAATATGCCTGTCGCGAGAAGTAGATACACTTCTCCTCAGGATCCGCCAACTCCTCGACCCATTGCCGCAATGCCTTGACAATTGTGGTATAGAAATCCGGTTCCGGCCTAAATGCCGCAATCAGCTTCGTCCACACGTTCTTATGCCTTCCCTTTAAACCGTTCCCTTGTACTCCATTCAACGGCAAAAATCAACCCAAGGCTCCCGTAGAGATCAAACCCGAGTTTTCGCTGCTGGTCGCGCATCGTCCTTGTCCCTGCGGGTTGGTTTGTTGCAGCCCAACAGCCAAATCAGTGCCTCATTAAATCCAGCTTTTTCTATAGGCAGCCAGATTTGGCGGGTCCCAGTACTGGGTCAAATTACCCACGATGTCCGCTTTAGAGACAAAAAACGCCATACGGGCCTTGAGCGGGGATTTGGCTAATTCTCTATAGCCCTGCCAGGACTCACGATTTGTTGCCTCACTCCGCAGAGCAACCACCACGAGTGTTGCAAATGATGTTCGGCACTCACTACCCTCGCCGAAAGGCGTAGCCATGCGGCAGCGCATTTAATAAAGTAGGGAGGAATCAAATCGCTATATAAACATGGTACTTAAGGTTAAAGAGAAATTATCAAGCATTCCATGACTCTTAACGAAGCTTTAACCCGAGTCCTGCAGATCGACCCGCAGTTGCGGTCTTCTGACTGGAAACTTAATGATCGCACCCAGGTACGGCTTGAGGTTCCAGTTGACGGCTATGACGCCGAGCCATGGAACGGTGTCACCGACTATTGCCTTTACGATGCTAGCGGCAACGTTCTTGCCGTCGTGGAAGCAAAGCGATGCTCTCGCAATGCACGGGAGGCAGACGAACAACTGCGGTACTACATCAACGAAATCGCCAAGAGGCAGACTTTCGCGCCTTTCGGGTTCATGGCTAACGGCCATGACATCTGGTTCTGGGAGGTCGGCCTCGCCAATCCGCGTCTCGTGGCCGGGTTCTTCACACCCTCGGACTTGGAACGACTGAGGTTCCTGCGTCAAAACCGCCAGCCGCTCGAAGCAACTCCCATCAATAACTCTATCGTCAATCGTGCTTATCAGCACGAAGCCATTCGCCGACTTGCCGAGGCTTTCGCAGCCAACAAGCGCCGTGCGCTGCTGGTTATGGCGACGGGTACGGGGAAGACGCGCGTTTCAATGGCGGTAATCGACGTGTTTCTCCGCTCTCAGCAGGCGCAAAACGTTCTCTTTCTGGCGGACCGGGATGCGCTTGTCGAGCAGGCTCTGACAGACGGCTTCAAGGTACATTTGCCAAACGAGCCGCGTGACCGGATTTATACCTATCAGATCGACAAGACGAAACGCCTCTTTGTCGCCACCGAGCAAACATTGGCGCTCTGCTATGCGAAGTTCAGCCCAGGCTTCTTCGATATCATCATCTTCGATGAAGCCCATCGCTCGCTTTTCAAGCGGTTTACCGAAGTCATTGAGTACTTCGATGCCCGCATGATCGGCCTCACAGCTACCCCCGCCAGCTTCATCGACCGGGATACCTTCCGACTGTTCGGGTGCGATGCAAATGTGCCGACTTTTCTCTACGACTACGCGCAGGCCGTGAAAGAACGTTTCCTGGTCGATTTCAGTCTGTATCAGGCGCACACTGGCTTTCAGCGTAAGGGCATCAAGGGAGTGGATCTGAGCGAGGAAGATAGGAACGCTCTCGCTGAACAGGGGATTGACCCGGACAGCCTGGACTACGAGGGGACTGAAATCGAAGTCGAGGTCAGTAATAAAGACACCCTGCGCAAACAATGGGAAGAAGTGATGGAAACCTGCCTCAAGGATCAGTCTGGGCAGCTACCGGGAAAAACAATCGTTTTCGCTATGACGAAGAATCATGCCCACCGCATTGCCGAGGTTTTTGAAGAAATGTACCCCCAGCACGTGGGCCTCGCGCAGGTCATTACCTCGACAACTGAACGCGTGCGCGATGGCAGCTATGGGGACGGGCTCATTACGAAGTTCAAGAAGAACAACCTGCCGCGCATCGCGATTTCGGTAGACATGCTCGACACCGGCATCGACGTGCCGGAGGTTGTGAATCTCGTGTTCATGAAGCCGGTACAGTCGCGCATTAAGCTGTGGCAGATGATTGGTCGCGGAACGCGCAATCAGGAGGCCTGCAAATACCTGGACCGGCTTCCGGACGGAAAGAAGACCGAGTTCAAGATCATCGACTTTTGGCAGAACGACTTCAATAAGAAGGCCGACGACAAACCGTCTGTAGACATGCCGGTGCTCGTGTCGCTATTCAATACGCGCCTCAAGATCCTCGAACGCCATCTCTCGGACCACACCGCAGAGGCCTTTCGCCAGGCGGTATCAGACCTGCGCGCCATGATCGCCAGAATTCCGCAAGATTCATTTCCGGTCAAGAAAGTATGGATGCAAATTTCTCCCGCGTGGGACGATGATTTCTGGGCACTCATCACGCCGACAAAACTGGATTTCCTGCGTCTGCAGGTCGCACCGCTTCTGCGCTTTGCTGCGGATGTGGATGTGGCCGCCGAGACCTTCACTCACAAAGTCGAGCGGTTGAAACTGCAAATTCTTCAAGCCACTCCATCACCGCAATTACTCCAGTCCATTGCAGAAGATGTGAGTCTGCTTCCCGACATCGCTGAGCTTGTCCGCTCTTCGCCCAGCGCTGCGCTCGCTCTTTCACCTGATCTCGCTACCGCTACGCCAGCGCAGCTCACGCAAGTCATTCGTGATCTCGCGGCACAGATGAAGAACCGTCGCAACCGGCCGAGCGCTTTCCTGAATATAGACTTACTTGACTTCATTGCAAACCACGGCTATATCTCGGTTGGCGAAGGAGGGCAGCAGATCCTCATCGAAGAGTACAAAAGGCGCGTGGATGCCCGCGTCCTTGAAATTGTGGAAAAGCATCCCGCCCTCACCGCGCTCCGCGAAGGCCGCGAGGTCACGGATGAGCAACTCGTTGACATGGAGCGAACGCTCCACCGCGAGCTTGGCCGCGACGACATCCAACTCTCCAGCCGAAATATCCGCATCGCTTACGGCTTGCGCGTGGACAACTTCCTTGCTTTCCTCCGCCACCTGCTTTCCCTCGATACGCTCCCCGATTACCCTCAGGTGGTACAGCGGGGCTTCGAGCAGCACATCCAGGCGCACAACTACAATGCCGAACAAATACGCTTCCTGCGCTCCGTTCAGGAGGTCTTTCTGGCGAAGCGCTCACTGGTCGAGGCTGACCTTTACGACCCGCCATTGACTAACTTCGGTCGCAATGCAGTTGAACGTTTCTTCACCCCGCAGCAAATTGGAGATCTTCTCCAGCTGACCCAATCACTTGCCGCTTAGATTATGCTCACTGATACCACACTCCGCTCCGCTGTCGAAGCTCTCTGGGTCAAGCTCTGGTCCGGTGGGCTCACCAATCCCCTCGATGCCATCGAGCAGCTGTCCTTCATGCTCTTCCTTAAGCGGCTCGACGAGCGCGAGCAGGACGCTGAGCGCGCGGCCAAACTCCGTGGCAAGAAGTTCACGCCCATCTTCCCGCGCTCCGATCTTCGCTGGTCTCACTGGACGCAGCTTCCCGCCGATACTGCCCTTAAGCATGTTAAGGAAGTCGTCTTTCCCTTCATCAAAACGCTCGGCGGAGCGGGCGGCCCCTTCGCGGCCCAGATGGAGAACGCCGAGTTTAAGATTAACAAGCCCGCCCTGCTCATCGAGGCGTGCAAGGCTATCGACGCCATGCAGATTTCGGCGCAGAACCAGGACGTGCAGGGCGACCTCTACGAATACCTCCTGAGCAAGCTCAATACTGCTGGGCAGAACGGCCAGTTCCGCACGCCGCGCCACATCATCCGCATGATGGTCAGCATGTGCGATCCGCGCCCTGGCGAGCGCATTTGCGATCCCGCAGCCGGGACTTGCGGTTTTCTGGTTAACGCTTGGCAGCATCTCCTCGAAACTCACACCGACGCCCGCGACATCACCTACGACGAGGAGGGCTACCCCCACGGCCTGACAGGCAGCAAACTGACCAAGGAAGAATACGAGTTCAGTCAGGCCAAGGCCCTCACCGGCTTCGACTCTGACTCGGGCATGACCATGCTCCGCATCGGCAGCATGAACCTCATGCTCCACGGCATCGCCGCTCCGAACTTCCGCTATACCGATACTCTTTCCAAGGCGTTCGTCGAAGAGCGAGCCTACGACGTGGTTCTCGCCAATCCGCCGTTCAAGGGCGCAATCGACGCGGCGGATGTGAACCCCACGCTGCCAGTCAAATCCAAAAAGACGGAAATCCTATTCCTCCACCTCTTCATACGTCTGCTTGAGAATGGCGGCCGCGCCGCTGTTATCGTTCCTGACGGCGTGCTGTTTGGCTCTTCCAACGCTCACGTAGACATTCGCAAGAAGCTCATCGAGGAGAACCGTCTCGATGGCGTTATTTCGATGCCCTCGGGAGTCTTTCGACCCTACGCCGGTGTTTCCACCGCCATCCTCCTATTCACCAAGGGCGGAACGACGGAGAAAATCTGGTGCTACGACATGGAGCACGACGGGTATTCACTGGACGATAAACGCCAGAAGGTTGCCGGGAGCGACATTCCCGACGTGCTGCAATGCTGGGACCATCGGCGAGATGCGAATTTCCAGCAGAAGCGCGCGCAACGCCTGGCCGACCTGCAAAAGCAAATTGCCCCGCTGAAGAAGGATCGCCTCGAACACCTCGCCATCATCCACCGCCTTAAATTTGATGAGGTCGTCTCTAAGACAGCTGAGATAGCCCGTGCCACTCGCGAGAAAGCTGAGGCGGAGCTTGCTGAACTCCAATCCCGCATGACGCCGCTGCAAACGGAGATCAACCAGCTCACCCGCCAGTTCTGGGTCACCAAGGATCAAGTAAAAGCCAATAAATATGAGCTCTCCGCCAGTCGGTATCGGCAGATCGAGCACGATGAAAAGTTTTACGAGCAGCCGCGAATCACGCTGGAGCGGCTGGCGCGGCTGGAGGCAGTTGCGGCAGGCGAAGTTGCGATGCTGAAAGAAAGGTTGGCCACGCCGTGACAACGCCTACCGTCTACGTCGGGGAGCTTGCGCTAAATGACTCCGGTGCATTCAAAATCGGCCCATTCGGAAGCTCGCTGAAGAAGACGGAGCTTGTCGAGAGCGGTATTCCTGTTGTCGGCATAGAGAACGTGCTCCCCAACAAGTTCGTCAAAGGCTTCCGTCGCTTCATCACACCGCGGAAGTTCGAGGAGCTTTCCGACTACGAGATTTTACCGGATGACGTGCTTGTCACGACGATGGGGACAATCGGTAGGGCTGCCTCTGCACCCCAAGATATCGGCCGTGTCATCTTCGACTCACACCTGTTTAGAATGCGCGTCGATACAAGCCGCGTATTTCCACCGTATCTATGCTACGCACTCAATAGCGACTTGGTTGCCTCCCAGCTCACCCAGATGGCCAGAGGATCGATCATGGAAGGATTGAACACGACGATTCTCCGTGAATGTTCGATCCCACTGCCAGAGATGTCCGCGCAGCAGGAGATCGCAGTGCGATTGGAGCAGGTGGACCGGCTGCGTTACACGCGCCGCTTCGCCATCGAGCTCAGTGACACTTTCCTTCCGGCCACCTTTCGCCAGCTGTTTGGCGCTCAACTCCAGGCGGGGCCATTCCGTGAGTTTGGCGAGCTGGTCAAAATTACCGGAGGTGGAACACCAGCGCGCGACCGTCCGGAGTACTACAAGGGCCGAATCCCTTGGCTGACTTCAAAGGACATGAAGGGCGACTACATCTGGGATACGGAAGAACACATTACAGAGGAGGGTATCAAAAAGAGCGCGACGAAACTCGTTCCTGCCGGGTCAATCCTCATCGTTGTGAAGAGCAAAGTGCTCATGCACCGGCTGCCGGTCGCGATTGCCAAAGTTCCGCTCTGCCACGGCCAGGACATCAAATCCATCCAGTGTTCTGAAGCACTTCAACCAGCATTCGCCAGATTCGTCCTAAAGTTCTACGAAGACCGCCTTCTGAATTTGGCTCGCGGTGCGAACACAGAGGGATTAACTCTGCCGATGTTAGAAGAACTTCCCGTGCCGACAGTGCCCCCCTCCGAGCAGGAACACTTTGCCGAACTCGTGACGCGGCACGAACGCCTGCGAGCGGTGCAGCGGGAAGCATTGCGTCAGGCGGAGCATCTCTTCGCATCGCTCCTCGACCGCGCTTTCAGCAGTCAATAAGTCTGCATCGCAGGGCCCATGTGGGAATCTGAATTCATCACGGGTCATTTCGAGACGTTTTCGCAATGATCGAGGCCGCCTAGAGTTCAAGTAAAACCGGATCGCCGACATCCACGCTCGAATAATGGTCGCAGCTACCGTTCAGGTTCCGGAGAGTGTGACTATCTCGCAGCGTCCCTTCGTTTCCGTCGTACACCAAATAGGCATGGGAGCGATATTTTTTCGTCCAGTTAGTGACCATTTCGACCGCGAGCCCCACCGCCGTCGATGCTAGGACGCCGTTGGGCCAGACAACTTGCGGTCGTCCGCCCGCGTCTCCGTAACGCGCAGCCTCCTGTGCAAGTTTTTCATCCGTAAGAAAGCCCATGCAGCGCATACAGAGGCCACCCGGTGACGAGAGAATTACCTGACCGCCTATAACGGGTGGTTCTTTTCCATGCACATCCATGCCGATATCGAGGTAGTGCATCAAGTATCGCCTGCAGGTAATCTCAAGCTCTTCACGACCTTTGTAAGTGTCCACACACCCGATCACGATCTGGCTTTCGCGAAGGGGTTCCGGGTTCTCCTGCCACTTACAGGCAAACCCCTGCACACGGGCGCGGGGCTGGAGCCTGTAGATCATCATTTTCGCCAGATGGAGCTTTGGAGTCTCTGCGAGCGCATCGACAGCTTTTGCTCCTACCAGCCGGTTTAGATTGGATTCCTCGACGTGGTCCCCATCGTAAATGATGTAGTTCTGGAATCCGATATGAGCGAGTTGCTGGACAACATGTGACCCACCGCCACCCAATCCTGGAACAGCTACGGTGCAGCGGGCTATGCGTTCCTCTGCGTCTACCCCGAGGAACGACTGTCTGGAATAGCGATCAGCGCCCATTTGATGCTCCACTCTCAAACACACCAATCGGCGCACTAATAACCGCGACGCTGGCTGCCTGGACGGGTTCTTTCTTATCCGGAAGCCAGACCCATGCCGAGCCGTGATCAAGGCTTAGTATGATGATGCCGTGCGGCGCTTCGCGTCCGACAGACTGGAATCCGGGGATCATCAGGGGAATCTCCCGGCTGTCGGTGCCACTCATACCCGTCTGGCCGCGGTGCCCGTGCAGATGGATGTGAAAAACGCCCTCCCGCTTGCCGCGACCATGATAGGCCGCCTGCATCGCCCAGGTGATTGCTTCGTTGCCAATTCGGGCACCGACTTTGTGGTCTTTCAGATACTCGTGATCGGGGATGGCGTGGTATCCGGTTAGCAGAATCAGTCGGCCGCCCGCCAGCGTGCCGATCCGGGCGGTTACAAAGCCGACGCGCTCGGCGGCGAAGGGGTGGGGCCGTTTTAGGTCCTGGAGCATCTCCGCGTGGAGCGCGCCCGTCAGCTTGATTTTGATCATCACTTTTCCTTCGCAAAACCGTTGAGATGGGCGACGAGCAATTGGGCGAGCGTAGGGGATGCGAGGTCAACTTTCCAGGAGAAGGCAAACCAGTTCTTCTCGCCGATTCGGACGGTCCCGTTCCAGTTGCGCGCGAATTGGCCACTGACCTGAACGGCAAAATATAACCGCGAGGGATAGCCGTCCTTGGCCACCGGGCAGAGCAGGGCGTCACACACAGCAGGCGTGCAGCCTGCCGGAAGCCGGAGTTCTTCGAGGTACAGATATTCGACTCCGGCCTCCGGTAGGGCACTAACTTTCTTGCAGTAGCCCTTCAACTCGTCAGTCTGTTCCGTGGGGTATGGCATGGAGACCTAGGAAGAACCGCCGGATTGTGGCTGAGTGTAGAACATTTCGCAGCCGCTGATCTTCACCGGGATGCTGGGCGGCAATGGCAGAGGCGGTCCGTCCTTCTCCTCTAGGAGGACGTACCCATCGGGCGTCTTGCCGACCTTAGCGAGGATTTCGGCAACCGAGTGCTCACCGCGCTCAATCTGATACGGGTGCTCTGGCCCCTCTATGAAAATCGTGACGATTTCCTTGTGTGCGGTGATGAAGCCCTTGAGCCCGCGCTGGTGGAGATCGACGATTTCGTCGGGCTCGATGACGCGGTTGTCGCAGTGGACGAACTCGGCGATCAGTTCGAATGCACATGGCTGCTTGTGGACTCTGGCGAGCAGCAGTTCGCCTTTCGGATACTGCGTCTCGAGGCGAACGCGCTCGTAATCTATCTGGGCCACGAAGCTTTGGCCGTGCGGAACTTCCTGTCCCCGTTCCGCCATCCCGGTAATATCGACTTCGCCCGCCCCGCTAGCAGAGGTGCCTGCGTTTGCGGCCAGTTTTTCCCCGCCAAGCTGCTCAGAGTTTTCTCAAGACATTTAAACCTCCAGGACATAACTACTTAGATGTGCCATTCCCGTATCAGGATGCCTATATCCTAAAACAGTATATGTTGCGTCGAGGAGCCTGTCAAGCTACAGTAGGAGCAGACCATCCCATACTAGGACGATGCCAATGCCAGACATTTACCAGCAGATAGGCAAGAAAATCCGCGAACTCCGAGGCGCGCTGAGCCAGGACGCGCTGGCGGCGAAAGTCGGTGTTGCGGCAAACACGGTGTCGCGGTGGGAGACCGGCACGTACAAGCCGACTCCTGAGGATCTCGACAAGCTCGCCCGCCACTTCTCCGTCCCGATCAGCGTTTTTTTTCCTGAGCTCCAGGGAGAAGACCCACGCGTTTCGGCGCTGACTTCGGCCCTCGGCGGGCTCGACAAGAAGGATTTTGAAGAAGTGGTCCGGTACGCGGAATTCCGGAAAGCGCGACGAATCATGGACACCGCCAAGCGCAAGAAGCCTAAATAATGGCTCATCCGCGCGCAGCCTTCCGCCTCTGGCGGCGTTTGTAGAAAGGTACGCCGTGGATCTGCTCCTCCAGCTTCTGGAATTGAATCCTATCGAACTGCCCAGCGACAATCAGCCCCATGCGTTCGAGTCTCTTGCAAATAAACCGGTAGCTGACTTTTGCGCGGCAGGAGCGTTTGAAATCAACGATGTCGGCGGGCGTTGTGATTGACAGTCTGAAGGTCTTCACGTCGTCCTCGAATTCCGACTCCGGGTAGATGAATTCCGCCGCAAAGACCTCAGCGCCCTTCTCGATCAGTTCGTTGGCCTCATAGTCGCCGCAACGAAGTATTCCAGAGCCTAACGAAGCCCTATCCTTGTAGTGGTGCTTCAATTCGTGAACGAGAGCAAATAGTTTAGGTTCATCAGGAAGGCTCTTCTGCAGCGCAACCGAACAATCACCACCACCGCACATGTAGAGTGCTTTGATTTTGCGGGACAACGGCCAGTGGTCGATGCGGATGCCCTCCGCCTCGTAGATGCGGCGGAGTTCGCGTAGGCCAAACACGGCAGTATCCACTTTGTACTCGGCGCGCTTCTCGCGGGCCAGCCGTTTCAGGTCCTCGTAATAGGCGCTGCGGTTCATAACTAGTTCGGACGCGGGCGCAACCGATGCGCCACCGTGATGTCTGCCAAGACGAGCCCTCGGTTCTGAAGGCCCAAACGTAGCTCCTCGCGCACGGGGGCCTTGCTAGCAATATCGGAAATTGTGAGAATCAGCGAGAAGGCCACTCCCTCCGAAGGGAATGCCACTCCAGCACGTACCAGGCTTTCGAGCGACAACTTCCAGTTCGACGTGTTCCCGCGCCCTTCTGGCATCGCCAGGTGATAACGTTTCGCGGGAGACCATTTAAGACCAGTCCGGATAAGGTAGCTCTCACTTTTGTTCATGCCTTCGGGAACGTCTCCCGCGTCGTGGCTGAGCCTGCCTTCCCATTGCAGTTCGCCGGTCTCCTCCTCCAGTCGCTCCTGATAAAGGTGCGCTTCGAGCTGAACCCGAATCGCTTCCTCGCGATGATCGGGATCTATCGGTGGTGTGTAACTGAGCGTGACTTCGGCACTTCCTCGGCAGGAGCCGTCCTCGTTCACGAGCGATTTGGGCCACGTGAACGGGAATTCCAGGCGCTGCTTTGCCGTAAGACGTTCGCTGAACACCAAAGTGACCGAATGAGGTGCATCGTGCAAAATCGAGTCGGCTGGCGGAGCAATGCCGAACCCCACGAATTCCCTCGACACATGCCGCAAGGCGGGCCGGTTTAGAGCGGCCGGACGTACCGCTCGATGGATAGGCAACCCCAAAAGGGTTTCGCGAGCTGCCAGGCGTGCCAGGCGTTGGTCGAGTGTCGCGACCGTTGCGGCGGCCAGTGGCGCTGCGAAGCTCGTCCCGCAATGGTGAAAGGCGTCGCCCGTCGGGCTGAGGGAAATTAGTCCCGTGTGGCTGGTCGAGCCAGCCCCCCCGTAGTGTCCAAGATCGGGCTTTCTGGCGCCACCCACGCCGGGTCCCCGTCGCGTGTACGTAGTCGGCATCTGCGGAGCGTGCCCTGGCACCCCAGGCGGATTTATTGCGCCTACCGTGATGCCCAAAACATGCTCGGCGGGAGCGGTCAGTTGCTGATCGTCGGAACCGAACCCGGCAAGCATAATGGCAGCGTCTTCGGCTTTTTCGGGCCATGGTGGACGACTGGAATTGCCAAGATTCCCCGCTGCAACGATGAAGAGCACGTCGTTTGCCCGCGCGATGCGGTCAAGGCGATCCGCCGCCAACGAATACGCCAATCGCGAAGTACGTTGTCCAATCGAAAAGCTCAGGTTGAACACGCGAACGCTGTAGTCTCTCTTTGCGACCTTGACCTTCTCGTCGAGCACGTCGAAGAGTTCCTCGATATCCGAGTAGTAGGTATTTCGCAGATCGCGGCGGGGAAAGAGATCGAGATCGTAGAACTTACATCCGTGAGGTTCGATGGAAGCGCTCAATGTCGGATTCAGCGCGCTTCCTGCGCTTACCAACCCTGCAATGAATGTTCCATGCGTTTCATCGCGATCCGTCGCCGGTACGAGGCCGGCATCAGCTACTTTCCACTTCCCAAGCGCCCCCGCATTCACGCCGCCATCAATGATCGCAACGGTCGGGTAATCTGCCCCATCCGCTGGGTCGGGAACAGTAAATTTACCGAGATTCGCTCCGCTGTTGGCCGGAGTTGTTTCGAGCGTCGGTGGCAGCTCTACAGATCGCACCAGGGATTGTTCTGCCAAGAAAGCTAGCAGCTCGCCGTGGCGAGTCACATTGAGATCGGCCCGGCTTCCACGCATCGAAGCGGGCAGGGATGCTTCTGCGATGACCGCCGAACGGCCGTCATCCGAAAACGGCAGTTCGATCAAGCGTCTCTCGTCGGCCGTCAACTGAACGGAGACCGCGAGGCTGGGTTCTCCGAACTGGGTTGTCGAAGTCGATGGCAGGAATGATCGGACCAGAAGTCCGCCCTTTATCCTATTCAAGCCCTCGCGGAACTGTCCAATCATCTGATCGACTTCTGTAGGGCTGATGCCACGATCAGGCCTGAATAGCTCAACGATGTAGCCGCCGATCACATTTTCCTGATGCATCCAACGCACGGCCTCTTCCGCCGAAAATGTGACTTTGTCCGGCGCCTCGTAGAGCCTGATGTCGTCAATACCTCCAAGCTCGCTTCTGACCGACGAAACACGCGGTTCCCGTTTGCCGGTTTTGCGGTTCACTACCAGTCGCGGAGTTTCCTCTGCCTTCGTGTCGATAATGTTCGCGAGACCGTCGAGCGCGCGCGGCGTCACCTGGAACAGAAGCTCCCCGACTTTCTCCGCCCCTACGAGCGCAAAATGATTGGAGGCCGTAAACAAAGCACCCATCGGCCGGTGACTCTTGGCTAACGCCTCTTCGCGCTGGCGAACCTTGATGAACCCACCGGCTTGTTTGCCACGCCGGAGACTGTTTGCAACACCCTGAACGCTCGACTTGAGTTTTGTTTTGTGCTCGACAAACCCGCGATTATTCCCCTGGAAGAAGTCCTTCGACCCCGGAACGAACTGTTGTGGCTCGGGAATTTCAATGAATCGCTTTGTGTCTAGAAACACTTGGATCGGACGCAGATCGTTGTCAGCCATTACTCACTTCCTTCTGGATCTCGGTAATCTCAGTGCGTTTTCCGCGACGCGACACGGCACTCTGGGAAAGTCCCAGGACGACACCTCGCTCTGTCTGACTCATTTTTGCTTCCTGCAGCGCGTGGTTGAGATCATCAAGGGGACCAGTGAGTAACGCTGCGCGCTCCGGCGTGAACATGCGTGTGTTGAGCGCCGCCTGACGCCGCAACGCCTCAAGGACAACCGGAGCACGAGTAGGTTGTTCTCGCCCGAAGTTCCCGGCCCGTTCCTTCGCAGAGAGATGTCGCTTGTGGAGGACAAAGAAGCGCTTGCCCGCATCCACCATCATTTCGATGTCAGCCCCGCTCATTCCTTCCGTTGCCCACACGAGAAATCGCATCTCCGGCGGTTCCAACGTTATCGGAGCGAGAAATGTTGCGAGAATATCCTCGCGAGCCTCAGCTTGGGGCTTAGGTAGTTCTATACGCGAGTCAAAACGCCGCCATACCGCGGCATCAAGCAAGTGCTCGTGATTTGTAGCTGCAATCGTGATCCCAGTCCCATTTCTTGCGTCGAGAGACTGCAGCAACGTATTGACGACCCGCTTAATTTCGCCAATCTCCTGCATGTCATCTCGCGCCTTTGCGACTGCGTCAAACTCATCCAGGAATAGGACGCATCGATACCGATTCGCGAAGTCGAACAGAGCTCCGATATTCCTCGCCGTTGTTCCGAGAAATGAAGACATCAATCCATCCAGACGGACCTCCACGCAAGGCAGGTTCAATTGCTGGGCCAGAAAACGCGCGAGCTTCGTCTTTCCCACTCCGGGTGGGCCATAGATGAGACACCGCATATGTGGCTTCGCTCCTAGCCGCGCAAGTTGTTCGAAGTGCTTCCACTCATCAAGCAGGTCGTTGATAGCTGCCGTCAGGGGAGCGTTCAGAATCGGTGCCGGGGTAGGCTGTGCACCGGGGAATATGACTCGGGCAACCGGAGTCCCCGTCTCTCGATCTGTTGGCAACGGGGTCGAGGGCGAAAGTGTCTCCCCAGGCAACTGGCGTCTTGCTGCTTCAGCAGTGGCACGCATTTCTTCCATCGCAAGCGGAGCCATTGTGTGGCGTCGTCCGTTCCTCGAAAGAATCCGAGTAAGTTTGGCCGCCTGCTCCGGGCTCGACTTTGCCAGCGCATCGCGTAAGCGCTCTATCTGCTGGGTCGCACGCGGCCCTTCCCCATCGAGTGCTATGCGCGCCAGCGTCAGAATTATGTCGAAGTTTTCCATGGCCATCCAGTGTTCGGAGATAATATGCGATACAACGACATGATTATGCATACATGACGGCAAGAATGCAAGAGGCAATCTGTTTTATGCGAAATAACAGGTTCCCCATGCGTTACGGGATTCAATAATGCACCCCGAGTAAGTGGCTGTTTTTCAATATTTTACGTGAAATGTCGGGCTGTCCTCGGGCTTGCTCTTGCGCCGGTCGTATAGGCGGGTCGTGGAGACGTTCGCGTGGCCGAGTCATTCCTGCACCTTGGCAATGTCCGCCAAGGGCATTAGTAGCCGCCGTCGCCCGCATTCGAATGCACACACACGCCTATAGCAGTGATCCCCGTGGCTTTGGCGTATTTCATGACGATATTGCGGTAGATCGAGCCAGGATCGAGGTGCCCGTCGAGGGTGCCGGTGCGGTTGTTTGTCACGGGCCGGAAGAGGGGAGCATCAAGGTTTTCGTCGCTCACCGCCCCGCCGTGTTTCCCGCCTTCCAGATATTCGCCGATGAGCCGCAGGACCATCGGGTGAACGGGAATAAACCGGATCTTGTTGCGTTTGCCTTTGATACGGAATTGCATCACGCCCTGGCGGCTTTGAATATCCCGCAGCCGCAGCAGGCACAGCTCTTCGCGCCGGATGCCGTGATAGAGCAGGGTGGCGAGTATCGCGCGGTCCCTTACACCCTTCAGCGTGTCCGGGGCAGGGGCCTCCAAAAGTCCTCTGGCCTGTGTGTCGCCCAGAGCCGGAGTGCTGCCTTCATTATTATTGGTTGCCGGGCGCTTTACGCCGTCCATCGGATTGCCAAGGACGGCATTGCGCTCACAGAGATAATCGAAGAGGGACGACAGCGCCGAGAGTTTGCGCCGGATGCTGGCGGGCTGCAGTGAGCGCGCCTCCATATCCTTGCGCCATGCAATGACGTGCGACCGGGCAACGGTGCGCAGCGCGGCGGAATCCTGCAGTCCGGTGAAAGCCATGAATTCGGCTACGTCGTTTTTATAGAAGCGGCGGGTTTTGGGCTTGGTGATGTTGGCGAGCCATTCCAGCTCGGGAGGTACATCGGCAAGGCCGCTATACTGCTCCGCTGTCAGTGTGCGTGTCTTCTTGATACTGACCAGCTCGTTCGACACCGCCCTGTCCGGATCGTTATTCCTAACGCGATAATGTCTTTTATCGCTCCCAGCTGCAAACGTATCAAAGTTTAAGGGCATTCTCGATGACATCAGAAAATGTGCCAAGCGTCGCTGATTTGCACAAACGGGCCGTCGCACGCTCAATACCACCCGATGAATTTGAAAAAGAGTTCTGGCGGCTGTCTAAAGGCCACCATCGGCGGGGCCGGATATACGAGCCGGGCAAGGTTCGGATTTACAGAACTAGAGTGTGGCCCGGCTCGGACCGGCCGCGATCTGTTGCCGACATTTCCTATCCTCCGAAACATGCATCGCGGCTCAACCGCGCAAATGCGGAAGGCGAACAAGTGTTTTACGCTTCAGCGGGCCTTCCGCCATCCTTCGTTGAATGCAGACTGGAACAAGGGCAAGACGTGGTCTGCGGGGAATGGCGGAACACGGCCACGATGGTTCTGCAAGAAGTGGGAGTATCGGAGACCTCGGATGCTTCCGGCATCGAAGAGCTTTACCTCGAAATGTTCACTTCGCGCGATCCGGGGATATACCCTTACTCGTCACGAGTCGCCCGTCACTTGATGTCGGGAAATATTTCGGGGCTTCTCTATCCTTCCATCGCAGCACAGAATCAGAGCCATAACTTGGCGATAAGAGCTGAGTTCGTGCAAACGGGCATGCGATTCATAAACGCGTCTTTTTATCACGTAAAGGAAGTCAAGGATAAGCATCACTACGAAGTAGACGAGCTGGATTTCGCGGTTCCAGATTCGAGCGGTATTATGGAATGGAGAGGCAGAAAAAAGCAGTGGGTTTTAAGGAAACGGGGTGACCAGCTCAAGATGGTTTCCAACGGTTGGACTTACGACGCGTATGCTCCCGACGGCAGTCTTGTCGAACCGGAGTAGGCAAGCTACTGAAACCCAAAGAAAGTTGTTCCAGAATCGTATCGGGGCCAACTATTTTGCCCTACCTCCTCAGTCACGCACTCTCATCGATGCTAGTCATTTCCAGTTCTACAGGAAACCCTGCCCCACGCGTGAATTCGCGGAAAGCAGTGGATATGCGGCTGGAAGCGCGCTCCGCTTAGGGGTGTGTGTATTGCACTGGGTTGGTATGGGGTTGCCCTGTCATGCTGTATTGCCCTATTGACCTAGGGGTGGGTGCGGGCGGGGTTTGTCATAATAAGTGTTTCACGCGAGAATCGCCCGGTAATCAGGAGTCGAACATGAAAACGAAAAGGCCACATCGGGATCAACGCTATCGGGACATGTGCTTCCCCGGTGCGGAAAAGGAAGTTTTTTCGCCGAAGGCCGGCGGTTACGCGCCTCTGCCCTACGTTTCGCGCGAGTTGCTTCGACACATGAAGGGCGCAGATCTGAAAGTATGGATCTACATGCTCACACGTGAAGGCCCGCATCACATCTGCTACCCGACCTACGAAGACATCATGCGTGGCACGGGTATCGACACGAAAGGCACCGTCAGCAAGTCCATCCACCGGCTCGAAAAGATCGGTCTGCTCAAAGTTCACAACGACCACGGCACGCGCCGTTATTTATTGCGCGATCCGCGTCTCGCAGTCGAGCGACTCTACGAACTAAACGAGATCAACCTAGATGAACTCGAAGACGCCAACGATTTGCTTGAGCGGATGGAACTTCCGCTCATAGAACCGAAACCGGCAATAAAGCCTGTTGTGGTTCCGTTGGTGGCGAAGAAACCCGCGCAAGGGGCAGGCTGAACATGGAAACTGTTTTCATCAATGCGGTCGTTTACCTCGCGACCGGAGCAGCTGTGATCAAGTTCGCACTCTTTGAGTGGGAGGGTGTCGTGCGGGTCTGGACGCGCGTATCGAAGTCCAAAACGCGGCGCAAATCGGGCAGGAGGGTATCCGGCTCATGAAAAACATCGGCGATACCTACATTGCGGGCTCAAAGACGACCGATGATTGGAAGGCGTTTAAGCTGAAACTCGCTCCAGGTGGTGATCCGGCAGCGTGGGAGATGGCCTTCACGGATTATTTTCACGGGCGGCTTTCCGCCCGTTATCTCGATCCCATCAAGGTTTTGCAGGACAGCGGCAGCTCTTTGGGCGAGGGATTTTCAATCGCCGCCATTCAATGCAGCCTGATCGAGTTTCTGGAGTCCACAGTTCAAGGTAAGAGCTACCGGCTTCTAAAGAATGGTAGCCCACCGCTGACAACAGACGAATATTCTGGCAGCCGTGTCATGTTTGAATCGTTTCTTGTTAATCGCGTACCCTTCCAAGCCGAATTCGATGGCCCCCTGGCACATGACTTTTACGAAGGTGTGCGCTGCGGACTACTGCATGAGGCGCGCACCAAGAACGGATGGGTGATCTGGGCAGAGCATGGCAGCAAGATTATTGATGCGACGGGCGATCCCAAGATCCTTTATCGGAACGATTTTCAGAGGGCGCTGCTTGATTTTATCGCGGCGTATAAAACGAAGCTCGCTTCTGATCCGCTGACCCAAGCCGCGTTCATCCGGAAGTTCGACAGTCTCTGCGTGTGAACCGTTAGCTACTCCTCGGGCTTTTCAGGCAAAACCTTCGCTTTTCGCGCCTTCTCAAAGTCCTTCCGATCGAACCTTACCTCATACGACGACGGCAGCATTTCTGCTTTCGGATAGAGTTTATCTGCAAAGATCGCAACCAATTCCACCGGATTGCGGCTTCCGTCAAAAAACACAAGGTAGAAGTAATAGCCGTCCTTATGTTCCCGCGACAGGGAAGTCTGATGTTCGTTGTCGGAAAGAAAGAATCGGTGTCCATCGCTGACTTTCGCCACGCACTTCACTTCTATGTACCGATGCTCATCCTCCGCGCTATAAGACAGGAAATCATGGCCATATCCGGGGCGTTCTCGCCGATCTTCGATCTTGTCGACTAGGTGTGCCAGCCGGGCTCCCGCCAGCCGGTTCTTCTCCCAATTCAGCGCGTAATCCTCGGCAATTCGGCCAATCTCCGATTTCTGTTTCTGCATTTCCTCAAAATCAACGCGGCGATGCTTTCTTATTTTGGGCTTCGTGATTGACCGCTCGCCCCCCAATTCAGCGCGTACATAAACCTTGTAGAGGTAAGCCATGAACTTCGGCTCGCTCCATTTTCGAGTCGTCGGGTCATCGTGTTTCGTATTGAGCAGTAGATTCTGATATTGACTGGATGGAAGGTCTTCCGGGAAGCCCATGATTTCCGCGATCATTTGTAGATGCTCGGAGCTGCACATGGCAAGAAAACGCTCGGGATAATAAAGGCTGAGGATTTTCGCCTTGAGCATCTGCGACAGCGGATTCGCATCAATCGCTGCAAAGTCAGGAGCGTCAGCCGCACCCAATTTGACGAGGTCAAGCAACGCGGCCTTTACCGCAGCGAAGGCGTCCTTTTCATTCGCGCCGAATTTCTGTACAAATCGATACTTACGAGTCGCGTCGCTCTTTGTCCGTCCGAAATAAATCCCGAACTTGAACGATGTTGCGCCCTGGATATTGGCCCACGCCTTCGTTCCGGACTCCACGAGATTACAGAAGCTCGGTTGGTGGTGTCCGACGACATATTCGTCGAGTGTTATTTTATCCAGCGAATCGAGAGGAAATCTTGCAATGAACTGCCCGCGCGTCTGCAAGGCGGAATCTTCGTGCGAAGTGTCATACTCGGCGTCGAATTTGGCTAGGTCTTTCACGCTCATGGACCATCCAATGCTGATTTGATACCGGCATTATCCGCCGAACCGCCCATGAATGATAACGTCCTTTATCATTCGCTATCCTGGCCCTAAATCAAGGGATGAGGAAAAACGGAAACAGACGTCGATCATACGGAGAGCGGGAACAACGGCAACATCCCCCCCAACGGATTTGACTGGTTGGTGCGGCACTAGGCGTTCCCTTTGGCTTAGCAACACAAAACGTTGTGAGGGCCTTGCGACGTGATAATAGGCCGAATCAACGCATCCGCAGTGGGCAGGATCGAGCACAGCTCTCTAACAATCAGCACTTTCCGGGTTTTTTGCTTCAAGCCACTTAAAAAGCAACATTCTAGCCCGCACGTCGTTGAAAGCGTCCGTTGGATCCTTTTCCAGGCCCGCCGAAACCATAATTGTGGCCGTCAAAGATGGTGTGTGTTCTCTTCGCTCCAATTTGCCAATGTACTCTTCGCTGTAGCCGCTGCGTTCGGCCACTTCTTTTTGGCTAAGATTCAATTCTAGGCGACGCTCCCTGATGACGCTTGCGAACGCAGCTCTGACAACGGAGTCCATTCTATGGGGCCTCTTGGCCGTACTGACGCGCTCCAACGGTCCGTCGTCTCGCTGCGAGTCTTGATCCTCTGCCATGACTGCGGCAATGGTGGGGTGTTGCAAAGCATAGTTCCAGGAAGTATACTATCCGTAATAAGGGAACATTGGTACTGAACGTGCGGGCCCTTGAGGATATGTAGGGGTGGTTAACTCAAGCGAGTATCGCGACGTCTTCTGCGATTGCCCGGCAATAGTTGTTCGACACGGGCGACTAGATCTGCCCCGGTCATGTTGAGAGCTTTCGCAAGCTCTAAAATAGCCGTCAAGGAGGGGCTATTTATAGCTCTTTCGAGCATGCTTATGTATTTCGGATGATAACCACTGTCGAAAGCGAGCGCTTCTTGTGTGAGGCCGCGTTCCTCACGGACGGTAATCAGCACGCGAGCGAACGCTCTTTTCTCAAGAGTCCCACGGTCCCGCGTACTACCATAAAAGGCCATTGGCAGTACGAATCGTGAGTTATGTCACTATATGATGCCACAAAGTATACTATCCAAACTAAACCCATTCTCTCGGAATTGTTGCTGGCATTTGTTGGGTAAGTAGGGATGTCGAGCTCCTTCCCAGCCGCCCGCTTTCCTGCCCTCCCGCTCAGCGAAGGCCGAGCGGCCACTGAGCCTTTAAGTAAAGACAAGGTTGCGCCGGCTGAAGAACCGTCCGACGAAGCGCTTATTGCCCGGATGTGGGCTGGGGACACGGAGGCCCTCGGCCTTCTATTCCACAGGTATTCGCAGTTGGTCCATAGCATCGGAAAGAAGATCCTCCGGGATCCCGCGGAAGCGGAGGATTTTGTGCAGGAGCTCTTCCTACACATATTTAGAAAGGCGCACCTGTTTGACTCTTCGAAAGGACCAGCCCGCGGTTGGATCGTGCAGACGAGTTATTACCAAGCGCTCCACCGCAGAGCTTACCTGAATACCCGTCCTCACTACGGGTCTAGCGAAATTGATGAAATGGAAGTCGACGTCACCGCGGCACCTCCGATCGCTGGATACGACCGGTCAGGTGAGGGTCTTTTCGGCAGGGCCCGCTGGCGCGAGTTGATCGAGTGTTTGACCGAGGAGCAGTGGGACACCTTCCGTTTGCATTTCTACGAGGGCTATACCTTTGACGAAATTAGTCAGATCAAGAATCAGACGGTAGCCAGCGTCCGCCATCACTTCTACCGGGGCCTCGACCGCTTGAGAAAGCATGTCTTTGCCAGTGAATTGCGCGACAGTTAAACAATGTGGTAAATATGGTGGCGTTACTCGAAAGCCTAGTTGCGGTGCCGTATGAGTCCGCATGAAGAGTTTCTCGAATTATGCGCGGTTTCAACCTCTGGTGAACTGACGGGGGAAGAACGCCGCAAGCTTAACGAGCATCTGCAGGCCTGTGCCGCGTGCCGTGAGGCCCTAAAGCAGTTCCAGGAAACGGTTAAAACGGCGGTCCCGGCTATCGCTGCAGGAATGGCCCAGGATGATCCACAGCCGGATAAGTCATGGTCCCAGGACAAGGCGGAGGCGGCGCTTTTTGAGCGTTTGTCTAAAGAGGACAGTCAGGCCGGTTCCCGAAAGACCTCAAAAGATGCGATTGATGGTTCTGAGCCATCGCACCATCGTGCCTATTTTCCATCCCAGTTCGACTGGAAACAGATGTGGATGTCCTACGCCGCAGCCATCTTGCTGTTCCTGGCGCTCGCGATTTCGGCGTACCGCGTGGGAGTCCGAAAAGGGGTAGAAGTCGCGACCAATGTCCCGGCAATTCAGGGGAAGGGAAGTGACATGCTCGCGGAGCAGTTGAGCGATCTCAGTCATGACAGAGAAGCACTTCGCGCACAGCTTGCTGCGCGTGACAAAGCGATCGACGATCTGAAACAGCAGGTCGAGCGGCTGAAAGCCGCACAGAGTGAACGCGTGGAGCAATCCGCTTCGGCACAAAAGGAGCTGGAACGCCGTCTTGGGGAAGAGGCAGCAAACGCGAACGCTCGCCTATCGGACCTGCAAAACAAGCTTGAAGCTGAGGAGAAGGCACGTGCTGACGAGTCATCCCGCGTGGTAGCACTTCAGGCAAAACTCGGAGAACTAACACAACAATTGCACGCACGTGACGAAACCGTTGCGGCTACAACCCGCCTGCTCGAAAGCCGCGAGGGAACCATCGAGGAACAGCAGGCAAAGCTTGCGGAACAGAAAGAGCTTCTGGACCACGACCGCGACATTCGAGAATTGATGGGAGCGCGAGACCTCTATATCGCCGAGGTTCGTGACGTTGCAAAGGATGGAACAACCCAGAAATCCTATGGGCGCGTTTTCTTCACGAAAGGGAAGTCTTTGATTTTTTATGCCTACGATCTTGACCGGCAGCCGGGTTTGAAGAATGCGAGCACGTTCCAGGCCTGGGGGCAGCGAGGAACCGACAGAGCGCAGGCTTTGAACCTGGGAGTTTTTTACGAGGATAATGTGTCGAAAAAGCGGTGGATTTTGAAATTCGACGATCCGCAGAAACTGGAGGAGATTGACGCGGTATTCGTGACCGCGGAACCAAACGGTGGTAGCCACAAGCCAAGCGGTAAGCCCTTCCTCTTTGCGT
>Ga0335082_10000575_pt1 | contig 38448 bp, 29 predicted proteins | sample Lox_Sample_41_FD_206718 | JGI IMG/M metagenome (GOLD analysis project Ga0335082, IMG submission 206718) | Soil microbial communities from Loxahatchee National Wildlife Refuge, Florida, United States - Lox_Sample_4.1 | ecosystem: Environmental > Terrestrial > Soil > Wetlands | place: USA...
GCGTCATTACGAAAAGCCCTCGGTGAAAAAAAAGAATAAGCAGCTGGAAGCGCAGAAGCGAAAGCGGAAGCTCCTCAAGCGCTCGCGGCCATCCGGTTCGGGGCCGAGGCCGGGAAGACCGTCGCACCCACCCGCGGCATAGAATGATAATGCCAGAAATTGAGGGAACGTAGCAACCGAAGAGGGGCAAGTGGGGATATTTCTGATGATCCGTGGTGTCTCTGATTTCTGGAGTGAGCGTAGCGAGCGAATACAATAATGTTAAAACCTTAAGAATCGAGCTCCCTGCCGATACCTATACAAACCCTCGCGTCGCTGCAGGGAGCTTTAATATCTTCTGGCGCTGGTTGCCGCTGATAATGACGTAACGGGCTTCGTCCCAGAATCGAAGGGGGGACCTGTGCGTCCTGAGTCAAGGTTGGCAAGCGGACAGAACGATGCCGAAATGCCTTCACTTCATAGGTGACCTCAGAGATTTCCTTGTATCTTTCACCCCAGCCTCTTTTTTACCTTCTCCCACGACCGCGTAATCAAAAAACTTTCCCCCATGTTATGAACCATGCGGATAAACTTGTTTATCGGCACGGCGAAGGTCACGTTTCTTTGGGGACGTAGGGCCGGGCAGACACGTCGAACATGCCGATGACGGCCCTGGGACGGGTGGAGTCTTTTTCGAGATAGGGATACTGCACGATCGAACCGCAGCCTGCGGAGAAAGGACAGAATACACCGTTTGGTTCGGCTTCGTCATAGTTGGCGAGGGTAAAGAGACCGGAAAGAACGTCAGCGGTCGCAAAGAAGATGACAGCATCGGGATCGTCCGATTGCTCAAGGATGTCAAAGCGCTTGAAAATGATAAATCGCGCCGGGGCCTTGAACTGAGGGACGATCTTCAGCATCTTTTTGACGAGCTCGGGGGGACTTTTTGTACCGTTCGTCCTCGAGCTTGCCGGGAATGCCGCAGGACAGGAAATACTCGAACGTGGGGCTGATGTCCTGGGTAAAGCCGGTGTAGCGCTTGCCCCCGCCGCAGCCGATCGAATCGACGTCGAAGCTGAGCAAGGTGCCTTTTCTCACTCTGGCGAGCACTCCGATCATGCACATGTGTGCTGCAGGAGTAGTCACCTGTTCCGCGGTATCTTTCGCGTTGGTATAATAAAATGAGATCGGAAGCTCAGCGCCGCAGAAATACCGACTCCATGACTCGACGAACCTGGTTTTCATCGCCAGGTCCATATGATCATTCCTCCCGGTCGCTGGCCGTACGGCCAACTCTTAATAAGCTATTAACTTCACCTGCAAAGCTGCAACTGAGTCTAGTTTAAATACGGTCCGTAACGCATGACGGAAATAGCAGGGTTCAAGTTTGACGACCGTAAAAAGTTAAAGAATTGAATCCCCATCCTTTACTGGAATGAGTGCCCAGTTCCTCCACGTGCTTGTTAAAAACAGACGTGGTCCATAAAGATTCCCGGAGACCTCAGAGTTTCTGGCTCTTGCTGAAGAGTCCGGATGCGCCGCTGGGAGCAGGCGGCATCGGTAGGACGATCTGCGGAGTGTTGCTCCCGTCATAACAGCGCACCGTGAAGGTATGTTTGCCCGGCTGGAACGGCCAATCATATCGCCAGATCACCCACGTTAATTGCGACAGAGGAGTTCTGATCGCCGCCGCCTGCCAGGGGCCGTCATCGACCCGCACTTCGACCTTCGAGATCCCGCGAGCGCCCGCATGGGCGATGCCGCCGATGGGCACCAGTTTCCTCTGATCAGCGCTGATGATAGTCATATCGACAGCAATAGTGTCTATCACGGACGTTGCCTTCATCTGTGCGACCTTGTCCCAGCCGCGGATCACCCAGTAACCCGGTTCCCAATGATCCATTGCTTCGATGGACTCAATCCATTTGGGCTGCTTCATCCCATGTACGTCCGGTATGTAGACCCGCAGTGGGAAGCCGTGATCATCATGGAGCGGCACACCGTCCCAGGCGTAAGTCAGCATTACCCGCTCGTCGGCCATGATCGTCTCTAGTGGCAGGGTTTCAAAGAAACCGTCTGCCGAACTGATCTTCAGATGGGTTGCGTTTGGCTTCATGCCGAGGTCAGGCAGGAGTCTCTTCAGGCTGACGCCGGTCCAGCGGGTCGTTCCGATAAGATCACCGCCTACTGGGTTGGAGATGCAGGACAGCGTGATGAACTGGTGCATGGGTTCATAGCGCCGGATCTCGTCAAGGGTGAATGAAAGGGGCTTTTCGACAAGGCCTCCGATCTTGAGCCGCCACATCATGCCGTCGATCTTCGGCGGGGTCGTGTTGATGTCAATGCGATAGTGCCGCTCCAAAGTGGTGTATTCAGGCCGCGTGCCGGGGGCAGGTTTAACAGCGGCACCGGCGTTTGGCAGGACATGCGTTGCGGACCAGGGCATCACGCTCTCCAGTTTCATCCGGCTGTGGCGCTCCGACAAGAGACCCACCATTGCACCGGAGACCGTGATGGTCGCCGTGTACCCCGCAAGCCGGATCAGGAATTGACGCCGGTTTACCCGCTGGACGGAAGATTGAAAATCCTCACCTTGTCCAGCAGGTGCGCTGACACCGAATAGCCGTAGGTAGGCCCAGCTAAGCGCCATGCCCCAGGAGGCAAAGACGAATAGGATCCAGAGCGCGCTGACCAAAGGCAAGGCGACGGATGCCCTATTGAGAAAGGAACTGATGAGCACGGCGGGAATGGCCGCTAGTAGTCCGAGGAGAGAACCAGCCACGTAGGCGTATCTACCGCGCAAAGCGCGCAGCACGCCGAAAAGAACACCGCCGGCAACGACGCCTGTGATGAACAGGCCGACAATTCCCATCGCCTGCTCAATGATCTTGGCGACGACGGATGTGGGGCCCAGGTGCAGCCCGCGGATGGCAGCCACCATGGCTCCGATGACGAATTCGATGAACGCTCCCGGCAGTATGCGGGTCGTCCAGTCGAATACATCAAAGGGGACGAAGGGCAGGTCCGCCAAACGCCAACCCGCGTAAAAGACGGCGATTAGTGCTGCGGTCAGCAATGTCCCAACAATTGAGCCGATGAGAATACCTGTGCCCTGATTTTTCATCTTGCGTTCCTTTCTACCATGGCGAATTGCGTTGTCATGATCCCTATTCTGTCATGCCATGATGATATTTCAGCATTACCGGCGACAAATGTCAAGGGAACTGATGGGGTTACTCATTTAAATCGGAAGGTCGCGTAATGGCTTGCGCCATGGCATTTGATGCAGAAGAGACAGGATTAACGCAACAGCAACAAAGGGACTAAAATGTCAAACCGCGAGACCCTAAAAAGATTACCGGGATGCCCTAGAATGCGTAACGCAACGGGTGCGACAAAGTCCCCCATCATGCTCATCAATTTGCGCGTAAAACCCCGTCACTTCAGGGCGGGGATATAAGGCGTTGGTTCTGAAGCAACCAGAGTCCAGGCCGGCTGTATCAGCCCATAAACCGGGGACGTGGCAAACATCCCTGCCGCATCCGCGAACAGGGTCAGCAGCGGCCCTTAGCGAAATACGGGCCTGATTCGGGAATCCATGGCCTTCAGGCCGGGGAAGATGTCAAAGCAAATGTATTCAAATGCGGTGGAATCATGGAGGAGAGCTGAATAGCGAGAAGCAAGACCTTTAGGTTCCAGCCCACGATGGTCTTTTGGGACAGGATGCCATCCACTTGCAGTTTCCCCGACGATATACCGGAATCGAATAACTTTCATTTGCTCCGATAAACCACACCGCCTATAATAGGAGTAGCAGCATATTGTTTCAAATAAACCAACATATCAGGCAGAATATGACAGTCTGTAAAAAGATATTGCTCTGGTTTTCCGGCATCGTGGGCCTGCTGATGGTCTTACTGATTGCTATTAGCATTCTGGCGCCAGTGTATCTGGACTCCACGGCAGTGAAAAGCAAGATCCAGGCCACGGTATCAGAAAAACTCGGAGGAAAAGTCTCCTATGAAAGGATCGACCTCTCACTCTTTCCCCGTCCTCACGTGATCATCAAACAATTACACCTGGCCTATCCCCGGACATTCAGAGGGACTTTACAGTCGCTCACTATCTATCCCCACCTGCTCCCACTCTTGAGGAGACAGCTCCAGTTTTCGCGGATTCGGATACTGGAGCCAGACTTCAAGATCATCCTTCCTGCCATAGTGTCCGAATCGACGCCTGAGATTCCGTCTTTGGAGGAAACAAAAGCGAATGTCCGGTCCGTGCTTGGATACCTGCAGGCAATCAGCCCAGGTCTTGTCGTTGAAATGGACAACGGCAAGTTCTTATTCAGAAGAAGGCACCGGGATTTTCTCTCCCTTAGATACGTGACCGTACATTTCAACGCACTGCCCGGTGAGATGAAACTACTGGTCAAGGCCGGCACAGATCAGTGGGGAGATTTTACCCTGAGCGGAGCATACACCTATGACGAAGCGCAATCAGAGGTCAGGGATTTGGCCGTGTCTCTTGGACACTCCTCACTCACTGACTTCTCTGCTGTCCTCACATGGGACCAACACCCCCGTCTGGAAATACGTTCGGGCAGGGCCTCGCTTGCGCTACAGGAAATCTACCAATGGCTTTCGTCATCGGAAAGCCTTGCTTCCTTTATGAAGGAGATGTCATCGTTAAAAGGCCATGTCTCCATAACATCCATGCGCGCAGAGGGATTGATCTCCAATCCAGAGAAATGGCACCTGCGTCTGACCGGTCAAGCCCGGCGCATCGGAATCGAGTCGCCGTGGATTCCCGCTCCCCTGATGTTCGATTCCCATTTTATGGTGGAAGATAATTTGCTGGACGTAACAGAATTATCGGCGCGGATAGGATCATCGTCCTTTTCTCACGTGTCCGCACGGCTTGTGGGGAGAAACAATCCCGAAATCGAAATCCGGAGCGGAAACGCGGCGATCAATATTACCGAAATCTTTAAGTGGCGGACGTGGCATCCGGCTTTGGAGCAATTGCTGAAAGGTGTGGATGCACTGGCTGGCAACTTCACCCTTACCTCTCTGAAGTTGAAAGGGCACCTGTTCCGGCCCGAGGACTGGAATATCAGCGCAACGGGAATTCTTGACCATATTGTTTTTAACTCATCGTTCTTGCCTGGCCAGGTCGGTTTGGTCAAAGGAAATTTCAGTTTTGTCCCGAATAAACTATCCCTTGCCCTGCAGGAGGCCACAATACTGGATTCGGCTGTGACCGGCACAGCCGTGGTGAGTGGAGCCACCAATACCGTGCGCGGCATCGACCTGACCTTGAAAGGCAAATCAGGCAGAAAAACCCTTGATTGGGTTTTTGAGAACCTCGAGCTTCCACCCGCACTCATGATCAGGACTCCCGTTGCTCTTGCTGATTCGCATCTGGTCTGGCAAAAGACAACTGGCATATCGTTCAGGGGAACCGCAGCAGTGACAAATGGGCCAATGTTCTTCGTGGATCTTTCCCAACAAGGCGCGGATTTCTCAGTCCGCCGCCTTACGATCACGGACCAGGAGACAAAAGCATCCTTCACCCTGAATTGGCACAAGCAGGCAGCGGACTTTTCTTTCTCCGGGCTTCTGGCGCAATCCACGTTGAGCAGAATATTCGAGCAGGGAACCTTCGGCAACGGAACCATGCACGGCGATATTCACGCCCTGATCCGCACGGATCAACCGCTTCGGTCGCGGGCAAAGGGCACCCTTGCGGGAAATGACATTTTTATTCCCTGGGGCATGACAATCCCGACCACGGTTGAAAAGTTCACCCTGCAAGCCAACGACGACGTGCTCACCATCGACTCCGCCGATGTAACGTGGGGCAAGAATCATTACTCCATGACGGGTGCTGCGACCACCTCGGACGAGGGGATTGCCTTCAGTATGGCCGTTACTGCTGACGGTATTGAAATACAGGCAATCCAGCAGGCCTTGGAGCAGGCAGGCAAGAAAAGCAAAGATCAAACAGTCAGGTCCTTTCCCGTACCGCCCATACGTGGCGACCTCCGTGCTGACTCGTCGTACGTTAAATTCGGACGCTTTACCTTTGCTCCCGCCCACGCCGTCATAACCGTGGATCCAGATAGAGTGACCATGGAATTTACCGACACCAAGACCTGCGGCATTTCAATACCAGGCTCACTCCTCATCTCCCGGGAGCACATATTTTTTACGTTTACCCCTACAGCAACAAAAGAAGCCTTGGGACCAACCATCGACTGCCTGACAAACAAAGACATTAACATAACGGGCGACTACGAATTGAGCTCGAGCATTCGGGCGCAGGGAACGGGAACGGAGATCCTCTCTTCCCTGGAAGGCAGAGTGGATTTCAAGGCACGGAACGGCAAGATTTACCATTATCCAGTTCTGCAAAAAATATTATCCGTTTTGAGCGTGCTTGAAGTGTTTCGCGGAAGGACTCCGGAGCTGGGAGGAAGCGGCTTCCCCTATCATTCCATGGCTGTCAGGGGAGATATCCATAAGGGGAAATTCACGGTGGAGAGAGCCTACATCGGCGGGCAGTCGCTGGACATCATTGCCGAGGGGGAGATCGATCTGGTGAAGCAGAAGATGGATCTTGTGGTGCTCGTGGCGCCCTTTTCCACGCTCAACTGGGTCATCAGAAACACCCCGATCCTGGGCAAGATCATGGGCGGCACGCTTATTTCGATCCCTGTCCGGGTCTCCGGCGACCTGGCGAACCCCGATGTCGTCTTTCTCTCCCCCACGGCCGTGGGCACGCGGATCTTGGACATTATGGAGAACATCATCAAGCTGCCTGTCGATATCGTCGCGCCGATGCTACCGAAGGAAAAGGAGCAGGAAAAGAAGAAATGATTACAAACGGTGGTTCGAGTGCTCATTCATTCCGAAAAAATCCGTGGTGGAAAATGACTAGAGAATAGACCTGACCTTATGGGGTCCCTATATTCGTCAAGATTTATGTATCTTACTGCTTTAAGAACGACAAACCGTCCCGTATTATTTCTACCAAAACGGACGTCGCTACTTCTTGACGTACTTGCTCAACCATGCCAGACAGCGGTTCCATGCGTCTTTTGCTGCATCAGAACGGTAGCTGGGACGGTAGTCCGCAAAAAACGCATGTGGTGCTCCGGGATAAATGACGAATTCCGCCGTCCCCCCGTTTGCCTTAACAGCGGCTTCCATTTCCTTTACATCGTCTACGGGAATACCCATATCCTCCCCGCCGTACAGGCCGAGAAGGGGCGTTTTGATATGTCCTGCGACGTCGAGGGGCCCTGCCGTACGGATGCCCGGTTTCTTTTCCGGTTTGATTTGGCCGTACCACGCGACTGCGGCCTTGAGTTCAGGGTTGTGGGCAGTATAGAGGAGCGTGTACATCCCGCCGCGACAGAATCCTGTGACGCCGATCCGGTCGGGTCGAGCAGCCGGATGCTGTTTGGCGTACGCAGCGAGCGCGTCCAAATCCGCCATGACCCTCTTGTCAGGAACTGAGTCGACAATCTTCCGCACTGACGGAATATCGGGCAAATGCAAAACGCCGCCTTCCCGCGCATAGGGCTCAAAGGTGATGCTGAGAAAGCCCTCTTTAGCGAATCGGCGCGTGACATCCTTGATGTGTTCATGCATCCCGAATATCTCAGGGATTACGAGCACGACCGGATATTTCCCCGCATCCGAGGGCCGTGCTTCGTACAGGGGTACTTGAAATGCTTCGGACATTACTTTGCCCTCAGCCGTAATGAGTCCTTGAGTGGAAGTCGCAATAACTTCTCCTGCAACCGAGTTAGAGGCTAGGGCAAAACCTGCCAGGTTGATGCCTGTGGCGCTCATCCGGGCAAGAAACTGCCGACGAGACATGTCCTTGTATGCATTCGCTAGCCAGTCCTCAACCATTCATACCTCCTTGTTGAACAACGCGGAATACCAAAATCCAACCACAGAGGACCAAGAGAACATCTTAATTTCAGAGGAACAAACATATCCCTGACAATCATACCCTCCGCGCCCACTGTGATTCCAACATTGCCTCTCCGGTTTTTACACTATTGAACAACGAGCTATTCCTTCTCAACCCTGATGAGCATCAAACTTGCATTTTTTGAGACAATCATATCCGTGTTCTGTTTTTGTTTCAACAGAAAAAGCAACTTTGCGATCATTCTCTACGATTATATCAGGAACATGATGTCGTTTTCCGTCTTGGATGAACTGCTTCGGGTACCGTTATACATGAACTTTGGGATGAGAAACCACGAATCAGATAAGACGGCCGCGAGATGGCAACGAGTCGGAAATAGACAGGAAAATCCTAAGATACCCTGTGTCGGGGACAGGAACATCTTTGAAAGATAATTTGAAGTCGTAAATCCGTGCATATTCCCCTGTTTACCCGGCGGACCGGCGGTTCCCAAACGCTCTGGTCTTCACCATTGCAACCTTCGTAGCAAAAATCGTAATCCTGACAGACGGGCATCGTTTGACGCCTGCAAAAGCCGGTGCTATCCTTTAAATAGGATTTTATTTGTCCTTTTTCGACTGCAAGGGGATCCATCAGTCAAGAGGACTTGAAAGGATTGAGGAGGATTTGCAATGCCTGGAGGAACGCTCTGGAAAGGATATATCCATTTTGGGGATACGGACGTGCCCGTGAAGCTGCATGCCGCAATCAAGGAAGAACGAATCCAGTTTCACCTTCTTCACAAACACGATCAGGTGAAATTGCGCCAGCAGATGATCTGTGCGTATGAAAAACAACCGGTGCCCACGGAAGAACAGTCCAAAGGGTTTGAAGTGGAGGATGGCAAATATATCATAGTTAATCCGGAGGAACTCGAACAGACGGATCCTGAAAGCAACCGGATGATCGAGGTCCACGAATTCGTCAAAACCGCACAGATCGACCCCATCTTGCTCGATCGCGTCTATTATCTGGAGCCGGATATGGCGGGTATTCAGGGAAAAGGATATGACGCGTTTGTTAAGGCTTTGAAGGAGATGGACGTGGAAGGCATTTGCACCTGGACCATGAGAAAGCGGTCCTATTTCGGGGCTTTGCAGGCGAGGGGGAAAGTTCTTCGCCTGAGTACCCTGCGGTATGCCGATGAAGTGGTCCCCGTAGAATCCCTTGGATTGCAGGAGGCTCTCTTGTCGGAAAAAGAACTGAAGATCGCGGGCGATTTGATCAATCAGTTGGCGGCGTCTTTTGAGCCCCGGAAATTTGAAAACGAGCATCAAAAGAAACTGCAAGATATGATCGAGAAAAAAGCCCGCGGTGAGAAAATTGCGGTTCTGGCCCCCAAGCGCTTGAAACCCACGGAATCGGATGAGCTGCTTCAGGTCCTTGAAGCGAGTCTGAGGAAAGTCGCTTGAGGAGAGTGATTAAGGAATCGAAGTCCACCCAAAAGGGGGGAGGATATTTGCCTAAGTAGTGCAGAACCGGGTTAGGAGGATTGAAATGGCTCTTCAGGGTATATGGAGCGGGACAATCAGTTTCAGCCTGGTGGCGATTCCGGTGCAGTTGGTCAAGGCCATCGAGGCCGGCCAAGTCTCTTTCCATCTGCTCCACAGCAAGGATTACTCACGCCTTTCGCGAAGAATGTTTTGTCCGGAAGAGAAAACGATGGTACCCCCGGACGAGATCATCAGGGGATACGAGATCGTACCCGGCAAATTCATTCTGATGACGGACGAGGAGCTGGAATCCGTGTCCCCGGAACGGAGTCGGACGATCGAGATTGTCGAGTTCATCGATATGAAGGAAGTGGACCCGATCTATTATGATCACCCGTACTATCTCGTTCCTTCTAAAGGGGGTGAAAAAGCGTATCAGCTCCTGGTCGAGGTGATGCGCCGGACAAACAAAGCCGGGCTCGCAAAATTCGTCTTGGCGGAGCGTGAGTATCTGGTGGCAGTCACAAGCAGGGAGGGAGCGCTGGCACTGACCACACTTCATTACAACGACGAAATACTTCCCGATGCAGACATCGCGCCGAAGAAAGGAAAGATCGAGGCTGAAGAGGAAAGTCGGATGAAAAAAAGTATTGAGCAAATGATCGAAAACTTTAACCCGGGGAAGTATTCGGACGGGCGCAGAAAAAAGCTCTTGGATCTCCTGGCGGCGAAGGTCAAAGAAAAAGCTCCGGTGGAGGCCCCTGCAGTGGAGGAAGAAGGGGGAGAAGGTCCGGCTGATCTCGTCGCTGCGCTGGAGGAAAGCATGCGGAAAGTGAAGGAGAGCCGGTGAACAGAACATTCATCGAAATGGCAGGGAGGAGGCTCCCTTTATCGAACCTTGAGAAGGACCTCTATCCCTCCTATGGTTTCACGAAGGCCCAGATCCTGGAATACTACCGGGGGATCGCACCGTTCATGCTGCCTCATTTGAAGGACCGGGCGTTGACCTTCAAGCGCTATCCTGACGGTGTCGACAAAGATTTCTTTTTCGAGAAGCGTTGTCCCGGACACCGGCCGGTCTGGGTGAATACAGCGGAGATTCCCCAGGATGACGGCGAGCCGATGATAGTCTGTCTTGTCAACGATCTGGAAACGCTGATATGGGCGGAGAACCTTGCCTCTCTTGAACTTCATGTGCCTCTGGCCAGGGCCGGATCGCCTCAGACGCCCGATTCCATGGTTTTTGACCTGGATCCTGGCGACGAGGCAAGCATTCTTGATTGCGCAAGGGTGGCGCTGATACTTCGGGACCTGCTATCCCAAATTGGGCTTGTGAGCTATGTAAAAACCTCAGGCCAAAAGGGGCTCCATGTCCTTGTCCCCCTGAACCGCAAAGACACGACCTTTGAGGATACGAAGACATTTTCAAAAACGGTGGCAGGAATCATGCAAAAACATTATGCCGATCTGGTGACTGCAAAAATGACGAAGCAAGAGCGGAAAGGAAGGGTCTTCATCAACTGGTCCCAGAATGACGCCTCGAAGACGATGGTTTGCGTTTATTCCCTCCGTGCCCGTAAAAAACCATTCGTTTCGTTTCCGCTTGAATGGGGGGAACTGGAGAATCTGGCGGGGCTCGGCGACCCGGAAAGGCTGCAGGTAATGCATTCTGAAGCTGTGAGCAGAGCCGAAAAAAAAGGGGACCTATTCGAAGAGATGCTTGTAAAAGAACAAGAGTTGCCTCATCTATGACGGAACATTTACTCTGACCCTGACAAGCCGCGACTTTTGCCATGATGGAGGGCAGGCCGGAACCTAAACCTTTGAACCGCCAAGATGAAAAGGTCACCAAGAAAAACGTGCATTATTGAATAAATCGAATCTTCTTCAATTTTTAGTACCATTTGCGCGATCGCGATAGAGTTTTCTTGGGGGTGTGGAGTAGCAGCCCCGAAGAGGTAACGACATGGAATTAAAGGAATACGCCTCGAAACGAGAATTCGAGAAAACGCCTGAACCGAAACCAGGTCATGCCCATGAAGGGGCCCGTCTCATGTTTGTTGTTCATAAGCACGCGGCTAGGGCCCTTCATTACGATCTCAGGCTGGAGCTGGAGGGGGTTCTGAAGAGTTGGGCTGTGCCGAGGGGTCCCTCTCTGGACCCTTCATTAAAAAGATTGGCCGTTATGGTCGAAGACCACCCGCTTGATTACAAGGAGTTTGAGGGCGTTATCCCGGAGGGCAATTACGGTGCGGGAAGCGTTATTATCTGGGACCGGGGGTTTTACCATCACCCTTCCACACGAGATGAGAACGAAAGTGAGAAACTTTTACTGGACGGATTAAGAAAAGGGAATATGAAATTTGTCCTCGAAGGAGAAAAGCTTCTCGGTGAATTCGCGCTGGTAAAAACGGGAAAGGATGGGAAGTCATGGCTTCTCCTGAAGAAAAAAGATCGAAATGCGACCAGAGGGGATATCCTCAAGGAGAACCGTTCCGTAGTGTCTCATAAAACCTTGGAGGAGATGCTCGAAGCCAGGCCGCAGGAATCCTTCAGACAAAAAAAAGTAAACCAGATCCGTCTTCATGAAGCAATGGAAAGCGATGACCTGAAAGATGCACCAATCAAACCGATGCAGCAGGGTATAAAACCGATGCTCGCGACCATGATCAAGGAACCGTTTGATCATCCGGATTGGATATTTGAGGTGAAATGGGACGGATACCGGGCCATTGCCGAAATCCGGGAAGGGACGGTTTCGCTTTATTCCCGGAACGGGATCTCGTTCGACAAAAAGTTTTTTCCTATTGTGGAGTCGCTTCGGAAATTCGGTTTTGACACTGTTCTGGACGGCGAGATTGTTGTCGTGGATGACCAGGGCCGCCCAGATTTTCAGAAGCTGCAGCATTACCAGTATCACGGAAGCGGTCATTTGCTCTACTATGTTTTCGACCTCCTGTACTTCCGGGGACATGATCTGACAGACCTGCCCTTGCTCAGGAGGAAGGAACTCTTGAAAAAGATTCTCCCGTCCGGGCCAAATATAAGATTCAGCGATCATGTACGGAAAGAAGGTGTCCTGTTTTACACTGTCGTTAAAGAAAAGGGACTGGAAGGGATCATCGCCAAACATGCTCAAAGCCCGTATGAAGCGGGCAGAAGGAGCCGGCAGTGGCTGAAAGTGAAAACGCGGCTAACACAGGAGGGCGTAATCGCAGGATTCACGGAACCGGGAGGGGGCAGAAAACATTTCGGCGCACTTATCCTTGGCGTAGTCGAAGGGAACGAGTTGATGTACATCGGTCATGTGGGAGGCGGATTTACGGAGAAAGATTTAAAGGACATCCACGAACAATTGGTCCCTCTGATCCAAAATGAATGCCCCTTTAACGTAAAGCCGGAGACAAATGCCCCGGTCACCTGGGTAAAGCCGGAGATGGTCTGCGAGGTAAGTTTATCCGGCTGGACTGGAGACGCCATCATGCGGCAGCCCGTTTTCTTGCGACTGCGCGAGGATAAAGCGGCCTACGAAGTGGTGCGCGAGAAACCACTAAAGAGCGACGAAGGAGGACCGTAAAATGATGAATATCTATGTTGGCACTAGCGGATTCGCCCATAAGGAATGGGAAGGCAAATTCTATCCTGAAAAGATCTCACCCAAGGAAATGCTTCGCTTCTATGCCGAACGCCTCAACACGGTCGAGATCAATAATACCTTTTATCACATGCCTAAAGAGAGCGTGCTCACGTCCTGGGCTGAACAGGTCCCGCGTGATTTTGTGTTCGCGCTCAAAGCACCCCAGGTTATAACTCATATGAAACAGCTCCGAAATGTGTTCGAGCAGACCGAGTATCTCTTCAGGTCGCTATCGGTTCTGGACAGGAAACTGGGACCAATCCTTTTTCAATTTCCAAAGAGTTTTCATGTTGACAGGCTTGCTCTCGAAGGTTTTCTACCGCTGATTCCCGGCACCATGTCCTGTGCATTCGATTTCCGCAGTCCGACCTGGCTCGAGGGTGGCACTCTGGACCTCCTTCGTGAAAAGGGATGCAGCTGGTGCATCGAGGATACTGACGAGAACCCAATAGAGAAAATTATCAGGACGGCGCCATGGGGGTACCTGCGCCTGCGCCGTTCCGATTACACGGATGCCGACCTGTCACTATGGGCGGAAAGAATCCTTTTGCAAAAATGGGAGCGGGTCTTCGTTTATTTCAAACACGAGGACGAGGCCAAAGGGGCGAAACTGGCGATGCATTTTCAGAAGCTTATCGATTCAAGACTCAGTGGGGGAAAGATCAATACAGAAAGGATAAGTAAAGCTCGCTAGAGTACAAGATCAAAAAGATTGTGGCTTTGTGTCACAATCTCATTGTATAAAGGTTAAGAGTGACGGGGTGTGTTACGGGAAATCCTAAGACATCACTGTCGGATGCCAAGTGCAGCCAAATCCGTCATGGAGACCATCGAGCACCTAAGCTTTTTCGCTGGTGAGCTAGAAATCGAATGCCCTTGCATTCTCTATCGAAACACGGCGGCAATTGGCCAAGTTCAGCGGCATTTCATGGGGGGACCTGTTTTCGTAAGCTCATAGCGATTCCGCGCCGTCTGCGTTAGTTTGTTTTGTCCAGCTTCCATTTGACGCCACCTTTGCTGGCAATGAAGAGGAAAACAAAGCTGTAGAGAACGGCCAACTCGCCTTTATTTATTGCCGGAAAGAAATTAGGCCCCATTTGGAATTTCCAGTGAAATTGGAAATAGGCCACGGCCATCTCACCGCTGCAGAGGAACGCCGCTATCCGCGTTTGAAACCCCAGCATCACCGCGAGCCCTGCCAGAAGTTCGATGATTCCGCCGAACCAGAGCTGGGATCCCACCGGTGGTTGGAAATCTGATAGCACGCCCAGGATTTTTTGAAACCCGTGGCACGAGAACATGAATCCCGCCATGATTCGCATCAAAGCGTAAGCGTGGTCACCGTACTTCGAAAGCCATTTCATGAGTGAGTCCTCCAAGTAAGAAATTTGACTGCCCCAAACCGCAATTTATCATTTCGCGCCGTAAAACCCCGTCTCTTCAGGGCGGGGATATAAGGCGCCGATCTAACTTGGTTCGGTGCACTGTTAGGCCGTTACTTTCTGTTTGACAAATAATTACTCATCCATACATTTTAAGTAGTCGCACTACAGGGGACGAACCCTGTTTTGTTCTTTGAAACCATAAGTATGCGGTTCCGGCAAGAAGGTTGCCGGGTAAAACTTCTGGCGTCAAAGAAATAACTATGACGCCGGATCATATATTTCGTTAAATCTACAGTTCGCGGTGCATATGCCCGCGGTACCCCAACGACCAACGTTGGAAACCTTAAGAACTATGATTTAGCAAAAATCTGTGGTGTCGTAATTAGCGCCTATCTGAAAAAGGTATCTCCCAAAACCAACAGATGGTTTTTGGAGTAGTGGCTGCTTGGCACAGCCTGCAGTCAACCGGTTCGCCTGGAGAAATACCAGGTCATTTGCATCAGCCCATGAACCGGGGACGCGGCAAACATCTCTGCCGCATCTGCAAACAGAATCAGTCTCGGTTCTCAGTAGATGCAGAGCCTGATTCGGGAATCCTCGGACTTCAGGCCCGGGAGGATGTCAAAAGGAATCCTTCGCCAACCCTCTCCCCCAAAGGGGGAAAAGGGAAGAAAATCAAAATCAGTGTCCTACGAGAAAGCGATCATTTGAATGCAACAGCCGCGTGGATCTCTGCTGTTTCGAATGCGATCAGGTTAGCCTTGACGAGCGGGTCCTGGTTGACCACCCTGTCAGCTTCTTCCCTGGTCTCAGCCTTGACGATGATCATGCCACCGTGGTCGCCCCACTTGCCGGCCTGTACAAGCACACCAGCCGCAAGCTGTTTTTTCGCCCATTCCCGGTGCAAGGGGATTGTCTTGTTGATCAGCGCCGAATCAGCTCCCGGTTTGAACTTATTGATCGACATGAAGTACATTCTTGCATCCCACTTTGTGATCAACGCTGAGAATTATTTGATTGGAAGGTTTCTTGGCGATACGCGGCTTAATATCAGATTCAGCCACTGAGGAGACGGTTTCATGTATGCTCTCCCAATGCAGCGAGCATAGTACAACTCTTTAAAAAAAGCAAGGACTTCGGGGGTAATTTGGAGCGATATAGACTGCAGTTGCTGGTCAAGAGACAGGCAGGTTTATCGATTGTTTTCAAAAAAGCATCTGTCCACTTACTTTTGTCATTATGCTCTTTACTATTTTGGAGTAATGCTTACCGGCTCTATATGCATCCCTTCTGAGATTCCGAAGCCGGGGTTAAGGATCACCAACTCTCCCTCGGAAAGCCCTGAGGTCAATCTTACCATCTTCCCGTCGCTGTCGGCGATAGACACTGTGCGGAAACTCGCCTTGTTGTCGTCTGAAACAACGGCGACAAGAGCGGTTTCATTTTTGGAAAGAAGGGCATCCGCCGGAATTTCCACAAGCGGTGTTGTCCTTAGCGCAAGGGAAACCTGCACGAAACTCCCTGCGAGTATCAGTCCCTGTTTATTATCAAGATCCAGCTCAGTCAAAAGGGTGCGGGTCTTCGGATCGAGTTCGCCGCTAACCCTCGATACAACAGCGGGAAGCCTGACCTCGGGACGCGCGCTATCATAGATCTCGGCGCTGTCTCCCAAACGAACAAACGAGGCGTCCCGCTGGTCCAGATACACGTAGACCCTCAGCTTGTTGGTTTGCGAAAGGGCAACCAGAGGCAATGCTGTCGTTTGCGCGTTTACAGCGCTCTGCACAAGCGCGCCCGGATCAGCGAAGCGGGCGGTCACCGTTGAATCGAAAGGCGCCCTCAGAATTTCGTAGTCTTTCTGGGTCCTGAGCGCCTCTGCGTTTGCCTCCGCCACCTTTGCGTCGGCTTCTGCATGATCGGCATCCTGCAGAGAAATATACTTTTTCTCGACAAGAGTCTTTGCGCGTTCGGCATCCTTACGCTTGTTCTGTGCGTCCACAATCGCTGCTTCATACTGCTTGTCGAGCTCAGGCGACTCAATCACCGCAAGCAACTGTCCCGCTCTAACGTGGTCGCCTTTATCGACCCTTATCTCCTTCAGGTAGCCGCTCACTTTGGCAAAGAGTGTCACAGCGGCAAAAGGCCTTGCTTCGCCTACCAGCGTGACAGTACGAATTCCCTGAGAACGCGTGGCAGGGACAACGCGCACCCTCTGACCTGACCCGGATGCGGCGGATCTTTCACGGGTCTCGCGTACGAGATAGTGCTTCCGATTTTCAATCAGAATCCCGGAAATCACCAGTGCCGCAATGATGAGAATGACGCCAATGAGAAAAAGGACGAAACCCCGTTTAGCATGTTGTCGCTCGTTATCCATTCTGTTTTCCATGAGCCGAGGACCCACTCAGCTCAGCCTCAAACCTCTCATCAAGAAGATGTTTTGAAGGAACTTTCTTTCTCAGCAGCGAATAGATGACAGGCACAAGAAAGAGTGTGACAAACGTTGCAACAATGAGTCCCCCGATCACTGCGCGGCCCAGCGGAGCATTTTGCTCCCCCCCTTCTCCCATGGCAAGGGCCATAGGCAGCATCCCGAGAATCATGGCCAATGCGGTCATTATGACCGGACGTAGCCGGGTTTTCCCGGCCTCGATCGCAGCCATCTCAGGAGAAAGTCCCTTTTCCACTCTTATGTCATTGGCAAAGCTGACGAGGAGGATTGAGTTGGCCGTCGCGATACCCACCGCCATGATAGAGCCCATGAGCGATTCCACGTTGATCGTAGTGCCGGTGAGAGCGAGCATCCAGAGTATGCCCGCGAGCGCTCCGGGTACCGCCATCATGATGATGAAGGGATCGATCCATGATTGAAAAAGTACCACCATAAGAAAATACACGAGGAGCGTCGCCAGGACCAGCCCGAGCGCGAGGCTGCGGAAGGATTGGGTCATTACCTCATTCTGTCCCCGAAGAGTGATATGGGTCCCGGGCGGGAGGGGCTTCAAGGAGTCAATCTTCCTCTGTATATCGTTCGCGACGGAGCCAAGGTCTCTGCCCTCCAGGTCACCATCCACGTCGAGAACCCGCTGCACCGTATAATGGCTGATGTTTTCAGGGCTCACGGAGTGAGATATCCTTGCGAGGTCCGCGAGTGTTTGGGCCGGCGCCTCAGGGACTTCGGACGGAGGCAGGGAAGTCGAGGGCTGAAGGAGCGCGCTTGCCCCGGGCGGAGTGACCGGCATCAACCGGAGATTTTCAAGAGACTTTATGCGGTCAGGCGGAATTTGCACAGCGACCGTATAGTTGACATTATTAAGCGGGTTAAGGAAAAAAGAAGGCGCGATGAGAATGCTTGAAGAAAGCGCTATCAGGGCGTTATTAGCCACATCCCGCTCGCTGACCCCGAGCCTCGCAGCGCGCGTCCTGTCTACATCCACCTGAAGGGTGGGGTAATCCAGCACTTGGTTTATGTGCACATCCGCTGTTCCGGGGATCTCCCTCATGGCGTCACGCATCTTCAGGGCGAGGTCGTAGGAGCGGCTGAAGTCCATGCCTTCGACCTGTACATCGAGAGGAGATGTGAGTCCGAAGTTGAGGACCTGGGTAACGATGTCGGCGGGCTGAAAATAGAATCGGGAGCCCGCAAAGGAGCGCGGCAGCAGTTCCCGCATCTTCCGTCTGTATGTCGAGGTGGGGTGATGCCCCTTTTTAAGGGCGATGAGGATCTCAGCGTCCATCCCCCCGATGTTTTCGGTCTGGACAAAGGCTAGGTTATAAAAGATCGGAACGCCGATCATATCGTTGATTGACTCTATCTCTCGGGCAGGGATTATCTCCCTGATACGTCTCTCCACCTCATTGACCATCTTCTCGGTCTCTTCGACGCGGGTGCCGGAGGGCCCACGGAAATGGAGCTTCATCATTCCGGCATCAACGGGGGGAAAGAAGTCTGTCCCGATGTTGAATACGAGACCGATGCTGATTACGCCCAGGGCAGAGGCAACAACAAGAGAAAAGGACCGGTGCTGCATGATTGTTTCGATGGCGCGGCCGTACGCCTCCTGAAGTTGCGTATACGACCGCACTCTCAATTGGTCCAGATACCGGGTCGCCCGTCCAAAAGGCCCCGGCGGGTTAACTTCTTCTCCGGCGTCCTTGCGACGCACATCCTTCAAGAGCATGCGCGAGATCACCGGAACCAAGGTCCTGGAAAGGATATAAGAGGCGAGCATTGCGGTGACGACTGCGAGAGCCAGGGGACTAAAGAGATATTTCGCTGCGCCGTAAAGGAGAACCACCGGGAAGAAAACAACGCAGATGGATAGCGTCGATACGATCGCAGGCACCGCTATCTGGCTCGAACCGTCAAGGACGGCAACTGTGAGTGGTTTTCCGAGGGACTGATTTCTGTGGATGTTCTCCACGGCGACGGTGGCATCATCGACAAGCATCCCTATCGCGAGCGCGAGGCCACCGAGGGTCATTATATTGATGCTCTGGCCTGTCAGGTTCAGGCAGATGATTGCAGCGAAGATTGAAAGAGGAATTGATGTGGATACCACGACCATGCTTCGCCAGCTTCCGAGAAAGATCAGGATCATGACCGATACAAGGATTGAGGCCAGTACCGCTTCCCGCACCACTCCCACGATTGCGCTCCGCACAAAAACCGATTGATCGAAATCAATCTTGAGTTCGAGCCCTTCAGGCGCCACCTCCCTTATGGAGGGAAGGGCTTCACGGGTGGCATCAACCACGGCAAGCGTGGAGGCATCTGCGTGCTTGAGTATCGCGAGGTACGTGGCCCGTCTGCCGTTGACCCTTACGATGTTCGTCTGCGGGGCGAAACTGTCGGAGACCCGGGCCACGTCTCCGATATATACGGGAGCGTTGCCCACGACCTTGATCGGTATGTTTTTGAACTGATCAAGAATGCGGGGGCTTGTATTGACCAGGACGTTATATTCCGTCCCTCCCATGCGAGCAGTGCCTGCGGGGATGATGATGTTCGACGATTGAAGGGCAGCTACCACATCGGCGGGAGAGAGTCCCCTTGATGCCAGGGCGCCTGGATCAACATCAATCATGATCTGACGGTTTTTCCCTCCGAAGGGCGCTGGAGTGGCGAGGCCGGGTATTGTGAACAGCCTAACCCGGATGAAATTGAGACCATAGTCGAATATTTTCTCTTCAGGAAGAGTATTGCTTGAGACAGTCAGTTGCGCCACAGGAACATTGGAGGCGTTGAACTGGACGATAGTCGGAGGCTGCATGCCGGGCGGAGCGATCCTGAGAATCGTATTTGAGACCGAGGCAATCTGAGATATTGCTGCGCCGATTTCGCTTCCCGGCTGGAAATAGACCTTGAGAAGGCCCACGCCGGGGATTGATTGTGATTCGATGCGCTGAATTCCGTTGACCGTCGTGGAGTATGCCCTCTCGCTGATCAACACCACGCGACGTTCCATGTCCTCCGGTGAAAGACCGGGGTAATTCCAGACAACGACAACGACGGGAATATCGATAGCTGGAAAGATATCCACGATCATTCTCGTCAGCGACAGCGTCCCCAATACGAGGAGAAGAAGCGCCATTACCGCAATTGTATACGGACGCCTGAGGGCTAAGCGCACTATCCACATGTTGAAATGTCCTTATGAGTAAATCATAGCAGTTTCCGATACGCTGTCAAGGATGCCGGGATTTGCGCTGAGTGACAATCACTTACGTGATTTGCACTTTTCAGGAAGGTATGGTTTAAGATAGTGACGGCAACCATGATATCATGAGTAGAAAAACCCAGATTGCGCAATTGCTACTTATCGGTGCAAAGGCTTTGGTTCCGGCTTGTCCGGATCAAAAATGTTCTAAAAGCAGTTCGGCGATTTGAGTTCGGAGTATTTCAAATGCGGATTTTCAGGATTGGGGAATGCGACATGGAAAAACAGAGAGGATGACTGCAAGACGACGAGCAGACCTGCTTTTGTCTTCACCCTTCAACGTGTGTTCCTGGAACAAGCCCTCGAAATTTATGGGTATCTGCCTTGCAGGGACACATCCGAAGGCGAACGCGTACTGTCTGAGGCTGAAAGCCGAATTCGCGCGGTCGAGCGGGCTAAGCTTTAGGAGGGTCATAATGTCATTCAGTTCGTGAAAATGACACCTAAAAAAAAGACTATGACGAGGTTCCTATGACCTTCTCCTTTCGCCGCCAAACAACTCCACAACCTTCTTTACTAAAGCAGGCAGGGATGGGTCCCGTGCTCCCATGATAAGAACGCAGTCTCCCGATCTCACAGTGGCTTTTAGTTTGGACAGCAACTCATCCCGACCGCTGAGCGCTTGTGCACTGAATGCTACGGAACCGAGGCCTTGTATGATATCTTCCGAGGAAATATTTTTTTGTGCCGTGCCTCCGGCATAATAGATCGGCAGGAGAAAGAGCGAATCGTTCTGTCGGAAGGCGGTTCGAAAGGTTGCAATATATTCATCCTTTAAGAACCGAGTCGGACCAAACCCGTGCGGCTGGTATATGGCAAGAATGCGCTTAGAAAGACCCTGCGCGGCGCGCATTGCAGCGATTATCTTTGCTGGATTATGGGCAAAGTCATCGACCACATGTACGTTCTGACTTGTTGTGGTCACAAAAAAACGCCGGGCAACACCCTCATAATTTTTTACCGCATCAGCGAGCGCTGTCTGCTCGCATCCGAAATGCTCACACACGCACAGCGCCGCGCACAGGTTTTCAAGATTGTGATTGCCCGGAAGCGGCAAATGATATTCAACGCCGCTCTTAAAAAGCTTGACTGAGGTCGGCAGGAGCTCTTCACGGTCTGCTCGCCACGAGCCCGCACCATTTCGACCGAAACGCACTGTTGCAGGAAGGGAGGCAAGGATCGGATCGTCTGCATTGGAAGCAGTCCAGGGAGTCTGCGACGACAGCGTTTCGAAGAGTTGTTTTAACTCATCAATAGTTTTGTGGTCCTTGGAAATGTTCAGGAAGATCGCGACCTCCGGACGGTATTTGACCAGCGTCCCATCGCTTTCGTCCGCCTCCACTACCAGGAGATCGGATCCCCCGCCCCAGGCATTCCCGATAAGCCCCTGTTTTTCGAGTCTGCGCAGGCCCGCGCCGCTTATGAGCGATGGCGATCTCCCGCATGCGGTGAGGAATTCGAATATCATCGCGGTCACCGTCGACTTGCCACTTGTGCCGGCGACTGCAATCGTCTTTTTTGTAGCGATGATCGCGGCAAGCAAATCGGAGCGATGGATGATGGGAATACCGCGGCTACGCGCGGCAGCGATGTCGGGATTTGATTCCTCAATTGCCGTTGAGACGCAGACGACATCCGTGCCCGCACCTACACCCGAACCGTCCTGACGAACGACAGCGCACCCGAGTCCTTCGAGCGACTGTCGGATGGAGGCCGTATCCTCGCTTGCGTGGAAACGATCGGAACCCGAGACCGTGAGCCCCTGAAAGCGCAGGTATTGCGCGAGCGCGCTCATGCCGCTACCGAACATACCGGTAAAATGGACGCTACGACACTTTGTTCCGCCGATGACAATGGCTGGAGGATCGATGTAGACGAGCGTGCCTTCCTTGACGATCTCAAATAAGCGAATGATGTCGAGATTACGCAGGCACACGCATCCGTGGGACAGGGGAGTGCCGATGAGCTCCTCTCGACTGGTGCCGTGGATATAGATGTAGCGCTCATAGGAATCCACCCCCGCGCCCTTATTGACCCCCTCCTCAAGTCCTTCGAGCCGTAGAATGCGGGTCAGGATCAGATTATCCTCGGTCGAACGACGATCCCAGTCGATGCCCGTATCAATGCGGTCTTTGAAAATGCGACCCGCAGGCGCGCCGGCTCCGAATTTCTCCTTAATCCGATGAATACCGAGTGGCGTCTTGAGTGAGTTCTCTCGCATGCCAGTGCCAAAACGGGAGCTCGATGCATCGTATCGCTCGATGATGGTGTCATTCACGCAGACGAGGAGCGTTTGTGTCTCGATGGACACAACAAGAAAAATCTTACGTGGGTCAATTAAAAACGGACCTAGTTTTTCGTAAATATTTCTTAATCGAACTGTTTCCATAAGAGAGTCGCTACTTATATTCTCCTTGCTGATGTATTATTTTAGCCTGTTCAGTTGAAGACGTCTACAGAATAAAACAACCTGGCGGCTGAAAAATACAGCAAAGTCTTCAGAAATTTTAAGGTCAATTTATTTCTGAACCGCCGTTCGCATTTTCCTGCAGGCATGCCATTATAATTTCTGCCTTGATTGATCGTCTTGCCCGCGGACGATTATCATACTATCCAGAGTCGTTCACGGCGCGAGGTTGTTTGGTCTTGACAATTCGTTCGATGAGAGGATAAGATTCAAAGCAAGGGGATGTTTCAAGCGTTTTCCCTATGCGGGACATGTTCGGAATCCGAGCGGCTCAGGATTGCATTCGCCGATTGTTATAAGAAAGATTATCCAAAAGCGGCAGGGAGACTCCTAGCCGACTGGGATCACATGGTGACGATTTATTCATATCCGGAAGAGCACTGGGTATGCATTTGGACAACGAACGTGGTGGAATCGCCCAGCATTTCGGCCAGACTGAGGACCGATGCCGCGGAGCGGTTGCAAAACGCGACGGCGATGATCTGGAAGCTTCTCCATGCCGCAGTAAAGAAATTCCTCCCCTTAGAAGGACACTGATTATGCCTGATGTCTAAAGAAGAGGAAATTCCTCGATGGCGTTATGATGGATTACTCAAAGACACGCGAAAGGATGACCGCCTGATGGCTTTTTACAAACCTATTGATAAGACCCTCCGCATGCAGACCGAAAAGCTTAGCCTCAAACACAAAGACCTTCTCTATCAGAGACTCCGTAATATCACCGTTGCTCTCTCAGAATTCACATTCCCTAATCTCTATCTCTTTCGCAAGAACCATGATTATGAAGTTATCCTCGACAAGGAGGTTTTCATCAAGGGACGCTCGTACGACGAGCACATATTCCTCATGCCCACGATGGATGTGCGTACGCTGAAAATCGCATACCTCAAGGAAATTATGCGCGACGTCGATTTTCTTTTTCCAATCCCGGAAGAGTGGCTGCCGGCATTCAAGCCGGATGAGTTTGAGATAACCTTCGCAGAAGGCGAAGCAGACTATCTCTACACTGTGGAGAAGATGAGCACCTTTGCGGGAAGGAAGCTCCATAAGAAAAGGAACCTGCTGAAACAATTCAACGAAAGATACGCGGGCAAGGGCCTGCCGCTCACGAACGACCGACTCGACGATGCGCGATTTGTCTTGAACGAATGGCTGATGAAGGCGGAGATGAGCGCGGATGAGACGGACTACTCAGCGTGTCTTGAGGCACTCAATCGGTACGAAGAGCTTGTACTGTGTGGAGGTATTTATTACGCCGACAACGAGCCAGCAGGCATCGTGATCGGTGAAGAGTTGAACGAGGAGACTTTTGTCCTGCACTTCGCGAAGGCGCGGACAGCGTTCAAAGGCGCCTATCAATACATGTTTAACAATTTCGCGAAGATCCTCCCGCCGAAATATAAATACCTGAACCTGGAGCAGGACCTGGACCAGGAAAACCTTAGGATATTTAAGTCATCGTATGTTCCGGACCTGATGCTGAAAAAGGCCCGAGTACATTTAAAAAGCTGACTGTTCCGGCTTCTGTCGCTATTCGTTCAAACGACCGGGAATATCCGATCGAGGAGTCTGGGACTCTAAAGGCTCGCCCAAGTCGAAAAGGAGCCATATATCCGAGACGAGAAGTGTACGGACGCCACGTTCTGAACTGAGCTGGCTGAATAATTTGCTCGTTCCCGGAATATTGAGGCCCAGTACGTAGCGTGCCCCGAAACGGCGCCGGATGGTCTCGGCCGAGCCGGAAGGAGCCTCCCGGCAGATCTTATACCAGAGCCGGTACAGTTCGGGGTCCTTCAGGTAGAAGAACGTAGGATCAAGCCCCACAATGAAGCGCCGATCGGGGAGCGCCAGCATCAGCCAGCCGGTATGATCCCAGTCCGTAGTGAACACCTGCGCGCCAACCGGGATTTGCTGCCGCAGGAAGGTTTCGATGCGCGGAGGCATGTCATTTGGCCTCTTCGACAGATCCGACAGGATATGGGGCTGAACCAGCGCCATCCAGGCTATCGAGATGCCAATGATTGTGTGTGGCAGATAACGCCATTTGATCGACCGGGATGTGAGCGCCATGGCAGAGGCAGAAAATGGCACAAAATATTCAGCGAAACGCGCCGACTTAATGGTGAGGGTGCAGAAACCGAGGGCGGCAAGCCCGAAGGCGAGCGTCATGAGGTCATGTCGCCGGTTGCGCCAGGCGTATATAACCGCCGTCATGGTCATGAGGACGCTGAAGAGGAGTCCCTGTACCCATGCTGGCAGCGGATAGGGTTCAAACTCTCCTCCAAGTTCGAAGCCCACCCGCTCTCCCCAGCCTTGCTTGAAGAGTACGTCGACCATATGCATCCAGTTAACACCCAGCAGGTTCATGGCATTGGGGTGGAGCGCCACGCCCAGGGCTATGCCGCCGATGACTGCCGCTGCAGGTTTCCACCGCACACGCTCGCCGGATAGGAAACGAGCTGTCTCGGAAGCAATGAGGAGCAAAAGAGGGATTTGCCAGAAGGCCACATAGGCCCACGGGTAAATAGCCGAAGCTGCAGCCAGAATCACAAGTCTCCCGCGCACCGCTGCCCATAAAACAACGAGCGCCAGGATAATGGACAAATGATGGGGCCGGACAAGCACAAAGCGAAAGAGAAAGAGCACGGAGCATGCTAAAGGCACAAGAGCCCATAGCCCGGAAAAGCGGACATTCTCCGTACGCAATATGAGATATAGTGTCAACAGCAGGGCCGCGCCGGTAAGGGTACCAACGATTTGTGCGGCAGTGACCCAGTTAAGGCTGGCAAAAGGAACGAAGATCAGATGAAAGAGGAGTTCCTTATCCGCATAGTGTTCGGCGAGCCAACTGAACGGTGTCCATGGGAAAGCATGGAGAATTCCATGCTCCCGGATAAGTTTCCCGACAACCGCATGGTAGGCGGTGTCGTCGTCCCACGGGTACGGGATGTTGAACTGAAGAGCACCTGCGATGAGAAGGTATAACAAAGCCCAGGCGAAAATCGACCAGCGATTTTTCACGGGCTCAGGCAAGGTGGCTGTTGATGCATGGAGATCGAATTCTTGCATGGCGTATATTCGACTCATCATTTCATGAAATGAGAATTGCGCCCGGATGCTGTATATCCTCGGATATTGAACATCGGGAAAGCATATGAATGTACAGATCGCGAAGTGTCATATGTTACCATAGAACGACCGAGTATTCTATTTTTTTTTGAGCAGCGTCATGGTCTGCGAACTCGGGTGTCTCGACATCATAGCTTCTCTTGTGAAGCCGTAATAGAACCCCCGCAGAACATTATTTATTCCATAATAAATGTTGATAAAATGGAACAAAGCGATTTATAATGGGTACTTAGTCTATCAAAAGAGTGAGTGCCGTGCTGGTAGGAATTGATACAATGGGACTTTCCGAGAACGAACAGAAACGATATGCGCGACAGATGATGATGGACGGATGGGGTGAAGAGATCCAGCGAAAAATCAAGCGTTCCACGGTATTCATCGCGGGTGCCGGGGGACTAGGATCGCCTGTTTCCATCTATCCCGCAGTTGCCGGTGTGGGAAACATCAAAATCTGTGATTTTGATTCCCCGGACTGGTCAAACCTCAACCGTCAAATACTCCATGACCATACGAGGATCGGCACCAACAAGGCCGTGTCCGGCAAAATGACGCTCGAGAGGCTGAACTCCGATGTCACGGTGACGGCATTTCACGGACAAGATCGTGGCGGAGAACGTGGACGATCTTGTAAGAAATGCGGACATTATTCTTGACTGCATGGACAACTTCCCGACGCGGTACCTCCTGAATGAGTCGGCCATCAGGAAAAAGATCCCCCTCGTGTACGGCAGCATCTGGGGCATGGACGGTCGGCTCTCATTCATCCAGTCCCCTGAGACGCCATGCCTCCGCTGCATCTTCCCCGAAGCGCCTCCGAAGGAGGTCGTTCCCGTGCTCGGTGCCACACCGGCGGTAATCGGGTCTCTACAAGCTCTTGAGACGCTGAAGTACCTGTCCGGTACGGGCACGAACATCAGGGGACAGCTTCTCGTGTGGGAGGGCGGCACGACAGACTTCAAGAAGTTCAAGATCCGGAGAGATCCCGGCTGCCCGACGTGCGGGGAGAAATAAAATATATCACCTTCAGACAAAAGGAGAAAAAAGGCTGGGTCCTCCCTGCAGTTCATCGATCTAAAGATGCCGTGTTGGATAGGTTTGAATATAAGCTGAGGTTGGGGTTCTGGAGAATAATGCTGCAGAAAGTAAAATTGAAATTAAATGACAGCAGAGTTAAAAAAGTAGAGCAATAAATTGATTATTGGCGAATGAAAGCAACTAGTTGGTTTTCGAAATAATATTAAACAGCATAATATTTCATAAAGATCCATTTTGGTGTTTTCCCCACCTTTTTATTGACACTAACATATTAAAGGCGCTATTATTGGTAGTAATTAAGTAGTAAATCTTTCCCCATGAGTGATACCCCTTGTGTCATACACATAAAATAAAAATGGATTCAAGAACCATAGCGATTTTTATATGCTTGACTCTCGCATTAGGATTGGGATGCGAAAGGACAAGTAAACCGGCACCTCCTCAAAAGGCGTCGAAGGGGCAACAATTGCTGATCGGGCTCATCCCTGAACAGAATCTGTTCCGGCAGATCGATCGTTTTGAGCCGCTTGCCCGGTACATCTCACGGAAGGCAGGGACTCAGATTACTTTGAAAATCCTTCCCCGTTACGGCAACATAATTGATGATTTTACTTCGGAAAAACTGGATGGAGCATTCTTTGGAAGCTTCACGTATGTGATTGCCCACGCAAAGCTGGGTGTCCAGGTAATTGCCCGGCCCGAAGGTAAGGACGGTAAATCAACGTACCACGGCCTCATCTTTGTGAGGAAAGACAGTGGAATCAGATCTATCCGGGATATGGCAGGAAAGAGGTTTGCCTTTGTGGATAAGGCGACAACAGCCGGCTATCTCCTCCCTCTTGCCTATTTCAAGCAGTACAAAGTGAATTACAGGACGTACCTCAAAGAAAGCTATTATACCGGTACCCACGAAGACGCGATCTCCGATGTCCTGAACAGAAAGGCCGACATAGGTGTCGCGAAAAATACCGTGTACGAGCGGCTTGCGGACTCCGACGCCAGGATAAAGAATGAACTGGTAGTCCTTGAACGCTCACCGAACGTGCCGGAGAACGGACTCGCCATACGGAAAGACCTCGATGAAGACGTGAAAAAGAATCTTACGAAGGTCCTCCTGGATATGCATAATGACCCCGAAGGACGCGCAGTGTTGAAAGCCTTCGGCGCACGGAAGTTCATTGCAACATCTGATGCTGACTATCAGCCCGTCTACAGCTATGCACGGGAGATCGGCCTGGACCTTGCCACCTACGATTATAGAAATGAATAATGAAGAAAAAGATTATCATAGGATTGAGCATCTTCGCCCTCATATTTCTTCTGAGCTCGGTTTATACCATTACGACCATTGAGCATGCCACAACGAAAATGGATAATCTGATCAAGCTCCATCAAGTCGAAATCCTGAGAGAGCACCTTCTGATACAGATCAAGCGGGCGCAGTCCGACTTGTATCTGAAGGACAGCCCCTATGCACGGAGTGTCAACACGATCGTCGCCGATGTGACGTCGATGAGCAATGCCATCAACACATGCTTCAATTGCCACCATACGGAGCAGGTGGCGAACAGGCTCAAAAATGTGAGAGACAAGATCGAAGATTATAAAATCGATCTCAGCAGGGCGCTTACCTTGCGGGCGAATGCAAAGAGGCTGCGGACGGAAGAGGACCATGCCTTTCAGGTCGGCACGGAGCTCACCGATGAGGTTGACGACATCATAACAATGGCGAATTTGAAGCTCGAACAAAAGACGCATGCTGCATTCCAGGAGATTACCCGTACCAAGATCATGCTGTATCTCCTTGTCGCGTTGGCGCCCATCGCAGCCATCGGTCTGTCCCTTCTTTTCATTCAGGGATTCACCCGGCCTGTGCATAAGCTACTGGCAGCGACGAGACAATTGAAAAAAGGCGATCTGAGCTACCGGATCGATGGCCTGCAGGATGAGTTTGGGGAGGTAGCCGCGTCGTTCAACGAGATGGCGAAAGCGCTGAGAGATGATAGCCTCAAGATGCAGTGGGCGGAACAGCTCGTGGTGCTCGGGGAGATGGCGGGGGGGCTGGCACATGAAATCAAGAACCCCCTCGCTGGCATCAAGGCGTCGATGGAAGTGCTTTCCAAGGACACGACCCTTGCTGAGGAAAACCGGGATGTCCTCCTGAAAGGGGTGGAGCAGATCAAGAGGATCGAGGTCCTTCTTAAGGGCCTTCTGAACTTCGCCAGGCCGCCGAAGCCTGATTTTATGCCTGTTGATGTGAACAGCGTGCTCGATATCACGATCGGCCTCGCCCTGCGGCATCCCCAGTTTGCTGCAAAGGACTCCAAGTCGATAACCGTCATCAAGGATTATGGTAGAAATCTTCCGAAAACCATGGCGGATCCCCAGCAGCTCCAACAGGTTTTCTTGAACCTGCTCCTGAATGCCGCTGACGCAATGCCGGACGGTGGCATGATAACCGTTGAGACATCGCACCCCGAACCGGGAGTGTCTCTGCACATCCAGATTGTCGACACGGGAGCCGGGATCGACGAAGCGGTAGTTGATAAGATCTTTCAGCCTTTCTTTACCACGAAACCGCATGGGACGGGCCTGGGGCTCGCTATTACGAAACGTCTCATCGAGCAGCACGGCGGAAGTATCAGCGTCAAGAACAATCACGCGAAGGGGGTGGCGTTCATGATCACGCTGCCTGTCCGGGACGGGGAAGAGGTGCAAACCATATGAGGGCTCCCGCGAGGATATTTCTCATCGATGATGATGAGCTGATTATTTCCATGCTTTCAAGGGCGCTGAAGAGTGAAGGGTATGATATCCGTGCAGTCACAAGCGCACGGGATGTGGTGAGCGAGGTAAAATCCTGGGCGCCGGCAGTCATCCTGCTTGATATCCGGCTTCCCGAACGCAGCGGGATAGAGATTCTCGAAGATATCATGAAGAGCGGCGTCATTACCCAGGTCGTCATGCTGACGGCGGATGACACGGCGGAGACCGCGGTGAAAGCAATGAAGCTGGGCGCTGTGGACTATCTTACGAAACCATTCAACATCGATGAGGTGAAGATCGTCATCAGGAACTTCGTTGAGCGGGCGAGGTTGCACCAGGAAGTCGACTATCTCAGGAAGGTGAATTCGGAAATCTTTGACCGCGAGCTCATCGGCGAATCGGCCGCCATTAAAACGGTGAAGTCGGAAATTGCAAAAATGGCGAACGCCCGGGTTTCCAGCATACTCATTACCGGAGAGAGCGGGACCGGGAAGGAAATAGTCGCACGATACTTCCACCGCCTCGTATCCGGTGATAACGTATCGAGGCGGGTGCCTTTCCTGGGGGTCAATTGCGCCGCTCTGCCCGAACAACTGCTCGAGAGCGAGCTCTTCGGCTTCGAGAAGGGATCGTTCACAGATGCGAGGGCTGATAAGAAGGGAGTCTTTGAGCTTGCCAGTGGCGGCACTATCCTTCTTGACGAGATTGGAGAGATGAATCCGAATCTACAAACCAAGCTATTGCGGATTCTGGAGGAACGGACGGTGCGTCATATCGGCGGGAAAGATGATATTCCTGTGGATGTGACCGTGATAACCACGACGAACAGGAATCTCGCCGCGGCGGTCGAGAGCGGCGCATTCAGGATGGACCTGTTCTTCAGGCTCAGCACCTTTTATCTCCATGTGCCGCCGCTCCGGGAGAGGAAAGAGGATATTCCGCTCCTTGCCAGGCATTTCCTTACGTCCTTGGCCACGCGATATAACAAAAAGACCGTTAAAAACTTTTCTCCCGAGGCCGAGGGGCTCATGATGTCCTATGCCTGGCCGGGGAATATTCGTGAACTGAGGAACCTCGTGGAACGGCTTGTCGTGCTCGAAAGCGCGGAACTTATTCTTCCGCAGCATCTTCCGGACTGGCTTACGGGGCGGTCCGTTGCCGCACCGCAGCAGACGAGCAGTGGATTTGTCCTTCCCGATGCAGGGATATCGCTCGATGAGGTGGAAAAGAACCTGATCAAACAGGCGCTTGATCGGGAAAACCACAATAAGGCACGGGCGGCGAAACTCCTTGGCATCAGCTACGACACGCTGCGCTATCAGGTGAAGAAACTTGGATTGGAGTGAAGATCAGGACGGCTCGGGTATTTCCCCCGGACCGCTGACGCGTGACGCTGCTTCGTGAGGCGGGATGAACTGGATGCCCACCCGGTACAAATCACTCCGATCGGCGATCATGCTCCAACGTACGATCCCGGCGGCCTGCTCCTTGATATTACTGAATGTGATCACGTGCCCGGGAGCGAGAGCAGACGTTGTCAGCATGCCCATTCCGGTATCGCTGATATCGAGGACCTCAGCGCTGAGTCTCACCCTTTCCAGACCTCTGTCGTTCATGATGCGCAAAGTGTCGGTCGAAAAGGCTATGGCTTTTGCAGTGAATTTTCTCTCGGACCGCCGTTTGTCATTCGTCAGCCACTTAACGAACGATTCATAATCTCGGTAAGCATGCATGTCGTTTCTGTACAGAGTGTTTCTCCCCTGAAGGATCTTCTCTACCGAGCCCTTGACCATGTCCAGATCGAACGGCTTGGAAATAAATAGAGACGCATTCTCCTGAATGAATCGCATCATCGTATCGTCAGGATCGCCCCCTGTCATAATGATGATCTTGGTGGCCGGAGAAACTTCCTTGATAGTTTTCATGACCTCCATCCCGTTGAGATCGGGAAGATTGATATCGAGAAAACAGAGGTCATAGAAATGCTTACCGATCTCTCTGAGCGCCTCAATACCGTTCTTAACGGTCTTTACTTCTATCTGATTGCCTTGGAGCAGTGACGAAAGCGAGTACAGGATCAGATTCTCATCATCAGCGACAAGGATTTTTTTCATAACTTGATTCATAGGCTGATTTCGGGATCTCCGGAAAATTTATGAACAAATTAACCCCACAAAGTATGCAGCAAATACTGTACCACTTATGCAATTGCCGACCTGAAATAACTTATTTATTTTATAATGTTTTACAATTAGTTAAAGGGTCCATAATAATTGTAAATACTTAAGTACCATAAATATTTTTCAATGAAATGGGGAATTCACCAAATTATGATGGTGATTTAATCATATGTTTTAGTAAAAAAGATGAGCTCACAATGGAACCTCTTGATTCCTAGTTGCAATAAGTATAATACTATGCATTAAAACGTTCCGATCCTTCATTACGTGTTTGCTTATGAGAGGAAGAAAACGTCTGATTTAATGGCGAAGGCGGGTTAAGGGAAAAACTTAGATATGCTTTTTTATTTCATATCGTATTTTCAACGAGATTAAAGAACACGCGGCCGGTAATGACAAAACCATTAGGAATGTGTCGTTTTATACTGACGCTTTACATAACGATTTTCTACTGTGAAATAGCATCAGTCAAATTTCATAAAACCCGTCGGTTCTCTCGGGCCTGCTTTTTCTTGCTGCAATGGTATGATCATTGCAAATTATAGACGAACTTGAACTTTAATTCATCGTATCTCTTCAGCCTGTTATGAGATGAAGGACAGATTGCAGAGGCCTGACGCATGCTGGTGCAGGGCGGCAAGCGAGGAAATCAGACCGTTCATGACCAAAGCAGCAAAACCACATACGATGTCTCATCCAGGAGAAAGGGCATCACAGGGGCCTACCCTGAAGAAATCCCGGTTACTCTTGATTTTGATCATCATTGCAATGTCTTGCGCGGTCTATGGCAACACCCTTCGCAACGGGTTTGTCTATGATGACATCCCCCAAGTGGAGCAGAACCCCTGGATCAGGGAGGTGCGGTTCATCCCGGAGATATTTTCCACCAATGTCTGGGCGTTTCAGGGAGTCAGCACCAACTACTACCGGCCCCTCATGCATATCAGCTACATGCTGAGCTACGCCCTCTTCGGCCTTGCGCCCTGGGGCTTCCATTTGGTGAATATTCTGCTTCATGCTGGAGTTACCCTCCTGGTGTTTCTCATCTCTTCCCAGCTCTTCCAGACTGCCAATCCGTCATCGTCTCCCGTCTCACCGATGCTACCCTTCATCGCGGCCGCGTTATTTGCCGTCAACCCCATTCATACCGAAGTCGTTGCCTGGGTGGGTGGCGTCACAGATCTCTCCTTCACCCTATTCTTCCTCCTCGCCCTTTATCTCTATATCCTCTCCGCCGAGAGCGGCTTTCATCAGAAGGGCCTCTCCCTTCTGTCTGTGGTGTCCTTTTTTCTCGCAACTCTCTGCAAGGAGCCGGCCCTCACCTTTCCCCTCATCCTTGTAGCTTATGATTACTTCTTTGGAAGAGAGGCGCCTCGCCCCCTCGATTATCTTAAAAGATATGCCCCGTACCTGGGAGTCGCTGCTGTCTATTTCATTCTGAGAGTCAATGCCCTTGGCGGATTTGCACCGGTCAGGCGTCATGGCGAGATGAGCGCACATGAATTCCTGATCAATATATTCCCCCTGTTCCGGCAGTATTTGGGAAAACTCCTCCTGCCGACACATCTCAACGCCTACCATGTTTTCTTGCCGATCTCATCCATACTTGATCCGAACGGCCTGCTTTCCCTGGCCACCGCCCTGGTCTTTGCCTGCGCTGTTCTGCTGGCCTTGAAAAAGAGCAGACTGGCTTTTTTCGCCCTTTGCCTGGTGCTAGTACCCTTGCTGCCTGCCCTTTATATTCCGGGCGCCGGTGAAAACACCTTTGCCGAACGGTACCTCTATCTTCCGTCCTTCGGCTTTGTGCTCCTTGTTGCTCTCCTTGCTGGCCGAATCGTGATGCGGATACCGCGGTGGTCCGTTCCCGCGGCCACGGCCCTCGCGATCGTCATCGCTCTGTATTCCGTTGGCACGGTGCAGAGAAACGGTGTCTGGAAAGATGATGAGCGACTCTGGCGCGACGTCGTACAGCAGTCTCCAAACAGCGCCGTGCCCCATTACAACCTTGCGAGCGCTCTGAATGCGCAGGGACGGACCGACGAAGCCATAGCAGAATACAAGAACGCCATCAGAATCCAGCCAGCCGTCGTTGCCTATACAAGCCTCGGAGCAGCCTACCAGGCAAAGGGACTTACCAACGAGGCCATAGAACAGTACCGGCTTGCCCTGCGGCTGCAGCCCGGCAATGCTGATGCCCACACTTATCTGGCTATTGCCTATGCAGAGTCGGGCGCTCTGGACAATGCCATCGAACATTTTCGTATCGCTGTGCAACTGCAGCCTGATTCCGCCAATGCCCAGTATGGCTTGGGTAGGGCGTACCTCGACAAGGGGCGGCTGGCGGAGGCGATGCCCCATCTGGAGTCCGCCGTGCGGTTGAATCCCGATGAATCCCTGTACCGCAGCGCACTCGACGAAGCATTGTCGATGAACGCATCCGGCCGAAGGAGCGGCATGACTGGCAGCATGAGAGCGCGGTAAACAGGATCACTACTGCGAAGCCTGACAGTAAAGCCTGCGGTGACCCGATTCGAAGAAGAAAGGAACACGATAATGCAGTCAGAAACCGGCGGGAGATGAGCAGGAAATGACGGGGAAACAGTAAGATGCTCCGACCCAAAGTGGGACGGGCGTCCAGAGGTTCTCTATGGCCAAGGTAAAATTAAAAGAATTCACCGTTTTTATAAAATACGCGACGGTAGGGGTGGCGGGTACGGCGCTCGATGTTGGATCGCTTTATGTTTTTGTCGATCTGCTGCATATCCCTGTGCTTGCCGCTGCGGCGCTTTCTTTTATCCTCGCCGTTGTCAATAATTTCGTCCTGAACAAGATCTGGACGTTCCGGAACAATAGCCGCAATTTTAGAAAACAGTTCATCAAATTCTTCCTTGTTTCAGTCGTCGGGCTTGCTCTCACTGAAATCTGCATGGCTGTGTTCGTATACCTCATGGGCATTTGGTATATCGTATCGAAACTGATCACCTCGGTCATCGTGTTGACGTGGAATTTTCTTGCGAACAAAAACTGGACATTCACCGAGAAGATCCGGCCTCTATCAGCCGTCGACCGGCATGATTTTACTGTCACGGTAGTGATTCCGGCATTTAATGAAGAAAAGCGCATAGGAAATACGCTCGAAGCCATTCACCGTTATTTCGAACGCAATGGCATGAAACGGGAAATTATTGTTGTCGACGACGGCAGTCGTGACAATACTGCAGCGGTCGTGAACGCATTGAAAGCGAAGATCCATGATCTGCATTGTGTGCACTACCTTCCTAACCGCGGCAAGGGGTATGCCGTCAAGACGGGTGTGGAAAAGAGCCGCGGTCAATTCATTCTTTTTACCGACGCGGACAACTCGACGCCTATCGAGGAGTTTGATAAATTGTATCCGCTGCTGTCTCACGCAAAGGTTGTTATCGGGTCCCGCTACATGGTCGACAGCAACGTAAAGATTAAACAGCCGAAATACAGAATACTCGTGGGGCGACTGGGGAATTTTCTTATCAGGGTTTTTCTCTTTGGCAATATCAGGGACACCCAGTGTGGGTTCAAGGCCTTTCAGCACAGTGCGGCGAAGGAACTCTTCAGTCGCATGAAGATCAACCGGTTCGGGTTCGATATCGAGCTCCTGTCGATCGCGTATTTGCTCAAGTATTCCGTGCGCGAGGTCCCGGTGAGCTGGTATAATTCACCCGTGAGCAGGGTCAGACCGATCAAAGACGCACTTCGCACTTTCACGGAGCTGCTTTATATAAAACTTAATCTGATGAGCGGGCGGTATGAATAAGAACGGCCACCCTGAAGAAACGAGATCCCTTCCGGTTACAAGAGCCTCTTCATCGGAAAGACCACCTTTTCGCGGGGATCCAAGGACCCTCCAGGCAGCGAAGGGCTTGAAAACGATGCAGGCGGGATACGCTGGCACAGGGACTCGCATTCTGGTGGTCATCGTTATGATTATTGTGCTGGCATCCTCGACATTCTTACGAAACAGGGTCTGGCAGGACGACGTGCTTTTATGGGAGGATGTCGTAGCGAAAAGCCCGGCAAAGGCCCGGCCCCATTATCAACTCGGTTATTATTATGATAGGAAAGAATATATGAACGAGGCAATGCACGAATATGAGGCCGCTCTCCGATTGGGGCCGGATTCTGTTTCCGATCGGGCGCATAACAATCTGGGGAACATATACGGGAAACAGGGCCGCTATGATGAGGCGATCCGCCAATTTCAGGCTATCCTCGCGTACAACCCCAGTGACTCTTTCGCGCATACCAACCTTGGCATCATTTACGCAAAGCAGGGCCGCATACACGAGGCGCTCCGGGAATTCGAGACCGCCGTTCAAAGCGATCCTAATGACGCCGCAGCACATTACGCTTTTGGGAACGCATACCAGGAGCAGGGACGTCTTGACGATGCAATGCGGGAATATCATGCTGCAATCCTGCTCAGACCGGATTATGCTGAAGCGCGTAACAACCTCGGGCTGCTGTACGGGGAAAAGGGACTTTTTGCTGAAGCAATACGGGAATTGCAGGCGGCAATAAAAAGCCAGCCTGAGAGTGCGGAGGCATACAACAACCTCGGGGTCGTATTCGCGAAGCAAGGCCGTTATGATGAGGCGATTCGTGCGTTTCAGCAAGCGCTCCTTCACGGGCCTGAAAGCGCCGAAGTGCATAAAAACATCGGTGTAGCGTACGACTACCAGGGTCGTCTCGAAGACGCCATACGGGAATTCCAGACAGCCCTCCGGATCGATCCGGGACATGCCAGCGCCCGTTACTATATGGAGAAGACGTACAAAAAAATACGGAATAATCGCGGCGTCAAATGAAACTGTCCTTCTCAACAGTGTCTCCGACAATGATTTGTGTCGGCAGCAACTATGGCCAATGAATAGACTAATAATAACACTCATAGCTCTCTGTCTGTTCTCCCTGATCTGTGGCACAGGCCAAGCGGAAGAATACGTATGGCGTTTTGACAGGGACGCTGATGCGTTTAATTGGAAGGCTCTCCATGCGACGACCGAGAAGACGGCCGACGGGTTTTCCCTTGTTCGGCAGGATGACCCGTTCTGGTTCGTTTCACCGCAGAACCTCTATATCTCTCCCCAGCTTTCGTATGCAGAGTTCAGGCTCAAGGCCCCTGAAACCTATCTGCGCGGGTATCTCGTTGTGAAGACTCACGATGGCAGAAGCTGGGAGGAGGAATTCACGCTGGGACTGCCCGATACGTATCATGTTTACCGGATCAATATTCAAAAGGGCAATAGGACCAGGTCACCGATTGACGCGGTCGCTTTCACGTTCGGCGGCGTTGACCGGGTGTCCCTAGACTACCTCAAGATCTATAAACCGTCTCTCTATCAGCTCATGGGGGTGTACTGGGGAGAGTTTTGGAACGTACCGTTTGCAAGCTCGACAACTGTTAATTTCATCGAAACACCTCTCATCGGCGATTATTCGTTCCTAGCACCCTTGTATGTCCTTCTCCTGGTCATTGCGTTCTTCATGGTTGTCCTGCGGAGACCGCTTAGCAGGCGGTCCGTCGTGGAATCCTTGCTCCTGTCCTGCGTGGTGGCGGGGGCGTTGTTCGCCGTGCGGATGGATTACGCCTGGTACATGCAGTGGAGAGCGGACCGGTCATCGCTGGGGCAGAGAAGTTTTGATGAACGGATATCCCGGGCGGACGGTACAGGAGCGTATGATTTCTCCCAAGGCCTGAAAAAGGTCTTACCTCCCGGCTCAACTATAAGAGTTTACGCCGGGATTCTTGAGGGCAAGGTCAGATACTACCTCCTGCCCGTGAAGGTGTCCGAAACCGCTCCGTATATCGCGGTTTTTAGGGACCCTGCTATTTCCTATGATCCAATCAAAAAATCGCTGTCGAGAGATCACGAGATCGTGGCCCGGAACATCGAGGTCGTCACGGCCGTTGGAAAGGACGGTTTTCTCTACAAATCCCTGGAGGCTGGCCATCCATGACGATCATTATGCTCGCATATGCTTTGGCTGTGCCTGCTGTGTCCGGGTTCCTGTTCGTCACCTGGTGTACCCGCTCAGACCTTGAACAGAGCTTTCTTGAACGTTTCTTTCTCGGCTTTGGCATCGGCATTGGGATTGCCACCTTCGAAATGTTCCTTCTCGGGCTACTTCGGATACCATTGAACGTGGTGGCCATCTCGCTCGTGCAGATAGCAACGGCAGTTCTTCTTGGTTATCTGCTGAACCGGACCGGAACACCATGGCGGCGGATCTTCGGCAAGGGAGCAGACGGTCCCGGAAAGTCACCAGCAACAGCGACACGTCTACAAAGGGTCGCCGTAATAATCCTCACTGCGTGGATCCTTATAAAGGTCCTGTTTGTGCTGTATGAAGGTTTTTTCCTGCCGGAGAACACATCAGACAGCTGGGAACACTGGAGTTCTGGCGCTAAATTCTTTTATTACGAAAAAGGCCTCGCCCTCGATCCTGCGAATGAGCACTTTTTCGGAGCGGGCTATTTGAAAGTGCAGCGATATCCGCTGAATGTCCCCCTTATGCAGGTTTGGGTGTCTCTCTGCATCGGGGAGGCCAATGAAGTGTACATGAAGGTATGGAATGCCCTGTTTTTCACCGGGATGGTCGGCCTGATGTTCTTCGCTGTCCGCAGGAAAACGACGCTCATGACCGCGCTCCTTGCCGCTTTTTTCCTCTCGACGGTCCCGTTGCTCACG
>Ga0335082_10000576_pt1 | contig 38367 bp, 33 predicted proteins | sample Lox_Sample_41_FD_206718 | JGI IMG/M metagenome (GOLD analysis project Ga0335082, IMG submission 206718) | Soil microbial communities from Loxahatchee National Wildlife Refuge, Florida, United States - Lox_Sample_4.1 | ecosystem: Environmental > Terrestrial > Soil > Wetlands | place: USA...
CCCGCCTCGACGTAGGCCATCAGCTTGGCGTGGAGGCTGGCCAGCTTGGGCTCGACGTTGAAGGCCCGCACGCCGAAGACGATGGCGTCGTAGGGGGTGAGCGGCTGCTCCCGCAGCTCGACCAGGGTGAGCGGGGTGACCTCGTAGCCGGCCTGCCGGAGCGCACTCGGGACCGCGTCCCCCGGCCCGGGGACGTAGCCGATACGGCGGCGAACGTGCCGCATGTCCACGCGGGTGAGCTTGACCTCGGCGGGCGGAAGCCAGGTCTGGATCGGAATGTGGGCGTACTCGATGCGCCGGAGACCGCGGTCGAAGCGCTTGCCCCCCACCGTTGCCACCGCGCGGAGCACGCCGGTGGCCTCGCCCTTCGGCGGCGTCACCTCGAAGCGCAGGGTCTGCTCCCCGCCCGCCTCGAGGGTGAAGGGAGCCTTGGCCGGTGTGACGGCGAAGCCGGCCGGCGTCTCCAGGGCCAGCGTGCCCGTGGCTCCGCCGACGCTGCGCACCGTGACCTCCAGGGCACGCGGAGCGGTGTCCGGGAAGACGAGCAGCGGCTCGGACGGGTCGACGGTGACGGCCGGGATCACCTCCAGCCGCCGGTAGCGCTCCCCGAGGACCGGGTCCACCCACTTGAAGGTCACCGGCCGGCGGATGGTCAGTGTCTGATCGCCGAAGGCAAAGACCAGCTCCGCCTCCACCGGCGCCGGCTCCTCCGGGATGCCGGCCTGGCCCGGGTCACGGACCGGGTAGAGCCCGGCCGTCGCCGGGAGCTCGAGCCAGGCCGGGCCGGTGAGCCGGGCGTCGGCGCCCAGCGAGAGCCCCTGCTTCACCTCCACCGGCTCGCCCATGGCCAGGGGTCGGCCGCCGCTCAGCTCGCGGCCGGCAGCACGCGCCGAGACGAGGCTCACCTTCGCCGGGCGGCGGAGGAGGACGGTGAGCGTCACCGGGACAGTGGCGCCGGGGGTGGTGGTGGGGCGGTCGGCCACCACCTCGGCGTAGAGGCCGGCCGAGGCCAGGATGGCCAGCTCCAGCTCGGCGAGCTTCTGCTCCTTCCAGGGATTGGCCGGAAGGCGAACCAGCTCGGCGCGCGCGGCCAGGAGGCCGGGGAGCGCCGTCTCCGGCATCCCGGGCCGGAAGTCGGCACGGGCCCGGCGGAGCTCGGCGACGAGACGCTCGGTTCCCGGGACGCGCGACCAGTCCAGCACCAGGCCGTCGAGCGGGGACGTCTGCATCGGCTCGCCGGCGAGAAGGCGGAAGTATTCGTTGAACGGGCCCCGGCGGCGCGCCATGCCGAAGCCCTGGCTCTTGTGGTTGCTGCGGCTGTCGGCGGCGAGCTCGCCGTAGGACGTCCCGAGCCAGGGGTCGTAGCCGCCGACGTCCAGGCGGGGGAGGCCGGCCAGCTCGGCCTCCGAGCCCGGCCCGGAGAAGGGGTTCCACACCAGCCGCTTCGCCTTCCAGGGTCCGAGCCGGCGGTGCTCGGCGTCGGGCATGTAGGAGGGGTCGGCAGCCTTGGTGAAGGCTTCCACCGCCAGCCGTGCCGAGGCGGTGTGCTGGCCGTGCGTCTCCGCCCGCTCGGGCGAGAACCGGGTGATGACCACGTCCGGCCGGAAGCGCCGGATGGCGAGGACGGTATCGGCGAGGAGCACATCGTGCCCCCAGATGCCGAGCGACTCCTCCGGGCTCTTCGAGTAGCCGAAGTCCCGCGCCCGGGTGAACAGCTGCTCCGCGCCGTCGGTGGCCCGGGCGGCGAGCAGCTCCTGGGTGCGGATCAGCCCCAGCTCCGGGCCCAGCTCCGGACCGATGAGGTTCTGGCCGCCATCGCCCCGCGTGACGGACAGGTAACCGGCACGCACCAAAAGGCCGTTGGAAAGGAAGGACAGGAGCCGGGTGTTCTCGTCGTCCGGATGGGCGGCGACGTAGAGGACGTTGCCGACGACGAGCAAGCGGTCGAGGAGCCGCTCGAGCTGAGCGCCGCTTGGTTGCACGGGTCGCAACGCGGGGCCAGCCAGCGCTGTCGAGAGCATCAAGGTGAGGGCCATCGGGACACCGGCGAGTCGTGGCATGCGATTGGAAGCTCGGGTGGGCACTGTTACGTTAGAACTTCGCATGCCTGCGGACTTTTTCGCTGCCTTCGTCGCCGGTGAGCGAGCGGCCGCAGCGCTGCTGCCAGCGAGGCCTCTGGACGAGGGTGCCTGGGACGACGCGGTGCGCCGCGCGTCGCGGCGTCGCATCGCCGGGGGTCTGGTCGACGAGCTGAGGCGCCAGGCGTCGGACCTGCCGCCGAGCAGCGCGCGGGAGCGCCACCTCGACGCGCTCGGCGACTCCGGGGCGACGGTGGTGGTGACCGGTCAGCAGACCGGCCTCTTCCTCGGACCCCTCTACACGCTCCACAAGGCGGCGACGGCGGTGGCGCGGGCACGCTGGCTCTCCGAACGCTCCGGGCGCCCCTGCATTCCGGTCTTTTGGCTGCAGACCGAGGACCACGACTGGGCCGAGGTTTCGCGGGCCGAGGTGCTGGTGCCCTCCGGACGCAGAGCGTTCGACCTTCCGCCCGAGCCCCCGGAGGAGGCCCGGGTCTCGATGGCCGAGCGGCGGCTGCCCCCCGAGGTGGTGGCGCTGACCGCCGGGCTGGCCGACGTCCTCGACGGCCTGCCGGCAGCATCCGATGTGGCGGAGCTCGTCGCCCGGCATTACCGCTCCGGCCGGCCTCCGGGCGCCGCCTTCGCCGGGCTCCTCTCCGAGCTGTTCGCCGAGGAAGGGCTGGTGGTGCTCGACCCCCGCACGCCGGCGGTGATGCATCTCGCCGCCGGCGTCCTCCGCCGCGCGCTGGAGGAGCATCAGGCCATCGCGCGAGCGCTCGGCGAACGCGCCACCGAGCTCGCCGCGGCGGGCTTCGCCGAGCAGGTCCACACCCGGCCCGAGGCGTCGCTCGTCTTCTTCCACCCCCGCGGTCCAGGGGGACCGCGCCACCGGCTGCTCCGCACCCACGCCGGATACGCCACCCCGGAGGGGACCTTCAGCCGTTCCGAGCTCCTCGCCCGGCTGGAGACGGAGCCGCTCTCCTTCAGCACCTCCGCCCTCCTCCGGCCGCTGGTCCAGGACACGCTGCTCCCCACCGCGGCCTACGTCGGCGGCCCGGCGGAGTGCGCCTACTGTGCGCAGCTCCCGCCGCTCCACGCGCTCTTCGGGCTGGAGCTGCCGATGATCGCCCCCCGGGCACGGTTCCGGCTCCTCGACGAGGCCACCCGCCGCCGGCTGGCGCAGCTCGGGCTCAGGCCCGAGGACACGGACCGGCCGCGCGAGGAGCTCATCGCCCGCGTGGTGCATCGCCCCGGCTGGCTGCCCTCGCACTCCGCCCTGCGTGAGCGCCTGCTCGGCCCCCTGGAGCGAGAGCTGGACGGGCTTCTTCCTCATGCCGTGGCGCTCGACCCCAAGCTGGAGCGCAACGTGCGCAAGACGCGGGTGCACGCCCAGCGCGGCGTGGAGCGATTCCTCGGACGCCTGGAGCGGACGGTGCTCGCCCGGGACCGCGCCGTGGAGGAACGCCTGGACCGAGTGCTGACCACGCTCCGCCCGGGGGGCATCCCTCAGGAACGGGTGTACGCCTTCCCTGGATTCGCGGCTCGCGTCGGGCCGCGGGCGCTCGTCGAAGCGCTGGTGGCCGGTGCCGGGCCCCTCTCTCCCGCCGTGCGGAGCATCGAGCTGTGAAGCCGCTGGCCGTGGGCATCGCCTGCTTCCCCACCATCGGCGGGAGCGGAGTGGCCGCCTCGCAGCTGGCGCTCACCCTCGACGCCCGCGGCCACCGGGTGCACGTCTTCTCCTCCGACACCCCGGTTCGCCTCGCCGACGGCCACGGGGGATGCGTCCTGCACCGGGTGGAGCCGCTCCAGCGCCCGCCGCTGGAGAACGGCGTCTATGCGCTCGCCCTGGCCGGTGCGATGGCCGAGGTGAGCCTGGCCGAGGGGCTGGACGTGCTCCACGTCCACTACGCGCTGCCCCATGCGGCCAGCGCCCATCTCGCCCGGGAGCTGGTCCACGCCCGGGGCGGTCGGCCGCCACGGCTTCTGACCACGCTGCACGGGACGGACGTCACCGGGCTCGGCTCCAACCGCGCGCTGCTCGCCGTCACCCGCCACGCCGTCCTCCACAGCGACGGGATCACCACCCCCTCGGACTGGCTCCGGCGGACGGCGATCACCGCACTCGAGCTCCCCGGCGCCACCCGCATCGAGGTGGTCCCCAACTTCGTCGACCCGGAGCAGTTCCACCCCGGAGACGGCCGCGCGGACGTGCACCGCCTCTTCCCCCGGGCGCGCTGGGACGGCGCAACCGCTCCGAGCGTTCTCCTCCACGCGTCGAACTTCCGGCCCATCAAGCGCGTCGGCGACGCCGTCCGCGCCCTGGCCGAGGTGCTGCGGACCCGCGAGGCGGTCCTCCTGCTGGTCGGCGACGGCCCGGAGCGACGCGAGGTGGAGCACCTGGTGGAGTCGCTCCAGCTCACCGAGCGGGTGGCCTTCCTCGGGGCGCGGCGCCACCTCGGACCGCTCTTCGCGCAGGCGGACCTCTTTCTCCTCCCCAGCGAGGAGGAGAGCTTCGGGCTCGCCGCGCTGGAGGCGCTCGCCTCGGGTGTTCCGGTGGTGGCCGCCAACGTGGGCGGCGTCCCCGAGGTGGTGCGCCAGGGGGAAACGGGGAGGCTGGTCCCGGCCCGGGATCCACGGGCGCTGGCCACCGCCGTCGTCGAGCTGCTCGGCGACGAGCGACGCCGGGCCCGGATGGGCGCGGCAGCGCGCGCCGACGCCACCGAGCGCTTCCGCCCCGAGCCGGTGGTGGCTCGCCTCGAGGCGCTCTACCGGGAGCTGATCGCCCGGCCCGCCTGACGGGGGCCTACTTCTTCCAGTCCACGAGCGCCTTGGCCACGTCGTCGGCGGAGAAGAAGTTTTCGGACTTCTTGCCCAGCTCCTGGGCACGCTGGGCGTAGGTGAGGGCCTCCTTCGTCTTGCCCGAGGCGGCCAGGAGCTGGGCCTTGGTCCAGACGTTGTTCCATTCCTCCTTGAGCTTGATCGAGCGGTCGGCGAGCTGCATGGCCAGCGCGGGCTCGAACTTGGCGTCGAGCAGGTACCGCGCTGCGCGGTTGTAGGGGCGCCAGTCGTCCGTCTTCAGGGCGCGGATCTCCGCCAGCGCCGCGGCCCGGGTGCCGAAGTCCACCTTCACCGCCACGCGGGCGGTGTCCCATTCCATGGCCAGCGTCCCGACCTCGTCCGTGAAATCGAGCATCGAGTAGGCCAGGCGCTCGCGCTTCGGGATGGCGCTCACCGTGGCCGGGACGCGCAGAGCATCGTTGGCTTGCTTGTAGCCATCCGTCCCTCCGAGGGTGGCGTCCTTGTTGAGGATGAATGTCCAGCCGGCACGGGTGGGCAGGTAGAAGAGGCAGAACGACCCGGCCGGGACGGGCTTGCCCTCGATGGTCGCCGGCCGGCTGAGGGTGAGCTTGGTGCAGTCGTTGGCCCCGGCGCGCCAGAGCGCGTCGTAGGGAACCACCCCGCCCCAGATGGTGCGCCCGCGGACGGCCGGGCTGGAGTAGGCGATGGTGACCTCGGTGATGCCCACCGTCTGCTGCATCGTGGCATGCGGGCTGGGGAGCGGCAGGTCGAGCTTCTGCTCCTGGCCGCGGGCGGCGCCAGCGAGCAGCGCAGCCAGGGCGACGGCCGGGGCGAGCCGGGAATGGTCGTGCATGGGGTCTCCGGTGTGCGAGGAAGCGAGAGGGTCCGACGGCGCGGCGAGGATAACCGACGCCGCGGCGATGCCCATGCGTCCCGGGCGAAGGCCGCGGTAGAGTCCCGAGGATGCCCCGTCTGACCGAGCCGCTGGTTCGCGAGAACGGCGTGCTGCGCCCCGCCTCGTGGGAGGAGGCGTTGGCACGCGGGGCTTCGGGGATCCGCGCCGCCGTCGAGCGGCACGGCCCGGCGACCTTTGGCGTCTTCAGCTGCTCGAAGGCCACCAACGAGGTGAACTACGTCGCCCAGAAGTTCATCCGGGCCGCGGTGGGCAGCAACAACATCGACAGCTGCAATCGAACGTGACACGCCCCGAGCGTCGCCGGTCTGGCGACGGTCTTCGGAGCGGGCGGGGGTACCAGCTCCTACCGGGAGGTGGAAGAGACGGACGTCATTCTCCTCTGGGGAAGCAACGCCCGCGAGACGCACCCCATCTTCTTCCACCACGTCCTGAAGGCGGTGCACCGCGGGGCGAAGCTCTACGTCATCGACCCGCGCCGCACCCCCAGCGCCGAGTGGGCCGACGGCTGGCTTCCTCTCGCCGTGGGCACGGACATCGCGCTGGCCAACGGGGTCGCCCGCTGCATCCTCGAGGAGCGCCTGGAGCACCGCGACTTCATCCGCCGGGCCACCGAGGGCTTCGAGGCCTACGCGCGGACGGTGGAGCGCTACCCCCTGGACCGGGTGGCGAAGGAGACCGGCGTCGACGCCGAGCTCATCCGGCGCATGGCCCGGGACTATGCGCGCGCCGGCAAGGCGATGATCTGCTGGACGCTGGGCATCACCGAGCATCACAACGCGGTGGACAACGTCCTGGCGCTGATCAACCTCGGTCTGCTCACCGGCCACGTGGGCCGGTGGGGGTCCGGCCTCAACCCCCTCCGCGGCCAAAACAACGTGCAGGGGGGCGGTGACATGGGCGCCCTGCCGAACAAGCTTCCCGGCTTCCAGGACGTGGAAGACGCCGAGCTCCGCGCACGCTTCGAGGCCAGGTGGGGCCGGCGCATCCCGCCCAAGAAGGGCTGGCACCTGACCGAGATGTTCGAGGCCATGGAGCGCAAGGAGCTCACCGCCCTGCACGTCATCGGCGAGAACCCGGCCCAGTCCGAGGCCGATGCCGCGCACTCGCTCGAGCTGCTGGAGGGCCTGGAGCATCTGGTGGTGCAGGACATCGTCATGACCCGGACGGCGGAGCTGGCCGACGTGGTGCTGCCCGCGTCGGCCAGCTGGTGCGAGTCGGAGGGCACGGTCACCAACAGCGAGCGTCGGGTGCAGCGCTGCCGCAAGGCGCTCGAGCCACCCGGGCAGGCGCGGGACGACATCCGCATCCTCTGCGAGCTGTCGCGGCTCCTGGGTTACGAGCTGGGCACGCCCGACGCGCGCACTGCCTGGGACGAGCTCCGGAGCCTGAGTCCGATGCACGCCGGGATGAGCTACCCGCGCCTGGAGTCCCTGGGTGGGCTTCAGTGGCCGTGCCCGGACGAGGCGCACCCCGGCTCCCCCTTCCTCCACGCCCGGCTCTGGGAGGCGCCGCCGGCCCGCGGGCGGGCCGCCCCCTTCGTCCCCACCGAGCAGGTTCCGCCGGTGGAGGCGCTGAGCGAGGACTTCCCGCTCCGGCTCACCACCGGCCGCCGGCTGGAGTCCTTCAACACCGGGGTGCAGAGCGGCGGCTACGCCTGGCCGCACCGGCGGCGCGAGACGGTGGACCTCAGCCTGGACGACGCGCGGCGGCTGGGCGTGGCCGAGGGCGAGCGGGTGCGGGTCGTCTCCCGGCGGGGAGCGGTGGAGGCGCCGGCGCGGCTCGACCCCGGCCTCCGTCCCGGGCTGGCCTTCATGACCTTCCACTTCCCCGACGAGGTGGAGACGAACCTCCTCACCATCGACGCCACCGACCCGAAGTCGGGCACCGCCGAGTTCAAGGCCGCGGCCATCCGGGTGGAGAAGCTCTAGTGCTCGGGCCCGGGCGCACGGGGGCGGAGCGCTAGTCGATGGACCTGCGAGCCCTCGCCGCGGCGCCGAGCGATGCCGAGCGCGACGCCGTCGACGCCGTGCTCGGGCCGCCGTGCCAGGATGCCCCGGTCCCTGCCGGGGAGGCGAAGCAACGCCGGACGATGCTCCTCCCCGCGCTGCACGCGCTCCAAGACCGTATCGGCTGGGTGAGCCCGGGCGGCCTGGGCTACGTCTGCCGGAGGCTGGCCGTCCCGCCCGCCGAGGGCTACGGGGTGGCCAGCTTCTACGCCCTCCTCTCCCTCTCCGAGCGGCCGGCGCGCTTCGTCCACGTCTGTGACGACATCGCCTGCCAGGCGGCCGGCGCGGAGCGGCTCTGCGCCGAGGTTGCCCGGAGGCTCGGGCCGCCCGCACACGCGCCCCACCGTGCCGACGCGCCTCCCGGGGGCTCCGCTGCCCCCGCCCGCTGGGCCCGGAGCCCCTGCCTCGGGCTGTGCGAGCAGGCTCCGGCGGCGATGGTCACCCAGGCCGGCGCACGGCCGGTCCAGGCGGCCTTCGGCAGCGCCACCGCGGAGGGCATTTGGAAGGCGCTGGAGAGCGCCCCCCCGCCGCCGGCGGCGCCGTTCATCGGCGGCCAGGGACCGCGCCGGCTGCTCGCCCGCGCCGGCGTGGTCGACCCCTCCAGCCTGCGCGACTACCAGGCGCAGGGCGGAACGGCGGCCCTGCGGCGCGCCCTGGAGCTCGGCCCGTCGGGGGTGGTGCGCGAGGTCACCGAGGCCAAGCTCCTCGGCCGCGGCGGCGCCGCCTTCCCCACCGGCCGGAAGTGGGAGGCCGTCGCCGGCGCCGCCGAGCGGCCGCACTACGTGGTGTGCAACGCCGACGAGTCCGAGCCGGGGACCTTCAAGGACCGGGTGCTGATGGAGTGCGACCCGTTTGCCGTGCTCGAGGCGATGACCATCGCCGGGCTGGCCACCGGCTCGGAGCGGGGCTACCTCTACATCCGCGGCGAGTATCCGCTCGCCCTGGCCCGGCTGGAGAACGCCCGGGCTGCGCTCCGCCAGGCCGGGCTCCTTGGCGCCAACGTCATGGGCTCGGACCTGGCCTTCGACGTCGAGCTGCGGCGGGGCGCGGGGGCGTACATCTGCGGCGAGGAGACGGCGCTCTTCAACTCCATCGAGGGCTTCCGCGGCGAGCCGCGCAACAAGCCCCCTTTCCCGGTGCAATCCGGACTGTTCCGGAAGCCCACCGCGGTGAACAGTCCGGAGACGCTCGCGGCGGCCCTGGACATCCTGCGCGAGGGGGCGGCCGCCTACGCCGCGGTGGGGACCCCTGGCTCGCCGGGCACGAAGCTCTTCTGCGTCTCGGGCCGGGTGGTGAGCCCCGGCGTCTACGAGGTGCCCTTCGGGACGCGGCTGGATGCGCTCCTCGAGCTCGCCGGGGGTGTTCGAGGCGGGCGCCGACTCCAGGCCGTGCTCCTCGGCGGGGCGGCCGGGACCTTCCTCGGACCGGACGAGCTCTCCGTGCCGCTCTCCTTCGAGGACACGCGCCGGATCGGCGCCTCGCTCGGCTCCGGGGTGGTCCTCGTCCTCGACGACGAGGTTCCCCTGATGCCGATCCTTCGACGTCTGGCGGCCTTCTTCCGCGACGAATCCTGCGGCCAGTGCGTCCCCTGCCGGGTGGGCACGGTGCGGCAGGAGGAGCTCCTGGCGCGGCTCTCCGCCGGTGCGCCTCTCGGCTCGGTGAAGGCCGAGTTGGCGCTGCTCGACGAGCTGGCCCAGGCGATGCGCGACGCCTCCATCTGCGGGCTGGGGCAGACGGCCTCGCTGGCCATCCAGTCGGCGCTGGCCAAGCTCGCCCCGCTTCGCGAGGTGAAGCCATGAGCCGCCCGATGGTGGAGCTGACCGTGGACGGGAAACCGGTCTCGGTGCCCGAGGGCTCCACCCTGCTCCAGGCTTGCCGGACCGTGGGCGTGGACACCCCCACCCTGTGCTGGGCGGAGAACCTCACCCCGGTGAACGTGTGCCGCGTCTGCGTGGTGGAGCTGGAGGGCTCACGGGCCCTGGTCCCGGCCTGCTCGCGCCTGGCCGAGCCGGGGATGCGCGTGCTCACCGACAGCTCCCGGGTGAAGGTGAGCCGCAAGCTGGTCCTCGAGCTCCTCGGCTCGTCGGTGGACATGTCGCGCGCCCCGGCTTTCGCCGGCTATGCCGCCCGCTACGGGGCGCGGCCGGAGCGCTTCGGTCCCGCGGGGGAGACGGTGGCCCAGCCGGTGAAGACGGACAACGAGCTCTTCGTGCGCGACTACGCGCGCTGCATGCTCTGCTACAAGTGCGTCGAGGCGTGCGGCACGGACGCGCAGAACACCTTCGCCATCGCGCTGGCCGGCCGCAGCTTCGAGGCCCGCATCGCCACCGAGCACGACGGGACGCTGCCCGACTCGGCCTGCGTCTTCTGCGGAAACTGCGTCGGCGTCTGCCCGACCGGGGCCCTGGCCTTCAAGGCCGAGCACGACCTACGGGCGGCCGGGAGGTGGGACGAGTCGAGGCAGACGGTCACCGACACCGTCTGCCCCTACTGCGGCGTGGGCTGCACCCTCTCCTTGCGCGTCCAGGACAACCGCATCGTCCGGGTGACCTCCCCCAGCGACTCCAGCATCACCGGCGGACACCTGTGCGTGAAGGGGCGCTTCGGCTTCTCCTTCGTCGAGTCCGGCGAGCCGGAGAAGCGCTGACCCCGGCCTACTTGGAGATCACCATCTCCGCGGACGCCGGCCTGGGAGCGAAGGTGGAGAGCACGCGGGCCACCGCCGGGATGCGCCGGAGGAGCGCGGTGGTGGCCCAGCTCAGCGCCACCGCGCCGGCGAAGACCAGCGTGCCCTTGGCGGCGCCGGAGAGAGCGGAGCCGAGGAGCGCGTACTGGAGCCAGCTCACGAACGGGTAGTGGAGGAGGTAGATGCCGTAGGCATTGGCGCTCAGGCTGTCCCCCACCCTCCCCCGCCGTGCCAGGCGGATGGAGAGGGCGAGCAGGGCGAAGCTCGAGGCGGCGCAGGAGACGAGGAAGGTGACGTCCACCGCCGCCCAGGTGCCGGCGCCGCTGGCCGCCCCGCGCGAGAGCGCCACCAGGAAGGAGGCCAGGCAGACGAGGAAGGCCCCCAGCGAGGCCAGGACCCAGGCCGGCCAGCGCCGACCGAGGAGCCCGCCCCGGGCGAGGACGCCGCGCTCCAGGCCGTAGGCGCCCAGACCCACGCCGGTGAAGAAGTACGCGGCGTAGAGCAGCGGCCGGCTGGCCTGCAGGAAGAACGGCCCCCAGCTGAGCCAGCGCACCGGGTCGAGCCCGATGGCCAGCGGGAGGTAGCCGGCGGCGGACACCAAGAGGAGGAGGGCGAAGAGGGCGGCCGGACGCTGGAAGCGACCGACGAGGCGCCCGAGCGCGTTCCCCCAGCCCGGTGCCAGCCGGGTCAGCGCGGCGGCGACCGCTCCGAAGACGAGCAGGACCCACAGGAACCAGGCCGGACCGGCCGGCCAGGCGGGGAGCGCTCGCCAGACCTGCCAGAAGCCCCTCACGCCTCCCGTGCCGCCCGACTGAAGGTAGGTGGGGAAGTAGGCGAGGGGCGCGAGGAAGGCCGCCGCCACCACGAAGGGAATGCCCAGCCGGCGCACGCGGTCGGCGAGGAAGCGTCCGGCGCCCTTCCGCTCCAGGCTCGGCCAGACGAAGAGCCCGGAGACGAGGAACATCAGCGACATGAAGAAGATGTCGTTGAAGCCGACGAAGAGGTCGATCCCCGGCCAGTGGTGGGTGTCCACCACCGGGAACGCCCCCCAGATCATGGGCGGGGTGGCGAGCGACGCCGGCGGCGGAGGCGCGTGCGGGTGGTAGGCCAGCACGGCGTGGTGGGCGACCACCAAGAGGGTGATCCAGGCGCGCAGGTATCCCATCGCCACGTTCTCCGTGGCGTCCAGCTTCGTCGTGTCGTGCATGGCTATCCGCTCTTCGGTGAAGGGCCCCTTCGCCGCCGGGTCCGCCACGCCAGGAGGACGTTGGGGAGGACGGCGAGGACGAAGACGGCCGCGAGAAGGACGTAGAAGGTCGTGCCCAGGTCATGGTCGACGGCGAAGGCCCGCGCCGCCGCATCGTTCTCGTGCTCGGCGATGGCCAGACCGCCCAGGGCGAAGTCGCGCGCCACGGCCACGGCGCCCAGGGCCACCGTCCATCCGTAGGAAAGGCCGCCCAGCGCCACCACGCCCGCCGCCAGGCTTCCCAGCACGAGCAGGCCCAGAGACACCCCGCCCAGCGAGACGATGCCGACGCTGACCCCGCCCACGGCCACGACTCCGGCTGACACGCTGCCCACGCTCACCCCGCCGGCGGCCATGGCCCCCAGGGCGAACAGGACGCCGACCGCCCGGTCCCCCACGGCGACCCAGCCCACCGCCGGCCGGGCGTCGACCTCCGCCGGCGCGTAGCGCACGTGCAGGAGGGGAAGCCCGAGCAGGGTGGCGCGGCTCCGGTACTCGAAAGGGGGGTCCGCCGAGCCGGAACCGGGCGACTCGAAGTTGGCGGGGTGGCTCCGGCGCTCCTCGGCACGGACCTGCCTCGTCTCGCGGGTGTAGCGGGCCAGCATCACCACCGTCCACACCGCGTAGCCGAGCCCGAGGGCGGCGCCGAGGACGGCCACGGCGGTGGGATGGGCGAGCCAGAACCTCCTGGGCAGGATGAGCGCAAAGAGAGCGGCCACGAAGGCGACCGCGCCCACCGCCATCACCTTCACCTGGCGGAAGAGCACCTGGCGCTCGCGCGGCGTGCGCGTGACGTTGAGGCTGGCCTTCACCCCCGCATAGCCGCTGACCAGGCTGGTCAGGGGACCGACCAGGAAGGCGAAGGCGGTCAGGATGCCGGCCGCCTTGGCCACCGCCCCTCCCTTGGCCGCGGTGGCTCCCAGCACCGCGGCCGCGGCCGAGGCGGGGGCGATGGGGAGCGCCGCCACCACGCCCAGGGTGAAGGCCTTCCCGGGCGAGCTCCGCTCCAGGGCGCCCTCGACGAAGGCCAGCACCTGCTCGTGGAGCAGCTTCCGGCCCCGGGACAGCCTCTGCCGGACCACCTCCTCGCTCAGGTCGAGCGCGGCGGCCACGCCCTCCACCGACTGCTGCTCGCGGTAGAAGAGGACCAGTGGCTCCCGGTAGGCGTCGGGGATGCGCTCCAGCGAGCGCCAGAGGATCTGCTCCTCCTCGTTGCTGATCGCCCGCTCGGTGGGAAGCGGCTCCTCGGCAGGCTTGGTCTCCGCCGCCTCGAGCGGCTCGGCCACCGTCACCGGCTCTCGTCCCTGCCGGCGGAGACTGTTGTTGACCAGATTCCGGGCGATGCCGCACAGCCAGGAGCGGAGGCGGGACGGCTCGCGCAGCCCGCGCAGCTCCCTCCAGGCGCTGAGGAAGGTCTCCTGGGCCAGGTCCTCGCTCTGGCTGAGCGAGCCGGTAGCGCTGTAGGCGATGCTGCACACCAGCGCCTGGTAGCGCGCCACGATGCCGGCGAAGGCCTCTCGGCTCCCGGCCAGGCTCCTCGCCACCAGGTCGGCATCGTCGCGCAGCACGTCGGCAGTGGAGGCGGTCACCAGCATGGCTAGCCTACGAGTGGCCGGCGGGCTGGAAAAGGTGACGGACCCGCAGCCGGACCGCCGGATTCCGCAGGGTTGGAGGCCCGGGTTACGCCGACTGGCAGCGGGGGCAGAGTCCCTCGACCTGCACGCGCACGGCGCGGACCTCGAAGCCCTGGGCGTCGTGGGCGGTGGGCCGGAAGGCGTCCAGCCGCCGGTCATGCAGGTCGAGCACCTTCCTGCACCGGATGCAGACCAGGTGGTGGTGCGGATGGCCGGCCCCGGTTCCGGGAAGCGCCGCCTCGTAGCGCCCGTGCTCGTGGAGGCTGTTCACGTCGCTCACCGCGCCGATGGCCCGGAGCGCCTCGAGGTTCTTGTACACCGTGGCCAGGGACAGGCGGGGGAGCCGGCCCCGGACCGCTCGGTGGATCTGCTCGGCGCTGGGGTGCTCCCGCGATGCGGCGAGCACGGAGAAGATCGCCCGCCGCTGCTCGGTGACGAGGAGGCCCCGCGCGCGGCAGTGCGCGACGAAGGCCGCCTCGTCGCCCGAGGCGCGGGTGCGCTCGGCGGGGCGCGTCCTGCGGATGCGCCTCATCTCACGCCCCCTCGCGGGTCCTCCGGGATCACGCAAGGTCGAAGCGATCCAGGTTCATGACCTTGGTCCAGGCGGCCACGAAGTCCTGGACGAACTTCTCCTGCGCATCCGAGCTTCCGTAGACCTCGGCCAGCGCCCGGAGCTGCGAGTTCGACCCGAAGACGAGGTCGACACGGGTGCCGGTCCACCTCGGCTCACCGGTCTTGCGATCGCGGCCCTCGAACACGTCCTTGGCGGCCGACACCGGCTTCCACTCCGTGCCCATGTCGAGCAGGTTCACGAAGAAGTCGTTGGTCAGCGCCTCCGGCCGCTTGGTGAAGACACCGTGCTTGGTTCGCCCGACGTTGGTGTTCAGGACGCGCATTCCGCCGACGAGCACCGTCATCTCGGGCGCGGTCAGCGTCAGCAGCTGCGCCTTGTCGACCAGCAGCTCCTCGGACGATACGGGAGCGGTGTCCTTCTGGTAGTTGCGGAAGCCGTCCGCGAACGGCTCGAGCACGCCGAAGGACTCGACGTCGGTCTGCTGCTGTGAGGCATCCATGCGTCCCGGCGCGAAGGGAACCGTCACCTTGACCCCGGCGTTCTTCGCCGCCTGCTCGATGGCCGCGCAGCCGCCGAGCACGATCAGGTCGGCGAGCGAGACCTTCTTCTTGCCGCCGGACTGCGCGTCGTGGAACTCCTTCTGGATGCCCTCCAGGGACTTCAGCACCTTCGCCAGCTGCTCGGGCTGGTTGACCGCCCAGTCCTTCTGCGGCGAGAGACGGATGCGAGCACCGTTCGCCCCGCCACGCTTGTCGGAGCCGCGGAAGGTAGACGCCGACGCCCAGGCGGTCGACACCAGCTGTGAGACGGTCAGTCCCGAGGCCAGGATCTTGCCCTTGAGTGCGGCGATGTCCTTTTCGCCGACGAGCTCGTGATTGACCGCCGGGATGGGGTCCTGCCAGACGAGCTCCTCGGCGGGAACCTCCGGCCCCAAGTACCGCGCGCGGGGGCCCATGTCGCGGTGAACCAGCTTGAACCAGGCCCGGGCGAACGCGTCGGCGAACTGGTCCGGATTCTCCATGAAGCGCCGTGAGATCTTCTCGTAGATCGGATCGAACCGAAGGGAGAGATCGGTGGTCAGCATGGAAGGGGCGATCTTCTTCGACTTGTCGTGGGCCATCGGCACCGTGCCGGCGCCCGCGCCGCCCTTCGGCTTCCACTGATTGGCGCCGGCCGGGCTCTTGGTCAGCTCCCACTCGTTACCGAAGAGGATCTTGAAGTAGTCATTGCCCCACTTCGTCGGCGTGGTGGTCCAGGTGACCTCGAGACCGCTGGTGATCGTGTCCGCGCCCTTGCCGGTGCCGAACGTGCTCTTCCAGCCCAGGCCCTGCGCCTCGAGATCGGCGGCCTCCGGATTGGCCCCCACGTGGGACGTCGGGCCTGCGCCGTGGGTCTTGCCGAAGGTGTGGCCGCCGGCGATGAGCGCCACGGTCTCCTCGTCGTTCATCGCCATGCGGGCGAAGGTCTCGCGGATGTCCTTGGCCGCCGCGAGGGGATCGGGCTTGCCGTCCGGGCCTTCCGGGTTGACGTAGATCAGCCCCATCTGAACGGCGCCGAACGGGTTGTCCAGGTCCCGCACTCCGGAATAGCGCTTCTCACCGAGCCAGGTCTTCTCGACGCCCCAGTTGACGTCGTTGTCCGGCTCCCAGACGTCGGCGCGCCCGCCGGCGAAGCCGAAGGTCTTGAAGCCCATCGTCTCCAGGGCGACGTTGCCGGCGAGAATCATCAGATCCGCCCAGGAGATCTTGCGGCCGTACTTCTGCTTGATCGGCCAGAGCAGACGGCGCGCCTTGTCCAGGCTGACGTTGTCCGGCCAGCTGTTGAGCGGCGCGAAGCGCTGCTGTCCCCGGCCGCCGCCCCCGCGGCCGTCGGAGATGCGGTAGGTGCCGGCGCTGTGCCACGCCATGCGAACGAAGAGCGGCCCGTAGTGACCGAAGTCGGCCGGCCACCAATCCTGCGAGTCGGTCATCAGCGCCGCGAGGTCCTTCTTCAGCGCCTTGAAGTCGAGGCTCTTGAACTCCTTGGCGTAGTTGAAGTCCCTCCCCATCGGACTGGACTTGGAGGAGTGCTGGTGAAGGAGGTCCAGGCGCAGCTGGCTCGGCCACCAGTCGCGGTTCGTCGTGCCGCCGCCAGCGGCGTGAGGGAAAGGGCACTTCGTTTCGGTTGTCATGGCGCTCCTCGACGGGTTCGCGGGAGTTGGAGAATTATTCTCCAACTCCGGGGCTGTCAACGGCTTCCTCACGCCGCTGTTGATTCCGCGGCGCAGGAGCGTTTACCTCCCCGGGCGAGATGCGCCGCGGTCGTTCCCCCTTCGAGCGGGTGGTCGAGGCGCTCCGGCATCCGCGGGCCTACCCGCACCCCGTGGAGCGGGTGAGCGTCATCCAGACCCACGTCTCGGTGGTGCTCCTGGCCGGTGAGTTCGTCTACAAGCTGAAGAAGCCGGTGCACTTCGCCTTCGTGGACATGTCCCGGCTCCCCGAGCGCCTTCACTTCTGCCGGGAGGAGGTCCGGCTCAACCGCCGCCTCAGCCCCGACCTCTACCTCGGCGTGGTGCCGATCACCGAGGGCGCGGACGGTATCCGGGTGGGCGGGGACGGCGCTCCGCTCGAGTACGCGGTGCACATGCGCCGGCTCCCCGAGGACCGGATGATGGACCGGCTGCTCGAGCGGGGAGCGCTCGGACGCCCGATGGTGGAGCGGCTGGCCGAGCTCATCGCCGACTTCCACGCCCGGGCCGAGACCGGCCCGGCCATCTCCCGGCATGGCTCGCCGGAGGCCGTCCGCGCGCTGTGGGAGGAGCACTTCGCCCAGACGGCGCGGTTCGTCGGCCGGACCCTGAGCCGGTTCCAGGACGCGCTGCTTCGTGCCACGGTGCACGCCTGGCTCACCCGCAAGCACGGCGAGCTGAGCGCTCGCGTCGCTGCGGGGCGCATCCGGGACGTACACGGCGACCTCCGCACCTCCTCGGTGTGCTTCACCGAGCCGATCCAGGTCTTCGACTGCCTCGACTTCAGCGCCCGCTTCCGGTGCAGCGACGTCGCCTCCGAGGTGGCTTTCCTGGCCATGGACCTCACCCTGAAGGGAGAGGCCAGCCTGGCCATCGCCTTCGCGCGCCGGTACGTGCAGCGCAGCGGTGACGCGGGAGTGGAGGCGCTGCTCCCTTTCTACGCCTGCTACCGGGCCTGCGTGCGGGGGAAGGTGGAGGGGCTCCGCGCCGGCGAGGGCGAGGTTCCTGCGCGGCAACGGGCCGCCGCGGCGCGCGTCGCCCGGCGAAGCTTCGCCCTCGCCTGCCGGTACGCCCGCGAGGACCCGCCTCCCCTCCTGCTCGTGGTGTGCGGGCTGTCGGGCACGGGGAAGTCGACCCTCGCCTCGGCGCTGGCCGAGAGCCTGGGATGCGTCCGGGTGGCCTCGGACGTGGTGCGCAAGGAGCTCCACCACCTCGCGCCCGAGGAGCATCGTCCGGCGCCGGTGGGGGAGGGGCTTTACGCCGAGGAGGCGACGCGCGCCACCTACGCCGCGCTCGCCGCCCGCGGCGGGCGCTGGCTGGCCGGCGGCCGCTCGGTGGTCCTCGACGCGACGTTCCAGCGCCGGTGGCAGCAGGCGCTGGCCGTCGAGCTGGCCCGAGCCCAGGGCGCCCTCCTCTTCTTCCTCGAGCTGCGTGCTCCGGACTCGGCCATCCGCCGGCGACTCCGCGCCCGCGCTCACGATGTCCGGGCCGTCTCCGACGCCGACTGGGCGGTCTACCGCGCGCAGAAGGCGGCCTGGGAACCCCTTCGCCTCTCCGGCTTCGAGCACCTCGTCCTCCGGGCCGGCGGGTCACGCGCCTCGGTCGAGGCCGCGGCACTGGCCGGTCTCCACGCCCGTCTCGACCCCTCCCCGCCCTTCCGGCGCGGACGGGGAGCCCCCTAGCCTCGACGAGCCCGATGCGGCTCGCTCGCTCGCGGACGTCCCGTGCACCCCGCCGCCCCTCGGCGGGCGTCCTGCGCTGCACGCTGCTCGGCATCGGGGCGATGGCTTCTCCGCGCTTCCGGCCGGCGGGGCTCCTCGTCGAGCTGGGGCGGACGCGGGTCATGCTCGATGGAGGCCTGGGGGCGGTGCCCGATGCGCCGCTCGACGCCTGGCTCGTGGCCGACGCCAGGGCGGAGCTCATCGCCGACATCCGGCGCCGCGCTCGCGCACGTGGCGTGCAGGTTCGTGTGGGCCGCCTCCGCGCGGGCGAGCTGGAGGTGCGTCCGCTGGCGGTGCGCCACACGAGCCACCCTTGCTACGGCTACCGCATCCGGGGTCCGGGCGGGGTGGTGGTCTGGGCGCCGGAGTTCCTCGCCTTCCCGCGATGGGCACGGGGGGCGGACCTTGTCTTCGCCGAGGCGTCGGGCTGGAACCGACGGATCTGGTTCCGCGGTCGGGTCGGAGGCCACGCCTGCGTGCTCGAGGTGGCCGAGGCAGCGCGCCGGCTGGGCGTTCGCCGGCTGGTCCTGGCCCATCTCGGGCGCCCGACGCTGCGCGCGCTCGAGCTCGGGCTCCGGCCGCCGTTCGGCGAGGTGGGCCTCGAGGGAGCGACCTACGTCCTCGGCCGCAGCGGACGCGTCCGCCGCCACGCGCTCAGGGCCTGAGCACCTTGAAGGCGTGGGTCCAATCGTTGCGGAGGAAGCCCGGAACGCACCACAGCTGGCAGAGCGGCTCGAGGGCGCGTGCGCTCTCCACCTGGCCCATGTCCTCGGGGCTCCAGCCGAAGGTCTCGAGAATCCCGGAGACCTCGGCCTTCGCCGCCGCGTCGTTGCCGCAGATGAACATCGTCGGCGGTCCGCCCTTGAGCCTGGGATTGACCATTAGCGCGTGGCCGACCGAGTTCCAGGCCTTGACCAGCCGGGCGGCGGGAAATGCGGCCTGGAGGCGCTCCATGAGCGAGTCGTTGGGGCCGGTGAAGAAGCGGATCATTCCCTTCTGCGGGGGCTCGCCGGAGATGGGATTGGTGGCGTCGATGACCACCTTCCCGGAGAGATTGCTCGCCCCGGCCTGCTTGAGCACGTCGAGCGCCGCCTCGCCCTTCACCGCCAGGACGAGCACCTCCCCGAAGGCGGCGGTTTCGGGGAACGTGCCGGCGGAGATTCCCTGCTTGCTGGCGAACGGAGCCAGCTTCTTGGGATCGCGGCTCCCGATCTTCACCTCGTACCCGTGCTTCTCGAAGCCGGCCGCGAGGACCTGTGCCACCTGTCCCGAGCCGAGGACGCCGACGCGCTTGCCCATGGTGCCTCCTCCGTCGAATGCCGTCAGAACGACAGTACCAGGCCGCCGGAGAACGCTCCCTGGACGCAGGGAATTCCGGCGCTGACGACGAGCACCGCTCCTCCGCCGCCGGCAAAGAAGCCGCCCCCACCGAAGTACACCGGGACCAGGAGTCGGGCCTCGAGGACCACGGCCAGGGGCTCGATGAAGCGGATGCGCAGGCCGGCGGCGAGGGTGAAGGCGAACTGCACGGTGCTCGTCACCGCGAGCGCATCCCCGCTGGTGAGCCGCACCGGGTCTGGAGAGAGGAGGACCAGGCCGGCGGTGGCTTCACCGAAGGACTCAATCATCCCGCTGCGGACGCTCTTCGTCACCCCGAACTGGAAATAGTTGACGCTCAGCGAACTCGGAAACGCGCTCGGCGCGGCCGGTGTCGAGGAGACGAAGCGAGCCTGGGTGCTGGAGATGGTCCACAGGAACTCGAAGTCGACCTCCGGATGCAGCGCCAGGGCGAGCCACGCCCCGTAGGTGGGAGCGCCGTTGACGGAGATGGTCCCCCCGGCGGTGTAGACGGTGCTGGTCAGCTGGTAGCCGGCGATCCCGGAGAGTTGGGCCACCGGGCGCTCGTCCGGAGTCCCGGCGCGCGCCGTTCCGGTGCCCAGCACGAGGAGCAGCAGGAGGCGGAAGCGAGCCCGAATCAAGCAAGTGTGATCATGCCGGAGAAAATGAAACCCTGGAAATTCCGCGGCGTGTATTGTCGAAGAGTTATCCAATCAGCTTTTTCTTTCCATTTCATTCCTGGCATGGCACCGTGGCCCACCTACCCTCCTTCCCCAGGACATCGATGTCGACCCTCACCCACCTTCTCCGGGATCTGATCGACGAGATCCGCAGCACGGCACGCCGCACCGAGGCCCTCGAGCGACGCCTGGCCGAGCTGAGCGGGAGCCTCCGCCGCGGCCGAGCGGTGAGCGGGCGCAGCGCCGGGCGCCGCCGCGGCACGGGCGGCCGCCGAGGGCCGAAGCCGAAGTTCAACGAGGCTCAGGCCGCCCAGCTCCGGAAGCAATACGAGGCCGGGGCCACCGGCGTGTCGCTGTCCAAGAAGTACAAGGTGGCGCTGCCCACCGTGCTCAACGCCCTCCGCCGTGCCGGCACGACGCTGAAGCGCGGCCGGCGGAAGCGCGCGAGGTAGGCCCGGGCCGACGGCAGGAGGAGCCGGCCCGGGGAGACGGTCCCTGAGACGCGGGCCTCTCTAGTTCGGCGCGCAGGGCACGAAAGGCGCGGAGATCTGCGTCGTGTCGGGGAAGTCGTACCAGCCGTTCTGCGCGCTGGAGGGGACCTCGCCGGTGAACCAGGGAAGCATGACCAGATCCTGGAAGTGGTAGGTGAACCCGTTGAGCCGGATGGGGACGGTGGGGAAGGTGAAGAAGTTCGGCCCATTGCCCTGCGGATCGCCGACCTCGAGGAAGGGGTTGAACGAGCACTCGTCGATGTTCGGGTAGTTCCAGGTGGGGACGATGTTGTTCACGTACGGATCGTTCAACCATTCGCCGAGCTCGTGATTGAAGGTGCTCACGTCGGCGAGCAGATCGCCCACCAGGTCCTGCTCCAGCCAGCTGGTGTAGATGAGCGTCTGCAGGGCGTCGTTGCCGCCGCCCTTCCCCACCGCGAAGGCATCGTGGTACCCGAGCGCGTCGGCGAAGACGTCGTAGGTGACGAAGATCGGCAGCTCGTCGGGGTCGACGTCCACGAACTGCAAAATCGTGTGGATGATGGCGTCCATGAACCCGAAGCGGACGTTGCCGATGATGGTATCCGGCGTGTCGCCGAGCTGGATCAGCTCACCCACGTCCGGCTCGACGATGACCTCCACCGTGTCCAGAACTCGCGGCGAGGCCATCCTCACGTGCCACTGCCGGCCCGGGTCCATCTTGTTCCAGAACGTGGCGCGCTGGAGCTGGTCGCCGAACTGACCGACGCCGTTGGCGAAGCGCGCATCCTGGTACATGGGCGACTTGACGATGTTTCGCACCGCCTTGCCGGGCTCGAACACGGCGTCCTGCTCGAAGTACAGGAAGCGCATCCGCAGCGGGATGATCGCCGAGCGGACGCTGGTGGTGCGCCCAGACTTCGGCTGGTAGCCGACCATGGTGAAAGGGTACTTGACGCCCTGATAGGTGAAGGACGAGTTGAAGTGCGGGAACGACTTCGACCGATCATCGTCGTCGCCGGTCTTCGACTTGTCGATGCCGCCTTTGGACCTGTAGCCATTGGCGTGCAGCTGCCGGAGGAAGGTCGCGCGGTCCTGAACCTTCTGGATCGGCTTGAGAACCCGGAAGCGCTCGGGATCGGCGGACGCGATTCCCGGGAGCACGAAGAGTCCGACCAGCAGCAGCAACCTTCTCGATGTCATGGCATCCCCTCCGCGGGACGGAGCGTTGAGCGTCAACCGTCGCGCACGGCTGGTTCCCCGGCCTCACCGCCCCCCAGGGCAACCGGTGTCGTGCCTGTCGGGTGGTGTACGCGCGACAAAACGCCGCAGCCTGTGCCCGGCGCTTGAGCGAGATCAACAACTATTCGGTGAAAGGCCCCGGGTCCGTGGCGACCGCTGCATTCCAACCAGGTCGAGCGATTCACGGAGCCACCGACGCAGCTCGCCGTCCAGGTCGGCCGCCGAACGGATCCTGACCTCGTGCGCCTGCCATCGAGGTCCGCCGTGCTCATCACCGGGGCCTGCAAGGCCCAGGGGATGCTCCAGGACTACGCCGCCGACAAGGTGATCGCGAAGTTCCAGGCCGCCAGCTGCGAGCAGCTCAAGGCGCAGAAGCTCCAGCCGCCCTCGGAAAAGGAGAAAGCGGCCATCGCCTTTCTGAAAAGCGACGATCAGGCGCGGAAGCTCTTCATCGACAAGATCGCCGCACCGGTCCTGAACAAGATGTTCGAATGCGGGATGATCCCCTGAGGCTGGAGCAGCAGCGGTGACCCGTCGGGGCGTCATCACCTTGCCGGCAGGGGCCGGCGAACGAGGCTGAGGCCGATCCGGCCCAACCCACCCCCCGGTTTGCGTGATCTGCTTCCGGAGAGCATAGTCGGCGAACTCTGGTTCGGCCGCCGCGGTGCAGCATCACCACCTTCACGACCGACCCGAGCGATGCCATCGCCGACGAGCTCTCCGAGCTCGGCTGCTTCGGGCCGACGATCAACGACGCGCTGGAAGGGAACGAGGATGACCGAGGTCGAGCTTCAAGAGATCGAGTCACGGCTGCCCAAGGGGGCGAACCGTTTGGGCACCAATCCCGACGCCAGCCAGTTGGCGATGGAAGTACGGGGCTCGTGGGGTGAAAGCGCGCAGCTGCGCCAGCAACTGAATGGTGCCCGGGACTCCGGCGCCCGCATGGCCGCCGAGCTCATCACCGCACGAGAGCAGGCGGTACGTTACCGCGCAGAGCGGGACGAGCTGTTCGAGAGTTGCTCGACCCTGCGCAAGGCTCTGGCTGCACTGCTCCAAGGGCTTCCGGCCGAGAGCGCGGGGGGCCCGGAGCGGGCCGACTTGGTGGCCAGCGCCCGCCGCCTGCTTCAGCCCTCGAAGGGCTGAGGCTCGGAGAAGACGCCGTCCCCCCCGGCGGTGCGGTAGGCGATCGGCTGGCGGGTGACCGGGTGGTACCAGCACTCCAGCCCCCGGGCCAGGTCGCGCACCGCGAAGTGGGTGCGCTCCGGGTCGACCCAGAATCGATCGGGGGTATCGGAGACCTTGAGGCTCGGGGTCGCCGGAAAAGGGAAGGCCTCGGACTTCTTCATCGATGCGATTGGTGGGACCGTGCCAGCTCTCGGCGCGCCCGCGCCGCCAATGCGGCTCTCCGAATGCGATCGATGCGGACCCGCTGCTCGGGTGACCTCGGCATGCACCGAGCACAGTAGGTGACGCCCTGGAAATCGGAACGCACCAACTGATTGATCGGTTCGCGGCACTCCGCACAGCGGACCACTTTCCAGCCTTCGGGAATGGCATTCATCTGGCACCTCCGACCGGGGCGCAGGTGCCGCGGACGGCGTACACCCTACTCCCTTTCAGCGGCCCCTGCCGGGAGGGGTCGCGATTCCGTGCATCGGACCGATGCGCGCGTCCCCTCCTCGGCACGGCCAGGCCTCCCCCCGCGGAGCGCCAAGCCCCGTCCCTCGCGGCGTCGTCACCAAAAGGCACGGGGCCAACCTCGCGGTCCCGTTCACCCGACCGCCACTGCTCGTCGAGCAGCTGGTAAGCAGCCGCGAGCGTGGGCTCCCCATTCGGCCCCGTGCCGCGGTTTTCGAGCTCAAGCGCTGCCGGCGAATTGTCATCGCGCTCGCGACGCTAGACGACCGTTCAATCCGGCCCAAGCGCGTCCCGAGCAAGTCCTCGAGGTCTCGTCGGGCCGATTGCACGCCCATTGCACTTGCCGCCCGAAAGACGCGGCAACCGCTCGACTTCACTGTGGAGGCGGCGGGAATCGAACCCGCGTCCGGAAGCCTTCAACCATCCAACCCTACGTGCGTAGTCCGTGTTGTCAGCGTCGGGCCGCGTCCGGACACGGACAACCTCGCGCGGCCCCAGCCTGGAAGATCTCGCTGGACCCCGCCCAGGCGGCAGGGTTCAGCCAGCCCGCATTCTGACGGCCCATCCCCGGCCCACGGGCCGAGACCGGGGGGACCGCGCACTAGGACTGTTTAAGCAGCCAGCGCGAGCTCAACGTTGTCGTTGGCTTTTGTGTCGTTGCCTTGGTGATTTACGAGTGACAGGCCCACTCGGCACGCGTCGGAGGGCGTCATTGCCCCCGTCGAAACCAGGGCGCCCCCGGTTCAACCCCTACCCTAACCGCTTTCGCCCATCGGTCAACGGCCTCCCCGTCCAGGCCGCCCGGAATCTTGCAAGAAGCGGCCGGCACGGCGCAGGGCTTTCTTGGCGAGTCCCCACTTCCGCTGTAAGCCCTGAGGCTCTTCCGGAGGGGACGCCTGACCCAACTGGGCAAAGCCGCGCTCGTCGCCGTCGCGCTGCTCGGGCCGACGGCTGCCCTCGCCCAGTCGAGCATCGACGAGCGAGGCATCGACCTCATCCCCAACAAGCCCAGCCCCTTCGCCCGGAGCGGCATCACCCTCGACGGCGCAGAGGCCGCGCCGGTGGGCACTCTCCGCGGCGACGCCCTGGTGGACTGGAACACCCAGATCCTCTCCCTCAGCCTGGGCGACCAGAAGCTGGGGAACCTGGTCCCCTACCGCGTCGACCTGCACCTTGTCTTCTCCTGGACGCCGCTCGCCTTCCTCGAGGTGGCGGCGGACATGCCCTTCACCCTCGTCCAGGGAAACAACTTCCAGGAGCTCACCGCCGCCGGATTTCCGACCGACCCGCCGGCCTCGGCGGGCGTGGACGACCTGCGCATCCTCCCCCGCGTCTTTCTCCTCAAGCAGAGCTGGGCCCCGATCGGAGCCGCCATCTCACTCGAGACGCGCCTTCCCACCGGCAACGCCCAGGCGTTCATGGGCGCCAACACCGTCGTCTTCGCGCCCCGCCTGGCGCTGGAGCGCGAGTTCGGCCCGGTGCGCCTGCTCTTCAACATCGGGCTGGTCCTCCAGGGCTCCGGGCAGTTCCTCAACCTCTACGTCCAGGACCAGCTGATGATGGGCGGCGGCATCATCGTCCGCTTCGGCGACCTCGGCCCGTTCCACCAGATCCAGGCCATGGCCGAGACGGTGACCTACACGCCGCTCCAGACGCCCTTCACCTCCAACACCTCCACCCCCACCCCGTGGGAGGTGCTGGCCGGCGTCCGCACCCGCATCGGGAAGATCTTCGGCGCCGAGCTGGACTTCGGCCGCGGGGTGACCGGATCACCGGGCTACGGGCGCGAGGCCTTCCGGATGATCGCCGCCTTCCGCGTCGACGTCGAGCCCGAGCCCAAGCCGGTGTCGGCCGTGCCGCCGCCCGTCGGCGACCGCGACCACGACGGGGTGCCCGACGACGTCGACCGTTGCCCCGACGAGCCGGGGCCCAAGGAGAACGACGGCTGCCCGGACGTGGACACCGACGGCGACGGCATTCCCGACCGGGAGGACGCCTGCCCGCGCGAGCCCGGCTCCCGCGAGCTGGACGGCTGCCCGGACCGCGACGGCGACCAGATCCCGGACCGGGAGGACAAGTGCCCGGACGAGCCCGGCCCGGCGGAGAACGACGGCTGTCCGGTCATCGGCGAGCCGCTCGTGGAGCTGGAGACGAAGCGCATCCGAATCCGCGGCAGCGTCCTCTTCGACACCGCCAAGGCCACCATCCTCCCCCAGTCCTACCCGCTCCTCGACGAGGTGGTGCAGGTCCTCAAGGACAATCCGACCATCGGGCCGGTGCGCATCGAGGGCAACACCGATAGCCGCGGCGGCCGCGAGTACAACCTCGACCTCTCCGAGCGCCGCGCCAAGTCGGTGCTCGAGTACCTGGTCAAGCACGGCATCAAGCGAAGCCGGCTGCGCACCGTTGGCTACGGCTTCGACCACCCGGTGGCCACCAACGAGACGGCGCTCGGCCGGGCCAAGAACCGCCGCGTCGAGTTCCGCCTCCTCGGCGCCGACGGCGAGGAGCTGAAGGACACGCCGGTGCCGCCCAAGGGAACCGCCCCCGGGCCCACCGGACCCAAGCCGCCCGAGCCGGTGCCCTACCCCAAGCCGCCGGACAAGAAGCCCTGACCGGCGGGGCCCGGCTCAGCCGCCGCGGAGCGCGCTCTCGATGCGCTCCCGCCACTGCTGCTCCGAGGCCGAGCCGATGTAGGTGGCGGCCACCTTGCCGGCGCGGTCGATGACCACCAGGGTGGGGAGCGCGTGCACGCCGAAGGCATCCGCGGCCGCCTCGTCGGCAAAGGCGGCGTAGGGCGCCAGCCCGGGCACCCGGCCGTCGATGAAGACGCCCACCTGCACCGGCGCATGGCGCGGGTCGTCCAGGCTGGGAGCGACGAAGGCCAGCCCCCGCGCCTCGTATTCGCGGGCCAGCTTGACCAGGACCGGCATCTCCTCCACGCACGGCGCACAGAACGTCCCCCAGAAGTCGACCAGCACCACCTTGCCGCGGAGCGACTCGAGGCTGACCGTGCCGCCGCCGAAGCGCTCGAAGGTCGCGTCGGGCGCCACCCGCCCGGGGACCTGGGGCCGGAGCCGCCTCGCCTCCTCGATGCCGCCCCACATCGCGCCGAGGATGCCCAGGCCCACCAGCACCCCGGCCACGAAGCCTCCGGTGCGTTTCCGGGGGGCGGCGGCGTCGGGCGGCGAAGGGGAGTCCATGCGGGCGGGCGTCACCTAGTCGGCTCGATGCTACCCGTCCGCGGATTTCAGCATCCAGCCGGCACCCCGGACCGCGGCGCGCATCGCGCGGTCGACGGCAGGATGACGGACGAGCCAGCGCACCAGCCCGGGTGAACTCCGGTAGTAGAGCCGGACCAGCCAGCGACCGGTGAGCGACTGGACGAGGACGCGGTCACGGAGGAGGCGGAAGCGAGCCAGCTCCGGCGCCCCCTCCCCGTAGACATGGGTGGCCAGGTAGCACGGCCCGCTGCGCGTCACCCACAGCGTGCGGCCGGAGGAGAGGTTGATCACCCCGCGCAGCTCGCGCTCGCCGGTGTAGAGGAAGGTGAGCAGGTCCCCTCGCACCACGGAGAGCTGGCTCGACCCATCGTCGTCGAACTCCACGCGCGAGAGGCCGCCTCCCAGCGCCTCCACCCGGAAGGCGTAGTGGCGGCCCTGCGGCGTGCGCTCGGCGCTGAGGTCGCGCGCCTCGGCCAGGTAGGCCACGTACGCCTTGGAGCACACCGGGCAGGTGCGCCGGTGGATGGCGTAGGTCGGGGAGAGCTGCACCTCCTCCACCCGCCGGCATCCCCACTGCGGGCAGGCGAGGCGGACGCGCAGGGTGGGAGCGGGCCGCGGGTCGTAGCGCGAGCTCCCCGACTTCGCGTCCCAGACCGGGAGCTCCACCTCCTCCTCGCGCACGAAGGCTCGCCGGGCGGCGCGGGCGCGCCGCTCGAGGGCGCTGGCCCGCGCCCAGGCCGCCTCGGCGCGCTCGAGCTGCCCCTCGGTGACCAGGCAGAGCGACTCGAGGTGCGCCTCGAGCGCCTGGGTGAGCGTGGTGTCCGCGGCGGAGGCCGACCCGGTCTGGAGCAGGGCCCAGCCGCGAGCGAGCAGCGCCTCGCCATCGGGCAGCATGGCCGCCGCCCGCGCCCGGGACGGGTCCTGCGCCCGCCGGTAGAGGGGCGGCTCGGGCACCCGCGCCACCCACTCCGTGCAGTCCGTCCGGTAGCGCTCCAGGGCTGCGTCCACGGCCGGGGGAGGGCCCAGGGCCCTGGACCGGGCGAGCACCGCGCTGAAGAGCTCCTGCGGCTGCACGCGCCTTCCATAGCGGCCGGGGGAGGGTCGTGTCATCGGCAACCCCCCGGGAGAACTTGTGTAGGACTTGGGAGTCAGTGTAGGTTTGTGTCGGAGGATATCGGATGGGACTCCTCAGACGGCTCGGCTGGGCGGTGGCGCTGGTGGCCCTGGGCGCCGTGCTGGCGACCACCGAGGTGGGCGGGAAGACGGCCCTGCGGCATCTCGGGGATACGATCCAGGGCCCAGTGTGGCAGGCGCTGAAGTCGGGTGCAGGCTCCTTCTACGAGCGTGCGCGGACGGTGGTCGGCGTGGGCAAGCCGGTGGAACACCACTCGCCCGAGGACCGCGAGGCGCTCAACAAGCTCATCGCCAAGCGTGCCCAGCCCTGAGCCGGGCCTCACCCCTGTGGCTCCCGGGTCACCGCTCGGGCGAGCTGCTTGAAGGCCGCCGCCCAGAGCTCCGCCTCGCGCCGGCTGAGCCCGCTCCGCTCCAGCGCGCGAAGCATCTCGTCGAGCACCGGGTCCGGATTCTGAGCGTTGAGCGCGTCCGCGGCGAGCAGCGCGCGCCGCATCCGCCCGCGCAGCACCTCGATCAGCTCCCTCGGCGCGCCGGGCTCCCCGGGGGGCGGTGGAAGGCCGGCACCGTCCGCGCGGGCGACGAGGAAGAGGAGCACCGCCGCCGCGGCTCCCAGGTTCATCGACGGCTGCCGGTCCCCGGTGGGAATCACCGCCACGTCGTGGCAGAGGGCGAGCTCGGCGTCGGACAGCCCGCGGCGCTCGCCCCCGAGCACGAGGGCCACCGGCCCCCGCGCCGAGGCCACCTGGAGCCGCCGCGCCCCTTCCTCCGGCTCCACCCCCGCGCGGTGCTCCAGGTCACGGCGGGAGGAGGTTCCCAGGACGTAGACGCAAGGGGCGACCGCCTCGGGGAGCGCCGCGACGATGTGCATCGCCTCCAGCACGTGATCGGCGCGCACTCCCAGCCGCCGCGCGCCGTCGAGCTCCGTCGCCTCGGGCGCAGCGAGCCACAGGTCGGTGGCACCGAAGTTGGCCATCGCCCGCGCCACCGCTCCGACGTTGTCCGCCGACTGGACCTGGTGGAGCACCACCCGGAGTGCGGCGCGGAGCGACATCGGGGTGGAGTCTACTTTCCTCTCCCGAGGACTCGTTGGTAGATTGGACGGTCCGAAAGTGATGCGCCTGCACGTCCCCACCCTTGCCCTGCTCGGGCTCACCTTGGCCGCCTGCGGTGACCTGGCGGCGCCCGTCCGCGGGCAGACTGCGCGGGCGGCGTTGCTCCAGAGCCCGGAGCAGGTGGAGCTGTTGCCGCCGGCCGTCCGCCAGGACCTGTACCGGATGGTGGTCCGCGACAGCGGCCAGGAGCAGCCCGGAAACACAGACGAGGCCCTCTCCCTGTTCCCCTTCGTCCAGAACGGAGAGCTCAGGACCGCCCCCTCGCTGGAGGGGCGCGGCGACCTGTTCGAGGTGCCCGACGCCGGCGAGCCGGCGGCCCTCGTCTTCGAGGGCGAGCGCTGGTCCGATGAGCGCAGGGACAGCCTCCAGGGCCTCTCGGAGCGCGAGGCCGCCGAGCTGGTGGCCCGCTCCCTGGCTGGCCGCTGGAACCTCCATCCCCACGGAGCGCTGCGGGTGACGCGGGCCGACGGGGTTCCCTACGCCGCCGCCTATGCCGACGGGGTGCTGCGGCTGAACCCGGTTCTCCTCTACCTGGTCGCCGCCTCCGAGGGGCGCTAGCCGCCCGGACCGGTCGTGGTAGAGGTCGGGCCATGTCCGACCCGGCCCTCCGTGCCCAGCTCGACCACACCCTCTCCGAGACGCAGCTCGACGCCCTCGGGACCCGCTACCGGGGCAAGGTGCGCGACGTGTACCGGGCCGGGGACCGGGTCTTCCTGGTGGCCACCGACCGGCTCTCGGCCTTCGACCGGGTGCTCACCACCATCCCCTTCAAGGGGGAGGTGCTCAACCGCCTGGCCCAGTTCTGGTTCGAGAAGACGGCCCACGTGATGCGCAACCACGTGCTCGACGTGCCGGATCCGAACGTCACCGTGGCCCGCGCCACCCAGCCCTTCCCCATCGAGGTCGTCGTCCGGGGCTACCTGACGGGCAGCCTGTGGCGGGACGTGCAGAAGGGTGCGCACACCGTGTACGGCGTGCCCATCCCGGACGGGATGCGCAAGGACGAGGCCTTCCCCACCCCCATCGTCACCCCGTCCAGCAAGGCGCCCCAGGGCGAGCACGACACGCCCCTCAGCGAGGTGGAGATCCTCCAGCGCGGGCTGGCCACGGAGCAGGAGTGGGGCGCCATCCGCGAGGCGGCGCTCGGCCTCTTTCGCGAGGGCCAGGCCTGGGCCCGCACTCGGGGGCTGTTCCTGGTGGACACGAAGTACGAGTTCGGCAAGTCGGGCTCGACCCTCTACGTCATCGACGAGATGCACACCCCGGACAGCTCCCGGTACTGGCGGGCGGCCGAGTACGAGGCCAGGTTCCGCGCCGGGGAGGACCAGGCGATGCTGGACAAGGAGACGGTGCGCCAGTGGCTCATCCGGGAGAAGGGCTTCTCCGGCCACGGCCCGCTCCCGGTCATCCCGGAGGAGGTCCGCATCCGGACGGCGGAGACCTACCTTTCGGCCTACCGGGAAATCACCGGGGCCCCCCTTCCCCTGGTGGTGGGTGACGTCGAGCCGCGCATCAAGAAGAACCTGACCACCCACGGCTACCTGGCCTAGGCAGCCGGCTGGCACCCGCTCCAGCCCCGAAGTCACGGAGAGAGGGTCAGCCCTGCTCACCGAGTCCAGCCCGACCCCGCCGGGGGTGGACCTCCTCCCCGTTCCGTGGCCCGTGCTCGCCCCCCTCCACCAGCAATTCCAAAAACTTGCGAGTTGGCGCGGCCCCTGCATCGTAGCGCGGTCGTCGGGGCCAAACACCTCGAGCTGGAAGGAAAGGAGGACGGTCCAATGCGCGGCGTAATCACCAACCGGGAAGTCCTCCAGAACCTCGGCCTCATCTACCGCGAGTTCGGCGTCGGCTGCCTGGCGCGCTGCCTGTGGGTGGTGATGACGCGAAAGTCCACCACCTTCCTCGAGGTGGTGCTCTCCCGCCGCTGAAGCTCGCCCGCCCGGGCCGCGCTCAGGTGCGGCCGAACACCCGCGCGAAGACGGCGTCCACGTGTCGCAGGTGGTACTCGGGCGAGAAGCAGGCGCGGATCTCCTCCGGCGTGAGCACCGCCGTCAGCTCCGGGTCGGCGAGGAGCGCGCTCTGGAAGTCCACCCCCTCGTCGTACATGCGCATCGCGTTGCGCTGGACGAGCACGTAGGCGCGCTGCCGGTCGAACCCCCGGCGGGCGAGCTCGAGCAGGATGCGCTGGCTGTTCACCACCCCGCCGAGCAGCTCGATGTTGGACCGCATCCGCTCGGGGTAGACCCGGAGCTGCTCCACGAGCCCGGCGAAGCGGTGGAGCATGAAGTCCAGGATGGTGGTGGCATCCGGCCCCACCATCCGCTCCACCGAGGAGTGGGAGATGTCGCGCTCGTGCCAGAGCGGGACGTTTTCCAGGGTGGCCAGGGAGTAGCCCCGGAGCATCCGGGCCAGCCCGCTCAAGTTCTCGGAGAGGATGGGGTTGCGCTTGTGGGGCATGGCCGAGCTCCCCTTCTGCCCCGGGGCAAAGGGCTCCTCCACCTCGCGCACCTCCGTCCGCTGGAGGTGGCGAATCTCGGTGGCGAACTTCTCCAGGGAGCTGCCCAGAAGGGCGAGGGTGGAGAAGTACTCGGCGTGGCGGTCCCGCTGGAGGATCTGGCTCGAGGCCGGTGCGGGCTCCAGCCCCAGCGCCCGGCAGGCGTGCTCCTCCACGGCGGGCGGGAGGTGGGCGAAGGTGCCCACCGCCCCGGAGAGCTTGCCCACGGCGATGGTCCGGCGGGCGTTGCGCAGCCGCTCCCGCCCGCGCCGCAGCTCGTCGTACCAGATGGCCAGCTTGTGGCCGAAGGACATCGGCTCGGCGTGGATGCCGTGGCTCCGCCCCATCATCGGGGTCAGCTTGTGCTCGAAGGCGCGGCGCTCCACCGCCGCCATCGCCCGCTCCAGGCCGTGGAGGAGCAGGTCGGCCGCGTCCCGGAGCAGCATTCCCAGCGCCGTGTCCAGGACGTCGGAGGAGGTCATCCCGAAGTGAAGCCAGCGGGCGGAGGGCCCGATGCGCTCCTCGAGGAAGGTGAGGAAGGCGATGACGTCGTGGCGGGTGGTGCGCTCGATCTCCTCGATGCGCCTCACGTCGGCGTCGCCGAAGTCGCCGGCGCGGATCCGGCAGTCGGCCAGGGCCTGTGCCGGAGCGATGCCCGCCGCCACCATTCCCTCCAGGGCGGCCAGCTCCACGTCCCGCCAGCGCCGCAGGCGCGCCTGAGCGGTCCACAGGGAAGCCATCTCCGGCCGGCTGTAGCGTTCGATCATCCGCATCTCTCCTAGCGCGAGAGCAGGCGGGCCGACCAGCGCTTCAGCGTGCCCGGAGGATGGCCACCGCGCCGATCATCCCCAGGACGAAGAACACCGCCCCGAGCAGGGCCCAGCGCAGCCAGCGGTCGCGTCCGAACCACGGCTCGGCGGCGGGCGGCGGCGGCGCCGGGCGCGTCTTGCGCGGCCTTCCGGGCGAGCTCACCGAGGGAACGGGGGCGGTGGGCTCCTCCGAGGCGGACATCAGGGCGAGCCGCTCGCGGGCCGTCCTCTGCTCGGCCACCGCCCGGGCGGCCAGCTCCGAGGCCGGGGGAGAGGCATCGGCCACCATCCGCCGCGCGTCCTCGGCCTGGACCTCGGAGACCACCTCGGCCAGCGCGGCGCCCGGGCTCCACAGCCCTCCCTGGTGCGCCTGCCCGGTGGCGCCTTCCGGTGAGGGTGGCGGCTCGACGGGCCGCAGGGGCGAGACGGGCGGCGGCAGGGAAGCCTCCGCGGCCCGGGGCGGCGAGGGCCGGGCACCGAGCGGCGCGACGGCGTGGACGGCCGGGGCCTCGGCAGACGCCGGCTCCGGCGTGGAGGCCGGGACGGCCACCGCCACCGCGGCGTGCGCACCCGTCCGGCGAGCGCCCGGGCCCCACAGCCCGATGCTTGGCACCACCGGCCGCGGGAGCCCGGCCGGCGCGGGTGGGCGAGGAAGGCCGGCCAGCGGCGTGGGCAGGTTCCGGACCGGAGGAGGCGCCGGGAGCTCCACCGGCGGCGCCGCGGGGGGCGGCGGGCCGGGGACCGGCTCCTCGGCAGCTGCGGCCGCCGCCGCGAGCTCCTCCTGCTCGGCCTCGGTGGGGGTGGAGGTGTCCGGATGCTCCTCGTCCTCCTCGCTCCATAGCGTCTGCTCGGCCGCGGCTGCTTCGGCGGCCGCCGGGACGTCGTCCTCCACCGCCCCCGGTCCGGCGTCGGATGGAGCAGCTGCGTCCAGCGCGGTCTCGGCGGGCTCGGGCGGAGGCTTCACCTCCTCCGGCTCGGGGGTGGACGCCGGCGCGGGTGTCTCGGCGGCGGCGGCCTGCACCGGGGCAGCAAGGGGCGGCTCGGCCGAAGGAGCCGGGGCAAGGGACTCGGGGACGGCCGCGGGCGGCGCCTCGACGACGTCCACCACCTCGAAGCCATCCTCGACGACGTCCTCCGCGGCGGCCGGCTTGCCCTCGGCTACGGCGGCGAAGGCCTGGAACATCTCCCGCACGCTGCGGAAGCGGCTCTCCGGCCGCTCGCTCAGCGCGCGCCGGTAGAAGCCCTCGAGGGCGTCGGGGAGGTCGGGATTCACCAGCCGGAGCTCGGGAATCTCGTCCTCCGGGGTGAGCCCGGTGAGCATCTCCCCCACCAGCACCCCCAGTCCGTAGACGTCGGCGCGCGGGTCGAGCTGGAGCCCGGCCAGGTACTCGGGCGCCAGGTGGCGCTGGGCGGCCTTCTGCCGTTGCGCCTGGACGAAGGGCGGCCGGGGCAAGCCTCCGGCCACGCCCCAGTCGGTCACCTTGAGCATGTCCGGGAGGACGACCACGTTCTCCGCCTTGAGGTCGCCGTGCGCCCCCACCGGATGCGCCGCCTCCAGGGCGGACATGAGCTGGCCGAGGATGGGCTCCACCTCGTCCAGGGCGAAGGTCTGACCCTTGGCCAGGCGGGAATCGATGATTCGCCGCAGGGGGAGGCCATCGAGGAAGGTGTAGGTGAAGTACGGCCACCCCTGGTCGTTGCCCACGTCGTGGAGCCGGGTGAGCGAGGGATGGAGGAAGCGGCGCGCCGGCTCGAGCGCCCGGGCGAAGGCCTCTCGCTCCTCGCCGGTCTGGACCAGCCGCGGATGGACGAGCTTCACCGAGACGTCGATGCCCAGCTCGCGGTCCTGGGCCCGGAGGACGAAGCCCAGCGGGCCGACGCCGACGGCGTCCTTGATCTCGTAGCGCCCGGCCATCACCTCGCCCTCGCGGTAGGGGGCGCCGGCGAGGAGGGCCGGGTTCAGCTTGCGGCGCAGCCCGGTGGCGCTCGCCATCCGGGCGGTTCCCACCTGGCGCTGGCCGCACGTCTCGCAGCGTTCGGCGCTGTCCGGGACGTGGCTCCCACAGCGGTAGCAGAGCACCTCCCGAGTCTAGACGACCCATCCCGTCGCGCCACTCGACGGCCTCTCGCCTAGCGCCCGGTGGACCCGAATCCGCCGTCCCCGCGCGTGGTCGCGGGGAGTACTTCCACCTCCACCAGCGCAGCGCGGACCACCGAGGCGACGACGAGCTGGGCGATGCGCTCGCCCCGCGTGAGGGTGAAGGGCGCGGAGGAGAGGTTGGCCAGGATGACCTGCACCTCGCCCCGGTAGTCGGAGTCGATCGTCCCCGGCGAGTTGAGACAGGTGACGCCGTGGCGAAGGGCGAGGCCGGAGCGCGGGCGGACCTGGGCCTCGAAGCCGGGCGGCACGGCGATGGCCAGCCCGGTGGGAACCGCGCGGCGCTCGAGCGGCTGCAGCGTCCACTCGCCGTCGATGTCGGCGAGGAGGTCCATCCCGGCGGCGCCGTCCGTCTGGTAGCGCGGGAGGGGAAGGGGATCCGGCTCGGCGCGCACCCGCCGCACCTGGACGGCGACGCGTTCCATGCCCCCTCCCCCGCCCTCAGGCCTTGGCCTGGGCGCCCTCGGCGGCCCGCTCCGCCATGGCCTCCTTGCGGGAGAGGCGGATCTTCCCGGTGCGGTCGATGCTGATCACCTTGACCATCACCTCGTCGCCCTCCTTGAGCACGTCGGAGACGCTCTTCACCCGCTTGTCGGAGAGCTCGGAGATGTGCACCAGCCCGTCGGTGCCGGGGAACAGCTCCACGAAGGCGCCGAACTCGGCGATCTTCCGCACCGTCCCGAGGTAGATCTTTCCCACCTCCGCCTCGCGGGTCAGGGCCTGGACCATGGCGATGGCCTGCTGCACCGCCTCGGCGTTGCTGCTGGCGATGTCCACCCGGCCGCTGTCCTCGATGTTGATGCTGCATCCGGTGCGGGCGATGATGTCCTTGATCACCTTCCCGCCCGGGCCGATGACGTTCTTGATGAACTCCGGCCGGATCATCAGGGTGGTGATGCGCGGCGCGTACTTGTTGATCTCCGGACGCGGCTTGTCCAGCGCCTTGAGCATCTCCCCGAGGATGTGCAGCCGTCCGCGGCGGGCCTGCTCCAGCGCCCGGCTCATGATCTCCGTGGTCAGGCCGCTGATCTTGATGTCCATCTGGATGCTGGTGATGCCCTTCTCCGTACCGCACACCTTGAAGTCCATGTCTCCGAGGTGGTCCTCGTCGCCGAGGATGTCGGAGAGGATGGCCACCCGGTCCCCCTCCTTGACCAGGCCCATGGCGATCCCCGCCACCGGGGCGGCGATGGGCACGCCGGCGTCCATGAGGGCCAGCGTTCCGCCGCACACGGTGGCCATCGAGCTCGAGCCGTTGGACTCGAGGATGTCGGACACGATGCGGATCGTGTAGGGGAACTGCTCGCTCTTGGGGAGCATGTTGCGCAGCGCCCGCTCGGCCAGCGCCCCGTGGCCGATCTCCCGGCGCCCGGGCCCGCGCAGCGGCTTGGTCTCACCCACGCTGAAGGGCGGGAAATTGTAGTGGAGCATGAACTTGCGGAATGTCTGCCCGGTGAGGAGCTCCACTCGCTGCTCGTCCTCGCTCGTCCCCAGGGTGGTGGCCACCAGCGCCTGGGTCTCGCCGCGGGTGAAGAGCGCGCTGCCATGGACCCTCGGGAGCAGCCCCACCTCCGAGGTGATGAGCCGGACCTGGTCGTGGGCGCGGCCGCCGACCCGTCCGCCGCTCACCGTGAGCTGGCGCATGTGCTCGTACTTGAGGTCCTCGACCAGCGCCTTGGCCAGCTTCTCGGTGGCGGGGGTGAAGCCGTCGCCGAGCCGCTCCCGGAGGCGGGCAACGACGTCCTTCTTCACCGCGCCCAGCGCGTCGTAGCGGGCGTGCTTCTCGGCGATGGCGTAGCCGGAGCGGATGCCGTCCAGGGCCAGCTCGCGCACCGCCGCCCGGAGGGACTCGTCCGCGGTGGGTGCCTTCTCGTAGGCGCGCTCGGCGACACCTAGCTCGCGCCGCATCTCCTCCTGCATGCGCAGCACCGGCTGGACCGCGCGGTGCCCGAAGTCGAGCGCCGCCACCATGTCCGGCTCGGAGACCTGCTCCGCGCCGCCCTCGACCATGACGATGGCCTCGCGGCTGCAGGCCATCACCAGATCCAGGTCGGAGACGGCGCGCTGCTTGGCGGTGGGGTTGGCGACCAGCACCCCGTCCACCCGCCCCACCCGCACGCCGGCGATCGGACCGTGGAAGGGGATGTTGGACACCATCAGCGCCGCCGAGGCACCGGTGATGCCGTGGATGTCGCCCTCGTTCTCCGGGTCGGAGGAGATGACCGAGGCGATGACCTGTGTCTCGTAGGCGTAGCCCTCGGGGAAGAGCGGCCGGCAGCTCCGGTCCACCAGCCGTGAGCTGAGCGTCTCCTTCTCGGTGAGCCGGCCCTCGCGCCGGAAGAAGCTTCCCGGGATGCGGCCGGCGGCGTAGAGCCGCTCCTGGTACTCCACGGTGAGGGGGAGGAAGTCGACGTCCTTCTTCTCCTTGGCCGACACCGCGGTGACGAGGATGATCGTGTCACCGTAGCGGACGACCACCGACCCGTCCGCCTGCTTCGCCATCTTCCCGGTCTCGAGCGACAGCGCGCTCTCGCCGATCTGCACTTCCTTCTTGAGGTACATGAGTTCCTTCTCGCTCTGGCCCAAGGTGTCTCCCCGGGGCGGTTTCCCGCCGCGGGCAGCCCCCGAGGGGCCTGTTCGTCATCCGGTCATCGACGTCCTGGAGCGGACCGGGAGAGAACCGATGCGAAAGGAACTTTCAGTCTCTGAGCGCAAGCACCGAGCGCCTCGGTGCCTCCGAACGGAGGCCAAAACCCCTTCCGCCTCTCCCGCCGTCCTCTTCTGTCTCTCCCCTGCCCAACCGGCAGGGGTCCTCGAGCCAGCTGCTCCGCCCTACTTGCGGATGCCCAGCCCTTCGATGAGCTTCTTGTAACGCGTGGTGTCCTTGTTCTTCAAATAGTCGAGCAGCCGGCGCCGCTGTCCCACCAGCTTGAGCAGCCCGCGGCGGCTGTGGTGGTCCTTCTTGTGGGTCTTGAAGTGGTCGGTGAGCTGATTGATGCGCTCCGAGAGGAGGGCGACCTGCACCTCGGGGCTCCCGGTGTCCGTGTCGTGGGTCCGGAACTGGGCGACCAGCTCCGCCTTGCGTTCGATCTCGACGGCCATGTTCGCCTGGACTCCATCCCGCTCCAGGGTGTGCGGCCCGGGCTGACCTCCCCGAGCGCCCGGTGGGCCGGCCGCGGGGCCCGGTGTGTCCGGAGCCCGTCGGGCGGCCCGGGTACGTCCGCGGAGGGGTGCAGACGCCGGGAATGGCCCGCCCGGCCTCGCCGGGAAGGGCGCCGGGGCTTATAGGCGGGGGACACCCGGGATTGCAATTTCGGCCTCCGGGAGGCCCCCGTTCCAGCCTCTGCGGAATCCTCGATCGATCCGCTTTCGAGCACGGGGGGCCTTCGGGCAGAGTGTCGGTTCCGAAGCAGGGCGCCCCGCCGAGGGGAGCGCGAGGTCGCCCTCTCCCTGGAGAGTTGCTCCATGCCTCGTGCGCTTCGCGCTGCCCTCCTCACCTTGGTCGCCGTCGCGGCGAGCGCCCGCGCCCAAGGCGTGCCGCCGCCCGAGCCCCCGCTGCCCGAGCACGTGCCGCCGCCGCCGGTGCCGGCCGCGCCTCCCGCGCCGGCCACGCCCGGGGAGATCGTCATTCCCCAGTACCCGGAAGGCACCGCGCCGCCCGAGCTCCCGCTCACGCTGACACCGTCGGCGCGCGCGATGTACAGCAAGGAGAAGCTCATCCTCACCGGGACGAGCATCACCGAGGGTGTCGAGGCGAAGCCGGTGGACCGGGTGGCCTTCTACCAGATGGTGGGACGTCCAGACCTGGCCGCGCGGCAGGAGGACGCCAAGAGCCGCCAGCTGTGGTTCATCATCGGCGGCCTGGCGGTGGCCACGGCCAGCATCGCGGGGGGCATCCTCCTCTCCAACAGCAACGAGGCGCCGGTCACCGTCAACACCACCGATGTGCGGTTGTGCGCCCTCTATGGCACCCGGCTGTGCTCCATCGACGACGTCACCTGGCAGAACACCACCGGCCTGATCATCGCCGTGGTGGGCGGGCTGGCCGGCGGGGTCCTCATCACCCTCGGCATCGCCGCCAACAAGCCGGTCACCACCTACGACGAGGACCAGAAGCTGGCCGACGGGTACAACGAGGCCCTGCTCCAGCGCCTGGCCGGGAAGTCGAAGCGGCCGTCGGC